>Ga0308160_10002115_pt1 | contig 25091 bp, 20 predicted proteins | sample PhyFR1_FD_201036 | JGI IMG/M metagenome (GOLD analysis project Ga0308160, IMG submission 201036) | Phyllosphere microbial communities from UC Gill Tract Community Farm, Albany, California, United States - DLSLF.R1 | ecosystem: Host-associated > Plants > Phyllosphere > Unclassified | place: USA... | reverse complement strand
CGCAGCGCGGCGATGTCTTCGCCATGGTCAAAGGTCAAGCCTGGAAGATGCAGCATGTCGTCCTCTCGGTGAACGTGAATTAAGCTCTCGGCATCATACTCGCGTGTGACGTTAACGTAAACGTCAAGCAGCAGGCGCCGTTGCGCCTTGTTTTCTTACAACTGCGGCGCGGTAATTCAGGCCGCGTCGCTGGCGCTGTGCAGCTCTTTCGCGACGGAACCGGGCACGTTTTCTTCGCCCAGCAAACGGCGGCATTCCTCCTCGTGCGCAGCAATTTCCTCGAGCGCCATCTCGATATCGGCACGCTGCTGTTCCAAGGTTTCGCGCTGGTGCCCCAGTACGCCGAGGAAGCGGTTGATTTGCGCCTCCGTATCCTTCGGCGACTCGTACATGTCGACGATACTCTTGATCTCCGACAGCGTCAGGCCCAGGCGCTTGCCGCGCAGGGTCAGTTTCAGGCGCGTGCGTTCGCGCGGGGTGTACACGCGGTTGCGTCCGCCCACGCCTTCGCGTTTCGGGCTGAGCAGGCCCTGGTCTTCGTAGAAACGGATCGCGCGCGCGGTGATGTCGAATTCGCGCGCCAGTTCGGCGATGGTGTAGGTGGTGGCCATGAAAAGCGGGTGCAGGTAAGAGCTGGGGGAAACGGCTAGAATCGGACTCCGGCCTTGCCGTTTACGTTAACGTCACCCATTGTAGCGCGCCCGTCCTGCATAGATATGAAAGATTGCTGACCATGAATCCGCTCGAAGCCCAGTTGACCTATCCCTTTGCCGACGAACTGCCCGCCCTCGGCACGGTGCGCGAGGTGGCGCCCGGCATCGGCTGGCTGCGCATGCCGCTGCCGTTCGCCCTCGATCATATCAATCTGTGGGTATTGCGGGACGAGCGCGAAGGCCGCCAGGGCTGGAGCGTGATCGACTGCGGCGTGGCCACCGACGCCACCCGCGCCGCCTGGGAGCAGGTGCTGGCCGGCCCGCTGGAAGGACAGCCGATCGTCCGTGTGATCGCCACCCACTGCCACCCCGACCACGTGGGCCTGTCGGGCTGGCTGTGCGAGCGTTTCGACGCGCCGTTCTGGCTGACCGCCGGCGAATACGGCTTCGCGCGCATGATGGCGGCCGCCCTGCCCGGCGTCGACGGCCCATCGGCGATTCCCCACTTCGAGCGCCATGGCCTGGCCGACCAGGCGATGCTGGAACAAATGCGCAGCCGCCGCAATTACTACCCCTCGCTGGTGCCAAGCGTGCCGGAGGCCTACACGCGCCTGCAGGATGGCCAGGATGTCACAATTGGCAATACAGCATGGCGCGTGATTACCGGCTTCGGCCACTCGCCGGAACACGCCTCGCTGTATTCGGAAGAACTGAACGTACTGGTCTCGGGCGACATGGTCTTGCCGCGCATTTCGACCAATGTGTCGGTGTTCGCGATCGAGCCGGAAGGCAACCCGCTGCAACAGTATCTCGACTCGCTCGACAAGTTCGCCGGCCTGCCCGACGACGTGCTGGTGCTGCCTTCGCACGGCAAGCCTTTCCGCGGTGTGCACACCCGCATCGCGCAGCTGCGCCAGCACCATGTGGAGCGCCTGGATGAGGTGCTTGAAGCCTGCAGGCAAGCCCGCAGCGCAGTCGATATCGTGCCGATCATGTTCCGGCGCCAACTCGATGCCCATCAGCTCAGCTTTGCACTCGGTGAAGCACTCGCGCACCTGCATAAACTCTGGAATGATGGTATGTTGGAGCGTGTAACTGGTGTCGACGGGACCATTCGTTTCCAATTGAACTGACGAACCAGAGCCGGATTCTCGCGGGCTTCCCAGCCCGCCCGGCCCCGACTCGGAACCTGCCGCAACAGGCTTTCACGGGCAAGTAATTGGAGGTGCGTGGCATTCACGCGACAAAACATTTGTACGAATGTTATTCACGGTGAATATGTCGATTCTGTGAGGAAATTTTGTGGCATGATGTCACAAACTCTCACATTCTCACTTCACACTTCTTTGTTACTTATCTGTTCGTAAACTGTCACAACTGGTCTGTAAGGACAAGAGACTGACATTTATAGTCCAGCATGAAATAGTGCCATCATGAATTCCACGAATGAACGGGAGAGCTTTAGCGAGCGTCTCCAACAGGCGCTGAAGAACGCCCACTACTCACCAGACAGCCCGACTCGACTGGCACGTGAATTTAACATTCGCTTCGAGGGGCGGCCCATCACCGTCCACGCCGCACGCAAGTGGCTGGTCGGCGAAGCGATCCCAACGCAAGAAAAGCTGCGCATGATTGCGCAATGGCTGGGTGTACCTGCCGACTGGCTGCGCTTCGGCGGCTCCGAGAGCCCGGGCGAAGCTACCGAGACCGGCAACGCCGCGCGCTTCGAATCGGCCGACGTCAAGCTGATCGCCGACCTGCAACGCCTGGACGAGCACCACCGCCAGCTGGCACGCGAATTCATTCGCATGCTGGTGCGTGTGAACCACCAACCCGCGGCCAAGTAAGCCTGGTCCTTCCTCGCTTGAGGTTTCCCGCTTACAAATTTTCTTCCAAATCAGGCAGTACAAACCGCTTGCACTGGCGCATAATCGAACTCGTCACAGCCGAGGATCGTGCCCGCCCATGAAAAGCAATTATGTGAACACTGCCCAGCTGAAGGAACTGATGACGGCGCCGCCAATGAGCGCGGCCCGCCACGCCGAGGTGATGCGCAAGCGTATCGCCCAGCGCAGGATGCTGGAGGAAGCAAGGGAATTGAAGAAAGCCGGAGACAGCGGCTACGGTACCAAGCGCTAAGCGCTGTCTTTGCTTGCCCGGACCTGTGCGTCGCCTTCGGTGCCGCGCATGCCGGGCCACCGTGCAGCCTGCGGGTTCTCGATGCCGAGCAGGTCGAGCACCCGGTCCAGGGTGTGGTCGACCATCTCCTCGATGCTCGCCGGCCGGTGGTAAAAGCTGGGTAGCGGCGGAAATATGATGCCGCCCATTTCGGTCACGGCCGTCATATTGCGCAGGTGCGCCAGGTTCAGCGGCGTTTCGCGCACCATCAGGATCAAACGCCGGCGTTCCTTCAGGACCACGTCGGCTGCACGCGCGACCAGGTTGTCCGCCAGGCCATGGGCCACGGCAGCCAGCGTCTTCATCGAACAGGGAGCAATCACCATGCCGTCGGTCTGGAATGAACCGCTGGCGATCGTTGCGCCAATTTCGCGGCTCTTGTGCACGACATGGGCCAGGGACTCGACTTCGCGCCGCTGCAGGCCGACTTCCTGGTGCAGGGTCAGCACGGCGGCGTCGGACAGCACCAGGTGGGTCTCGACGCCGGGCAGGCTGCCGAGGCGCCCAAGCAGGCGCACGCCGTAGACCGCGCCGGTCGCGCCGGTGATGCCGACGATAATCCTTCGCGGTCGTCGTTCAGCCATTACTTCTTGAACATTGCCTGCAGTTCGCCGGAATCGTACATCTCGTTCATGATGTCGGTGCCGCCGATGAACTCGCCGTTCACGTACAGCTGCGGCACGGTTGGCCAGTTCGAGAAGTCCTTGATGCCCTGGCGGACTTCCGGATCTTCCAGCACGTTGACGGTGGCGATGTTATCGACGCCGCAGGCTTTCAGGATCTGGATGGCGCGGCCCGAGAAGCCGCATTGCGGGAACTGCGCGGTGCCCTTCATGAACAGCACGACCGGGGTGTTGGTCACGGTGTCTTTGATCCAGCTTTGTACGTCGCTCATGTTGATTCTGCCTTCGGAAAGAAATGGGTGAGATGGCGACATTCTATAAGAATTCCACTGTCGCGGTGCAGGCCGGGGCCGGGTTTGGCGGCGGCTGTTCCGATGCCGCGACAGCTTCGGGTATCATCGGCCGGATTTCACTTTCTTCTTCATGCCCATGCAACAACAACGTCCCTCCGCCGGTCCTTCGGCGGGCTTCAATTTCGTGCTGGCCGTGGTGCTCGGCTTTATTGGTGTATTCGACCTCGTCAGCGGCGTGCGCGGCGACGGGCTGGGCGTGTTCCTGACCGGGCTGGCATTGGCAATCTACGCCGCGGTGCTGCTGCGCGACGCTTTGCACATCAAGAAGACCGGCGTGCCGGCCATGACGCGGCGGCGCATGAACTATATCGGCATGGGCTGCCTGGCGCTGTACTTCGTTGGGGTGATGGTGAAGCGGGTGCCGGAGCTGGCGCAGTTTTTTGGTTGATGGGGCCGGCGCCGGCCGGATCGCGTCGGGGTTCGTAGGGTGGGCACTCGTGCCCACGCGGTCTCACCTTGCGCATTCCTGCGGCGCAGTTTCGACCATCAACCGTCGTACCGCGTGGGCTCGAGAGCCCACCCTACAACACCTTGCGGCGGCAAACGGCATCCTCATGCCCGACAACTTGCGGTAGCCAGTCGGATCGCATCGGGGTTCGTAGGGTGGGCACTCGTGCCCACGCGGTCTTACCTTTCGCTTCCTGCAACGCAGTTTCGACCATCAACCGTCGTACCGCGTGGGCTCGAGAGCCCACCCTACAAAAAACCATCTCCGGCCGCCAACACCTTCCCGAGGCAGATGGCATTCTCGCGGCCGACATACTTGCCGTAGTTCGGAATGACGCGGTAGCCATGCTTGTCGTAGAACGCGACCGCCCGCGCATTCACGCGCCGTGTTTCGAGCCAGATCGCGCGGTAGCCAAAATGTAAAGCCCGCCGTTCCAGCTCGCCCAGCAGCTGCACACCCGCCCCGCTCCCGGGCCGCGCATACATCCGCTTCACCTCCGCCACCTCGCCCTCGAGCGGCCGCAGCGCGCCGCAGCCGACCGCCACGCCGGCCGCATCGACAGCCAGCAAGAACACCGACCTCGGCCCGCGCACATCGTTCGCATCGAACGACTTCGCCCCACTGTCGCCGCAGATGGCGGCCAGCGCCGCATCGAGTTCCGCGATCAGCGCACGCGCCGCACCGCAATCCGGATCGGCAGGCGCGCAGGTCGGCATCGCTTACTTCTTCAGTTTGGCAAATGCGGCCGCCATCGCATTGTTGCCGGCCGGCGGCGCCGCGCGTTCCTGGCGCCCGTTCTGGTTCTGGTGCTGGGTCATGCGCTTGCGGTCGTCGCGGTCGCCGCGCTGCTGCGGCTGCGCACCCGCTACCGGTGCGCTGTCCGACAAACGCATGGTCAGCGCAATGCGCTTGCGCTTGGGATCGACTTCCAGTACCTTCACCTTCACCACCTGCCCCGCCTTGACCACCGTGTGCGGGTCCTTCACAAACGTGTTCGACAGCGCGGAGATGTGCACCAGCCCATCCTGGTGCACGCCGATATCCACGAATGCGCCGAACGCCGCCACGTTGGTCACCACGCCTTCCAGGATCATGTCCGGACGCAGGTCGGAAATCTCTTCCACGCCTTCCTTGAAGGTGGCGGTGGTGAATTCCGGACGCGGGTCGCGGCCCGGCTTTTCCAGTTCCTTCAGGATGTCGGTCACGGTCGGCACGCCGAATTTTTCATCCGCATACTTCGCCGGGTTCAGGCTCTTGATCAGGGCCGCATCGCCGATTACCGCCTTCATCTCGCGCTGCACGTCGCCCAAAATCTTCTGCACCACCGGATACGATTCCGGGTGCACCGCCGACGCATCCAGCGGATTATCGCCGCCCATCACGCGCAGGAAGCCGGCCGCCTGCTCGAACGTCTTCTCGCCCAGCCGCGGCACCTTCTTGAGCGCCGCGCGCGAGGCGAACGCGCCCTGCATGTCGCGGTAGCTGACGATGCTCTGCGCCACGCTGCTCGACAAGCCCGACACCCGCGCCAGCAGCGGCGCCGAAGCCGTGTTCACGTCCACGCCGACCGCGTTCACGCAATCCTCGACCACGGCGTCGAGCGAGCGCGCCAGCTGGGTCTGCGACACGTCGTGCTGGTACTGGCCGACGCCGATCGACTTCGGATCGATCTTCACCAGTTCGGCCAGCGGGTCTTGCAAACGGCGCGCGATCGACACCGCGCCGCGGATCGACACGTCCAGGTCCGGCAGTTCGCGCGAAGCGAATTCCGAGGCCGAGTACACCGAGGCGCCGGCTTCCGAGACCACGATCTTGGTCAGCTTCAGCTCCGGGCGTTGTTTGATGAGGTCCTGAGCCAGCTTGTCGGTCTCGCGCGAGGCGGTGCCATTGCCGATCGAGACCAGCGACACGTTGTGCTTCGCGGCCAGCTGGCCCAGTACGTGCAGCGCACCGTCCCAGTCGTTGCGCGGCTGGTGCGGGTAGATGGTGGCGGTGTCGACCACCTTGCCGGTGGCATCGACCACGGCCACCTTGACGCCGGTGCGCAGGCCCGGGTCCAGTCCCATGGTGGCGCGCTGGCCGGCGGGCGCGGCCAGCAGCAGCGCCTTCAGGTTGCGTGCAAAAACGCCGATCGCATCCTGCTCGGCCTTCTCGCGCAGGGCGCCCATCAGTTCCGTCTCGATGTACATGAAGCTTTTTACACGCCAGGTCCAGCGCGCGGTATCGAGCAGCCACTTGTCGGCCGGACGCCCCTGCCCCTTGATGCCGAAGCGCGCGGCGATGCGGCTTTCGCAGGGGTTGTGCGGCGCATCCCACTTTGGTTTTTCCGCCTCGGTGTCCAGGCGCAGGGTGACGTCGAGGATGCCTTCGCGGCGCCCGCGCATCAGGGCCAGCGCGCGGTGCGATGGCACGTTGGCCAGCGGCTCGGAGTAATCGAAATAATCGGCGAATTTCTCGCCTTCGTCCTGCTTGCCGTCGACCACCCTGGAATCGACCACGCCGTGCTCCTGCACGTATTCGCGCAGCGATTGCACCAGGGTCGCGTCTTCGGCAAAGCGTTCCATCAAAATCTGGCGCGCACCGTCCAGCGCCGCCTTGGTGTCGGCCACGCCCGGGTTGTTCACGCCGTCGGCATTCGTAAAGGCGTCGCGCAGGTATTGGGCGGCCGCTTCTTCCGGGTTCAGCGACGGATCGGCCAGCAAGGAATCGGCCAGCGGCGCCAGGCCCGCTTCCACTGCAATCTGCGCCTTGGTGCGGCGCTTCTGCTTGTACGGCAAATACAGGTCTTCGAGGCGGGTCTTGTCCTCGGCCAGCGCGATCGCTTCCAGCAGCGCGGGCGTCATCTTGTTCTGTTCGGTGATCGATTCGATGATCGCCGCACGGCGGTCTTCCAGCTCGCGCAGGTAGCGCAGGCGTTCTTCCAGCAGGCGCAGCTGGATATCGTCGAGGCCGCCGGTGGCTTCCTTGCGGTAGCGCGCGATGAAGGGGACGGTGGCGCCTTCGTCGAGCAGGGCGATGGCGGCGGCAACCTGGGCCGGCTTGGCGGCAAGTTCAATGGCGAGGCGTTGTTCGATGGAGGGCAGCATGGTGCAGGAATCCGTGGGTCAAGCGGGAATGATACCTAAGTCAGTGTTGGAATAACACAACCGGGGTCAGGTCTGCCATCCAGACACGGCCTCAGCGGTAGTGCATTGGTACCTGTGGACGAGCTTAGAAAGGCAGCAAAAATAGGCAGTTACGGCAGAGCTTGTGTCTTGATGGCAGACCTGACCCCAGCTGTTTTTGTTGGAATAAAGATTCTTAAAATTTCATACTGTAAAGATTTCCCGACTACGTGCGATTCCGAACAAAACTGAACGGTCCGTATGAGAGATAATGTCGTTTGTTGTTCTTTTTCACACACCACCCAGAGACCCATGCACACAGTTGATTACCCACGCGAACACGCAAGCGATGCCCCCGCGCCGCGTGCGACGCCGGCACGCGCGCCCGCCTTGCCGGCACCCGTGACAACCTGGCTGCAAAGGGTCGAGGCAGCCGCCCATCCGCAACCGAAGTTGACAGTCGAGCTCGCCGATCCGAAGGCAGTCCAGTACAAGTTTGTCTACGTCATGGCCCCGACCAGCGGCGGCCGCCACGTGGCTGTCTGCCTGTGCAAGGCGCGCCTGCGTCCGAATGGCGACGTGGCCGCCGCCAGCCCGGTGAACGAGGTGTTCTCGCTGCTGTCGGCCCCGCCCGCCTATCTCGAGGGCGAGGACGAAGACCTGGTGCGCTTCTTCATCGCCATGCGCAGCGGCGCCTCGCAGAGCACCAGCGCCACCGAGCCCAAGGGCAAGGTCGGCGCCATCCTGCTCGACATGCTGCTGAAACAGGGCAAACTGCTGTGGGCCAATTCCTGGCAAGACATGTCGAACGGCCTGGTGTATCCGCTGCAAGCCGGTGCGACCCGCCAAGCGAACCTGGCCTGGCGCGACGAAGGCCGGGCGGCCAAGCTGGGCTGGTCGGTGGAGCCGGCCAACGGCGCCACCCATCCCGGAGCGGACTTGATCGACTACATGCTGCCGACCGATCCGCCGTGGTACATCGACAATCTGTCTTGCGGTCCGTTGGAACTGAACCGTGGTGGCGTGGATATTTCGCTGGCTGAGCTGCAAGCCCTGGTGGCCCAGGCGCCCATCCTCACCGGCAACGACAAGAAACGCGTCTCGCAATTGCTGCTGGCCCATGGCCTGCACGAACTGATGCCGCTGCCGCAGCCGCTGACCCAGCGCCTGCGCACCGACGTCGCGCCGCAACCCTTCCTGCTGCTCGATGCCGTGGCCCTGGCCGATACCGGCACCCAGCGCTGGCAGGATTTTGCCGTGCTCTCGTTCGACTACGATGGCCAGCGCGTTTCCTTCGACCCGGCCCAGCGCGTGGTGCGCCAGATCGGCGACGTCACCGAAATCATCGAGCGCAATCTTGATGCCGAAGCGGCGGCCCTGGATAAACTGAGCGAACTCGGCTTCCGTAAACCCGCCACCACCCCGCTGTCGGGCGTGGCCGGCGCGCTGCAACTGGACAGCCAGGCGCACTGGCTGCGCTTTGCCGAAGCCGACCTCGACGCCCTGTCGGATGCCGGCTGGCACCTGCAAAAGTCGAACAAATACCGCTACGACGTGGTCCCGGTGGAAGACTGGTACGCCGAGATCGACGAGCCCGAGGAAGCGGGCAAGGCCTGGTTCGAGCTGGAGCTGGGCATCGTGGTCAACCGCCAGCGCGTGCCGCTGCTGCCGGTGCTGGTGCAACTCATCCGCAACGCGCCGATGGACTTTGATCCGGCCGTGCTGGCCGCCCATGGCGAGCAGGACCAGATGCTGGCCACCCTGCCTGAAGGCGTGCGCGTCGCCCTGCCCTGGAACCGCGTCAAACCGATCCTGTCCACGCTTGGCGAGCTGTATTTCAACGACAAGATCAAGGGTAAGGTCCGCCTGTCGACGCTCGACGCCAGCCGCCTGGAAGAACTGGCGCGCAGCGTGGAGATGCGCTGGTTCGGCGGCGAGCAATTGCGCGAAACCGGCCGTAAACTCAGCCAGTTCGGCGCCGTAAAAAAGGTCGCCGCCCCGGCCGGCCTGCAAGCCACGCTGCGCGACTACCAGCTCGACGGCTTGTCGTGGATGCAGTTCCTGCGCGAATACGACCTGGCCGGCATCCTGGCCGACGACATGGGCCTCGGCAAGACGGTGCAAACCCTGGCCCACATCCTGACCGAAAAGGAAGCCGGCCGCCTGACCCGTCCGGCCCTGGTGATCGCGCCGACCAGCCTGATGACCAACTGGCAGGAAGAAGCCGCGCGCTTCGCTCCCAGCCTGAAGGTGCTGCTGCTGCAAGGTAAAGAACGCATGGACATGTTCGACCAGATCGAGCAGGCCGACATCGTGCTGACCACCTACGCCCTGCTGCCGCGCGACGAGGAAAAGCTGCGCGAGCACGAGTACCACCTGGTGATCCTCGACGAATCGCACTACATCAAGAACACGCGCTCGAAGGCGGCGCAGACGGCCGGGTCGCTGAATGCCCGCCACCGCCTGTGCCTGACCGGCACCCCGCTGGAAAACCACCTGGGCGAATTGTGGTCGCAATTCCACTTCCTGCTGCCAGGCCTGCTGGGCGAGGAAAAGACCTTCAACACCCAGTTCCGCCATCCGATCGAGCGCCAGGACGACCCGGTGCGGCGCATGCTGCTGAACCGCCGCATCCGTCCTTTCCTGCTGCGCCGTACCAAGGACAATGTGGCCAAGGAATTGCCGGAAAAGACCGAAGTCGTGCGCCGCATCGAACTGTCCGGCCCGCAGCGCGATCTGTACGAAACCGTGCGCCTGGCGATGGACAAGAAGGTGCGCGAGGAAATCGACCGCAAGGGCGTGGCGCGCAGCCAGATCGTGATCCTGGAAGCGCTGCTGAAACTGCGCCAGGTCTGCTGCGACCCGCGCCTGGTGAAAGCCATGCCGTCGAAGAAGAACACGGCCGCCGTGTCCGCCAAGCTGACCGACCTGATGCAGATGGTCGACGACTTGCTGGAAGAAGGCCGCAAGATCCTGGTGTTCTCGCAGTTCACCAGCATGCTCGGCCTGATCGAGGAAGAACTGGCGGCGCGCGGCATCCGCTACGCGATTCTCACCGGCGAAACGCGCGACCGCTCGGCCCAGGTGGCCGCCTTCCAGCAAGGCGCAGTGCCGATCTTCCTGATCAGCCTCAAGGCGGGCGGCGTCGGCCTGAACCTGACCGCGGCCGACACGGTCATCCACTACGACCCGTGGTGGAACCCGGCGGCCGAGGCGCAAGCCACCGACCGTGCCTGGCGTATCGGGCAGGACAAGCCGGTGTTTGTGTACAAGCTGATCGCGAAAGGCACGCTGGAAGAAAAGATCCAGCAGCTGCAGCAGAAAAAGTCGGAGCTGGCACAGTCGATCCTGGCCGAAGGCGAATCGCAAAAGATGGCGCTGACGCAGGAAGACCTGCAAGCGATTTTCGCACCGCTCGACGAGCAATAAGTAACCATCAGTGTATGTGGACGCCCGCTGCCCGCGGGCGTTTTCACTGGGAGCGGCCCGTTTGCATGATTCAGGCAGGTAAATCCATGCAAATCGAATAGGATTCGGCAGTAGCCGTCCTTGATTTAACAATGTTTAACCAATTTACAAAAACGGCAATTTTAGTTAAACGCTAGCGCTACAACGCTTACCTATACAAACAAGCAGTTGCGGCGATATACTCGCTCGCGGGCACGATATTGCCCCCGTGCATGACTCTCTGATTGGATGGTATGGAATGACTTGCAGTGCCAGCCTTGACTGTTCCGGCGCGGCCGGTGCGGAACTGGCCGAGCAGTTCCGTGTCATCGCCGAGATCGGCGGCGACATCGCTTTCAGCATCGATTGCGCGGGCAGCGGTCTGCGTTACGTCAGCCCCGCAATCGAGCAATTGCTGGGATACAGCCCGTCCGAGATTGCCGCCCAGCTCGGCGACCCGGGCAGCGCGCTGGCGGCCCTGTGCGCCGGGATGCCGGAGCGGATACTGCGCCTGCGTGGCGGCGACCGCAGCCGCCTGCGCGTGGTGCGCGAAACCGAACTGCGCGGCGCGCACGGCTACCTGGTGCCGGTCGAAATCATCTCGGCCCTGCTGTGCGACGCCGCCGGCGAGCCGGTCACGCTGGTGGGCCAGGTGCGCGACTTGTCGCCGCGGCGCCAGCGCGAAGCCGAGCGCAAGCGTTTTGCCAGCATGCTGAACCACGAATTCCGCACCCCGCTGTCGACCATCGACGGCGCCGTGCAGCGCCTGGAAGCGACCGGCCAGGACGCCGACGAGCCGACGCGCCAGCGCTACCGCAAGATTGCCGTGGCCACCGACCGCCTGATCGCCATGCTCGACGACTATCTGTCGCCGGACCGCATGGCCGAGATCGGCGGCGAGCGCAAGCCGACCTCGGTAGCGCCGCGCGAATTGCTGGACGAAGCGGCCGCCCAGGTGCGCGCCGCCGGCCGCGTCGCCAGCGTCGAGGTGGGCGAATTGCCCGACTCCCTGCGCTGCGAACCGGACGGCATGCGCCTGGCGCTGAAAATCCTGGTCGACAATGCAATCGCGTTTTCGCCCGCGGCCACGCCAATCCTGCTGCGCGGGCGCCTGGCGGCCAGCGGCATCGAACTGGCGGTGCGCGACCATGGCGCCGGCGTGCCGCTGGAAGAACAGGGGCGCATCTTCGAGAAATTCTTCCGCGGCGGGAATGCCGACAGCCTGCCCGGCAGCGGCCTGGGTTTATATATGGCGCGCGCGATCGTGGAAGTCCATGGCGGCGTGCTGAACCTGGTATCGCCGGCCCCCGGCGGCGCCGAATTCCGCATCTGGCTGCCGCTGGCCGGCGCCGGCAAGACGCCCGGCCGGCCGGCGCCCGCCAGCGAACCTCTCCTGCAGTCCGCGGGGGATGCCCCTGCCGCGACAGGCAGGCACAAGTAAAAACAAAGAACGTGGCCCACCCATGACCCAGATACTGATTGTTGAAGACAACGGCGACTATGCCGGCGACATGGCCGATTTCCTGCGCGAACTCGACCACGACGTGACGGTGGCCACCTCCGCCAGCGAAATGTGGGCCGCGCTCACGCGCACCCCGGCCGCCGTGGTGGTGCTCGACCTGGGCCTGCCCGACGAAGACGGCTTTACCGTCATCCCGCGCATGCGCCAGCTGTATCCCGAGATCGGGCTGCTGGTGCTGACCGGGCGCGTCGCCTTCGACAACCGCATCCTCGGCCTGCAACTGGGCGCCGACCACTATCTGACCAAGCCGATCAAGTTCCCGGAACTGGCAGCCCACATCGAGGCCCTGGGCCGCCGCGTGCGCCCGGCCGAACCGGCGCCGCTGCCGAGCAAGTGGACCTTGCGCGTCAGTGCGCGTCAGCTGGAGCTGGGCGGCAAGGTGATTGATCTCACCGAGAAGGAATTCAATTTCCTGCACCTGTTGACCATTAACACCCGGCCCGTGCCGCGCGCGACCATCGTCGCCGGCATGGGGGGCGACGACCCGGATGCGAGCCGGCGCGTGGACATGCTGGTGTACCGCCTGCGCAAGAAGGCGCGTACCGGGCTGGGGCAGGATCTGCCGCTGCGCAGTGCGTATGGTGAAGGGTACAGCCTGTCGGCTGGATTTACCCTGGCCTGAAGGTAGGGTGAATTTTGCAGTTGTAGGGTGGGTTCTTGAACCCACGCGGTACATCATTTCCACGGTCGAAAAATCGTTTCAACCTGCACATGTCGTACCGCGTGGGCACAAGTGCCCACCCTACGAGGATGTGAAAAAATCGCCATGGCTGCGTTGCCTCATCTCGCCGTACGCTCGTACTGTCTTCGACTCGGCGCCTTGCCCTGACAATTTTTTCACATCCTCTACGGGGACAGAGTCAATCCGATTTTTGCATTCTGGCTTGATAAATAGGGACAGATCAGTGACGGGGCGCTAGAATACGTTACCGAAACCGTTTCTGCCCCCGCCATGGCCCGCCAGCCCCGCCTCATCCTTCCCAAGCAACCGCACCATATCCTGCAGCGCGCCAATGACCCGCAGCTGATCTTCCGCGCCGACGAAGACTACGCGCAATTTCTCGTCTGGCTGAAGGAAGCCGCCCGCTTCTACCAGGTGGCGATCCACGCCTACGCCCTGCTCCCCACCCACCTGCACCTGCTCGCCACCCCGCCAGACGAAGACAGCCTGGCCGCGATGATGCAAAAGATCGGCCGCCTCTACGTCCCCTGGTACAACGCCAGGTACGCCCGCGCCGGCGGCCTGTTCGAAGGCCGCTTCCGCACTGCCGTGGTCGATACCGACCGCCATTTCCTGATGTGCAGCCGCTTCATCGAACTGGCGCCCACGCGCGCAGGCCAGGCCATGGAACCCGGCCAGTACGCCTGGTCCAGCTATCCGCACCACGCCGGCCTGCGCCCCGATCCGGTGATCACCGACCACGCCCTGTTCTGGGCACTCGGCAATACCCCCTTCCAGCGCGAAGCAGCCTATACCGATTTAATACAGCAAGGCATCGCACCTGACGAGCTGGCGCTGATCGCTTCCAGCGTCCAGAAAGGCCAGCCACTGGGCACGCAAGCCTTCAAGACGGCGCTTGAACAGAAGACAGGACGCCGCATCCTGCCAGCCAAGCGTGGACGTCCTGTCCGTAAACCCGAACTTCCAGCAGCCTGAACCCGAAACAAGAGATCGCAATTTTCTGCTCATGAGAAGCGCTTGCTGCAAATAAAGAACGACACAAAACGCATTATTTGACCTGTCCCTCATTAAATCGGGAAGGTCCAAGTCATCATTTAATTCGACTCCGACCCTCATTATTCTGCTTGATGCGTCTGCTGCATTGCACTATTCTCGGCCTTCACCCCCTGAAAAAGTTGTGGAGAGCCGAGTATGATTGCCCAAGGTTTGTACGATCCCGCCAATGAACACGATGCCTGCGGCGTCGGTTTCATCGCCCATATCAAGGGCAACAAGAGCCATTCCATCATCGACCAGGGGCTGATGATCCTGAAGAACCTGGACCACCGGGGCGCTGTCGGCGCCGACGCGCTGATGGGCGATGGCGCCGGCATCCTGATCCAGATTCCCGACCAGTATTTCCGCGACGAGATGGCGAAGGGGGGCGTCGAGCTGCCGCCGCCCGGCGAATACGGCGTCGGCATGGTCTTCCTGCCGAAGGAACACGCCTCGCGCATTGCCTGCGAGCAGGAAATCGAGCGCGCCGTGCGCATCGAAGGGCAGGTCGTGCTGGGCTGGCGCAACGTGCCGGTCGACGAAGCGATGCCGATGTCGCCCACCGTGCGTGCCAAGGAACCGGTGATCCGCCAGATCTTCATCGGCCGCGGCCCGGACATCATGGTCACCGACGCGCTGGAACGCAAACTGTACGTGATCCGCAAGTCCTCCGGCCACGCCATCCAGGCCTTGAAACTCCTGCACGGCAAGGAATTCTTCGTGCCCTCGATGTCGGCGCGCACCATTGTCTATAAAGGCCTGCTGCTGGCGGATCAGGTGGGCGTCTACTTCAAGGACCTGCAAGACCCGCGCTGCGTGTCGGCACTGGCCCTGGTGCACCAGCGCTTCTCGACCAATACCTTCCCGGAATGGCCGCTGGCCCATCCCTACCGCCTGATCGCGCACAACGGCGAGATCAACACCGTGAAGGGCAACTTCAACTGGACCCGCGCGCGCGAAGGCATGATGAAGTCGGCCGTGCTGGGCGACGACCTGAATAAACTGTTCCCGCTGATTTACGAGGGCCAGTCCGACACCGCCTGCTTCGACAATGCGCTCGAATTGCTGGTCATGGCCGGCTACCCGATCGCCCAGGCCATGATGATGATGATCCCCGAGGCCTGGGAAAACCACACCTCGATGGACGACAACCGCAAGGCCTTCTACGAATACCATGCGGCCATGATGGAGCCCTGGGATGGCCCGGCGGCGATGGCATTTACCGACGGCCGCCACATCGGCGGCACGCTCGACCGCAACGGCCTGCGTCCGGCGCGCTATGTCGTCACCGAAGACGACCTGGTGGTCATGGCCTCGGAATCCGGCGTGCTGCCGATCCCGGAATCGCGCATCGTCAAGAAATGGCGCCTGCAGCCAGGGAAGATGTTCCTGATCGACCTGGAAGCAGGGCGCATCATCGACGACAAGGAGCTGAAGGACACCTATTCCAATGCCAAACCATACAAGGCGTGGATCAAGTCGGTGCGCATCAAGCTGAACGAAATCAAGCTCTCCGAATCGCAACTGGCGCAGCACCGCGGCAAGGACGCGCACGGCGAAAAAGCCGCGATCACGCTGCTGGACCGCCAGCAAGCCTTCGGCTACACCCAGGAAGACCTGAAATTCCTGATGGCGCCGATGGCCGTGCTGGGCGAAGAAGCGACCGGCTCCATGGGCAACGACTCGCCGCTGGCGGTGATGTCGAACAAGCTCAAACCTTTGTACAATTACTTCAAACAATTGTTTGCGCAAGTGACCAATCCGCCGATCGACCCGATCCGCGAAAGCATGGTCATGTCGCTGGTGTCGTTCATCGGGCCCAAGCCCAACCTGCTCGACACGAATAACGTGAATCCGCCGATGCGCTTGGAAGTGTCGCAGCCTGTGCTCGGCTTCAACGACATGGCGCGCCTGCGCAACATCAGCCTGCACACCGGCGGCAAGTTCAAGTCCTACGAGCTGAACATCTGCTACCCGGTCGCCTGGGGGAAAGAGGGCATCGAAGCTTCGCTGGCCTCGCTGTGCGCGGAAGCGGTCGACGCTGTGAAATCCGGCCACAACATCCTGGTGGTCTCGGACCGAGCCTTGTCCGGCGACATGGTCGCCATTCCGGCCCTGCTGGCCACTTCCACCATCCACCAGCACCTGGTGATGCGCGGCCTGCGCGCCTCGACCGGCCTGGTGGTGGAAACCGGCTCGGCCCGCGAAACCCACCACTTCGCCTTGCTGGCGGGCTATGGCGCGGAAGCCGTGCACCCTTACCTGGCGCTGGAAACCCTGAGCGACCTGGCCCAGCATCTGCCGCACGAAATGGCGCCGGAAACGGCGATGGCCAACTACACCAAGGCCATCGGCAAAGGATTGCTGAAGGTGATGTCGAAGATGGGCATCTCCACCTACATGTCCTACTGCGGCGCGCAGATCTTCGAAGCCGTGGGCCTGAACAAATCGCTCGTCGATAAATATTTCCGCGGCACCTCGTCGACGGTGGGCGGCATCGGCCTGTTCGAAGTGGCCGAAGAAGCGCTGCGCCTGCACAACCTGGCCTTCGGCGCCGACCCGCTGCTGGCGAATGCCCTGGACACCGGCGGCGAATACGCTTTCCGCGTGCGCGGCGAAGACCACATGTGGACGCCGGATGCGATTGCCAAGCTGCAGCACTCGACCCGCGCCAACAGCTTCAGCACGTATAAAGAGTATGCCCAGCTCATCAACGAGCAGACGCGTCGCCACCTGACCCTGCGCGGCCTGTTCGAGTTCAAGATCGACCCGGCGAAAGCCATCGCCATCGACGAAGTCGAGCCGGCCAAGGACATCGTCAAGCGCTTTGTCACCGGAGCCATGTCGCTCGGCTCGATCTCGACCGAAGCCCATGCGACCCTGGCAATTGCCATGAACCGCATCGGCGGCAAGAGCAACACCGGCGAGGGCGGGGAAGATCCGCGCCGCTATGCCAACGAATTCAAGGGCATCAAGATCAGCAAGGGCGAAACCCTGGCCTCGGTGCTGGGTTCCGACCGCGTGGCCGCCGACATTCCGCTCGAAGACGGCGACTCGCTGCGCTCGAAGATCAAGCAGGTGGCGTCGGGCCGCTTCGGCGTCAGCGCCGAATACCTGAATTCGGCCGACCAGATCCAGATCAAGATGGCGCAGGGTGCGAAACCGGGCGAGGGCGGTCAGCTGCCAGGCCACAAGGTCACGGAATACATTGCCTCGCTGCGCGTGTCGGTGCCGGGCGTCGGCCTGATCTCGCCGCCGCCGCACCACGACATCTATTCGATCGAAGACCTGGCGCAACTGATCCATGACCTGAAGAACACGAATCCGAACGCCTCGATCTCGGTCAAGCTGGTGTCGGAAGTGGGCATCGGCACGGTGGCCGCCGGCGTCTCGAAAGCCAAGGCCGACCACGTGGTCGTTGCCGGCCACGACGGCGGCACCGGCGCCTCGCCGCTGTCGTCGGTCAAGCATGCCGGCACGCCGTGGGAGCTGGGTCTGGCTGAAACGCAGCAGACCCTGGTGCTGAACGGCCTGCGCAGCCGCATCCGCGTGCAGGCCGATGGCCAGATGAAGACCGGCCGCGACGTGGTGATTGCCGCCATGCTCGGCGCCGACGAGATCGGTTTCGCCACGGCGCCGCTGGTGGTCGAAGGCTGCATCATGATGCGCAAGTGCCACCTGAACACTTGCCCGGTCGGCGTCGCCACGCAAGACCCGGTACTGCGCGCCAAGTTCCAGGGCAAACCGGAACACGTGGTGAATTACTTCTTCTTCGTGGCCGAAGAAGCGCGCCAACTCATGGCCCAGCTCGGCATCCGCACCTACGACGAACTGATCGGCCGCGCCGACCTGCTCGACAAATCGAAAGCGGTCACGCACTGGAAGGCCCAGGGCCTGGACTTCAGCAACATCTTCTACCAGCCGCAGACCGATGACCGATGTAATTTGTTCCACACCGGCGGCCAGGACCACGGCCTGGACCGTGCGCTCGACCACAAGCTGATCGCGCAAGCCAAGCAGGCGCTGGAGAAGGGCGAGCGCGTCTCCTTCATCTCGCCGGTGAAGAACGTGAACCGCACGGTCGGCGCCATGCTCTCGGGTGAAGTCGCCAAGCGCTACGGCCATGCCGGGCTGCCTGACGACACCATCCACATCCAGCTGCAGGGCACGGCCGGCCAGTCCGCCGCCGCTTTCCTGGCTGCCGGCATCACCATCGACCTGGTGGGCGAGGGCAACGACTACGTCGGCAAGGGCCTGTCGGGCGGGCGCATCATCGTGCGTCCGAACACCGAGTTCCGCGGCTGGGCGGTGGACAACATCATCGTCGGCAACACGGTGCTGTACGGCGCCATTGCCGGCGAAGCCTTCTTCAACGGCGTGGCCGGCGAACGCTTCGCGGTGCGCAACTCGGGCGCCGTGACCGTGGTCGAAGGCCTGGGCGACCACGGCTGCGAATACATGACTGGCGGCACCGTCGTAGTGCTGGGCGAGACCGGGCGCAACTTCGCCGCCGGCATGTCTGGCGGAGTGGCCTATGTCTACGATCCGAAGAACGAATTCGAAACCCGCTGCAATACGACCATGGTGAACCTCGAGCGCGTGGTGTCGACCAAGGAGCAGGGCGACGTGGCCGGCTGGCACAGCCAGACCCGCAACGGCGAGCGCGAGTCCGACGAAGTCATCTTGCGCCGCCTGATCGAGCGCCACTTCAAGCACACGGGTTCCACGCGCGCGCGCAACCTGCTCGACGACTGGGCCAACAGCCGCGCCAAGTTCGTGAAGGTCTTCCCGACCGACTACAAACGCGCGCTCGAAGAAATGCACAACAGCAGCATGGAAGAAGCCAACGACAAGATCGAACTCGCGGCGTAGAGCGTACCGACCCGTAGAGGATGTGAAAAAATTGTCAGGGTAAGGCGCCGAGTCGAAGACAGTACGAGCGTACGGCGAGACGAGGCAACGCAGCCATGGCGATTTTTTCACATTCTCGTAGCGTAGACGGCTCGTAATTCAGGCCCCCGGCCTGAATTACGAGCCGTCCAACGAACGCTAGAAATCGTAGGGTGGGCGCCCCGTGCCCACGCGTTTAACAAAAACACGCGCTGCCGCGCAACAAAGCGGAGCCACCACCCGGCACCGAACAAAGGAACCAGCAACATGGGCAAAATCACCGGCTTCATGGAATTTCAACGGCAGGAAGAGCACTACCTCGACCCCGCCGCCCGCATCAAGCACTACAAGGAATTCGTCCTCACCCTGACCGACCCGCAAGCCAAGGTCCAGGGCGCCCGCTGCATGGACTGCGGCATCCCGTTCTGCAACACCGGCTGCCCGGTCAACAACCAGATCCCCGACTGGAACGACCTGGTCTACCACAACAATTACCGTGGCGCGATCGACAACCTGCACTCGACGAACAACTTCCCCGAGGTCACCGGCCGCATCTGCCCCGCCCCCTGCGAAGCTTCGTGCACGCTGAACATCAACAACGACCCGGTCGGCATCAAGTCGATCGAGCGCAAGATCGCCGACAGCGCCTGGGACCACGGCTGGGTCGTGCCGCAGCCGCCCGCCCATAAAACCGGCAAGAAAGTCGCCGTGGTTGGCTCCGGCCCCGCCGGCCTGGCTGCCGCCCAGCAACTGGCGCGCGCCGGCCACGACGTCACGGTGTTCGAGAAGAGCGACCGCATCGGCGGCCTGCTGCGCTACGGCATCCCCGACTTCAAGATGGAAAAGACCCTGATCGACCGCAGGATCGAGCAGATGCAGGCGGAGGGCGTCACGTTCCGCACGGGCGTCCTGATCGGCAAGGACTTCCCCGCCGCCGTCAGCAACATGGCGCGCGACACCATCTTCCCCGAAGACCTGGCCGCCGAATTCGACGCCGTGGTCATGGCCGGCGGCGCCGAGCAGCCGCGCGATTTGCCGGTGCCGGGCCGCGAGCTGAAGGGCGTGCATTTCGCGATGGACTTCCTGCCCCAGCAAAACCGCGTGAATGCCGGCGACAAGTTGAAAGACCAGATCAAGGCGACGGGCAAGCACGTGGTCGTGATCGGTGGCGGCGACACCGGTTCCGACTGCGTCGGCACCTCGAACCGTCACGGCGCCGAATCGGTCACCCAGTTCGAACTGATGCCGATGCCGCCGGAACAGGAAAACAAACCGCTGGTCTGGCCCTACTGGCCGACCAAGCTGCGCACCTCGTCCTCGCACGAGGAAGGCTGCGAGCGCGATTTCGCGGTCGCCACCAAGCGCTTCGAGGGCAAGAACGGCAAGCTGGAAAAACTGGTGGCCTGCCACGTCGAATGGAAAGACGGCAAGATGATCGAGGTGCCGGACTCCGAATTCGAGCTGAAGGCCGACCTGGTGTTCCTGGCGATGGGCTTCGTGTCGCCGGTGCAGCAGGTGCTGGATGCCTTCGGTGTACAGAAAGATGCACGCGGCAATACCAGGGCCGCGGTCGAGGGGGAACAGGCTTACCAGACCTCGGTGCCAAAGGTGTTTGTCGCCGGCGACATGCGCCGCGGCCAGTCGCTGGTGGTGTGGGCGATCCGGGAAGGGCGCCAGTGCGCGCACGCTGTCGATACCTTCCTGATGGGGTCATCCGTACTGCCGCGTTAATCATCAGGACGAAGCAAGGAAAAAACGAAAGGCACAGCTTGCACTGTGCCTTTTTGCTTCCACAATGAAGTCAGCGCCAGGAGCGATGGCGCGGGCGCGTATTTGCACCCTGCATGCGATTCTTAGCGGCCGCCTTGTGCCGACAGGGATGCCTGTGGATTCTGCTGTGCCTCCTTGAATACCTGGGCCAGCGAGTGATCGCGGTCTGCGGCGCTGCCGGTATCGGTCAGCATGATCTGGTCGCCATTGGCGAGCGGCTGGAAGCGCAGGCGCAGCGAACGGTCACGAGTCGTAAAGGTATGTTCGTTTGTGGCCAGCAACTCGCGGCGATCGTGTTTGCCGAGTTGGGCATACAGGCGGCCATTCGACTCCTGCAAGGTGACGCGGTGTCCATTTGCCAGCCGGTAGTCCCCTTGCACTTGGGCCAAGGTGGCCGTGCTGATGGGCTGGAAAGCCGATTCGGCCGACAGGGAACCCGCCTGTGCGGATGCGGCAACAGACAGGGTGAGAGCAAACGCGAGAACGAACTGGCGGTGCATGGGGAACTCCAGAATAGTGTGTTACCGCGCCGACCTGGCGCAGCAGCATCTTGGTGATGACGCGTAACTATTATTTCCCAGAGGAATTATTTGCATGTTGAGGCTACCCAAAGAGAGTTTCTGGTGGCATTGGCTTGAACAAAACGAATTCGTCACCATAACGGTCAGCAGAGTCCGGTCGAGCAAGGTCGCTCAGCATTGTTTAGCCACTGATTCCGTGCTGCTACCTTCAGGCAATATTGTTATGTGTTAACAAATCGAAATGTTGCCACATATGCATATCGTAGAAAAAACAATTACTTACAACATTAAATAGCTGACTTTCGAGTTATTTGTGTTGTAATTGTGCGTCGTACCATGGGTGGAAACCGAGGGGCCTCAAGCAGCGGTTGCCGTTTCTGCACTACAATACGAGATTCCCCAAATCTAATTACCCCCTGTGTCTAACTTAGTAGAAATACGTGATCTTGAGTTCGGCTACGGCGACCGCAAGATCTTGTCGAACCTGCGCATGGACTTCCCGCGCGGCAAGCTTATTGCCGTCATGGGCGGGTCCGGCTGCGGCAAGACCACGGTGCTGCGCCTGATCGGCGGACAAATCCGTCCGCAGCGCGGCCAGGTGCGGGTCGGCGGCGAGGTCGTGCACGAGTTGCGTACGGACGGCTTGTACCGCCTGCGCCGCCGCATGGGCATGCTGTTCCAGTTCGGCGCCCTGTTTACCGACCTCACCATCTTCGACAACGTTGCCTTCCCGCTGCGCGAGCATACCGATTTGTCCGAAGAGCTGATCCGCGACCTGGTGCTGATGAAGCTGAACGCCGTCGGCCTGCGCAATGCCCACAAATTGAAGCCGGGCGAGATTTCCGGCGGCATGGCGCGCCGCGTTGCCGTCGCGCGCGCGATCGCGCTCGACCCTGAGCTCATCATGTACGACGAGCCCTTCGCCGGCCTCGACCCGATCTCGATGGGCGTGACCGCCAACCTGATCCGCAACCTGAACGACGCGCTCGGCTCGACCTCGATCCTGGTCTCGCACGACGTCAAGGAAACCTTTGCCATCGCCGACTATGTCTACTTCATGTCGGCCGGCAAAATCGTGGCCGAAGGCACACCCGAAGAACTGCGCGTCTCGACCGACCCTTACGTCAAACAGTTCGTGAATGCCGAACCGGATGGTCCTGTACCCTTCCATTACCCCGGCAAGTCGCTCGGCGACGACCTGGGCCTGGGAGCGAAGCGATGATCGTGCGTTTCCTGGAAGCGGCTGGCCGCACCGCGCGCGAAGGTGTCGAAGCCCTGGGCTTTGCGACGCGCGCGTTTTTCAATTTGCTGCGTTTTTCGCCGGGCGCCTTCCGCCGCCCGACGCTGATTTCCGAGCAAGTCCATTTCATCGGTAACTATTCGCTGGTCATCACCATCGTCTCCGGCCTGTTCGTCGGCCTGGTTCTGGGCCTGCAGTTCTACGTCAACCTGATCCAGTTCGGCGCCGAGGAAAAGCTCGGTTCGCTGACGGCCCTGTCGCTGATCCGCGAACTCGGTCCGGTGGTCACCGCGCTGCTGTTCGCGGGCCGCGCCGGCACCTCGCTGACGGCCGAGATCGGCCTGATGAAAGCGGGCGAACAGTTGTCGGCCATGGAAATGATGGCAGTCAACCCGGTGCAGCGCGTGCTGGCGCCGCGTTTCTGGGGCGGCGTCATCGCCATGCCGGTGCTGGCGGCCGTGTTTTCGGCGGTCGGTATCGTCGGCAGCTATCTGGTCGGCGTGAAATTGCTTGGCCTCGACGAAGGCGCCTTCTGGTCGCAGATGCAGGCCGGCGTCGACGTCAACCGCGACGTGATGAGCAGCATTATCAAGAGCTTCGTGTTCGGTATCGCCGTGACCTTCACCGCGCTGTTCCAGGGCTACAACGCCAAGCCGACCCCGGCCGACGTGGCGCGCGCCACCACCCGCACCGTCGTGATCGCGTCGCTGCTGGTGCTGGGCCTGGATTTCGTGATGACCGCGCTGATGTTCACGCAGTAATCGAAGAATAAATAACTCAACAAATCAGAACCGTTTCGTTTGGCCGCGCACAGATGGCCTGACTACTAGGAATTACTATGCACCGTAAAATCATCGACGTCTGGGTCGGCCTCTTCGTTCTGCTGGGCGCGGCCGCTGTCCTGTTCCTGGCCCTGCAGGCCGGCAACATGAGCTCGCTTTCCTTTACCGACACCTACGTGGTAACGGGGAAATTCGACAACATCGGTGGCTTGAAGCCGCAGGCGCCAGTCAAGAGCGCCGGTGTCGTGGTGGGTCGCGTTGGCGACATCAGCTTCGACGATAAGACGTTCCAGGCGAATGTGACTCTGGATCTGGACGAAAACTATCAGTTCCCGAAAGATTCTTCGCTCAAGATCCTGACCGCAGGTCTGCTTGGCGAGCAATACATTGGCATCGAACCGGGCGGCGACACCAAGAACCTCGTCGACGGCGATCGAATCAACCGTACGCAATCGGCCACCGTGCTGGAAGACCTGATCAACCAGTTCATCTACAGCAAGGCCGCCGAAGGAAAGGATGGCAGCGAATGAAAAGCAAGAAGATGAGTACCCTGCCGCGACTGAGTGGCCTGGCCCTGGCAGTGGCCGCCTGCGCCGTGCTGTCGGGCTGCGCCACCTCGGCCAACCCGCAGGATCCGCTGGAAAAGTTTAACCGCGCAAGCTTCGCCTTCAACGACGCGGTCGACCGCACCGTCCTGAAGCCGGTGGCAACCGGCTACAAGAACGTGACCCCGGGCTTTGTCCAGACCGGCGTCGGCAATTTCTTCGGCAACTTGTCGGATGCCTGGAGCGCAGTCAACAACCTGCTGCAGGGCAAGGGCGGAGCCGGCATGACCGACGTCACCCGCGTGGCGCTGAACTCGACCTTCGGCATCCTGGGCCTGCTCGACATCGCGTCGGAAGCCGGTTTGCAGAAACACAACGAAGACTTCGGCCAGACCCTCGGTTATTGGGGTGTTCCGTCGGGTCCCTTCTTGATGTTGCCATTGTTGGGCCCATCTACGATCCGCGACACCTCCGCCTTGCCGGCGGACCGCTGGGGCGACCCGTGGAAGTACAAGGACCCGCATAACTGGCGCAACATCGGCAGCGGCATCCGTGTTATCGACCAGCGCGCTTCGCTGCTGGATGCATCGAACCTGCTGGAAGACGCCGCACTCGACCGTTACGAGTTCCTGCGCGACGGCTACCTGCAGCGCCGCCAGAGCCAGGTGTACGACGGCAATGTGCCGCGTGCCGCAGCCGAGGACGACGGCGACGATGCGCCGACCTCGAGCAGCCAGGTGGTGCCGCTGCCGGCATCGCCGGCGCCGGCCGAGCCTGCCGCGGCGGAAACGCCTGCGAAGACGCAGTAATCACTCAGTAAGTACCAGGAACCGGCTGTTGCCCCGCTTGACGCGGCGCCCCAGCCGGAGCCTACAACGAACAGAAAAGAGAGAGCCCCATGAAACCAATCGCCCACCTCATCGCCACCGTTGCTTCTGTCGCCTTTGCCACCAGCGTCATCGCTGCACCGGCGCCCGCCACCAACGAAGCACCGGACGTGCTGGTCAAGCGCATCAGCGCCGAAGTCATCGACACCGTGAAAGCCGACAAGGACATCCAGGCCGGCAACCGCAACAAGATCATGGACCTGGTCAACTCGAAGATCCTGCCCTACGTGGATGCCGAGAAAATGACTGCCCAGGCAGCCGGCCGCTTCTGGCGCCAGGCCACCCCGGAACAGCAGAAGCGCCTGTCGGAAGAATTCCGCACGCTGCTGGTGTACACCTACTCGGGCGCGCTGTCGACCATCAAGAACGAAACCGTCGAGTTCAAGCCGATGCGCGCCAGCCCGACCGACA
>Ga0308160_10002114_pt1 | contig 25092 bp, 41 predicted proteins | sample PhyFR1_FD_201036 | JGI IMG/M metagenome (GOLD analysis project Ga0308160, IMG submission 201036) | Phyllosphere microbial communities from UC Gill Tract Community Farm, Albany, California, United States - DLSLF.R1 | ecosystem: Host-associated > Plants > Phyllosphere > Unclassified | place: USA... | reverse complement strand
CGGAGTTGGCGTATGAGGACAAAGAGAGCGTGTGGTGGGGAGATGTTTCGACTGGCCAGCAGGAAGGGAAAGGATGGAGAGAGTGCCGGACGGGAGAGGGGCGGGGCCGGAGAGGCAGCGACGACGGACGACGGGACGAGCAGGAGGAGGCGCTCACCAGCAGCAGGGCTGACGGGGGGGCGGGGCGAAAACGTCGACGCGCCGAAGTCGCGCTCAAACAAATCTCGACGCGACGACGCGCGCCCGAGGGAAACTCAGCCACGCGTCTCGTCAAGCACGCCTGCCTGCCTCCTTCGAACCCTCACATCCATCCTGTCCTCCTGCAAGCATGGCCTTCAGTCGCCGCCCGGCCCCGCTCGAATTCGGCTCACCCTCGACCCCGACCGGCTCGTCGCCGACGCCGCCTCCGACGCCCGGCTTCAAGTTCTGGAAGAAGGCCAAAGCAGCCGTCCCACTGCCGCCCAAGAGCCCGACGTTCGCCCTCTCCAACAGCCCGCTCCATCCCAACGCCCAGCAGCAGCAGCACGCGGGTGCAGGCGGAGCCAGGTCTCCTGGAGCGCTCTCTGCGGCTGGCCCGCAGAGCATCCTCATCCGGCACGACGCCCCTCGGCCGGCGCCACTCGACTCGCAGCCTCCTGCGCCGTCCAAGTCGGCCATGCCGCCGAGCCCGCCGCCGACGCCAGCCACCGCCTCCTCCTCCTCTTCTTCCTCGTCATCCCCCTCGCAGCAGCAGCCTGCTCCTTCCCCGACGCCGCGGCGCAAGTCGTCGTCGTCCGAGTCGCTCTCGAACCGGCGGTCGGGCGCCGTCTTCCCCGCCGACCTCCTCGCCAGCGCCTCCTTCCGCTCGCTCGTCTCAGACCTCCCGCCCTCGCCTCGGCGGCCAACCTTCCCGCTCACGACGACGCCGATAACGAGCGAGTTTGGCGAGCAGGCTCGGCGCGCAAGCGAAGGGACGACGGCCCCGGCCCTCGTTAGCACCCGCCGGACGGGTGCCGGCGCCCGGAGCGGCAGCCCCAAAACGTCGCTCCCGGCCTGGGCGCGAGTCGAGCCTCCGCAGGCCGTCGCGTCGGGGTCCGTCCCGGCGAGCTCGGGCGGTAGGCGGTTTGGGCACGGTCGCAAGCGATCGAACAGGTCCGTCTTCGTTCGACGAGGTGCCTTCTCGACGCGAGGGACGCTGACGTCCATCCTGCCTCTCCGCGTCATCTCGCAGCATGTCCAATATCCCTCTCATGGCCAGCTCCCCGCTCGCTGGACCAAGCTCAACGCCGTACCCGACCGCTCGGGACGACGCCTCGTTCGAGTACCTACCCTCGCGGCCAGCGACAACCCTCTTTGGCAGCAGCGGCGGCGGCAACCGACTGCCGACGTCATTCGGCTCGCCCGCTTCGTCGCTGCCTCAGATCCAGCAGCAGCAGTCGACCCGGGCACCTCCGCCAATGAGGTCGTCGAGACCAGCCGCGCCGGCCGTCCGGATGGCGAATCGCGCCCCGTCGGCAATGTCCTCTCCGCCGATGGCGACGTCGAGCCCTCCGATCAGCACGCCGCGGCCATCGCCACCGCAGCAGGAGAGCCTCATGTTCGTCTCCCTTCTCACTTCTTTATCCAAGTCCAGGGTCTTGACTGACAATTTGCATCTCATCATTTGCAGGTCCGGTTTCCCCTCGTTCGTCCAGCCCCAGCTCGCCTCCTTCCGGACACTGGATCGCCTGCACGATGCGACCGGCAAGCTGCACGATCGCCTCGGCCGGTCGTCCTCGCCCCCGCCGCCGATGCCGACCTGGCCGCTGCCGGTAGCGCCCACCGCCGACCACCCGGCCGACTCGCTCCCTGAAGTCTGGATCATCCCCGCGACGCCTGACCTCGGCGGGTCCTCCTCTTCCTCGTCCGACACTGATGAAGCCTTCGAGGAGCGCGAGCACGACGTCGACGGCCAGGACCACACCGCCGACGCCTCCAAGGCCTCGGACTACGGCGACATCGAGGCCCAGCAGGCGCCGATCGCGCTCGACTTTGGCTTTGACTTCGGCGCCTCGCTCCGCTTCGGGTCAGACGACTCGCTCTCGGCCATCCTCTCGTCGTCATCGGCCTCGGCAGTGGCGAGCGCCCTTGAGAACGAGCAGTACTCGGCGGTAGCCGGTCGACCCGAGCAGGCCAGCGAAGCCACCTTGGACGAGGACGAGCAGGCGACGCCAAAGCTGCCCGTCGTCGCTCTCATCGACTCCCCCGAACCGATCGCCGCCTCAACGGTCCCGGCCCAGGAGACAGACCAGCAGGAGGAGGATGTCCCGTGCGACGATCGGCGCTACAGTGCCGGCTCCGACTTTGGCGGCCAGGTCGTTGGCGACGGTTCCGAGCTCGACAGCGAACTCGCACGGATGATCGCCTCGCTCTCGGTCGGCAGCCTGGCTTCGTCCGAGTCGGCTGCCATCGCCAACGACGAACTGCTCGTCGCCCCGGCGACACGGCCGGACGACTCGCTCCTTTCGCCGGCAGTCTCGGCCGGCTCGGCCATCCTCTCGCCCGGACTCGGCTCGGCCTCGCTCGAGCAGTTCCCTGTGCCCCCGCTGGCGTCGGCGTCGGCGATTCCTGCATCCTCCACGGCTGCCCATCACGGCCACTCGCACTCGGTCCCGGTGCTCTCTGGCCTTGGCCTTGGCCTCACACTCAACCCTGCCTCCTCACTCCTCCTCCAACGGCGCCAGGCAGCAGCGGCCGAGCAGCACGAGTCGCAGCACGGTCGCTCGGCCTCGGTCACTTCAGCTCTCATGACGACGGCCCCGCTCGTCCGCGACCACCGACGGCCGTTCTACCTCGCGAGCGCGTCGACCCCAGCCCTCTCCTTCACTCCGCGGGCGGCGGCGGCGTCGTGTGCCGTCGCGCCGCTGACGCCACCTCTGACGGCGGGTGCGCTCGCCATCGTCCAGGAGCAGGCGGGCCAGGGCTCGCCGTCCGACTGCTACCTCCCTCGAGGGGAGACGACCGACGACCTGGCCGACCTCCTCGCCAACAGCCGACCCGGCTCGCCCTCGGACGACGACGACGACGAAGCGCACGGCCTCGCGTACCGGCTGGCCGGTCCGTCAGGTTCATTCTCGGCCGCAACGTCACGCTCCTCGACGCTCGCATCCGTCTCCTCCATCCCGTCAGTCTCGGTCAACCGGGCGGCCTCGGGCAAACGATCCATCTCGAGCACGACGACGGCCTCGTCCTCGGCCTGCGCCTCCGATTTCGGCGACGACGATGACGAGGGCGATGTTGAGATCGCCCGCGTGACCGAGACGGCCCTGCCCGTTCGGTGGGCGTTCGCAAGCTCGACCAGCGGCGACCTGCTCGCAAAGACGCCGCCGCTGCTGCTGCCGCCGTCGCAGGCGCCGACGCGGTCGCTGCCGATCCCGGAGATCGAGGCCGACGACGACGTATACGCCGGCATGGCGCTCTAAGAGCCTCCTATCGACATCTCTCCTCTGCATCCCTTTCCGCCCTCGTTGGACTCTTCCTTCCGCTATAGCCTCTGCTGCCTCTCATCCTGTCTTGCCGGTCCGCGACCGCCCCCCTCATATGCCCCCCATCTGGCCATCGACACACGACCGGCCCCTCCGCGCTTATATCTCTTCCCATACATCTCGTTGTCCTCCTGATCTGTCTCTCTGCCCGACCGCTCCCTATCGTGTATCTCTGCCGCTGCCCGTCCTATTCGCTCTGCTATGCGTCTCTTTATATCTCATCATCTGGCGCTGACGCCGGAGGAGGGGCGTGCACGCGTACCTTTGAGCGGCCGTCGTCGAGGCAGAGATCGATGCCGCCCCGTACAGCTATCTGGCTTGCCTACTGGCTGACGTCCGGGTAGACGTCGAACCGCCGCTGGACGGTGACGGGGATGCCAGCCCGGGCCTTGGCGAGCGCTGCAGGGTCGACCTCGCCGTAGACGATCGACTCGCTCTCGTCGGTTGTCGACAGGACCTCACCCATCGGCGAGACGAGCGACGAGTGGCCCCACTGGCGAGTAACGCGAGCGTGATGTCAGCCGTCCAGGCGGCATTTGCTGTTGGCGGGGAAGGGACGAGGGACCCACAGCCTGGTACGAGTCGGGATCAGAGGACCGCGCCGGGCTGCAGACGGCGACAAAGATCTGGTTATCGACCGCCCGGGCCCGGGCGAGGAGCTCCCAGTGAAGCGGGCCCGTCGTCGTGTTGAAGGCACCAGGATAGAGCATGGCCACACAGCCTTGCCGGGCGGCGCTGTAAGGGATGATCAAACGGAGGGGAGTCAGGCGCTGGACGGCTCAAGGCAGCAGATCCAGTCCGTACCGCATGGCGATCTCGGGGAAGCGCATGTCGTAGCAGATGCCGAGGCCAAACTTGCCGAAGGCTGCAAGCAGCGGGGGGAGGATGATCAGTCATCGGCCGTTCGACAGAGGGCACCCAGCTACGGACGCACGCGTCTCGAAGCTGTTGAGCGACTTGCCGCCGGTGAGCGAGTCCGACTCCTTGAAGGTAATGCCGCCGGGGATGTCGATGTCGAAGAGGTGGACCTTGCGGTGGACGGCGACCAGCTCGCCCGCCGGGTTGTAGACGGTGCACGTGTTGAAGATTGAGTCGGTCTGCTCTTCCAGCTCGGGGATCGAGCCTAGGAGGAGGCATGAGCGGGATCCTGCCGGTCAGCGCCCAGGGGCAGGCAAAGGTCGCGTGTCGGCAAGACGCACCGCCGACGAGCCAGACGCCGGCCTCCTTGGCGACGGCCGACAGCATCGCGACCGACTCGCTCAGCGTCGCAGTCTTGAAGGAGTCGATGGTCGGAATCGGCTCGGCGTACGTCCGGAAGGATGACACGGCGTAGGGCGAGTTGAAGACCTCCTGCGAAGGGGAGTGAGGTCGGCCGAACGACGTCAGCGGCCTGCGCTGCGGTTGCGATGAGGGCTTCATCGCTCGAGTTCTATGCCGCGCTCCTAGCTGGAGGCCAGCGTTGCCCTCTCGCAAGGAGCAACAAAGGGATCTTGGCGTGTGACCGAGCTCCCGGGCGAAAGTCCCGAGCCGAATCGGCTCCGGCTGACGGTAGCTTACGCTGAGGCCCGGCCTGCCACCGAACAGTCACCCTCCTCGCGCGCCAGCTCGTGGCACATCGGCTCGCAACTCACAGGAAGGACGACGACGTCGACCTTGCCCTTGCCCTCGGCACCCTTGGCGGCCTTGAGCACCATCTCGCGGGCGTGGGCGAGGTTGCGCGTCTTGTCCTTGCCGACCTGGCCGAGCTGGACAAGCGCGAGCTTGAATGGGGAAGCCTTGATGGTGGCCATGCTGACAAGGGTTGATGAGGAGGAGGGAGGTCTAGTTAAACAAGGGCGGGACGAAGCGAGCTGAGGGGCGACAAGTCGAGGCCGGTAACGAGAGCTGATGATGGTCAGAGGCGGGTCGGAGCGAGCTGAGGCCTGCGTGCGCGGAGCTCGCCGACGGCCGATGCAAAGCCGACGGCCTCCTACCTTTTCCCGACGAATGCTTCGGCTAACTCGTTCTTGGGCTCGTAATGCCAGGACGATCTAACGTTGTGGGTTACTGGCAATGGTCATGCCCTTGCTCTTCTGCTGCTCGTCTTTCGAGGGGCAGCTGCCTGCATGACACTGCGCCTTGCACCGGCCCGCGAGCTTCCAGTCTTCCCTGCCTCCCCTGCTGCGCGATGCATGTCCTACCTGACTTCCCTCCTCGACCCGCCGACTCTTATGAGCCTCGCTTGCCGCGTCCAGCTGATGTCCGTCACATCCGTGTACAGATGCAGAGGCGCACAGATGCAGAAGCCTTCGTATTGTTTTGCTTTAATCATCTTGTTTTTGCATTGATCAACATCGACCTGGAAAAAGGTGAAGATCGGCAAGTTCCACAGTCAGGCAGCCGCTCGTGTCTAGTTCGATCCCCTCTCCCATGCCTCCTCGCGAAGCCCTCTGGCTCGTCAAGCCGTTCAGATGGGCGCAAGGATGGATGCAACGATGCAGTATGCTTCCGAACCGATGTCGTCCCGTCAGAACGCCGAGATGACATAGGATGAGTTGACACGGCTTGACGAGCGCGAGAGCTCGATCAGCAGGCGGACGGCCCGGCATGACACGACACGACTTGCGCTTTTGCTTTATAAATCCTATTTGCCACCGACCTTCATCGACCTGAAATAAGTCGAAGGGGATATAGTCAAGTGGTTACGACAATTGCTTCGCATCTAATCGATTCGATAAGTGATTAGCCTGGGTTCGATTCCCAGTGTCTCCATTTTTTTTTTATATATTTGCTGGGCCCTCGTTCTTGGTCTTTTCTTCTGTGCGCCCTTTCGCGCTTCGTGTCGGGCCTTATCAGAGGAGGCTCAGCTCCTTCTCGACGGTGCTGGAGAGCAGGGGAGCAAGGCAGGGAGGGGTCTAGTCGCGGAATCCGCTGCTGCTGCCGGCCCACCCGTCGACTATGCCTTGCCAAGCGCATGGCGTTCCAGGGCCCTCGCTCGGTCGTTGACTTCCCAGCTCTACTGTAGATCTCCTCATCTCACCCTGCCAGCGATCTTGTGGACTTCTGCCGGCCCATCGTGGCCATCCCGTGGAGGGAGGTTGATCAAGTACTCATCGTCTGCACAGGCATCCCAAAGCGCTGCCATTCTACACCGCCACGCCTGAAGGAGCCATGGGTGTCACACGCTTTGATCAGTCGTGCCGTTGTCCTGCTTCCCCGGCCCTCCTCCGCCTCCTCTTGGTAGGCTGCGCCGCGCATAGCACAGAAATAAAAGGTCATCATAGCGGTCGTTAGGTGGAGCATAGGGTTGTCGCAAGTTCTCATCTCCGCTCGTACAGTCTTGATCACGTCGCCCGGTCGTCGGCCGACACACTCCCGTGCGCGAAGCCTCAGCCGTCGTCCTCGCTGCCCGAGGCAACGTCACCGTCCCAGTCGTCCTCCTCGCGGATCGTCTGGCCATGGGCTATCCCGAGCGCCTCGTGATCGGCCTGAGCAAAGCGCGCCTGCGCGTGTCGTCGGGCTGCCGAGAGGCGCGCGAGCAGTGCGAGACGCTGGGCTTGGAGCGCGCGAATGTGCTCGATGGCTACGAGAGGGTGGCATCAGCGATGGACCCCTTTGCCAACAAAAGCGATGGACCGAGACTCACTGCGGAGGAGGACCGTGCCTTCAGATTTTGGCCCGGCCCGACCGTCGACTTTCTCCACGGTACCGTCGTCGCCGCCATTCTTGCCCTTCTTGGCCTTCCCCTTCTTCTTGACCCGGGCGGCCCCAGCACCGGATGCCAGACCCTCACGCTCCTTGCGCTCAGCCTCGGCGATCGCATCCCGGAGGGCGGGGACGATCTCGCAGAGCTGGTCGTGCCCGCGCTTGATGTTGGCCCGCCGCTTCTGCTCAGAGGCGATGTGGTTGGCCTTCTTCTGCGCGGCCGTCAGGAGCGGTGCCGGAGCGCCAGAGGTCGACGCCGCGGGTGATGCCGTCGTCGTGACCGATGCTGCCGCCTTCTTAGGCCGCTTGGTCGGCCCCGGCCCTGGGCGAGGGGCTGTCGAGGCCGCCGTTGACCCGCGCCGGTCGGAGGAGGGTCCTGCGGTCGAGGTACTCAGACGTGAGGTTGCAGGGGTCGGGTAGGGCGCTGAACGATACAGCTCCGACGACCCGAGGAAAGATAGCGGGGACGTTGAGCCGGCAGGGTACGGCCTCGGGTGCAGCGCGTGAGGCTGGCCGTTCGACGAACCGGCCGCGCCTGCGGAAGGTCCGCCCGCGTGGGTGCGACCCTTCCCTGCGGCAGCCATCTCGCCCTGAGCGCTGTGGTCCATCCTCCGGCGCTTTGCGGAAATTGATTGGTCGGCGTACGCTGCTGACGAAGAGGGATGTGGTTCGCCCGGCGGCGATGGCGGTCGCCAGATGGCTGGCCCGTCGCGTACGGCCGCAGCGCCCGGGGGCGGGAAGCCGCTCGCCGACGTCGGCCGCGACGAGGGCAGCCAGAAGGGCGAGCTCGGAGCGGCAGGTGGCATGCCCGGGCTTGGATGGTGCGCGTACGGGCGCGGAAAGTCGATCTGCCAAGTTGGGGTCGGGGCGTCCCATCAGCTCAGCGCCTCCTGAACGACGAGCCGCAGACGAGAGGGGGATGACGAACCTCAGGCGGACGAGTGCCTGCCGACCTCCGGCTCGGGCCGGCTTCCGCCCCTCCGTGAGCCCAGAAGCCGTGGATGGTACTGTCGGGCTGACTCTGCGAGTAGCCATTCGATGTCTGCCCGCTGGGCGACGTGTAGGGTCGGTCGAGCGCGTCGCCGCCCTCGATGCCGGCGAGGAACGAGTCGAGCGCGTGGCGTTCCGACGCCGAGAAGAGCGACTCGCCGACCTCCATCGGGACGCGGGCGGGAACCGATCTGGTCCGACAGCTCGGTGCGCTGACTGGTGGATTGTCAAGAGCGCCAAGGCAAGGTAGGGAGGAACTTGAAAGGGACGTGCTGGTGGGGGGCTGCTCGGACGGGGGTGATGGCTGATGGCCCAGGGCTGACATGTGTCACGCTCGAGGGAAGGGGTCGTTCTGGCCTGCCCAGCGCAGCTGACGAGCCAGGGGGAGCCTCTCGACGAGCCTCGCTCTCTCCCAACACCCAGGGTCACTCTTTCTATGGTAGGATGTCCCCACTACCAACAGAGTCGCATCGACAGAGAGGCTTGCGGGCCTCGAGCCTGCTCAGCAGCCTCCTCCTGCTCTCGAGACGCAGCCTCCCGTCTGCGCGCCGTCGCCGCCGCCGCCTGCCTCGCCCAGCCAAGCGAGCCCCTCCGCCGCACAGCAACCGCAACCTCCCATCTGTCTCCCCTGCCCGCCTCACCTGCCTCTTGCCTCGGCGCAAGGCCTGCGACTCTCATGTTCAAGCACAAGTCGCGCGCGCCAGCTTTCCACGCCGACTTCAGCGGCAGCTACCGGACGCCGACGGCGTTCAAGGCCGTCCGGCTTGCGGTCGACGAGCTTGGCCTCAGCGGCGACATCACCGCCCTCGCCGTCGACCCCGTCGGGGGCTACTGGGCCATCGGTGCGTCCTCCTGGCCTAATCTTACCGCGAGCAATATGTCTGCAAGGAAAGAGTCTCCCTTCCCGAGTCTGCACTGCTCGAGAGACGGACGAACGAAGGAGACCAGCGCTCGCTCATGGCGGTCCAGGGGACACTCTCCGCCGCTGACCCTGCTCCTCTTTGACGCCCGGCCCCTCCGACAGGTCTCTCGACTGGCTCGGTCCATGTTGTCGGCGCTCGACCAGTGCACGTCCATCTGTCGGTCCTCCTCCACCCGCCGACGCCGCGGTCGTCGTCTTCGTCGAGCGCGATCAAGCACCTCGCCTTCCACCCGTCCAGGGGCCGGCTGGTCGCCATCGACGCCCGCAGCCAAGCTCACGTCTGGAGCCTACGGACGATCGACCCGGCGACCGGCTTGCCTTGGAAGGAGGCGACCAACTCGCTCTACGGTACGGTGACGAGCATCGACATACCCTCGCCGTCGACCTCGCATGTGCGTCTGTCGACGCCCTCATCGGCGGCCGCGCGCAGCAGCCCGACCGGTCGGACCTCCTGACCCCCCCCCCTTTCTCCATGCCTCTGCCGCTGCAGCTTGCGTTGACGATGAAGGACGGCACGACGGCTTTCCTTGACCTCGAGCGCAACGCCTTCCTCGCGCCGTACCGCATTCCGAACATCTGGGCGCAGCAGGAGGACCGCCTGAAGCGCTCAGGCATGCCGGTCCCGGCGCGGCCTCGGCCGTGAGTCCAGCGAGACCTCCCTGTCGGCCTCAGACATTGCCTCGCCGGACTGACGCCTGATTTTGGAACGTATGCAGAGCCATGGCTGTCGCCGTCCAGATCTCGCCCCGCGACCTCGACCAGGTGCTCGTCGCCTACGAGGGAGGCGTCGTCCTCTGGAGCCTCAGTAAGCAGGCCGCCGTCCACTCGTACTCGCTCATGCTGCCGCCCGGCGCGCCTGGCGGAGGCTCGTACCAGGACGACGACCTCTTTACCGAGCGCAACCCTGGTGTGACGTGCATCACCTGGCACCCATCGGCCCTCTGCTTCGCGGTCGGATGTGCGTCTTCTCCTGTTGGCTAGGATGTTTGCGGCGCCAGGTCACCGGCTAATCTCCGCCGCACCGACAGACGAGGACGGCTGCATCGCCTTCTGGGCTGTCGAGGATGCTGACAAGCCGCTTAGTGTCCGGACGGTCGAGACAAACGACGTCAATGTCACCGACGCAGAGAGCGTGCGTCGCATTCGATCCCAAGCGGCGTGCCCAATTGACTTCTATCCTGCTCCCTCTCTCCAGCTGTTCGACTCTGGCGCGCTCGACAGGGATCCGGATGCGCCGCCTGGCCAGAGCGGCCTCCGTCCGCGTCGCGAGCCGATCTTCAAGCTGTCTTGGGCATCCTTTCCCGACGCCGCGTCCCTGGCCGCCCTTGAGGCGACCGGCGAGGTCGTCAGCGATGAGACCAAGGCGTTCGCAATTCGGGACGAGACGGTGCGTTCCATCTCACTTGAACCCTTCTGACCAGAGGGCTGAACTGAGCTTCGCCTCGGCCTTGAGCGCTACAGTGTCTTCTCGTCCTTGGCGGCCTCCTGCCGAGCCAGCCGCCTGGCCTCAGCGTTTTGCAATTCCCCGCCTACCAGCCGCCATCCATCTCGGTCGCGCCACCTTCGGGCTCATACGGCATCTCATCTGCGGTCAGGGCCGCTTTCCGCGACTCGCTCACGGCGACGGGCACGTTTCTCTACAGCTCGCTGCCGGGAGCCCAGGTCGAGGATTTCCTGCTCGTGCCGCGCTCGAGTCCGTTCCTTGGCGGCGGCTCGGACGCCGTCGCGCTGCTCGTCGTCGAGAGCGCGTCGCACGCCTTGCCACCCGTACCTGGCGCGCTCAGCGGCCGCGAGCTTCGCGCTCTAACCTTTCCTCCTATCCGTTCCACGGCCGGTCGCGATGGCGAGCGCAAAGAGTACGGGACCGGCGCCGATGCCTTCGTGCCGATGACGGCCGCACCGCAGATGGCTTCTGCCTCGCCGATGCCGGCGTCTTCGTCTGGCTGGGGCTTTTCCTCGCCGGCACTGGGCAGCGCACCGACGCCGGAGGCTCTGCGCTCATTGCCGCCTATGATTGGCAGGGAAGGCTTTGGCGAGTTCCGCCTGCCGGCGACATTCTGGGCCGGCTCGCACACGCTGCTCGGCTGCCACCTCGTCGACGTCCCGCGCGAGAGCTTCAGCCAGCTCCGCAAGTGGGATGCCGGCTGCGCTGACGGATGGGATGGCATGTCGCGCCTTCCGCTTGATGGCGGCCGGGCACAGGCGACGACAACGGGGGCGCACGCGCCGAATCTGCGGACACTGAAGGTGCGCTTGACGAGTCCCTCGAGGGGTGGCAGAGGGTCATCGTTGCTGACAGGCGCTCCCTCTCTTCGATCAGCTCGAGAAGAACCGCCTGCTCGTCAGCTGGCACCGGGACGGGACGGCTCGCTTCTTTGATCTCGTACGAGCGCCTTCTCCTTCTCTGTGACGAACCAGCTCCTCTGACCTGCTTTTTTGTCGTACAACAGTCACCGCAACTGTTAGCGCTACCCGATCAGCTCGCCTCCGAGTATCCCTCCCCCCTGCCGGCGCTGTCCATCCTCCTACAGCCGCTCCTCGCCCATCCATCTCTCGCAGCGTTGCCGATCGCGCGGCTTCTCCGATCGGACCCGACGCGATTCCAGATCCAGGACGTCCAGTTTGCGAGCGAGGCATGCGAGGTCGCCGTCGTGCTCGCGACGGGCGAGGTCGTCTACTTCCGCTGGAGCGAGGCTCGCGAGGACATGGAGATGCAGGCGCGGATGGACGGCCTGTCCCTTGGCGGCGTCCAGCCGGCAGATGTCGTCGACCTGAGGTCGCTCTCCGACTGGAGTGCGTCGCTTCGTTCGCACGCCTTCTTGTGGGTAGAAAGCTGACCGGAACGCCCTTCCACTACCCTGATCAGCTGTCGATGGCTTCAAGCCGATCTGCCTGATCGACGTGCGGCGCGGGCCGGTCGCGGCATGCTGCGTGTCAGACGCTGGTCAGTCGCGCATTCCACTCCTTCACGCCAAAGCCTTCGCTGATCGTGGGTCCTGCCACCCGTGACGTCCCTAGGCTTCCTCGCCGTCTCGTACCTGCAAGACTCTGTCTGCGTCGTCGATTTGCGAGGGCCCGACATCATCCTGCGCGAGGGTTTCGGTGACGACAGTAGTGCGAGCGAGCGCCGGGGATCTGTCGGCGCTGTCGCCTCGACCCTCAAGTTCGCCATCTGCGGGCTGGGAAGCGGTACATCCCCGCCGCACGCTCTGGACCAATCATCTTACTTGACTGACACAAAGCAAACTGGCACGTCAGATCCCAACCCCCAAATCCGCCTTCTCGCCAGCTACGAGTCGGGTCTGACGCGCATCACGACCCTCTCTGATGGTTTGGCCGGCTGGACGGCCGACAAGAAGCCCGCCACGGTCACGCACGACTCCCAGGCCCGACCAATCGCGTCCTTCATCATTGACGCCGGCAAAGGGTTCGAGCAGGTCGTCAGCCTCCAGCGGCTTAAGAGTGCGTCTTCCTCTTGATTGGCCCAGTGTGCCTAGCCTAATGCCAGCTCTTCACTTTTCAGCCGTCGGCCAGGCCGTCGCCAACACTGGTTCGCAGGAGGCGCACTCGATCTGGGTCGCCGTCGCCGCTCGATCGATCCGGACACAGCTTAACCTGACAGGTGACCGGCTGGCCAAGGTCGATCTGACCGAGGACATCCGGGCGGCGGCCCTCATCTGCCGCGAGGGCCAGACTGTGCTCATCGTCACGTTCGTCTCGGGCCGTGGCGAGGTTTACTCGCTGCCGGGCCTCGAGATCGTCTTCCAAGCACAGCTCACGTAGGTCGCTTCCCAGATGGCGAGTCGCTCTGATCGTGAACCCCTGCTGACCTCATGAGCGCGTCTCGAGGCAGCCCGCCCGGCGGAGCCTACTCCTTCTCGGCCTCGTCAAGCGACTACGTCCACGTCCTCGGCCCGGCGTCCATCTCGCTTGGCTCTGTCCTCAACCTCGAAGGTGCCCGACCCCTCGCGCCGACCTTCGACCTTGACAATGCCGCCCCGCGCAAGGCGCTCGGAGCGCAGCCGCTGCCCATCCAGTCGAGCGTGCTGGCCAGCTGGCTTGGCAGCTGGGGCGGCGGCGTCCTGACAGGCGCCCAGATCGACACGCTCGGTGAGGATCGCTCCCGATCACCGTGAGCGTTATCGACCGCTGACCGTCCTCGTTGCGGTTCGAAAGTTGCCGGTCCCAAGCGCCCAGCTCCTGCCACCCGGCCGGCCCAGCCCTCGATATGGGGCAGCGCAGCAGACGGAGACGTCGCCAACCGCGTCCAGTCGGACGTCGCCAAGGCGGCCATGGCCAAGAGCAGTGCCCAGCGGTCGGCTCGCGGCTCGGCTTCAGCCTCGTCGTCGGCGGCCGCCCGCGAGGAAGTCCAGAGCGGCAAGAGCGTGTACGAGCAGATGACCGAGGCGGCTGCGCTGCGGGGCAACATGGTGCGTTGGCGACCCTCCTCGATTTGCCAGAAGGCAGCAGACTGACGAACTTCTTCCGGACCTCTCAGCTCGACGGCCTGTCGGATAGGCTAAACGACGTCGGCCGCCAGGCGGGTGAGTGGCAGAAGCAGGCCCAGCGACTGGCGGTGCGTCGTCCCCCTTTCCCTCTCCTCGTGTGCGGTTGAGCTCGGCACTGAACGCGAACTGCACTCTCCTCCGCCCCGCAGATGCAAGAGTCGGCCAAGTCGACCGCCAAGAGCTTCTTCAGCAAGCTGATGTAAATGAATTGATGCGCAACGGCAGTAATGGGAGGGAGGCCTCGGGGAACGGCGAGGCAGCGAAGGGGCTCGGAACTCCAAGAGGGGCCCGGTCGGGAGCTCAGTTGGGAATGCGACGCGCCGCCTGCGCCTCACGCTCCGGCCCCCCCTCCCTTGTCCTCCTCGTCGACGAGCTCGCCTCTCTCTCTCGCTCTTTCCGTCCGCCCGCCTGCACCCTTCAGATCGACCTCCCGGAGGCGAGCGTTAGAAAGCAAAGATGGCGCCTCCCCCTCGTGGTCTCCAGCAGGTCGGTCCGACGCAGCCACCCGCCCCTCCGACGGCATCGCGACACGAGCGCGACGAGCTGACGAACCTCGCTCGATCCCCCATTGTCGTCCTTTTGATGGCGTTCACCCACCCTCTTTGCGCCCGTTCTGCACCTCGACCGCCGCCATGGATGCTCCATCTGACAGTACATCTCGGACCTGCGCGCATGTCGTGTGCGGGAGCTCGAGGAGAAGCGCATCAACCGCGAGATGGCTCACATCCGACAGAAGTTCAAGGGTCTGTCCGACCGCCGACCGCAGCCTTGGTGCGCTCTCACCAGTCGCTGATCGAGCCAGCGCGTGCTCGTCGCAGAGGGCAATCTCGACGGCTACCAAAAGAAAAAGTACCTGTCCAAGGTCGTCTTTACCTACATCCTCGGCTACAAGGTCGACGTCGGGCACATGGAAGCCGTCAACCTCATCTCGAGCCCAAAGTACTCTGAGAAGCAGATCGTGCGTTTCGGGAGCCAGCCTGTGGCCTCGACCTTCTACGAGCAAGTCTTGCTGATGCAGCTCTCTCTTGACTTTGCCTCTGCCGCCACCGCAGGGCTACCTGGCCCTGACGCTCCTGCTGCACGAGAACTCGGACCTGATCCGGCTCATCATCAACTCGATCCGCAAGGACCTCGACGACCATTCAGAGATCAACAACTGCCTCGCCCTCCATGCGATCGCCAACATTGGCGGCAAGGAGATGGCCGAGTCGCTCGCCCCAGACGTCCACCGGCTGCTCATCAGCCCCGTCAGCATCCCGTTCGTTAAAAAGAAGGCGGCCCTGACGCTTCTCCGGCTCTACCGCAAGCACCCGAGCGTCATCCCGCTTGCCGAGTGGGGCGAGCGCATCGTCACCATCATGGACGACGACAACCTCGTGCGTCGTCTGAGCCGCGATGGGCGAGCACCCCGAAGAGGAGGAGCTGATCGATCCTCGACCTGCTCTGCATCTCGGTCCAGGGCGTCGCCTTGGCCGTCACTAGCTTGGTGACGACGATGGCTCAGGACAACCAGCGGGCGATGGAGTCTTGCTACCAGATCGCGGTCGCACGGCTGCAGACGGTCCGTCGCCCACCTTCCGTCCCGCCTTCAGGACGGCGACTGATCTTCCATGACCCCTTCGGCAGCTCGTCTTTGACGGCAACCACCCGACAGACTACTACTACTACCGGGTGCCGATCCCCTGGCTACAGATCAAGCTGCTGCGTCTGCTGCAGCACTACCCGCCGTCGGCCTCTGCGACGGTCCGCAAGGCGCTCGACGAGGTGCTCGGCCAGATCCTCGACAACTCGCGCGAGACGCCCAAGAACGTTCAGCACTCTAACACGCAGCACGCGATCCTGTTTGAGGCCATCAACCTGGCAATCCATGTCGACCCCGACTCGGACGTCGTCCGCTCGGCAGCCGTCCTGCTCGGCCGCTTCATCCTCTCCAAGGAGACCAACGTCCGCTACCTCGGGCTCGACGCGATGGCCCACCTCGCCGCGTGCTCCGATTCGCTCGAGCCCGTGCGCAAGCACCAGCAGACGATCATCCTCTCGCTCCGGGACCGCGACATCTCGGTCCGCCGGCGGGCGCTCGACCTCCTCTACTCGATGTGCGACGCGAGCAACGCCCGGACCATCGTCGACGAGCTGCTCAAGTACCTCGTCGTCGCCGACTACGGCCTGCGGGAGGAGATGGTGCTCAAGATTGCGATCCTGACCGAGAAGTGGGCGATGGAGTACGAGTGGTATGTCGACACAAGTGAGTCCCCGCTGCCCGACCGAGACCGCTTGTCGTCGCCTGGCTGTTCTGACAGACCGCGCCCTCCCTCATCGCTGCCCGCAATCCAGTCCTCAAGCTCATCAGTCTCGCCGGCGACCACGTCGCCGACGAGGTTTGGTACCGCGTCGTCCAGATCGTTACCAACACCGAGGATCTCCAGGCCTACGCCTCGCGCGTCTGCCTCGGCTACCTCCAGGCCTCGTCGGCGCACGAGAAGCTCGTCAAGCCGGCGGCCTACGTCCTTGGCGAGTTTGGCCACCTCATCGCCAACGAGCCCGGCGCGGCGCCGATCGACCAGTTCAACGCGCTCCACTCCAAGATCAACTTCTGCTCGGCCTCGACGCGGGCTTTGCTGCTGAGCACCTACGTGAAGTGGTGCGTCTGTGCCGCTCGCTCTCCCACCTCTTCGTCCGATCAGCTGACGACCTGCGCACCACCTGGCCAGGTCTAACCTCTTCCCCGAGATCAAGGACCAGCTCGTCGTCATCTTCGACCGCTACCGGCACGTGCTCGATGCCGAGCTTCAGCAGCGGGCGTGCGAGTACCTCGCCCTCGTCCAGCGCGGCCGCATCGACGACGACGAGCTCCTCCAGGTTGTGCTCGAGGAGATGCCACCGTTCCCTGCGCGCGAGTCGGCGCTCCTGAACCGGCTTCACAAGAAGGGCCGTGACACTGAGGACAAGCGAACATGGAACCTCGACGGCCGGGCTGAGAAGCGGAGCGATGCGCCGCCGCCCACACACCGCCAGAGTTCTAACGGCGACGAGGTCTCGGCTCCAGCCGCCCCAGCTGCCATGCGGTCGCCGCCGCTTGCGGTCGTTGAGCCGCCTCTGGCACCCCTGCATCCAGTCCAGGCGCCGTACGCGGCGCCGCAGCGCGAGGACTCGAACGATCTCACAATGATGGGCGTTGCCCCGTCGTCGTATGGCGCGGGCAGCATCATGGACTCGCTCGCCGGTCTCGACTTGTCGAGCAACGCCGTCCAGGAGGAGCGTCTGCTGCCGAGCTCGCCGGCTGCTGCCTCACCGTCAGCAGCGGTCGGCTTGGGCGGAGCCACCTCGCCCGTGTCTGCCTTCCCGGCTGCGCTGCTCGGCGGTGCCGCTTTAACGCCGGCGCTGACGGCGGGTGCCAACATCGACAAGTGGTTCGACCGGCTGTCATACACGGGTGAGGGCGTCCTCTACGAAGATGCGCAGCTCCAGATTGGCGTCAAGACCGAGTTTCACGGCGCGCTTGGCCGCGTCCAGCTTTACATCGGCAACAAGCTGCCTGTCCCGCTCGCCAACTTTGCCCTCGCCGTCGAATCGGCCAGCCCGGATGCGATCGTCGCCACGCTCGCTGGCCAGCTCGCCGGCGGTGCGATCGCGCCGCTCACGCAGGTCCAGCAGCAGATCCAGGTCGAGTGCAAGGAGTGCTTTGCGAGCCCACCGGTCGTCCGCATCTCGTACATCGCCAGCTCAACCCAGACGCTGGCCCTCCGCCTGCCCGTCACCATCACTTCGTTCATCGAGCCGGTCAAGCTGGCGGCGGCCGTCTTCTTTGAGCGCTGGAAGCTGATCGGCGGCCCGCCACGCGAGAGCCAGACCATCTTGTGCGGCGCAGTCGATCGTCCTATCTGCGCGCCTCCTCTGCTGACAGCCTGTCCCCCCCCCTCACGTGTCGTCCCAGCCCGATCAAGCTGGACCCTACCGGAGCGCCAGACGTGGCCAAGAACACCAAGGTCATCGCCGGCAACCACCTCGGCCTTTTGGAAGGCGTGCGTCGTCGCTATACCCTTACCTTTCCCTTTCCTTCGTGCAGTCATCCGTCATCGTCGGCGGCCAGCTGACCCAGTCACTGCCCCATCAGATCGACCCCAACCCGGTTAATGCGGTCGCCGCCGGCGTGCTTCACATGTCGACCGGCGGCAAGGTTGGCTGCCTGCTTCGGCTCGAGCCCAACAGAGATGCCAAGCTCTGCCGGCTGACGATCCGGTCGACCAACGACGAGGTCTCCAAGGAGGTCGAGCGGCTCATCGCCAAGCCCCTGCGGGCCGACCCGGCCGCCGCCGCAGCGTAGGCAGATGCAGTTCGAACCCCCCGCCCTGCCCCACCTCTCTCACCGTCACGACATTTCTGCTTGCTCTGTGGGCTCCGGACGACCCCGCGACCTTGTACGACCCTCCTTGTGCTCTCGCCTCCTTGATGATCTCATGCCGCCTCGACCTCTGCTCGTCCGCTTGCCTCTGCGCGTTTTCGCTCCGCTAGGCCACAGGTCCATGGACATAGCGGACGGCCTCGGTCTACTGCCAGCCTCCAGGCGCCGGCTGGGCGTAGTGCGGTGGCTGAGGCAGGCCGCCGCCGGTCTGCGTGGCGTAGGGCGGCTGATGAGGGTCCGCATAGGGATCGGTGAAGGGCGGTTGCTGATTCGGCAGTTGCGGCGGCGCTGGAGTTGGCTGGAAGGCCTGGGTTTGGGGATAGGCGTACGACTGAGCCTGAGCGTGCGTCGGGTACGCGCCCGGATAGGGGTGCGGTGAAGGCGTCGACATCGGCGGCGGGGGCGGCGGCGAGAAGAGCGGCTGGCCGGCCGGCGGTGGGGAGAACATCGGCTGCGGAGGCGGCAGAGGGGTCGGCGTCGGGCCGTAGTGGAGTGGTGGCAGTTGCGGCGGGGGTGACACGAGCGACTGGCGGATATTGGAGAAGGGATCGGGCGTCGCGCCGCCATAGGTGGCGAGGTGCATCGTCCGGCTCATCCCTCTTCCGCCGGGTTGGCCGTAGCCGTCTGGAACGTCGCCAGCAAAGGCGCCGTAGGGGTCAATGCTTGCCCGGCCGCCGCCACCGCCGTCCGCGTACCGGTCGGCAAAGGGACTCCGCGCCGCGTCGACATCGTCCTCATTATCCTGGCCTGGCCGGGCGTAGCCCGTCCCTGCGCCTGCGCCGGCCTGGGTCCGCGGCGGCGAAAAGGAGGCTGAAAAGTCGGCCTCGGTCGCCGAACCCGGGACGGCAAAGGGCTCGTCTCGCGGGCGGCTTCGGCGGGTCTTGATGAGCTTGAAGAGCGTGAAGCCAAGGAGGCCGCCCCAAGCGGCTGATTTGAAGGGGAAGCGAGGGTGCCCAACGATCAGCTTCGGCCTGCCCGACAAACGACCGGGAGACGTCGGCGGCCCTCACCAAACGCAAGCCAGAAGAAGATGCTGCCGGCGCGCTTTGTCCTGCACCAGCCGGCCAGCTCGCTCTGGTACTTGTCGCCAAGGCTCGCGTGCGGGTCGTTGGCCGGGGCTTTGCAGCCCGGCTCGGTGAAGGCGCTAATGATCGTCGCCAGGGCGAGGATGACGGCCCAGAGGGCGCCGGTCGACTCGAGGATGAGGATCGTGCGCGGGACCTTGAGAAAGATGGCCGGACCGCGGAGCGCGTCCCATCTGGCCACGAGAGCGGGCGAGAGCGTTGCGTCAGCTTTCGGCTGCTGGTGCCGGTGCTGCGCACCTCGAGATGCGGAGGACCTCGGTCGCTCACTTGTCATAGGCGAAGGGGATGCCGAACATGACGGCAGAGATCAGGAAGGTGAAGAGGGAGGCAAAGAGCGCAAACCCAGAGAGGCCGGCTGCGCAAAGGGCGGTCAGCTGACTTGGACCACTGCGACTGACCGCTAGGGACGACCTCGACGGCCGGCGAGGGGGCGACGCACAGACTCCGATCTTCCACTTGGCCTGGAAAGCGGCGACGGCAGCAAAGCAACAGATGCCGAGAAACGTGAAGAACATCTGCAGACCGAGCTCATGTCAGCCGAGCACTGCCGGCCGGCGAGCTCGAGAGGGCGGGGGGTATCTCGGGCACGCACGACGGCCGAATGCAGGCCGATGTCCTTCCAAGAGACCTCGGAGTCGACGCTCGACGACTGGACGTTGCCGATGCCGCCCGACATGCTGCGGAAGGGTGCACCGAGCTGACCGGTGCCTCGCTTCTTGCCGTACAGGCTCGAGCTGGCTGACGGGTCGGTGCCGGTGTCGGCGTCACGACCGGCTGCGGACGAGATCCCTGCGCGCGAGCTGCCGCCGCCGCCGCCGCCGCCACTGAGCTTGCTGGTCGCCGACGAGAGGGCGTTGGAAAAGGCTGGCAGAAAGAGGCCGAGGCCGAGCAGTCAGCAGTCGGCTCGCAACGAGCGACAGGAGGTAGGCTGCGTCTCGCACACTGCTTGAGCCGCGACATGGCCGGAGGGGGAGAGAGGGGTGACAGCTCGTCTGGACTCAGGCGCCGCGGTGGTTCAGACGGGGCGCGCGGAGGCCTTGCGATTGGTCGACGTTGGGCTAGGGTCGGCGAGGCTGTCTCGCTAGCGCGCAGGGAGAAGGCGTGGTCGAGGTGGCGAGTCGAAGAAGGATTGGGAGTGAGGTGCGGTTCGAGGTCGGGGGGGCTGGCTCGCCCAACAGTCTGCCCGCCCGCGCGTCGGCTTCACGAGCGAGCGAAGTCGGTCGCGTCGTCGTCACTGCTTTGTCGGCGGCCTCGAGCCCGCAGTCATTTGCCAGCCTTAGCGCGATAGAATGAGGCGGCGGCATTGCTTCTGCCGGAGCGGCGACGACTACAGCAGCAGGCCGCATTGAGAGTGCAGGAGTGAGCTCAGCATGGGCTGCGAGAGCTCCTCCGGCGGTCTGAGCCAGCCTCGGTTGGCAGTCAGCCCGGTCCTCTCTGTACGGGTGACACCCGCCTCGGCAGCCTTCCTCGAGAGACGAGCAGACTGAAGAGGCGGGCTCAAGCATTTGCTCTCACTCTCGGCTGATCGACTGACCGTCGGAGTCAGCGAGCGCCGACAGGCCCCTTCGCATGCAGACGGGCCTGCTGGCAGCGCGCCCGGATCGAGTCCGTCGGCCGGCTGCGCCGCGTGGGGCGGGCATGGACGCGCCGGCAGGTCGCCTCCCAGCCAGCAACGACGGTCATCTCGCTCCTGGACCCCCCTTCTGGCCCAGCATGTATCGGTCCCAGGCGCCTTCGCTGCCGCATTCGTCGTCGTATCGATCGCCCTCACCGCTCCCCCCAGCCCACGACGGCGGGACCGGTCAGTCGAACGACGACGACGGCCTCCTCGCTCAGCTCGACGCCGTCGCGCCCCTCCGGTCGTTCGATGGTCCGTCCCCCCGGCCGCAGCGCCCTGAGCCATCTCGTCCGTCTGCATGTCTGCAAGGCACTGACGGGGCTGCTCGCACGAACGTCCTGCGCTCCTCAGCGTTTCCAAAGGTCCAGTCGACCTACACGTCCAAGTCGACCCGCGGCGGCTTTATCACCGCCGCCGTCTGCTGGACCATCTTCCTGCTCGTCCTCAACGACCTCGGCGAGTACCTCTATGGCGACCTACGCGAAACCTTCCATGTCGATCGCACCGTCGCCAAGGAGATGCAGCTCAACGTCGACCTCGTCCGTCCACGTCTGGCTGAGAGTCTGCCACCTGTGGGGTCTGGCCAGCTGACCTCGGCTCCCGCCGCCTCCTCCGCCTTCCTGCGATCTCCAGACGGTCGCGATGCCTTGTCACTGTAAGTTGGCAGCCCGGGCTCGACGCGGGTCCTTGGATAAGGTGCCTTCGCTGATATTGCTCGCGCTCCCCTGATTCATTTAGACCTCTCGGTCGATCTCCGTGATGCCGTCGGCGACCGGGTCTACCTGACCGACGCCCTCCAAAAGGACGGCGTGCGTTCGGCCGCTCGTCCGACGCCTCGACTTCCCAAGCGTCCCCGTCGACTGATCTCCTACTCTGCTATTCTCAGACCGTCTTTGACCCGGCCCGGACGACTGATTTTACCGCCGACACGACGACGCGCTCGTCGGCGTCCGACATCATCGCGCTCTCCCAGAAGCGATCCGGCCTGCGCTCGCTCTTCTCCTTCTCGTCGCCGTTCGGGGGCCAGCGCAAGCACGCTGCCTACCGCAAGACGGCCAACATTATCGAGGATGGGCCGGCCTGCCGCATCTACGGCTCGCTCTCGACAAAGAAGGTGACGGGCAACCTGCACGTGACGACCCTCGGCCACGGCTACATGAGCTGGGAGCACACCGACCACGCCCGTGCGCCTCCCCGATCCCCCCATGCGTCCCGGGTACCTGTGACTGACCCAATGGGCGTATTCGTCTCTGCCAGTCATGAACCTCTCGCACATTATCCACGAGTGGTCATTTGGCGACTACTACCCCTCGATCGCCCAGCCGCTCGACATGTCGGTCGAAATTGCCCGGACACCATTCACGATCATGCAGTACTTCCTGCTCGTCGTCCCGACGACGTACATATCGAGCTCGGGCAAGCAGCTTGAGACCAACCAGTACTCGGTCACCGACTACAAGCGCGAGGTCGACCACGGCAAGGGCGTGCCCGGTGCGTGGCCCTCCGCCCGCGCTTGCTGCGCTACCTCACTGATGCCAGCGTGCTTCTCTGCCAGGCATCTTCTTCAAGTACGACCTCGAGCCGATCCACCTGACGCTGCAGGAGCGGACGACCTCGTTCTATCACTTTCTGATCCGGCTCGTCGGCGTCATTGGCGGCGTCTGGACGTGCACCGGCTTCGGCCTCCGCACGATCGCCCGGCTCGAACGCGAGGTCCAGAAGCAGAAGAAGGGGAAGGGCCGCGCGCGTGAAGGCAGCGTCGGCGGCTTCCTCGGCAGCTCATAGCCGGCCGATCTGGATCAAAGGAAGACCCTGTTTGAACTACAAGCCGGCCACCCTCGTCTACGAACGAGGCCAGGCGCGCGTCACAGCAAGCGGTGGACCTCAGCCCAGACGTTCTTCATCTGACCGAGCGCCAAGAGTAGGGGCTGGCCAGTCTGACTGGACGGCTCCGTCGACTCGAGCAAGGCTGCGTCGTCCTTCATGCCGAGCGGCTGAGCAGTCGCCGTCGCCCTTTGCGCGCCGGTCGAGAGGCAGCCCTCTGGCGGTGGGTCGCCCGACACTGGCTCCGCCAGCGGGAGCCTTGTATTCTCATAGCTCGTCTGCGGAACCTTCGGAGCGACAGCTTCAGCCTGCCAGCGTGCGGATCAGATGGAACGCCCCCTGGTCTGCTTGGGACGCACGTCCGAAATTGCCTGCAGCCGGGCCTCGAGTGCTTGTCGCTCGGCGTTGGACTTGACGAGCTCCAGAGCGACGGCCCGCCAGAGTGGGTCCTGATCGACTCGATCCGAGCCAGACAGGCCCGGCTCCTGCGCTTCTGCGCTTCTGTAGCGGTGGCTGTATGCCCGCATCATGAGGCCGATAGAGCGAGGTAAGTCGATGCCAGGCCGGACGGCGGTCGTTCGCTGGCTGCTGAAGGGAGCGGTGGTCGTGAACGCCTTGAGAGACCCCGGGCAGTGCAAACCGGTCGAGGCTCGCTGAAGGACGCGCTCGAAAACGCTCGAGCAAGACATCTCGCGGCCAGAGGGGGAGGCAAGCTCGAGCTCGGTGGGTCGCCAGACTGGAAGTCAGACCGGGAGAGAAGATGCGGTTCGAGGAGTCGGAGAGAGAGCGAGGGCGCGCAGCCGGCGCCGGGCGCCGCCGCCGCTCCGACGGCCACGGTCTCTCACTGCTGCCCGTCGCCCAGCTCGTTCTACCTGCGCACAGCCTTGGATGGGCCAGACCTAGAGAGACCGCTGGACATGGGCAACCTCGACGACGACCTGCTCGCCCGCTTCGCCGCGCTCAGGGGCGCAACTGGTGGCGGCTCACCCGCTGCCGAACCCCCTGTCCAAGCTGGCTCTGCCTCCACGACGCCCAACGACTTCGGCGACGCAGACGTCAGTGATCAAACCCCGCTAAGGCGAGCTGCCTGTACAAGAAGCCTGACCTGATCTCGTACGCGTATCCAGGTCGAAGCGTACCTAGCGGCCTTCGAGGCCAGCACCGGCGATGACGATGGCGAGGACGCCGCCCTAGCCTACCTTTCCGTGCCCTCTGCCCCGACGGGCGTCCCACTCGAACAAGAGACCGCCCTCCTTCTGAAGCAAACTTCAGGCCTGGTCGAGCCGCAGCAGGACCTCGTCGACGGGCATGGCCTCTGTGAAGCGAATGCGCGCGGAGCCGACGAGAGCGAAGGCGACGACGACGACGCGGCCGAGGACTCGTATCTGGACGAGCGCGTGGTCCTGCAGCAAGCCCTCGACCAGGCGGCCGTCGAAGCGGCGCACGAACCGACCCGGGCAGGAATCGACTGGTCGCCGTCGGACGACATGACGGCCCAGCCTAATGCCCACGCGGCGCCGAGGTCGTTAGCCGCCTCGAGCGACCTCTCCAGCGTGCTCACCGCATTGTCGACGCCTTCGGTCCTCGTTGACCTCCCAGAGCCCCTCGACCCAGCCGCGGAGGACCCTGCCTATGCCCGTCTGATGGGCCTCAGGCCGTCTGCCGAGCCGCTCAAAGACAAGATTGCGGCGGCAAAGGCGGCGGGGCCACAAGGCGCTGCGCCCAAGCCGCTCGACATTGCCGGCTGGCGGGCTGCCCGCGACGAGGCCGTCGAGAGCTGGTGTTGTGCGTCTCCGAGCGTTCACTCGTCCGAGCCATGCTCGACCCTTTCGCGCTTGCTGACACCCTTTGTCGGCCCATTGCTGTTGGTCCGACGCCCCATCGCCCGTAGCCATCTGCTCGTCGGATGCCGAGCTCCTCTGCCCCGGCTGCGACGACGATCTCTACTGCCAAGCCTGCTACCGCGAGGGCCACGAGGGCGAGTCGGGCGAAGAGATGCGGCGCCATCGGCCGCGCAAGTACGTCTGGAACGGCGGCGGCAAGGCGGGTACGAGATGATGGCGTTTCCCCATTCGTGCGCCTGCCTCGGCTAGGTCAGTTGCTGCTTCTTCCCGCAAACCACACGGATTCGTCCGGGAACGTCCTGGCTCGCTGTCGCATCCTCCCCGATCCCCCTGAGCTGCTCAACGAGAGCGCACGTCTCGGCTTGGCTGCGCGGCCTGAATTCGACAGGTCACGTGCGCACCGCTCCCAGCAGGCCGCCCGCGCGGGACGAAGGGCGCGCGAGATTTGCCCCGGCCGGCCTGCTGCCCTTTCGTTCGCCCCCGCCCACCAACGACGACCCGGCCTGGCCTGCCCGCAGCCTCCCAACCGCCTCGCTTGCTGCTGGTGCGTTCCTCTCTCTCTCTCATTCACATCCCTCCCTCTCCTCCCCCCTCACAAAGGATGAGAAATTACCATCATAAGCAATAGGAAGTGCCGTCTGAAGCGGGGCTGGCTCGCCCCAAAAGGGAGGGCTGCCTCCTGGACGATAATCGGTTCCCTGAAAACGCGGGC
>Ga0308160_10002113_pt1 | contig 25094 bp, 35 predicted proteins | sample PhyFR1_FD_201036 | JGI IMG/M metagenome (GOLD analysis project Ga0308160, IMG submission 201036) | Phyllosphere microbial communities from UC Gill Tract Community Farm, Albany, California, United States - DLSLF.R1 | ecosystem: Host-associated > Plants > Phyllosphere > Unclassified | place: USA... | reverse complement strand
CGTCACGTCTCTCTCGATCTGCCGCGGGCCCCGTTGTACCCTCGATCTTCCCTCGTCACGCTGCGCCCGTCTGCGATTATACCCATGCCCACCTCGCCTGTCGTGTTGCCAGAGCAAGAGGATTAGCAACGGTCATCGTCATCACCGCTCGGCCTTGACGCGAGGCTTGGGCTCGGCCTTGACTTTGGGCTTAGTCTCCTTCTTGACGGTGAGCGGCTTGACGGCCCGTTCGACCTTGGGCTTGACCTCCTTCTGGGCTCGAGGCGTTGCTGCCCGCTTGGCGATCGCTCGCCCGCGCGTTGAACTGGCCCCTCGACCCCGACCCCGAGTGCTGCCGCCCCTCGCCGACGACCCGCCGCGCGCATTGCTGACGTACCCGCCACGAACGCCGCCGCCGGCAGCTCCGCCCTCGTTCGGGCATTCAGCGGCCCAATGGCCCGCCTGGTGGCACTTGTAGCAGTCTGCGGGTCGAGATGGGGTCAGACGCTGGGCGGGCAGCTGGTGGCCTAGCCAAGTAGACGACGGCAAACGCACCTCCGACGGCTCCTCCTCCACCGCCACCGCGTCCGTAGCCTCCGGCTCCGCGTGGCCCTGCTCCCCCGCCCTGGTCGAGCTCGTCATCCCACTGTGTCGGGCCGAGGCACAGAGCGTAAGCATCGATGCATGCAGCGAAGAACAAATCATGGCGCGCCCGCACCTCGAAGAAGCCACACTGTGCAGCCTGAGAGTTGGGGCACGTCCTGCATTGATACGTCGCCGGAGAGGGGAGCGCAATCAGCTAATACATCACGAAGCAATATTTTAAAAGGACAGGCCGACGAACCAGAACTTGCGGCCCTGGCGTCCGTCAGCGAGAGGGTCGTCAGCGATGCCCCCCCCTTCTTGCGCAAACGCGAAACGCTACCTTCGGAGGGCGTACCTTGTTGGGACCCTCCTTGGCGACCGTGCGCTCGACGGCGGTCAGGTTGCAGCTGCACTTGAGGGAGGTACCGCGGCCGTCGTCCTCGTTGTCCGCGCCGCCTTGGCCGAACGCCTGGCGTGCGGCTGGCGGGGGTCGCGCCACCTGGGCCTGCGGCGGAAGGCCAAAGCATCGTCAGCAACGGGACGCAGACGGCGCAGGGGTCCCAAAGGCATGAGAGACGGACAGTTGATAACGGGCGCTTGGCCGGTATGGCAGAGCCCGACGGTCCGTCAACCCATTCCTGCGGCAGGCAAGCCGAAACAGGTCAGCACGATGAGCCGAAAGTCAAGCCGGGCCGGGGACGAACGAAGAAGCCGCAGCCGTCATCCTTGCCGCCCGAGCAGGTCCAGAAGGCCCGGCCCTTGTTTTCCGAATCGCGCGTCACGGTCCGCTTGACGGCTGGCTTGCTGCAACGGCACTGCGGTGCGTCGGTGGCAGCTGTGCCCTGCGTCTTGCCGGGCGAGACATCGACCCTCGGCGCCGAAGGCCCGGGAGCATCTACCGACCGTCATCCGTCAGCCAGAGAGTAGGTCAAGGGAAGCGAGGGTCCGCGTTTCAGCGAAAGACTTACAAGGGTCGTCCGCCTCGTCATCGGAGGGGTCTCGAGCACGCTTCTTAGGCGGCGCTCGTGCTGGTGGACGGGCTGCTGGCGGGGGCGTCCTCCGTGCCCCTGCGCCTGCGCGGCCAGGGGCGCCCGCTCCGTTGGCACCTCCCCCCCTACCGGCTCTCGCACCGGCCCCTCCGCGACCAACTGCAGCGCCGCCTCCACCACCACCTCCCCCGCCAAAGTCGTCGTCATCGGAGTCCGAGTCTGAGTCAGCGGCGGCGCCGCCTGCGTTGCCGCCGTTTCCGTTCCGCCGACCTGGAGAGCGTAGAAGGGCCGGAGCATCAGCCGGGTAGTCGAGGGGGCATATCACTGACAGGGGAGCGCACCGGCCGGGGGCGGACCATCGTCCTCGCCGTCCATGTTGCGGAGGTACTTGTTGACGGCCTATGAGAGGGAACAAGACATCGTGTCAGCGCCGGACAAAGAGCTTGCAGACTCTTTCAGAGGCCAGGACTGACGCCGAACAGGATGCGCATGTCCTGGCGGCCTTTGCGGAAGACCTCCTTGTACTGCTCAATGCTCTCGGCCAGAACGTCGGCCTTGGTCTGCTGGCCGTCGCAGATGAGCTGCATGCGGTGCTCGGTCTGCAAGCCAGAATGCGCTTCAGCAAAAGTAGAGTCGCAGCGGGTCGGCGCGTCAAGCCGGTGAGACGAGCGCGCACTTCTCGCCGGAGATGAGGACGGCAGAGCGAGCGATCGAGGCCGATCTTGTCCCAGCCTTCGACGAGGGCGATGCCGAGGTTTGACGGGACGAGGTACTTTGTCGTCCCCTCCTGCTGCGTCATGCAGTACTCGCGGTCGATGATGCGCGAAATGTGCTCGGCGATCGTCGCATCCGTGCCTGACAAGCATCGTCGTCGGCCGAGGCCAGGGGTCAGCAAGTTCGCTCGTCCAGCAAGGGCATACCCGGGGCCCTCGCTCACCGATGCCGTTCTTGTCCATGAGCGAGACGAGGTCGGCCTCGGTCAGCAGACTCGGCTGCGTCGTCTGGCCCTCCTTAAGCTCACAGACGTCGGGGACAAATGTCTCGCCGACCTGGAAGTCAGGGATGGTCGACGTCGCCCAGCGGTCGTAAGGGTAGACGTCGAGATAGTTGCGCGCGAGGACGACGAGGCCTGGAAAGGGGTGCGTCCGCGCACCGTCAGTGAGAGTGCAAGTGTCCAGCCATCGCACGACGGCAGGTCGGCCGCGCCACGCACCCGAGGTGGAGAAGTGCTCGCCGGCAATCTCGATCTGGACTGTGGTTGTCCGGCCCTCGGCGTCGGACGAACAGCTGGCAAGGAAGCGACGGACGACAAACTCCCACACGCGTTTCTCATCTCCGACCGCCGTGTTGGTCCAGGCCGTCGGGTGGATCGGCGGGTGCGCCTTGTCGTTCTTCTTACCGTTGCGCGGGGCACGGAAGCCGCCGTCCTGGAGGCTAACAGCCGAGGGTGCAAGGGTGTTAGGCCGGGCCGCTACGAGACGCAGCGATGGACAGACCCTTGTGCAAAGGTGCCCCAGTTGCCGTCGTTCGTCTGCTTGCCGATCAGGGTGGCAAAGTCAAAGGCCTTATCGTACTGGTCGGTCTCCGTGCGAGGGTAACTGAGGAAGCCCTTCTGGTATAGCTTTTCGGCGTGCTGCGAAGGGCGTGCGATATGCTGTCAGCCACGATCCCGCCTCTCAGGGGGCGGCCCAACCGAGGCCGACCGACCTCGAGAACCTTTTTGGGCGACATGTGAAGCAGGCGCGAGCCGGCCTTCTGCAGCTCGACCGTCGTCAGCGGCAGCGGCTTCCTGTGGCACACGGTGGTGGTGATCAGCAACCGGCGTGAAGAGAGAGGGAGAGAAGCGGACAGACCACTTCTTGGTCGGCTTGTTCTCGACGCTGAGGACCTCGGCCTGCGGGTGCTCGACGCACTGCTCGTAGAGGATGACGCTCGCCTCAAAGTCGAACAGGTGATTGCGCGCCCACTTGAAGACGACCTGGTCGTCGTCGCGTTCCTGCGAGACGTAGATGAACCAGAACGTCTCGCTGACGAAGGCCTGGATCTCGAGATAGCGGGCGACGACGAAGCCGAGCGTCGGGAACTGGCACGGGCCTGTCAGAGACGATCGTCATCAGCGGAGGCCGACCTGACGGTCTTGGTGAACGAGACCGGGCGCACCGTAGCTAATGACCTTCTTGTCGAGCTCAGGAAAGGCCGCCTGAAGGGCGAGCGTCTGCATGCGGGTGATGGCCGCGCCGGTGCGGAGGTCGAGCTCCTGCCGGGCCTCTACCGCCGCGGCCGAGAGCATGTCGAGGGCGACCGGGTTGCGGGCCGCGTTGTGGATCTGACTGAATTGAGAAGAAGCAGCCGCCGGCACCAGCGCCAAGTAAGCTCGGGTAGCGGGACGGAGCCCTTGTCCCGGACGACGCACGCGGGGATAATGGCGCTGAAGCGCGAGCGGAGAACCTGAATGCGCGGGTTGCCGCGCTGGCAGTGGCGCATGATCTCGGCCCCGATATGCTCACCCTCGCGATCGCAGTCGGTCCAGATGAGCAGCAGATCGTGAGTCCGTGCCTGCCGGACGAGGTTATCAACGACGCCCTTCATCTTCTGCGTCCCGGGGCAAGGAGGGCAGAACGAGGTGAGGTCAGACAAGGGGAGCGGCTGCGCGCGAGCTCCCGTCGGCTCAGCTCGAGAGCAAAGGACGCACGTCGCCGATCGATTCGACAATCTCGGCGTCAAAGAGGTCGAACGGGTCGCAGGACCGCCAGCTCTTGTAGCGCTCGCCAAAGTCGGAGGCGTTGACGTGGCCGAGGACGGAGGTCACCGTGAAGGGAATCGGCTGCGGGTGCGGCGGCAGCTTGTAGTCGAACGTGATGTTTTTGACGTAGACGTTGCCTTGGATCGCGTTCTGTCGCCGCCGGTGCCGAGGCAGTCAAGCCAAAGTCAGTACGAGCGGCGAGGAGGGCAGGTCAAAGGGGTAGCGAGGTGTAAGGGCTCCGGCGGCGGGACCGAGCGACGCAGCCCAAGAAGGGGGGGAGCCGACTGACCGACTGCGACTGGCCTGAGGACATGATGCGGCTGATCTCCTTGGCGATCGAGGGCTTCTCGGCGACGCAGAGCACCCGCCGAGGGATCGGATGGATCGGCATTTTCGACCGGGCAGGGTGAGGAGGCAGGGCCTCGAGCGGACGAGGCGGAGGTGCGAGGCGGCCGAGGGGGGTCGGCTCGAGGAAGCGCTCGCTGCGGCGTGTTGGATGCAGCCTCGCGGAGCTCGTCTCTAGCGCCGCGCTGGGCTCCGCAGACCTCTGTCGAGCTGAACGAGACGAGGCGCGCTTATGGGGGCCAAGCCGGTCTGTCTGTGGAGGTCGGCGAGGCGGGCGGGCGTCGAGGTGAGGATTGGGAAGGGCAGTGAGCACGGAGCAACAACGGCGACGCTGCCGGTCGGACCTCGCCGCCGCCGTCGCCGCCGCCGACCCCGTACTCATGGTCTCGCGCCACATTCAGCTTTCGGGTATATTCCTCCATCAGTCATCGTGCGACGTCTGCGTGATCATCTAGGTATAAGTCATGCTGAGGCCTCTACTGCTGCGACGGCTCCTCGAAGCGCGGCGCAAAGAGACCCTTCTTGCCGTACCACTGGCCCTGCGTCATGTACTGGAAGTAGAGGTAAGGGAATGCGTCCTTCTTCAAGTGGTAGAAGAGCCTGGTTTTCATTTCGCGAGAGTTCGTCAGCCGGTCGTGCGAGGAAGGGAGGGAGGGAGGGAGGACGGGCGCACCGGTTGGGCACGGCCTGGTCGAAGCCGAACTTGGCAAAGGTCTCGTCGGGCACGCCGCCGTACTTGAACTCGGCCAGCATGAGCTCGCCGTGACCGGTCAGGAGCGGGCAGGACGCTGAAACGCGGCGTTCGATCAAAGAGAGATCAGCTTCAGAAGAATTCAGTCGCGAGAGCGAGCAGTCAGGCAGCGGCGGACGCACTGTAGCCGTCATAGACTGCCTTGCCGACCTGGCCGTCCATGGCCGCCTTGAGGTTCTCGACGACGACGGGCGTCTGAGCGGTGACGGCGGCGGCCGTCTTGGAGGTCGCGAGCGACGAGGCATCGCCGAGCGAAAAGACGTTGGCAAACTTGGTGTGCTGGAGCGACTGCTGGCTGACCGAGACCCAGCCGGCGGCGTCGGCGAGCGGCGACTCCTTGATACTCGCGAGCGGGCCCTGGGGAGGGACCGCGTGGAGGAAGTCAAACTCCTTGGTTACGAGCTCGCCGGCGTCCGTCTTGAAGGTGGCAACCCGGTTCGCCGAGTCGACCTCGACGAGGTCGTGCGAGAGCGTCTTGGTGACGTTGCGCTCGTCAGCCAGGGCCGAGAGCGCCTTGGCGTACTTGGGGACGGCGAACATGGCCGGCTGGGAAGGCACATCGACGAAGAAGGTCAGGCAGGGCAGGTACAACCCGTCCGACAGGTAGGACGACGCACCATGCCCGAGACGAACTCGACGCCGATCTTGTCGACCTTGCCCTCGCGGGCCCACTGGCTGCGCGCCATCCACATGACCTTCTGGGGTGCGCCAGCGCACTTGATGATGCCCTTGGGCTGGGTAAAGATGGCCTTGCGGCCGGCAAAGTCCTCGATGCCATCCCAGACCTGGTCGCAGTTCTTGTAGCTGTAGATCGAGCCGACGCCAGACGTCTTGGTGCCCTCGGCGAGGGCCTCGGTCAGGCCCTTAATCGCGCCAAAGTTGGTTTGGAGGCCCGGGCAGACAATCAGGTAGTCGTACGTGAGCTTGGAGCCCGACTCGAGCGTGAGCGAGTTGGCCGCCGGCGAGAAGGACTTGGCGTGCGACGGGTGGAGGGCCAGGTGCGACGGGATGAGCGACGGCAGCGGCCGGCGGAGGTCCTCCTTCTGGGCGAGGCCGGCGCCGACGAGCGTCCACCCGGGCTGATAGTTGTGGTAGTCGGCGCCCTGCAGGACGGGAGCAAACGAAGGTCAGCACGATTACTCTGGGCCGGAGACAAGGGCGCGGTTTCTGCGCGAAAGTGTGGGCTGAGGACGCACGTCGACGAGCGCGATGTCGCCGTCCGTCAGCTTGCGGCCCTCATCGGCGAAGCGGTTGTAGAGCATGTTGGCGACGCTGACACCGGCCGAGCCGGCACCGACGACGACAACCTTGTGGTGGTTCGTCGAGAGCGGCCTGCAGCGCGACGAGAGGTCGTGGGAAGGAGGAGGGAAGGTCGGTCAGCCCTGCGACGGCGGCGCAGGCGCCGAGGCAGATCGGCAGCAGACGCAGCGAGCGGAGGACGCACGACGCGGTGGCAAACAGCCGGGACGAGGCGAGCGAACGGAACGCGGCGGACGACATGGCTACCACAAGTTGAAGGAGGAGGAAAAGAAGCAAGGAAGGGAAGGAGGGTAGGAAGGCGAGACGGGGGGAGGGGCAGTTGGTGTGGCGGTCGGGGGCTTCGGCGCGGCCGGCCGGCAAAGAACAGGCGAAGGCGTCAGGGCGTGCCGTCGGCCGAGAGCCGAGGCTGGGCTGGCTTGCCTGATCTGACCCTCTCACGCGAACCATCATGCTCAACCCCTTCATCGAAATCCCCTACCATCCGGTCATCTCGGGTGCGTGCTGCTGGCCGGCTTGGGCGCGTGGATGAACCTGGACTGACCCTTGCCGCCGCCTCCGCTTGCCCGCTCGCAGTCGGCCTGCCGTTCGTCCTCGGCTCGCTCTCGGGCATCGCAACCAAGGACGCCGTCCGGTCGTCGTGGTACACGGGCATGCGAGCACCGGCCTACCGGCCGCCCCGCCAGGTTGGTAACGGCTTTGATCAGGCGTGACATTCCGCTACTGAAACGACGATCCCACCACAACAGGTTTTTCCGATCGTCTGGCCCTACTTGTACCTGACGGTACGTCTCGCTCTCAAGTTCGGCCCTTCCGACCGTGCGCCAGGAGCTGACGACTTTGGGGGCCCGCGCGCAGATGGGTCTCGCCTCGTACCTCGTCAACGAGACCGCCCGGCAGCCGTTTGCGAGTGCCGAGACGAAGCGGATTGCCGGCGTCGTCCAGACGCTGTACTGGATACAGCTCGGGCTCAACATGCTCTGGAGGTGCGTTGAGTTAGCTGGCGGCCGGCCCACGACTGAGCTGCGCCGCAGCTATCGTCATCGCCCAGGAGGCTGATCCGAGCCGTTGCCTTGCCTCTCTCCAGCCCGACCTTCTTCTCGTGGCGCCTGGTACGTCGTAGCTTCAAAGTCGTCTCGAGTGAGCATGGGCATCACGAGAGGCTTACCCCTCGACTCTCCTTTGGTCATCGTCGTCGCAGACTGAAACCGCGCTCGTCGACATCATCGCCCTGACTGGCACAGTCTTTGCCATGACGGTACGATCCTCTCAGTTTGAAATCCCACCTTACTGTTGCTGCTCATGGGACTGGTCCATTGCGGCGTCCTAGGAGCCTCAGCAAGGGGAGCGGTAGGATCATTAGAAGCACGCTGAGGCCGCCCGATCCTTCCATACCGTCGTCCACAGTACCAAGCCTCACAGCTGCCCGCGCCTCTGACCGGGCGTTGGAGCTGGATCACGCCCGCTCGGCTCTTCCTGCCCTACTGTGCGTCGTCCTGCCGGTTCCTGCTGCCTCTACCTCCGGCTGATCGATCGCTCTTTTGTTTCACTCCCTTTCAGGCGTCTGGCTGACCTTTGCGACCTACCTGAACGGTGGCTGTGAGTTTCGGCCTCGCTCTCTCGCCGCGTCCGTGATAGTCTTGATAGCTGACGGCTGCTCGCGCGCCCTCTCCAGACTGGTTCCTCAACGACTCGCCGTGGGCCGGCAAGGGCAAGAGCAAGGCTCGCGCCGACTAAGCAACGAGAGCCCCTACTGTATCTACGACTGTCCCCGATCGACGTTGGCACGATGAGAGCTGGCCAGCACGACGCTCTCGGTCCTCTGTCATGCGAGCGCGCCCGCAGCGCCGCCTCGCCCGATGAGGAGCCGGTTGCGCGCTTCTCTTCTTCGGCATGTCAGAGGATGCGCCGCTAGCCGGCCGCCGTTGCGCCCTCGTCGATGGTCAGCAGCAGCTGTCCGGCAAGAGCACGCGACGTCATTTCGGTCGGCAGTGATCCGGCAAGGCGGCGCGGTAAGGGCCTCCTTGCCTACCGCCCGATGACGCGTCAGGGAGGCGAGTCTCGTCGCGTCAGGCGTGGGCCAGAGGTCATTCGCCATCGCCAAGGGTTCCTGTCAGCGAACGAGATTGCGCAGGCAGGAGTACAGACAGGCCTCCGACGTTGTCGTTCGTCGCTCGCCACCTTCTGACAGCAGTCGGCCGGTGGGCGCGCCACCGCGCGGCCCTGACCGTTAGGTCGTCACGGCCTCGAAGCGCCTCCGGGGAAAACAGTGCAACCGACGCGAGCAAGGCGCGTCACATCGTCAGCGCCCCCGCCTCGCTGCGACGAGGCAGCTAAGGGTCTGTCCCAGTGGCCCAGCATATCGATGAAGCGGCGCGTGAGGTGCACACAGGTCAGACGACGGTGCCGTCGCCTGTAGGCCGTCAATGTTGACACCTGTGGAGGCAGCGAAAGGGCGAGAACCTGCTGCTACCGGCCATCCGACGGTCCCGGCTTGCGATGGCTGCCCAAGCAGGAGCAAGGTGGCCGAGGGCGAAAGGGGCGGTGCGGCGCTCCGACGACTAACCCGAGGCTCGGCCGACGGCCGGGCGCCCGCCACAGGCCCCAGCTTTTTTCGCCGCGGCCAAAGCTGCCTGTCCTGCCCTCCAGCTAACCGTCGACCGCCATCTCGCCACCCCAAAGCCTCCTCCAACAGCATCTTTCTGCCGACAGTCTTGAGAACAACCTGAACGGATCGCTCACGACGCGGATGCTGACGCCGACCGGCTCTCGCCTCCGGCGACCGCGGCGTGAGAAGGGCTTGGCCGCCTGATCGCTCCGCCGCCACTCTTTCGCTCCCGGGCCGGACCAAGCAACGTGAAGGCAGCGTGCCGACGCCTCCCTTGTTAACGGAACCAAGCAGACCTCTGTTCCACGCTGCGGTCCACGCCGGCCGTCGAACCGGCCGACCCTACCGGGAGCCGAGCGGGCTCAGCTCAGCAGCGAGCAGCGGGAACGCGCCCACCGGATGCGCCGGCGGTCGTGCCGGGCCCGTCTCGATCGCTGCCCTCGAGCCCACGACTGGGCCGCGCCTCCCCTTGCGCCTCCCTTGCTCCCTGCTGGCCCTTCGCGACAAACCATGTCCGGGTCGATGACCGTCGAGGAAAAGCTCCGGGCGAGGGGCGAGGCATCTCTGCCTTGCTGGGCTCCCTTGACGCCGCTTTCGAGGGAAGAGTCGATGGTGCAGCGTCGTCTTCGAGTCGTCGTCTCTTGCTCCTCCGCTTCTTCTCTCTCTCCGAACCACCATCGATAGCCCTCCCTCGAGCGGCCGAACAGACGCTCCTTGGCCTAGCTCGCTCTGCTGCAGTCGCCGGCCCCGTTCTGCCACGCCTTCGCCTTTCGCCTATCGGGAAACGCGGGAGCACAAGCACGTCTTGCGTCCTAACCCTCTCGACTCTCCCGTCGGCCGCACGCTCTCTCCCCGTTGATCTGGCACTCGCTCGTCGCACGCTTCCCACTCCCTCGGTCGATCCATCCTTACCGACGCACGCCGTCTGTCAACCGGCTCGTCGGACGCCAGCCACGGCCCGCACCTCGCTCTCACCACTCGCCGCCGGAGTCATCCCCATAGCGGATGATGAAGCGCGGGTCACAGACGATGGATCCTCGCAGCCTCCTCGCGACCTCGACCTCGGGCCCGGGCCCTTCCCTCACTTCTCGACAGCACGCAGCCTACGCCCGGGGCAGCAGCCGGCCGACGGGCCGGACCGTCTACGACACATCTTCGACGCACGCGTCGCATCCGCTCGCCCCGCCGCCGCCCCCGCCGCCTAATGGCGAGCACTCATACTTTGCCTCCACGCAAGGCTACTCGACCTCGGCCCCGAGCGCGTCGACGGCCCTGCACTCGCCGCCGCTGCCGCCTGACGCCCACGCTCCGTCGACGGCGCCGCCTCAGCTCTCGCCCCAGCTCGGGCTCGGCACCGGCGGCAAGGTCCGCAAGGGCAAGGACAGGACGGCTCGGCCCGTGCTCGGCCTTCGCATCAAAAGTGAGGACGGCCTCGTCGACGGCCACGGCGCTAAGGTCCGCGCGCAATATTCGGCTTGCGGGTGCGTCCTTCCCTGGCCACTGCCCTTCTTGCAGCCCTAAAATAGAGGTCGCTGACGGCTGGCCATCATCCTCTAGTGCATGCCGCATGCGCCGGGTCAAATGCGAGTACGTGCTTCCTTTCCTTGCTACCGTCCGGGCTCTCCCCGAGCCAGACGCCGACGGCAGACTGATAAGACACTTCTCCCCCGGCTCTTCTGTCCAGCTTACACGACATCAAGGCCGTCTACCGGACCAACGTCTTACCGCAGCACCTGTCGGTCCTCATGAACCACCCCAACTCGCAGGCCATCTCGGACAACGGCGGTTATGAGCTCATCTCGGGCGAGCTCGTCGGGCTCGACGGCCTGCGCATCGCGTGCTCAAACTGCAAGGAGCGTGGTCTCCGCTGCGTGTACGTCAACCTCAAGAGCACCCGCGCGCGCCCTGGCGCATGAACTAACGTCAGCTGCACCTTGTCCTCCTTCGCCGGTGGTTTGTGAAGCGACGGGCTTGCAGCAAAGGAGCTCAGCAAGGCTGCTCCCTTGCCGTCACCGACGCTCACCCTGTCGACGTCGCCGTCACTCCCGACCGGGCCCGTTATGTCGGCAAGCGGCAGGCCCAAGATGCTTCGCAAAGGCAAGCGCATCCAGATGGTCCAGTCGACGTTTGGCGGCGGCGTGCCACCCGCCGTCCTTGACCCTGCCGCTCTAACAGCAGCACGAGCGGCACCGGGCTCGCGGCGGACGACCGTCAGTAGCGTCCTGAGCGCCGACGAGTCAGTCGGCAGCTCATCGGACCCGAGCCCTGATGGCGATCGGTCAGACTTTGGCGACACGTGCTTGACCGAGGCCTTCCTGCGAAGTCCGTTCTACCAGCGTCTAATGATTCAGCGTCAGTCTCGGCGTCCCGCCTCCTCAGCCATCGCCATCAAATCGCTGACGACTCCGACCCTGCCTTTCTTCGCAGGCCCCCTGCTCCATGCCGAAGACTTTGAGCGCCGCTTCCGGTCGACATCGCCGGCGGTCGCGTCCAACCTCGGGCCGACGGGCGCCATCGTCGTCAAGACGCTCTTCGCCTGGGCACGTGCCTTCGGCGTCGACTCGGACGGCAACGAGGACGTCCAGCCGATGACGCCCGCCATCCGTCAGCAACGGCGACGCGAGTGCAGCTGGATTGTCGAGAGCTGCCTGGCCGACATCGACCGGCTGGGCGTGATGCGCAAGCCGAGCTGGGACGGCGTCCAGGCTCTCCTCCTGCTTCTACCTCTGACCCAGGGTGCGTCGTCCTGTCTCTCTCGCCGCTTTGCCTCTTGTCAGTGCGCTGACCCTCTCGAACTAATCACAGACACATCTTCGGCCTCCGAGCGGCTCGTCATGTACGAATGCGCTGTCGGTCAAGTCGCGACCCTCACCGCGGCCGGCGCGCTCGGCAGCAGCGGCGGGCTTGGCGCAGATCCCTTTGCAGAGAGTGGGCCTCCCAATCCGGACGAGGTGATGACGCAGGTCCGGCTCTACTGGTACTCGTTTGTCAACGAGAGCATCAAGACCGGTCTGAAGGGTGGGAGGCTCATCCTGTACGTGCTCCTCATCGCTCTGCGTGGCAAGTTGGCAAGCGCTGACTCTCGATCCTGCCTCACGGCCACTCCAGCGACGAGGAGGACCTCGCCGACTTCCAGCGCTCGGCCGCCAGCCTGCCCTTTACGCGGGCGCCGTCACACTTTTCTCAGCTGTCGCAGTACGCGTCGACGCCGATCGAGCTCGCGGTCGCCTGCCGGCTCGTTCACAAGGCCCTGACTGGACCTCAGGCCCGCCGGGCGCCGGCCGTCGACGCGGCTGACCTGCACCGTGCGTGGACGTCGATCGACAACTGCTGGCAAGGCTTCGACCGCCTCCGAACCGACGCGCAGGCCAATCCGCTCGTCCAGCACGACGACTTGCAGCGCTTCTGCGACGGCTGGATGGTTTTCCTTTTTGAGTGTGCGTCCTCTTTCGGTCTCGGATTGGCAGTGCGGCTCGAACGGCAAGCTGACACGCCTTTTCCTCACCCCGCTATACTCTCTCTAGGTCAATCGGTCATCCGCGAAGCCCTGTACGATCGCTACGCGCGAATCCTGCGAGCCGGCGGGCCTGACGCCGGCGCTGGTGGTCCGCCGGCCGAGCATCACGACATTGGCCGCCTCCATGCGATCGCCGAGGGCAAGTGTCTTGCCATGTCGCAGTCGATGATCACCATCATCTGGCGCAACCTCGGCGGGCCCCTCTTCCAGTACGACTCTGGACTCGTGCGAGGTGCGTCGCTGCTTTGGGAAGCGGCCGCGATACGGTGGCTGACACTCACCTCCTCTCGCAGATGGCACCTACTTCACGGCTTGCGTCCTGGCCGCCGACGGTGGTACCCCGGACGAGATGTGAAGCGCTTCTGCTCCCAAAGCGATCGTTGCAGCACAGAGGCTGACCGGCGTCGCTCTCGTCCTCCTTCCTTCCTTAGCAACTGCTGCCTGACGGCCCTCGGCGAGATGCGCTGGGCCTACGCCAGGTCGGACGAGCGGTCGGACCATGTCCGCGCCATCTGGTCGGCACGGCTCGAGCGCGAAGCCGGCCAGTCCAAAACGGGGGGTCAGCCGGCAGCCTTCACCCAGCCTCAAGCCCAGCAGGCCGCCTTCTCAGACAGGCAGCGGCCGACGCCCGGGCCGCGCAACTACTCCTACCAAAGCGAGCAATCGGACGCGAGTTATCGATCGGAGCAGTCGGAGCCTCACTACGTGCCGGCCTTCTATGCGGCCGACGACGTGCACCTGCCGCCGATCCAGGGCCAATTTGGCCAGCAGGCATCGGTACCGCCGGCGCTGCTCCGAGGGCTCAACTTGTCGGACGAGACGATCCAGGAGCTGCCGACGCAGGGCACGCCGATGTGGATCGACGCCTACACGCCGGCCGACTCGGCCAAGCAGTCGACCCGCGACAGTGCCATGTCGACGCCGTCCGCCTACACTGGCGACTCGCCTCTTCAGGCTCTCAGCTCGGATCAGAGCTCCCGCAGCCAGACGGGCGACTCGAGCTCTGCCTCTTACTCGTCCCGGTCGAACGGCGCGATCCCCGGCGGGTCGTCGATCACCGGTTCGCCCGCGCCTGGTTCGACGACGACCGGCGTCTTCTTCCGCGCGAGCGTCGGCCCCGGTCAGGGCACTTATGCGGCCACCGCTCCGTACGATCAGTCGCCCCTCCCGACAGGCGCTGGCTCAGACGCCTACCTGTCGGCGGCGGCCGACACCTATGCGCCCTATGGGGACGAGACATCACAAGACGACCACGCCGACGCGGCCGGCTCAGCCTCCTACGCAAATTTCTATCCCTCCACGACCTGAACTCGCGCCCCCTGCTGCCCAAACGCTTTCCGTTCCGCCCGCACATCCTTCCCGTAGATTGCTGCAGACCGCTCCTTTGCTTATCAAGGGGCGTCCCACCCCGGGACGCTCTCGCTGCCTCCTCGCTGTTCGCTTGCCCGTTCTCCACTCGCAACATCTCCCTCCCCGCTCCGGCTCATACACGCCACCGCCCAGGACACTGTGTCTGTCTGCTTTCTCCCCGACTCGACGAACCCCCTCTGTAGCGACTAATCGACTGTACCCTTTTCCCGATCCAGAAAAAAGCGAGCGCCAAGGCATGAAGGGCGCAAGGGGCATAATTAAGGGTCCGGAGATAGTCCTGGGGCTGATGCCGAAATACAAGGGGGCCGTGCGTGTGGGTGAGGGTGGAAATACAAGTGTTGTTCCGCGAGCGGTAAATGGGAGAAAAGGGAAGGAAAATGGCCAAATGAAGGATGCAAGAGTCCTCTCAGTAGGCGGCCTCGCCCCAGAGGGGCTGCGACTCGTCCCACATGGGCTCGGCCTCGAACGGGTCAAAGGCGGGCTCCTGCGCCGGCGGAGGAGCGTAGAAGGTGGCAGGCGAGTAGGCGACCGAAGGCGCGACGGCAGGCGCCGACACCCGGCGGACGGCGGCCGGCATCTGGTAGGCCATGAAGTTGTCCTCGGTGACCATCGGCGTCGCGTAGCCGGCCGAGGGGTGGAAGGACGAGGTCCGGCGCTGGCCGAGGCTCGAGGGCCCGCGGGCGGGGGCGAGGACCGAGGGCGAGTCATAGAGGCCGGCCGTACGAGGCCGGGCGTAAGGGGTCGAGTAGGCCGAAGCCGGGAGCGAGGTCCGGCGCGAGGCCGAGGCGGCGGCGGTCGGGTAGTACTGGGTGTGCTGGACCGGGGCCTGGTAGGCGGGTGCTGCGTACGAGGCAAGCTCGAAGGGAGCGGCGAGACCCTGGGCCGACCAGCCGCAGGCGAGCTCGCCGGAGTACTCGCCCTCGTCGGCGTAACCCGAGCCGTCGACGATGTAGGGCTCCGTGACCGACTCGGTCGATGACCGCCGGGCGAGCTTGGCGGCCTTGCGGGCCTTGGCCGGGCTCGTCATCGACTGAAGCTTGACGTGCGAGGCGAGCGGGGTCGCCGACGACGACGATGAGGCGGTCGACGAGGCGAGGCTCGGCCGCTTGGCCGTCTTGACGCGCGGGCCGGTCGTGTAGACGCAGCAGATGCCGCGCTGGACGCAGCGCGTGCAGGCATCCTTAGCGCCGTCGCACTTGGCCTTGCGGGTACGGCAGGCGTCGCAGGCCTGGGAGGAGGGGGGCAGGGAAGCCGCGTCAGGACACGGGTGACCGGAAGCAAGACTGCATCGGATTGGGACGCACCTGGACCGTGCGCAGCTTCTTGTCGACCTCGGACGACAGAGTGAGGAAGAAGCCCGAGTCGTTGGTCCGCTCGGCGACCGAGGCCGAGGCGGGCAGGAAGGGGGTCGCCGACACCCAGCCCGAGCCGAGCGAGGGACCGGCGGTCGATGGGCCCGACTCAAAGGCCTCAAACGAGCTCTTGGGCGGCGTCATCGGCGCCGAGGCCGACGAGCCAGAGGACGAGCCGGCCGAGGGTGAGGACGACGAGGTGAAGTCGGCAAAGTAGGAGCCAGCGTCGAAGAGGGTCGAGCTCGAGCCGGCCTCGAGCTGGTAGCCGGTGGCGGCAGAGGTCGAAGATGACCAGCCGATCGGAGCAAAGTCGAAGGTAGACATCGCGAGAGGGATCGGTGGTGGTGGTTGGTGGTGATGGTCGAGGTCGAGGTGGATGCAGGAGAGGCGGAGCGAGGCCGGTGAGAGAAGGAGAGGGTCGGAGAGATTGGGAGGAGGGAGAGGCTCGGAAGAGGTGGCGGATGAGGGAGGGAAGAGAGCCGGAACAGAGGTGAGGTCGTCCGATCTTATAGGCGTCGGCTCGAGAGGTGTGCTGGTCGGACGACGTGCGGTCGGGAAGGGGGGGACCGATGTCGTGGACGAGCGCTTGCCCTTGGTCGCGAAGGTGAAACGACCCGCGGACACAGGTAGCTCGGCAGATGGTAAAGAGTGATGCACGAAGATCCCTGAACCTTGGGCCGGCTCGCAGCTCACTCTTGGAGCTCAGCAGGGCAGCAGCAGCAGCGCTGCGGCCAAGAGGAGGGGTGGGTGCCGAGCCAGAGCGCCGGGCCCGCGGGGAAGGGAGGTGAGGAGCGAGCCAACCTTCTCTCGCTCGTCGGAGGGATCGCAAGCGAGACAGCGACATGTTGTTTCGGCTAGGGGAGCCCTTTGCCCCGCAACGGGCAGGCCGTGCGAAGGGGGGTCAAGGGTCCAGGGCTGGTGCCGGGCGAGCGGCCGCCGTCGGTCGACCTCGTGGATTAAGCCAGGGGCGGCTCGCATGGTCTCAGCCCAGCTCTCAGCAAGGTTCTCTCGGCCGCGTGGGCTGAGCTTCAGCGGCCGTCGAGTCTCTCGTACCGGCAGCCGGACGACGAGTTCTTTTCCTGCTAGCGCAGATCGATGATCCGAACGCTGCCTGCAATCTGAGGCAGCACAGCAGGTGGTGCTCTCGAGACTTGTGCTCACCTGGCGCGCATCAGATGGCCATGGAGATCATCCTCAGACGTCGCTGCCTGGTCGTCCCCATTTGAAGATCGTCCACGGGTCCAGCAAGGCGTCCACTGTGCCGTGGGCTGCGTCCGTTGGGGAGGGCGCTCCTGTGCAGACGGTAGCAACTCACGAAGGAGAGAGCGGCCCCGCGGGGGAGACAAACCGGAGAAGCGAAGGGAGCGAGCGCAACCGCTGTTTCTCCTATTCGCTCGGTGCAGCGTCGGGACGGAGCATAGACCGGGCGGACGGCGCCCGCCCGCTCTCTTGGGCTGCTTGCCCAGTCGAGCAGCAGCCGTCGTCTCCCGAACTCGTCCCGTGATTCCTGCCAGGCGGTTGGCTCGACCTTCTCTCGCTGTTGCGGCTAGCCAAGCCGCCTCCGTCGGACGCCGACGTCGGCTGTCGTCCACCGCACCGCGCCAGCAGTGTCTCCGAGCCTGACTGCCCGCTCACTAGCGCACCTGCCTGCTCGAGCAAGTCGCCTAGCCGTCGCGAGCATCGTCTTCTGTCTCGCAGACTTACGGCCCCCTGTGTCGGGAAATGGGAGCCCTCTCGACGTTCGTGGAAGTGGGGGAGCAGGGCCTCCATGAAGCTCACTCTTCAGATGCGCGCTCCTGAGTCAAGCCCCGTCTGGTAAGGGAGCGACCAGTCGAGCGCCCATCCTCATTCGGATTGCGTCTGATCGAGTAGAGGCGCAAGAGGCTTCGAGGGAGCTCAGGGGTGAGGGAGGCGCACACATCAAGGGGCTCAAATGGGGGGGCGCCCGTCGACGCCGGACTGGGGACGACGACGACTGATTCTTGTCTGTCGGACGGTCTCTCCTCCTCTGTGCACGTTAAGCGTGAGGGTGTGGGAGCCGAGGAGGGCGCAGAAGCTTATTGCCGAGAAAGCTACGCGAGACGGCGGCTGGGCGTGCGTCAGTTGCGGCCAGAGGGGGGCGTGGTCGGCCGGACCGGTCCGGCGGCGCTCCTTTCAAAGAAGCTCACAATCTCTTCACCAACTGCGGTGCCACTCGAATGGGAGAGGAGGGGGACGCTGATCAGACAGTCTCTTCTAAAAGCCCCCTCCCTTGGCGCGACTGGCGTTGCGAGACGGCTGACGAAGGCTGTCGCGGAAAGACGCACCGCCGCCGTGCGCCGCTCTCGCCAACTCTAAAGCTCGCTCGGCCCGAGCGAGTAGGACGCCGGCCGCGGCGCAGCCCTCAGCAGGGAGGGAGGGGCAAACGTCACTGTCAAAGGGACAGCTGCAGATCAGCTTGAGAATGACTGATGGACAGAGGGACGGGTTAGCCTGCTGCTCCTGTTGCAGCTTATCAGCGACGTCGACCCATCGGCGGAGGAGGGGAGCAGGCCCGCCCTGTGCCGCTGGGAGCTCACCGGCCGCGCGTCCAGACCTGGGCAGGCTCGATATGGGCGTCTGACCAGCTTCGGGTCAGTCGGTATCAGAGGGTGCAGCTCGACTAAATAGCTCCCAGGCGACAGCAGTGCGATAGACTCGCGGCAGTAGAGGGGAGCAGGGGCGACGGTCGAGGTGAGGATCGCAAGCTCGGCAGCTCTGCCAGCAACAGCAGCGCGCGGCGGCGGCGGCGGCGGCGGCGGCGAGTTGGCTGCCGTGCAGCAGCAGCAGCAGCAGCAGCGAGCTTCACAGCAGCCTCTCCTCGCACTCGCCTCCCACTCCCCTCCATCTCGCCCAGTCTCCTTCAGTCAGCCGTCGCCTCCTTCGGTTCGCCTCTGGCTTTACAGGACCAACTCAGAAAAGGAGAAGTTTGCTTGAGCCGCTCTCCCCCTCGCCTGCAAAGTCCCGCCGATGGCCGGCAGCCCTCCTCCACCCGGAGCGCATCTCGCCTCGCTCCTCCAGGGCCTCGCTGGTGCCGGCAGTCCTCCTCCGCCATCGCCCTCTGGCGGTATGAACGACCCCAATGGCCTGCTCCGGATGCTTGCAGGAGGTCCAGCGAACCCGCTCGTTCACTCGCCTCCGCCTCCGCCACAGGCAAGCTCGCCGGCCTCGCCCGCCCAGCCCATGAGCCTGCTCGACCTGCTGAACCAGCGTCCGAGCAGCCAGCAGCAGCGGCCGAGCGTGCCGTCGCCAGCGAGGAGCAACGGTGGCGAGCCATCGCCCTTGGCCGTTAGGCCGGACGTCTCGCAGGCCGGCAGCCCCGGCGGTCGCCTGGGCGGCACGAGCCTGATGGAGATGCTGATGGGCGGGTGTGTCTGCCTCTTCTCACCGAGCTTTGCGCTCTGTGCCTGTCGACCGCGTAGCTGACCCTCCTTCTGCGCTCTCCTAGGCTGCCTATGGCTTCTTCTGGCGAGACGCCGCCGGTGCAGCGTGAGACCCTCTCGCCACCACCTTCTACCTCAATGAACCCGCTCCTCTCGGCCCAGCAGCAGCGGTCGACGAGGCCAAACGGCTACGGGCTCGTCGACACTGGCTTCACCTCCCCGTCACCGCCGCCGTCCGAGGCGAGGGCCCTGCGGATCGAGCCTCAGTCGCCGGTCGTCCAAGCGCCGGTCGAGCCTGCTGAGCTGGTCGAGCCCGATCAGTCAGCGCCGAACCCATCCATGTTCAGCTTCATCTCGCCATTCGACGCGGCCTTTGGCCCTCCTGCCGGCAAGCGGTCCAAGTCGGTCCAGCCGTCGTCGAAGACGGCCGTCAGCTTGGGGGCGGTGCCATCGTCTGCGTCGGCCGCCGCCGGCCAGGCGCCGCCGCGGTCGACGAGCTTCCATGGGGCACCGCTCCAGGCTGCGGCTGGCTCGGCAACCGAGGGCAAGCTTGCACCCAACCTGTTTCCTTCAGCTCTGACGCCGCCGACGCCAACGCCGCTGGCGACGGCTCCTGTCGCGCACATCGTGCGGGCCTCCTCGCCGCAACCGCCGACGTCGCCTGCCAGATCGCGCACGTCCAGCGCGAGCGCTCCGATCGCCGCCGACAGCCCGCTCGGCCACACGCGGACGAGCAGCGGTAACCTCCGCGTCAAAAAGGCTGACGTCTACCCGTCTGGCAAGTGGCGGACCAAGACGCTTCAGAAGTCCGGCCTCGCGGGCCGGGCCGAGGTACCTGACCGCCTGCGCAACGCCCCGATCAACATCTCGAAGCCCAACCTCGAGACGCTCGTCGCCGACCCGGGTGCGCTGACCAAGCGGCCGATCAGCATCATCCGGTCCGATCTCGTCTACCTCCCCGGCCGGACCGTCGATGGCTCGACCTTCATTTCTTACGCGATGAACAAGGGCCGCGTCCGACTGATCGACGAGGCTTCGGGCGCGCGTGCCCTCCTCAAGCTACCTTCCGATTGGTACAAGCGGGACGCGCAGGTTGCCGACCTTGCAACGCAGGACGGCCTCGTCGCGGCCATCACGACCGACGGCGGCCTTGTCGTTTGGCGCGTGCCAGCGTCCTGGAGCGAGGACGACCCAGAGTGCGCCCTCGTCTGCGCGACCGGACCGTCCGACCAGGACGACCGCCGGCTCGCCCGTCTTCGCTGGGTGTCACCCGCCCGGCTCGCCGTCTGCTCGCCGTCGGCAGTCTGGATCGTCGAGGTCGAGCGCGGCAGCGAGGGTTGGACCTGCGATCGGCCGCTCGAGCTCGAGGCCTTTGAGCGCCAGGGCTCTGCCGTGCGCATCGCCGGTCGCTCGATCGTCGACTTTTCCGTCCACCCGACCCCAAACGGCGGCACGCAGGTCGCCGTCGTCGCCTCCGATGGCTCGCTTGGCCTCCACATTGTCTCTGCGTCGGCGGGAGCTCAGGCCTTTTGGCACGGCCCTCTGACGAACGACGTGCCATCGTCGATCGAGCTGCTCGACTCGGATCTGCTCCTCCTCGGCACCGAGCGCGGCACAGTCCTCCGGCTCTTCAGCCTCGCGACCGACGCGAGCAAACGGCCTGACGTCTCGGAGCCCCTCGATGAGGTCCGCTTCGAGGCGCCCGATGCGACGGCCGTCTTTGCCAAGATCGAGGTCGACCGCCTACGCGACCTCGTCTGGGTCAGCAACACGGCCCGTTGCTCGCTCTATGCCCTCCGGCTCGACCGCGGGCTGACTGCTGGCTCGCGGCCGCTCTTTGGCCGCGCCGTCGAGTTTGCGCTCGACGACCCGGTCACGTCGTTCGTCGTCAAGGCGACCGATGCCGACGTTTTCGTCGTCTCGCCAAGTGGGGTCGACATGCTCACCTTCTCGGCCGACGCCCTTGACCGGCTGCTTCATTCCGCTGCGCCTGCGGTTCCGACGCCCGTCGCGACACCTGCTCGCCAGCCCGAGGTCGTCAAGGAGGCGACTCGGCCGGCTCTCGTCGAGCCTGCTCCGCCGCCAACCTCTGCACCCGTTGCGGCGGTGGCACCAGAACCGACGTCCGCGCCCCGCGGCCAGAGCAACGGAGCCACTCCTAACGCCGCCAAGGTGACCGCGGGTGTGTCGGAGGGCGACCTCGGCCGAGCCGTTCGCAAGGAGCTAGCCCAGGTCGAGGAAAGTCTAATACGGCGATTCAGCTCGTCGCTTCAACTTCAGAGCGAGCGGCTCGAGACGGCCGACTTGCGCAGGCAGGAGAAGATCTTTGCGGTCCTCGCCCAGGAGCTCGGCACCAATCACTCGGCTCTCGTGACCGAGACGGTGAAGGCCGAGCTTCACGCAGCCGTCCTCCCGGCGCTCTCGACCCTCGTCCGGGCCGAGGTGCGGTCCGTCCTCCAGCAGGAGGTCGCACGCGGCGTCGCCGAGGCAATCAGCTCGCGCACCGTCTTCCTCTCGATCGATAAGGCGGTCAAGGATCTTGCGACCGAGACGCTCATCCCATCGTTCGACGGCGCGACGGCCGCAATGGGCGCCACCCTCACGCAGGAGATCCGCGAAGACATGACGGGGTGCGTGATTCGCCGCCGGTCGATCCGCCCGTTCGTTCTGACGTCTGCTCTCCCTATAGCATCCGCAAGGAGATCGTCCGCGAGCAGAGCGGCGCGCTCGTCGAAACCAACGACCTGCTTTCCGAGATGACGACCCAGATCCGGGCGCTCAGCAAGCAGGTGGCTGAGCTTCAAGGCACGGTTGTCAGCCTCCAGCAGCAGGTCGTTGCCATCCCGCAGCATCCGCGCCAGCGATCGCCTGTCGTCTTGCCCGTCAAGCCGGTCGAAGCCTACCCACCGCCGCCGCCGTCGGCGCACTCGCAGCAGCATCAGCTGCAGCAGCCGTACCCGCCGACGGGGGGCCAGGCCCTACCGTCGTTCACGTCGGCGCCGTTTGGCAACCCGCCGCAGCGGTCGCCGCTCGTCCAGCCGATGCAGATTCACCCGGCCTCGCTGGCCTACCCGCAGCCGATCGGACCCGGCCCCGGCGGGCCGCCGCCCTTCTCGCCCAGCAACGCCACCTACTCGCCGGCGCCCGTCATCGACTGGGGCGACGCCTTCACCGAGGCCTTCCTCTCAGCCGACCCCGCCGCTCTCGCCAACCTGACGCGGCGGATTGGGCCGAACCTCGACGCCGTCCTACCCGACGTCCCACCGGGCAGCCGGCCAGCTGGGCCGGAGGGTCGCGGCCCACTCAGCCAGGCCGTCCTCTTGACGACCGTCCACAAGTTCACCGAGTCGCTCTCGAGGGTGCGTGCTATAATGCCGATGCCTAGCAGATGAACGATTTCTTGCTAAACTTCCAGGTGCTACTTCCGATCCAGGCCTCTGCCAACACGGCCGATTTCGCGTCTGCCGTCGTCGTCATTGCTCGGGCCTCGCGCCTGCTCGACACAACGGTCCATCCCCGACACAGCTCTTCACGCTCGAAGTAGAGAATGCTGACCCTCTCGCCTCCCGCCTGCTTCAGGACCCGACGATCGTCCCGTACGCTCATCGGGTGATCACGCAGGTCGTGCCGGCGCTCGCCCGGACCGAGGCCGACCTCGTCCAGGCGGCAGCAGGCGCTGCAGGCCCACCCGGCTCGGCCGGTGAGCGCACGCGCCTCTTCTTCGCCGACGGCCTCCGTGGAGCTCGTGCTGAGCTCCAGAGCAAGGCGTCGCTTATCTGAGGCGCCGACTCTTGGTGCCAAACTCCTTTGCCACCCTCCCTGCACGCGGCTCCCGCTGCGCTGGCACCGACCAAAACACTGCATTCACATGCCTCTCCTTCCATCAGACCGCGCCTCTCGCTCTGCGAGGACTCAGCGCTGCCCAATCGTCGAGCCACGCCTTGCGGATCCCTGTGTCGTCGAGCCAGTCCGGCCGGTGACAGGCGATGGACGAGGGCGAGGTCAACGTCGAGTGGCTCGTCCGCGTCGGCCAGAAAGACCAGAACGTCCAAGGCAGCATGTGCCCAGGCTGGCCGAAAGGGGAGGGGGGGGGGGCTTTAACATGATCCTTTGCCGGCTGTCTGTAGCGCCAGGCCCTGTCCGGATTAGGCTGAGTGCCTTCGTCGTGCGTGCAGCCCAGCCAGCAGCCGCCGGATCCGCGGCGAGCCGACGACCTGCAGTGCAGGCCGACGGTCTGGCTTCGGCACCGACGGAGCCCGCAGAGCGCGCCGAGCCGCCTTCGACGAGTGCTGCGGGCAGCGTTGCGAAGGCGACCGCCGAGTTGGCCTTCGGCCAGCCTTAGGCCATCGGCCGCTCGAGGCGCTCGAAGCAAGCCGCGCTCCTCTTCCGCCCGACCGGTTACGCCCTTCAAGATGGCCTCGGTCAACCCGCCGACCACGTTCCAGAGATCCTTTTCGGCCCGAAGCCCGGCCTGTCGACGACGAGACCGGTCGAGCGCGGCATCGCTCGGTCGCGCAAGACGGCCTCTGCACGCTCGAGCGAGCGCGAAGGGGAGGGGGGGGCATGGACTGAGGCGAGCGGGCGAGTTTGGGTGGGCTGCTGCGCCTGCGAAGGCGAGTCTCGGCGGGCGCGCAGGGAGGCCGGTCAGCGGCTTATAGCCTGGAACGGCGGAAATTTGATGGCAAGGGAGGATCTACGACGGGCCCCTATATCGTCTGGTCTTGCCATCCGACGGTAGCAAAAGGGCGTGAGATGGGGTGGGGGGGGGGAGGATGCAGGCGATCTGCCCGAGTCATGAGCGTCTGGGCGGGGGGCTGCCCTGACTCCCTCCGAACTTCCATCATCTCCTCGTCCTCCTTCCTCTCTCTCTTTTCCAAGTAGATTTCCTCCCAGAGCGGCAATGGAGACCTCGACGCCTTCAATGGACTCAAACGGCTCGGCCGCGAAGCCTGCCATCTGCGTCTTGTTAGTCTCCGCTGACACCCGACCGGCTCGCCGCCGTTGCTGCCGTAGCGGCCAGCTCCGGCCCGGCCTCCGAGCCGTTCGTCCTCTCCGTCGCCTCGATGCTGACTTGGCCTCCTGCCCTGCTTCGCTCGCCTGTTGTCGCAGCTGCGGCTCTTCCTTCGGGTCCAGCCCGGCTTACCGCGAAGCCGCCGAGTGTGCGTCTCTACGTCGTCTCCCCGCATCCACCGACCCTGGCGACCCCAGCCGACTGACCCCCCCCCTCGGTCTGCTCTTCGTCCTTTGCCGCTTCAGCCCTCGGCCGTGCGCTCGCAAACGCCTCAATCGGCCTCGTCTACGGCGGTGGCCAGTCGGGCCTGATGGGCGTCGTCGCCGCCTCGTGCTCGGCAGCCGGCGGCGACGTTCATGGCATCATCCCCTCGGCCTTCCTCAATGCGCCTGCGGGCGAGAAGGGTCGAGCGACCGAGGATGCGCTGGCTGGTGCCGCGGAGCCGAAGGCACAGGCGGAAGAGGGAGAGAAGAAGAAGGTCCTGCTGACGGCAGAGGGTGCGGGTAAGACGACGGTCGTCCCGACCATGCATGCGGTGCGTGCCCGCTCGATTTGAACCCCCCCCCCCCCCCTCCCCAGCTCCAAGCGCACCCACTCACTCCGAGCGCTTCATCCTCTCGGTTCCGCCCACAGCGCAAGACGCAGATGGCCAAGCTCTCGCCCGGCGGCTTCGTCGTCCTCCCTGGCGGCTTCGGCTCGTTCGAAGAGGTGCGCCCATACACCCGTCATTCCCCCTTATTGGCCGACAGTCGCTCACCTTGTTGTCGTTTTCACTACCCTTCGTCCCGACGCAGTTGTTTGAGATGGCCACCTGGTCGCAGCTGGCGATCCACAAGCGCAAGGTGCTGCTCCTTAACGTCGAGGGCTTCTACACGCCCCTCCTCGAGCAGATCGCCCGCGCGACAAAGGACGGCTTCATCACGGCCAACAACAGTCGACTCGTCCGGTTCCTCGACGGGCCCGGGGAGGACGAGCAGGAGGCGTGGGATTGGGGCAAGGAGGCGCTTGGGGCGATGGAGCGTTGGGAGTGGGACGAGAGCGCGGGCTATGCGGGCCTCACTTGGGAGTCGTCGTAGAACGCTCGTCTCTCCGTCCAACGGGAGAGGCAGTCGAAGATGAGCAACCGCTTTGGATTGTCCAATGGCGAAAGCTAGAAGGGGGGTCGTGAGCCGTCAATTGGATCGC
>Ga0308160_10002112_pt1 | contig 25095 bp, 18 predicted proteins | sample PhyFR1_FD_201036 | JGI IMG/M metagenome (GOLD analysis project Ga0308160, IMG submission 201036) | Phyllosphere microbial communities from UC Gill Tract Community Farm, Albany, California, United States - DLSLF.R1 | ecosystem: Host-associated > Plants > Phyllosphere > Unclassified | place: USA... | reverse complement strand
AGGCGAGCGTGGCCAGGATCGGGGCGTGCACGAGGTACAGGCTGAACGACACCTTGCCGAGCCAGAGGACGGGCGGGGTCTCGAGGAGCCGCCGGGCGAACGGGCTTCCGATGGCGACGACGATGAGACCGGCCGCTCCCACGCCCGACAGACCCCAGAGCGCCTGACCCAGCGTGGAGGAGGACTCGACGAACGGTCGGGAGAGCCAGCTCGCGACGAGCAGGAGTGCGGAGCCGCCCGTGAGCATCGCCCACTGCAGGGGGCTGGACCGATCCGCCGCCCAGGCGCGGAGGTCGTCGAGCCGGACGGCGATCAGCGTACCGATGAAGAACGCCGGCAGGTACACGGCGGCGTCCAGTCCCGCGACCCGTCCGAGCACCATGATCACGGACATCAACGCAGCGACCGGCCACGCCCAGCGGCGCAGCAACCGAGCGAGCAGGACGGCGATCGGAAGGAGGAGCGTGAAGATCAGCTCCCAGCGCAGCGACCACAGGGTGTTCACCAGGGTGTAGCTCGCCGGTGTCAGGGTGGCCTCCGTCAGGAGGTGCAGCGGGTCGACGCTCGTCGCGTTCGCGTTCGCGATCCACTCACCGGTGGTCACCGAGGCGGGATCCCTCGGGATGAGCAGGATGAGTGCGGCGGCGAACAGCAGCGATCCCCACACGGGGAGGTAGAGCCGCACGAACCGCGCGGCGAAGAACCCCGGCCAGCTCGCGCCGCCTCGCAACAGCGGGAGCGCGACGACGAGACCACTCAGGACGAAGAACACCTGCACCGCCTCGGTGCCGGCGAAGAGCAGCTTCAATGGTGTCTCGGTCGCGATGTCCCAGGCGGGCTCCGAGATCCGGCCCGTCGCGAAGGGTCGTGCGAGCAACGACACGTGGTAGAGCACCACGACGACGCTGGCGACACCACGGACTCCGTCGAGGGAGGCCAGTCGCCCGGAGGACGGATTCACCTGCCCGACCCTACGCGGTTCTCCTGGGCGCGGACTCAACGGCTCAGGGCGCCTCAGGCGCGTCCTTCGTCGTCGTCATCCTCGTCTTCGTCCTCATCGTCCTCATGCTCGTCGAGCTCCGGCCGGCCATCGGCGTGCGCGAGGGCGAACCGTTCCCATTCCGACATCAGATGCTCGATGGCGCTGTGGAACCTCGCCGTCGTCACCCCGGGCGTCGTGTCGCCGAAGTAGTACTCGACCCAGTGCTGCAGTCGCGCGACCGTCTCGGGATCACCGAGGAGTCGGTCGACTCCGTCGACGATGTCCGCTGCGTCCGAGGCATCGAGCCATTCACACGACGAGAGGTACCCTCCGGTGTCGATCTCCGCCTCCGGGTTCACGGGACGGGTGATCATGAGCGGCTTCCCGCTCGCGAGGCGGTCGTAGACCATCGCGGAGATGTCGACGATCGCCGCGTCAGCTGCCGCCAGCTGCCAACCGAGGTCGGCACCCGTGTCGACGACGTGCTGGGCTGAGGCGTCCGCTCGGTTCGCCTCCTGGAGCGCGGCCATGATCTCGCGGTTCGCGCTCGCGTACGCCGGATCGACGACACCGCTCCTCGGGTGCGGGCGGTACACGACGCGGTGCCGCCCGGTCGCGATGAGCGCTCGGACGAGGGCCACGCCGTGGCTCGCGATCGAGCCGTATGCCGCGGCCGCGCGGTCGCCCTCCCAGGTGGGCGCGTACAGGACCACGGTCCGCTCGTCGGGCGTGTACGGCAGTTCGCCCGAGTAGTGGTCCGCCTGCGGGCGGCCGATCATGATCGCGCGCTTGTCGAAGTCGTAGTCCCAGAGCACCCGCTCCAGCCGGTTCCTCGCCGCTTGGCCGGCGATGAGGCTGTAGTCGTAGGCCTTGAACTGGTTCGTGGTCATGTACATCTTGTCGCTCTCGCCATGGTTGACGAAGACGTGCCAGCGGGAGCCGTAGCGGAACATCTGGAAGTTCTTGGCGTTCTGGTTGACGTACAGCACGACGCGGATGTCCTGTTCGGCCAGCGTGCGCTCGAGGGCGACGACCGTCCGGACGTAGGCCGTCGGGATCGGCGACTCCTCGAACAGCTTCGCCGCAGCCGTCGCACCGCGACTGAGGATGAGGACGGGCCACTGCTTCGACAGTTCGGCGAGCGGCCGGTACCACTGTCGGATCTGGTACATGTTGACGGCACCGTCCGCGAAGTACACGGCCACCTTGTAGCGCCCCGGCTCGATCACGGGAGCCGCCTGCATCTGCGCCGCGAGGACGGCTCTGGCCCGGCGGTTGGCGAGCAGGTCCTTGGCGAGCGTGATGGCACGACGACCGTCTCTGATCAGTCCCATGTCAGCTCCAGCATCCGTCAAGCGTAACGACGCCAGGTCACGGTGGGATCACGACGGGCCCCCGCCACTCAGATGACCGGAGGTCGCCCTGCGCGCGTCATCCGCCAGACCGTCCGCCAGCGCAGTGGACGACGTTCGCCGGGGTCCGTCCGCCACCCCTCGCGCCAGCCACCGAACCAGGGACGGAGGGCCTCCGGCTTCCGCCACCACCGGATCACCTGGATCGCGGTCCAGGAGCCCACGTACAGCGGGATGAGCGGCACCGGGAGGTTCCGCCGCGCGAGCCAGACCCGGTTCCGCGCGTTGAGCCGGTAGTAGGCGGTGTGCCTCGTCGGTTCGGTCACCGGGTGGTTCGCTTCGAGGGACGCCTCGTACCAGGCTCGCCTCCCCTGGTCCCAGACCCGCCAGGCGAGCTCGATGCCCTCATGCGCGTAGAAGAACGGGTCTGCCCATCCGCCGACGGCGTCGAACACCGACCGCGGCAACAGGACGGCCGCTTCGAGGCAGGAGAACACGGCGCTCGAATGCCCGGGGTCCTTGTCGCGGGTGCGCGGCACCCAGCGGGACGGCGTCGCTGCACCGTCCGCGTCGGCGAGCCGGGGCTGGATGAGGCCGATGGAGCGGTCCGCGTCGAGCATCGCGATGGCGTCGCGGAGGAACGTGGTGGACGGGATGGTCGCGTCGTCGTCGAGGAAGAAGACGAACTCCCCCTGCACGGCGTCGGCACCACGGTTGCGGCCGGCCGGGATCCCGAGGTTCTCCGACAGGGCCAGGCCTCGAGCGCCGTGCGGAAGTCCGGTCGGCTGCCAGCCGTTGCCGACCACCACCACGTCGAGCTCCACCGCTTGCTGGGCGAGCACGCTCTCCACGGCTGCGGTGAGTTCGACCGGGCGGGTCCCCTGCGTCAAGACCACGACGCCGACGGAGCGCGTGACCGGGATCGGGCCGGACATCACGCGTGGAGCCGCTTCGACGAGACGATCGCGATGAAATGCCCGACGAGCGTCAGGAACGCGAGCGGAACGAGGATCGCGAGCACCCAGCGCATCGCCTCGATGTCGCCGACGAACAGGCCGACCACGGAAGCGGCGAAGATCACCATGGTGAGCTCGACCGAGTGGAACAGCCGGTGGAACGGGAGGAACCGCGCCACCGTCCGCGCCGTAGCGAGCAGTCCCCCGCGCGGCGCCGACTCCTCGGTCGAGTAGGTGAGTTTCGGCGCCCCGAACCCGGCGCGGGCGACCCGCACCATGTCGTTCAGCGCCTTGTTGAGGACGACGAACAGCGCGAGTGCGAATCCGAGGGTGATCCAGACGAGGTCTTCGGGCGCATCGACCGGCCACGCGGCGGCACGGATGCCGAGGGCGATCGCGATGAGCGACTCGGTGGAGTAGTGGCCGACCGAGTCCAGGAACGCACCGGCCGGACTCGACGTCCGCCGCCAGCGCGCGACCTCACCGTCGCAGCAGTCGACGAGCATCTGCGTCTGGCCGAGCACGAGCGCGAGGGCCGCGCCCCCGAATCCGGGGATGAGGAGCGCGGCGGCCGTGGCCCAGCCGGTCAGGATCATCAGACCCGTCACGCCGTTCGCGCTGATGCTCGTGCGCAGCAGCAACCACGTGACGTACGGCGACAGGTCTCGCAGGTAGAGGTCGGCCGTCCAGTGCTCGGCGTTCTTCCGCGCGCGGACCTCCGGCGGTTGCGCCACGGCACGGAGCTCGGCGATCGTCCGCGGGGGCGTGAGCCTCGGACCGGTTCCGGCCGTGCTGGGATCCGACATCTAGACCGCCTTCGGTGGATTGCGCAGCGCGGAGATACCCTTCGCGAGCGAGCCGTAGCCGAGCACGAACCCCGTGCCCCAGCAGAAGTGGATGCACGGCAGGACGGCGAGCATCCAGAGGCTCGTGCGTACCCCGTCCCGCCCGGTGACGACGATGCTCGCGAGCAGCACGATGGCCGCATAGGCGATGGGGGCCGCGAACCCGAGGAGCAGCCACGGCGTCGCCCCCGCACCCAGCTGGACCAGGCCTCCGAGCCCGAGCAGCGTGCCGAGCACGATACCGAGCACCAGGACCGGCGGCGCGAAGTAACGGAGCGTGCCGCGGGTGGGGAAGCTCCGGCTGAGCTCGCCGCGCCAGAGTCCGGTGGAGAAGAACTGCCGCGCCAGGGCGCGCATGCTCGCACGCGGGCGGTAGACGACGCGCAACGCGGGCGTGAACCAGACGAGGCCGCCGGCCTGCTTGATCCGGCGGTTGAGCTCCCAGTCCTGTCCGCGTTTGATGCGCTCGTCGAACATGCCCACCCGCATGAGCATCTCGCGGTCGAAGACCCCGAGGTAGACCGTGTCTGCAGGCCCCTCTCGACCGCCGACGTGGTGGGGTGTGCCGCCGAGCCCGACGCGCGAGCCGTACGCCCGCGCCACCGCCGTCTCGAAGCTCGTACGCCCTTGGGCGTCCATGATCCCGCCGACGTTCTGCGCCCCCGTGCGGAGCATGGTCTCGACCGCGAGTCGCGCGTAGTCGTCGGGCAGCTCCGAGTGGGCGTCGACCCGGATGACGATCGGATGCGTCGACGCGGCGATCGCCAGGTTGAGTCCGGCCGGGGTCGACCCGACGCGGTTCTCCAGCACGTGGATGCGCGGGTCGGCCGCCTGGAGCTCTCGGACGAGCTCGGTCGTGCCGTCGATGCTCGGCCCGACGGCGATCGTGATCTCCACGTCGCCGGCGTAGTCCTGCGCCAGGAGGCTGTCGACGGCTGCGCGGACGTGGCGGACGTCGTTCAACACCGGCATCACGTAGGAGACTCCGGGCGACGACGGTGCGTCGGCCTGGCCTGTGTCGTTCGACATGGGGGTTCACTCCGTGTTTCGTTCGATCGAGCCTAGCAGCCGGTCGTCGGGGTGGCCCGGACGCGGAGGACGCCCGCACGGAGGCCGTGCGGGCGTCCTCCGGGGCCTGACGCCCCGGGTGTCAGAGCGCGAGCTCGCCGAGCGTGACCTCGGCGGTCTGCGAGTCGTTGCCGCGGGTGAAGGTGAGCTTCGCCGTCGCCCCCGCCGCGAGCGCCCGCACCTGAGCGGTCAGGTCGTTCGCACCCGTGACCGGGACGCCGTTGAACTCGGTGACGATGTCCCCGGACTTCAGACCCGCGGCCTGCGCGGCGCCGTTGTCGGTGACCTTGTCGATGAGCGCGCCGGCGACCGTGCTCTTGGCGTCGCTCGAGGCGTCCTTCACGGTCGCGCCGAGCAGGCCGTGGGTCGCCTTGCCCGTCTTGATGATCTCGTCCGAGACGCGCTTGGCGATGTTCGCCGGGATGGCGAAGCCGACGCCGATGCTGCCGCTCTGCGACGACGAGTCGGTGCTTCCGGCGCTCGCGATCGCGACGTTGACCCCGATGAGCTTGCCGGTGCCGTCGACGAGCGCGCCACCCGAGTTGCCGGGGTTGATCGCCGCGTCGGTCTGGATGACCGCGATGGAGATCGAGGAGGTCGGCGCGGTCGGGGTGGTCTGCCCCGGCACGTCGAAGTTCCACGGGCTCTGGTTGTCGCCGTTGGAGTCGCCGGACCCGCCGTCGTCGCTCGATCCGGAGTCCGGAACGGCGGAGGAGGCGACGGTGATGCTCCGGTTGAGGGCGCTGACGATGCCGTCGGTGACGGTCCCCGCCAGTCCGAGCGGCGCACCGATCGCGACGGCCGTCTCGCCGACGTTGAGCTTGTCGGAGTTCGCGAACTCCATCGGGCTGAGACCCGAGGCGTCCTCGAGCTTGATGACCGCGAGGTCGTAGATCGGGTCCGTGCCGACGATCTTGGCGTTGTACAGCTTGCCGTTCGCATCGGTGACCCGGATGGTCGGGTCGGCGACCTGGCCGTCCAGGGTGACCACGTGCGTGTTCGTCAGGACGTAACCGTCCTTGCTGAGGATGATCCCCGAACCGGTACCGGCGCTCTGCCCGCCCTGGACCGAGAGGGTCACGACGCTCGGCCCGGCCGTCGCGGCGATGGCCGTGGTCAGGCTCACGTCGGCGTCGTCGTTGATGGTGAACGCCTTCGAGCCAGCCTCGTTGCTCGAGACACTCGACTTCGTCGCGTTCGTGACCCAGAGCGTCGCCCCGGCGCCGGACGCTCCTCCGATGAGGGCGCCGACGGCGAGCATCGCGACCATGCCCGCCAGCGGGCGGTTGGTCTTCTTCGTCCGAGCTGCCGGTGGTGTCGGGACGCCAGGGTGCTGCCCGGTCGGCTGCTGGGCGTACGGGGACGCACCGTAGGGACCGTGCTGCTGACCAGGCTGGGCCGTGGGCTGCTGGCCGGTGGGCTGCTGGTACGCGGCGTACGGGTTCGGCTGCTGCTGACGGGAGAAGGCTGCGGCCGGGTGCTGCGGCGCCTGCTGGTACGGCGAGCCTTGCTGGGCCGCGCCGTAGGGCTGCTGCGTCGGCTGACCAGTTGGCGGTGCGGCCGGAGGCATCGCGGTCGGGGGCGGGAAGTACGCTCCTGAGGTCGACGGCCGTGCCTCGCCCGCGGGAGGCACTGTGCCGCCCGCCTGCTCAGCGGGTGCGGACTGCGGCGCGGTCTCACCGTTCGGGGTGGACTGGGGGTGTTCGGCGGGCTGCTGTCCGTCTGCGGTGTCGGTCATGGCGATTCTGCTCCTTCCAAGCGCAGTCAGCTTCCCGTGCTGAGCTGAGTGTTTCATTCGCGCCCGCTGTGCGCCGGCTAGGGCTTCGCCGCAAGGACCTGCGCACGGTGTCCTAGATTGGGAGCGGCCCGCGCCCGCGGCCACGGAGGGAGATCGACATGGTGGTTGACGGACCCTGGCGGCGCACTGCCGAAGGCGCCGGCCTCGTCGACGAGGACGGACACGTCTCGTCGACGATCTTCGCGGAGATGAGCGCGCTCGCGCTGCAGACCGGAGCCGTCAACCTCGGCCAGGGGTTCCCCGACGAGGACGGGCCCGAGGCGGTCCTCGCCGAGGCGGTCGCGGCGATCGAGCGCGGCGAGAACCAGTACCCACCCGGCCCGGGCACCCTCGACCTCCGCACCGCGATCAGCGAGCACCAGCGACGGTTCTACGGTCTCCAGCCCGACCCGCAGGGAGAGGTGCTCGTCACCGCCGGAGCGACCGAGGCGCTCGCCGCGACCCTGCTCGCCCTCGTCGAGCACGGCGACGAGGTCGTGACCTTCGAGCCGTTCTACGACGCGTACGGCGGACTCATCGCCCTCGCCGGCGGCCGGCACCGGACGGTCAAGCTGCGCGCACCCGACTTCCAGCCGGACCCGGACGAGCTCCGCGCCGTCGTCACCGACCGGACCAGGATCATCCTGGTCAACACGCCGCACAACCCGACCGGCACCGTCCTCGACCGCGCGACGCTCGACCTGATCGCCGAGTTGGCGGAGCGCCACGATGCGATCATCGTGACGGACGAGGTCTACGAGCACTTGACCTTCGACGTCCGACACGTCCCCGTCGCGACCCTGCCGGGTGCCGCCGGACGTACACTCACGATCTCGTCCGGTGGCAAGACCTTCAGCACGACCGGGTGGAAGATCGGCTGGTTGAGCGGACCCCGCGAACTCGTCTCGGCCGTCTCGACGGTCAAGCAGTACCTCAGTTACGTCAACGGCGCACCGTTCCAGCCGGCGATGGCGACCGGACTCCGACTGCCCGACGCCGCGTTCACGGCCATCGCCGACGGCCTGCGCGGCAAGCGGGACCTCCTGAGCGCGGGCCTCTCCGCCGCCGGTTTCAACACCTTCCGACCGGACGGCACCTACTTCATCGTGGCCGATGCGACCCCGTTGGGCTTCGACGATGCTGCAGCGTTCTGCCGGGCACTGCCCGAGCTCGCCGGCGTCGTTGCGGTGCCGCTGTCGGCGTTCTGCCTCGACCGGCACGACCCGGACTACGCGTCACTGGTCCGGTTCGCGTTCTGCAAACGCGTCGAGGTGCTGGAGCGGGCCGTCGACGGCCTCGCCCGACTCCGCAGCTGACGCTCCGATGCACACGACGACGGGCACCGGATCGCTCCGGTGCCCGTCGTCTCGTCGATCCGCTACTTGGTGAGCGAGTCGACGTACTCCTGGTTGTCGCTGATCCACTGCTTGACGACCGGCGCGTAGTCCTTCGAGTCACCCTCGTTGAACATCGCGTTCTCGAGCGAGAACAGTCGCTCCGAGTCGAAGTCGAAGTCCTTCAGCCACCCGGCGAGCGTCGGGTACTCGTCCGCGAAGTCGGCCTTGCCGAAGCTGTGGATGCCTTCGGCATCCCCGAGGGCGCCCTTCGGGTCCTCGAGGTCCTTGATCGGGAACGCGTCGTAGGCCCAGTGCGGACGCCACAGCGTGACGGCGATGTTCTCGCCGGCGTCGGTCGCGGCCTTCAGCTCCGAGAGCATCGCCGGGGTGCCCGAGGTCAGGAACTCCCAGTCGTCGAGGCCGTACTCGGGGATGACCTTGTCCTGGGTGGCCTCGGTCAGTCCGGCACCGGGGTCGATGCCGACGAGGCGGCTGTCGAAGAGGTCCGCGTTGGCCGCGAGGTCCTCGAGCGAGTCGACAGGGGCGTCCTCGTTGACGGCGATCGTGAGCTTGGCGTCGGTGTTCCAGGCGCCGAGGTCGACGACGTCGTCACCGAACTTCTCGATGTAGCTCGCGTGCGTGGTCGGCAGCCAGACGTCGAGCGTCAGGTCGTAGTCACCGGTGCTGAGGCCGGAGAACACCGGGGCGGGCTCCGCCTCCTCGAGGGTGACGTCGTAGCCCTGCTCCTCGAGCACGGCCTTCCACAGCTCGGAGGCCGCGATGCCCTCGTCCCAGCCGCTGAACACGGCGATGGTCACCGCCTGCTTGTCGCCGTTCTCGAGCGTCTCGTCCGAGGCGCCCGCGGAGCAGCCGGAGATGGCGAGCGTCGCCGCCGCCCCCGCTGCGATGGTGGTTGCGATCTTGGTGCGGTACTGCATGTTCGATGATTCCTTTCGTCCCGCGTGACGCGGGGATCGGTGTCGTCGGATGGAAGCTGTGTGCCGGTGGGTCACCGCACGGCGGTCGGCGGCTCGGCGGGAGTGCGCTGCTCCTCACCTGAGGCGGTGCTGTCGGTCGTCGTGGTGCTCGAGGCAGGCGCCGGTCGGATCCCGCCGGGCGAGGACGGGGCAGCCTTCATGCGCTTCCCGCGCTGTTTGCGACCGCCGCCGAGGGAAGCCGTGAGACGGTCCAGGAAGATCGCCAGGATGACGACCGACAGGCCCGCTTCGGAGCCGAGCTGGATGTCGATCCGGGAGAGGCTCTTGACGACGTCGCCACCCAGACCGCCGGCGCCGACCATGCCGGCGATGACGACCATGGAGAGCGAGAGCATGATGACCTGGTTGACTCCGGCCATGATGTTCGGCATCGCGAGCGGCAGCTGGATCTGGCGGAGGATCCGCCACGAGGAAGCACCGAACGCGTTGCCGGCCTCGACGACCTCGCGGTCGACGTTGCGGATCCCGAGTTCCGTGAGACGGACGGCCGGGGCCAGCGCGAAGACGATCGTCGCGACGATGCCCGGGACGACGCCGATGCGGAACAGGATGAGCGCGGGGATGAGGTAGACGAACGCAGGAGTCGTCTGCATGAAGTCGAGCAACGGCCGGATGATCGACGACGCGACCTTCGAGCGGGCCGCCAGGATGCCGAGCGGGATCCCGATCACGATGGCGATGAGTCCGGCCACGAGCACGAGCGAGAGCGAGTCCATCGCGTTGTCCCACTGCTCGACGCCGACGATGATCAACAGCCCGACCGCGGAGCCGACGGCGAACACCGGGCCTCGTGCGACGAAGGCCAGCAGGGCGGCGACGATGATGATCACCCAGAACGGCGGACCGCTGAGCACGAGGTCGACGCCGTCGTACAGCCCCTGGAAGACGCTCCGGATGACGTCGAAGACGGGCTGGAAGACGTCGGTGATGAAGTCGACGAAGGCTTCGACCCACGCACCGATCTCGGGGCGGGTGATGGCGTCCAGGAACCCGGACGACTGGAGACGGATGCCGTTCATCGGACACTCCCTTCCGGCAGGCTCGCTGCCGGTTCGGCGGCGCTGGTCTCGATCGACGAGGTCACGTCGTCGGGGTGCTGCGGGTCCTCCGCGGTCGACCGCAGGGTCGCCGTGATGAGCTCGACGGGCACCGTCGCCGGCGGCCCGACGAGGCTGATCTCGTCCGTGTTGGTCGGGACGTTGCCGACGGCGGCGAGCAGGGTCACCCGCGGGACGACGCCGAGCAGGCGCGTCCGCTCGTCCACGACCGCGACGGGCAGGGCACTCTCGACGGCGGACTCGAAGAGGTCGACGAGCGCCGCCTCCGGCGAGACCGTGGCGAGGTCGGCGGTGATGACGCTGCCGAGCTCGTGGTCGCCCGCACGGACGAGACGCAGCACGTCCTTGTCGCGGACGACGCCGAGGAGCTGCCGACCCGGACCGACCACGAAGGCGGTCGAGGTCTGCAGGTCGCGCATGATGCGCAGGGCAGCCCTGGGTCCGGCGGATGCGGAGACGACGGAGCGCGCGGGTTCCATCACGCCACCGGCGGTCAGGACGCGGGCGCGGTCGACGTCCTGGACGAACTGGGCGACGTAGTCGTTCGCCGGGTCGGTCAGGATGTCGTTCGGGGTGCCCACCTGGACGATCCGGCCGTCGCGCATGACGGCGATCCGGTCGCCGAGGAACATCGCCTCGTTGAGGTCGTGGGTGATGAACACGATGGTCTTGCCGAGCTCGGCCTGCAGCTCGACGAGCTGCTCCTGCATCTCGCGGCGGATGAGGGGATCGAGCGCGGAGAACGCCTCGTCCATGAGGAGGATGTCGGTGTCCGAGGCGAGTGCGCGGGCGAGGCCGACGCGCTGCTGCATCCCACCCGAGAGCTGGCCCGGGAGCTTGTCCTCCCAGCCTGCGAGCCCGACGCGCTCGACGACGGCCTGGGCCCGCTCGCGTCGTTCAGCGGCCGGAACACCCTTCACCTCGAGTCCGTAGGCGGCGTTCTCGAGCACCGTGCGGTGCGGCAGCAGGGCGAAGTGCTGGAAGACCATCGAGATGTTGTCCTGTCGGACCGCACGCAGCTGCTTCGAGGACACCCCCGAGATCGGCTTCCCGGCGATGGTCACGGTGCCCGCCGTCGGCTCGAGCAGGCCGTTGAGCATCCGGATCAGCGTCGACTTGCCCGAGCCGGAGAGGCCCATCACGACGAAGATCTCGCCCTGCTTCACCTCGAACGAGGCGTCGATGACGGCTGCGGTGGTCCCGCCGGAGGCGAGTTCGTCACGCGAGGCACCGGCCTGCAGGCGTTTCACGGCTTCCTTCGGCTTCCTGCCGAAGACCTTGTACAGTCCCGTCGCGGAGACGGCAATCGTTTCGGTCATGTGTTCTCCTGGAAGCGCACGCGGAACCGCGGTGCGCTCTTCCTGTCGATCGTCAGGCCGGGTCGAACGGCTCTCGATCCGCCCCATCGGCGCACTGATGGACAGCGCGCGGGCTCGGATCACGTGGGGCGACAACGGCTACCGCGTGGCGTTCGACCGTACGTCCAGCACGCCGTCACGGGGCGACAGGGGGCGGGACGCGGTTACGTAGGTCAGCCCTTGCGGGCCGTCGACAACGCTAACGAAACTCACAGCTGCTGGCTAATCGACGATCCCCCAAAAGGCGGACATCGCGCACGGCCTCCATGGCAAAACCGAACATGGTCAGGGTTTTCCGCCCGAGTCCTTCGTTATGCGTTCGTGACCTTCGTCCGGCCGGTACAGCCGCGGATCGCCCTCACTCCCCCACCGCGACGCCGATGAACGAGTGATCGAACACCAGGCTCGTGCGGGTCGAGGCGACCGTCGGATCGGCCGACAGGTGCTCGACGACGAAGTCGCGGATGTGGGCGCTGTCCCGCGCCGCGAGATGGATGACGAAGTCCTCGGAGCCGCCGAGGAAGAACACCTGCACGACCTCCGGGAGCTGTCGGATGCCGGCGCTGAACTCGGCGATACGGGCGCGAGCCCCCGCCCTGATGTTGACGCTGATGAGCGCCTCAAGACCGAGCCCGACCGCGACCGGATCGATACGCGCCGAGAACCCCGTGATCACGCCGCGGTCGACGAGCGACCGCACTCGGGCGACACACGTCGAGGGGGCGATGCCGACGAGCTCCGCCATGCGGGCGTTCGTCATGCGTGCGTTCTCCTGCAGGAGCCGCAGGAGTGCGTGGTCGACGTCGTCGAGGTCCGCGCGTCCGTGCAGATTGTTCGTCATCCTGCGCCCACTCTCCTTTTCAGCCGAATCATCATCGAGTTCAGACACGAATTCCGCAAAAACTGCGGTGTTCATTTGGCTGAAACGCAGCAACCCCAGAATAGTCCCACACCGTCCACCGACGAGCGGGAGAGCCGAGCCTTGGCCCAGCCTGCGAGAGGAACCAGCCATGCGAATCGGCATCCCCACGGAGATCAAGAACAACGAGAACCGGGTCGCGGCGACGCCCGGCGGCGTCCACGAACTCGTCCGACACGGCCATGAGGTCGTCGTCCAGGCGGGCGCCGGCCTCGGGTCCGGCAATCTCGACGAGGCGTATCGTGCCGCCGGCGCGACCATCGCCACCGACGCGGCCTCCGTCTGGGCGGCGGGCGACCTCCTACTCAAGGTGAAGGAGCCCGTCGCCGCCGAGTACGGCTTCCTGCGGGCCGACCAGACGCTCTTCACCTACCTCCACCTCGCGGCGGACCGTCCGCTCACCGACGCCCTGATCGCCTCTGGGACCACCGCGATCGCCTATGAGACCGTGCAGCTACCCAACCGCTCCCTCCCGCTCCTGCAGCCCATGAGCGAGGTCGCAGGACGACTGTCCACGCAAGTCGGCGCCTACCACCTCATGCGCGCCACCGGTGGACGAGGGATCCTGCTGGGCGGCGTGCCCGGAACCCCCAAGGCGAAGGTCGTCGTCATCGGCGGCGGGGTCGCCGGCGAGCACGCCGCGGCCAACGCGCTCGGCATGCAGGCGGACGTCACGATCATCGACATCTCCATCCCTCGCCTGCGCGAGCTGGAGAACCGCTTCAGCGGGCAGATCCAGACCAGGCCGTCATCGGCGTACGAGATCGCGGAGCAGCTCCGCGACGCCGACCTCGTCATCGGCTCGGTGCTCATCCCCGGGGCCCAGGCCCCGAAGCTCGTCACCGACGCCATGGTGGCGGACATGAAGCCCGGCTCGGTGCTCGTCGACATCGCCATCGACCAGGGCGGCTGCTTCGAGGGCTCACGGCCGACGACGCACGACGACCCCACGTTCCGTGTCCACGACAGCCTCTACTACTGCGTGGCCAACATGCCCGGTGCCGTCCCGGAGACCTCGACGCGCGCGCTGACCAACGCCACCCTCCGGTACGCACTCGCCATCGCCGACCAGGGCACGAACGACGCCGTGGCGGCCGACGCAGCACTCCGCGCGGGCGTCAACATCCACGCGGGTGCGGTCACCAACGCCGGCGTGGCCGCGGCGTTCGGCCTCCCCGTCGCGACGATGGGCTGACCCACAGCCCGCCGACGGCGGGCGATCATCCCCGGAAACGACGAAATCCCGGTCTCGAGGAGACCGGGATTTCATCTTTTCTGTTGCAGGGGCAGGATTTGAACCTACGACCTCTGGGTTATGAGCCCAGCGAGCTACCGAACTGCTCCACCCTGCGGCACAAGAGATAAACCTAGCATGCATTCTGAGGGCGTGCAAATCGCGTGCCGCTGAGCACTCCGATTCCGGCCGAATCCCTCCTCCTGGAACGCCGAACGGCGCCGCCCGTCAGGGCGACGCCGTTCGGATTGCAGGCTCGGAATCAGCCGTTCAGCAGTGCCAGCGCCTGCGCCAGTGCGTCGGAGATCTTCTTGTCCGCCACCCCGTAGGCAGCCCAGTCACCGCTCGCCATGGCCGCGTCCTTCTCGACCATCGCGGCCTTCGCCTGGTCGAGCAGCGTCTTGATCTGCGCGTCCACCGTCGGGTCACCCGTGCTCGGGGTCGAGCCCGTGTCGGTTCCGCCGCCGGTGTCCGTGCCGTCCGTCGGGGGCGTCGTGCTGTCGCCCGGGACGTTCGTGTCACCCGCATCCGCACCCGAGTCGCCGCCGAACAGGACGTCGAGCGCCTCGTCCAGCGTGTCCTCGAAGGCGATCTGGTCGCCGAAGGCGACGAGCACCTTCTGCAGGAGCGGGAAGCTCGTGTCGCCGGTGGACTTCACGTAGACCGGCTGCACGTAGAGCAGACCGCCACCGACCGGCACGGTCAGCAGGTTGCCGTTCAGCACCTCGGTCTGACCCTGCTTCAGGATGTTGATCTGGCTCGACACGCTCGGATCGGAGTCGAAGGTGTTCTGCACCTGGCCGGGGCCCGGTACGGTGTCGTCCTTCGGCAGGGTCAACAGCCTGATCTTGCCGTAGTCGGAGCTCCGCTTGCCGTCCTCGGCGCCGGCGTTCGCATCGACCGCGAGGTAGCCCGTCAGCACGTTCCGCGACTGCTCACCGCCCTGACGCGGGATGAACGTGGAGTACAGGGAGAAGGACGGCGCGTCCTGCTCGGGCAGCTGCATCGTCAGGTAGTACGGCGGCTGGTACTTCTTCTCGGTGTCGGTCGACTGCGGGTCGTTGGGGGTGACCCACGCGTCCTCGCTCGAGTAGAACGATCCGGCGTTGGTGACGTGGTACTGGCCGAGCACCGAACGCTGGACCTTGAAGAGGTCGGCCGGGTACCGGACGTGGCTCATGAGATCGCCGGACATGTCCGACATCGGCTTGACCGTCGACGGGAACACCTTCTGCCAGGTCTTGAGGATCGGATCCTGGTCGTCCCAGCTGTAGAGCGTCACCTTGCCGTCGTACGCGTTGACGGTCGCCTTCACCGAGTTCCGGATGTAGTTGACGTCGTCGAGCGCGTAGTTCTGCGCCGGCGTGACCGAGTCGGAGATCGTGTCGGACAGGCTCACGGTCTTCGAGTAGGGGTAGCTGGCGCTCGTCGTGTAGCCGTCGACGATCCAGACGATCTGACCGTCCACCACGGACGGGTAGGGGTCGGAGTCGAGCGTCAGGTAGGGAGCGACCTTCTGGACCCGGGTGAGCGGGTCGCGGTCGTAGAGGATCTGCGACTGGCTGTTCACGGAGTCGGAGAGGAAGATCTGCTCCGACTGGAACTTGAGCGCGTAGACGAGCTTCTTGAAGACGTTGTCGAGCTTGGGCCCGCCATCGCCGTCGAAGGTCGTGTAGGTCTGCGACTCACCCTGCGTGCCCGACGGGTAGTCGAGCTCCACCGGGTCCGCGCCCTTGGGAGCGCCGACGATGGAGTAGTCGGGCGACTGCTCACCGAAGTACACGCGCGGTTCGAAGTCGCCGAGCGCGCCGGTGGTGGGGATGCCCGACTCGAGGAAGACCGGCTCACCGGAGGCCGAGCGCTGGTTGCCGTACGCGGCGACCAGACCGTACCCGTGGGTGTACACGACCGTGTTGTTGATCCACGACTGCGAGTTGTCGAGGCCGGCGACGTTCAGCTCGCGGACCGCGACGACGGCGTCCTGCGTCTTGCCGTCGATGTTGTAGCGGTCGACGTCGAGCTGCTTGTCGAAGGAGTAGAACTGCTTGAACTGCTCGAGCTGCGCGACCGAGGCGCTCACGAGCGACGGGTCGATGATCCGGATGTTCGCCGTGGTCTCGGCGTCCTGACGGAGCGCTCCGGGGGTCGCGTCGGTGGTGGCCGCGTACTCCTCCTCCTCGACGTCGGCGATCCCGTAGGCGTCGCGGGTCATGTCGATGTTCCGCTTGATGTACGGCGTCTCGAGGCTCTTCGCGTTCGGCTCCACCTGGAAACGCTGGACGATCCACGGGTAGAGGCTGCCGACGATGAGGGACGCGACGATGAGCAGCGCGGTACCGACGAGCGGCAGACGCCAGCGGCCGGTGAACGCGGTGACGACGAACAGGACGGCGACCATGAGCGCGATCCCGGCGAGGATGACCCGACCGGGGATGGTCGCGGCGACGTCGGTGTACGAGGCACCGGTGATGAGCGTGCCGGTGTCGTTCAGCGTCGTGTACTGGTCGAGCCAGAGGCTGACGGCCTGCAGGATCAGGTACAGCGCGGCGAGCACCGAGATCTGCACGCGGGCCGCCATGGAGATCCAGACCTCACGGCTGACCACCCGGATGCCTCCGTAGAGGTAGGTGACGACGGCGGTTGCGATGAGGGCGATCAGGACGACCGCCGAGGAGAAGGCGACCACGGCCTGGAAGAACGGCAGGTCGAAGAGGTAGAACGACACGTCGAGGTTGAACTGCGGGTCCTTGGTGCCGGACGGGGTGCCGTTCATCCACAGCAGCACCAGCTGCCAGCGCGAAGCCGCGGCGACACCGCCGAAGAGCCCGAAGAGCGCCGGGATGCCGTAGGTCGCGAGTCGGCGGAGCGGCTCGACCACCTGCTGGTAGCGGTCGACCTGCGAGCTGAGCTTCGCGTAGACCGGACGGGTCCGGTAGGCGATCTCGATGGCCAGCCAGACGGGGAGGGCCATCCCCACGAACCCGACGAGGAACATGGCGATCGCCGCGATCCACTGCGTGGTCAGGACCTCGGTGAAGCCGAGCTGTTGGAACCACAGCAGGTCGGCGTAGAACCCCGAGAACACGAAGAACCCGATGAGGAGCGCGGCGATGATCGCCACCGTGATCGCGATCGGGGCGCGTCGGCGCTGAGTGGACAGGGGCTTCTCTGCTGCTGCGGATGTCACGTGTGGCCTCTTCAGATAGGGGTCGTCCCACCCATCCTAAAGCGGCCGGGCTGGGAGAGCGCCCGAAGTGGTCAACCGGCCGAGCAGGTGGGCAGCTTGCTCGTGTCGGCTCCGTCCGCGATGGCCTTGAGCGCTGTGAGCGAATCGTCGAGGGTCTTCACCGCGAAGACCGTCAAGCCGTCGGGGACGTGTCCGGCGACCTCGTCGCAGTTGCTCTCCGGTGCCAGGAACCACTCGGCCCCGGCGTCCTTCGCGCCGAACAGCTTCTGCCGGATGCCGCCGATCGCGCCGACGTTCCCGTCGGCGTCGATCGTCCCGGTACCGGCGACGTCCTTCCCGCCGTTGAGCTCACCCGGGGTGAGCAGGTCGATCATGCCGAGCGCGAACATCATGCCGGCGCTCGGGCCGCCGACGTTGTCGAGCTGGATGGTGATGTCGACGGGGAGGTCGTAGGTGGTCTTGGTACCGATGCCGATCACGGTCGAGGTCGTCCCGTCGGACGCGGTCGCGGTCGTCGGCGTGATCTCGACGGTGCTCGCCACTCCCCCACGCACGATGTCGAGCGTGACCGGCTTGTCCGTACCGTTGGCGTTGATCGCGTCCCGCAGGCCGGCCAGGCCGGTCACGGGCGTGCCGTCGACCGCGACGATCTCGTCGTCGAGCCGCAGCACCCCCTGCGCGGGCGCACCCTCAGCGATCTGTGCCACCACGATGTGCTCGGGAACCTCGTACCCGAGCTCGCGCAACGCCGCCGCGACCGAGTCCTGCTGCGAGTCGACCATGAGGGTCGCGTTCTGCTCGTCGCGCTGCTCGGTCGTGACGCCGGGCGGGAAGTAGAGGTCCATCGGCACGACGGCGCGGCTCGGGTCGAACCAGGCCGAGACGATGTCGAGCCAGCCCGGGCTCCGTTGCGGATTCCCGACCAGCTGGACCGTCAACATGTCGAGCGTGCCGCCGGTGTCGTAGGTCTGCTCGTCGTGGACCTCGATGAGCGGGACGTCGCCGTCGTCACCCTCGGTCGTACCCAGCACGTTGAACACGGGACCCGGCTGTTCGATGACGTACGGCGCGGGAACCGCCGACAGCACGCCGAGGAGGACGAGCGAGAGGCTGAGCACGATCCAACCGAACCGAGCGCGACGATTGCGCCCCTGACCGGTCGGTGCCGAAGCGGTGGGAGCCTCATCGGCGAAGAGCGACATGCAAGCCTTCCGGAGTGTTCGCGGTGGGCGGAAACCCGACCAACCATACCCCGGCGATTCTTCAGCGAGGTGCGACTAGCGTAGAAGGCCCAGCACCGAGCTATCTGAGAGGCGGCTGACGTGCCAGAGGATTCCGACAAGAGTCCGGAGGACGAGTTCCGCGACATGCTCCGCGAGCTCCTCTCCGGCAACGGTTCGTTCGACCCGAGCCAGCTCGCCGGCGCCGCCGGCCTTCCCAGCGATCCGGCCAGTCTCGCTGCGCTCATGTCGCAGCTCCAGGGCGCACTCCGCTCCGGTGGCGACGGCATCAACTGGGACACCTCGCTCCAGCAGGCGAAGACCATCGCCGGGGACGGCTCCCAGGACACGACGCCCGAGCAGCGTGCGGCGTTCGAGCAGGCGTTCCACATCGCCTCCCTGTGGCTCGCCGACGTCACCGACGTGGCCGAGCTGTCGAGCGAACCGGCCCTGTACACGAGGACGCGCTGGGCCACGAAGACGATGCCGTTCTGGACGCAGCTCGCCGAGCCGGTGGCCACGAACATCGCGAACGCCCTGACCGGCGTGCTCACGGAACGCGCGCCCGAGGAGCTGTCGAGCATGATCGCGAACGCCGGACAGCTCGTCCGCGGCATCGGCGGCACGCTCTTCGCGATGCAGCTCGGACAGGTCGTCGGTCAGCTCTCCAAGGAGGTCGTCTCCGGCGGCGACATCGGCATCCCACTGCTCGACGACAACGAGGCCGCCCTGGTGCCCCAGAACGTCGCCGACTTCGGCGAGGGTCTCGACATCCCGGCGGATCAGGTCCAGATCTACCTCGCGGTCCGTGAACTCGCGCACGCACGACTCTTCCGCCACGCCCGCTGGCTCCGCCTGCACCTCATCTCCTCGATCACCGACTTCGCACGCGGCATCCGGATCGACACCGAGCGACTCGAGGAGCTCGCCGAGAGCTTCGACCCGTCGAACCCCGAGGAACTCCGAGAGGCCATGACGAGCGGTGCGCTCATCCCCGCCCGAACCGAGGCGCAGGACGCGAGCCTCGCCCGACTCGAGACGACGCTCGCCCTCATCGAGGGCTGGGTCGACGTGGTCACCGCGGCAGCCACCGAGCGTCTCCCCCGCTCCGCGGCCATCGCGGAGACCGTCCGCCGACGCCGCGCCGCCGGTGGGCCGGCCGAACAGGCCTTGGGCGCGCTCGTGGGACTCGAGCTGCGACCCCGCCGGCTGCGCGAGGCTGCGCAGATGTGGCAGCAGGTCACCGACGCCGTCGGTACCGCGCAGCGCGACGCCCTGTGGTCGCACCCCGACCTCGTGCCGACCGCAGCCGACATCGACGCCCCGGAGGCGCTCATCGCGCGCCTCGAAGCTGAGGCCAGGGGTGAGCGTCCCGAGCAGGACGAGATGGATCTCGCGCTCGAAGACCTCCTCCGTGGCGAGGAACGCGGCGACCAGCACGACGACGAGCCCGGTTCGGAGCCCTCCGGCCCGAACGGTGCCGGCGGCCCCCCGGTCTGATCCACGGCGACGCTCCACAGCTCGTCCTTCCGGGCGGGCTGTGGAGAGTGCCGACGCGACCGGTCGTCGACCCGCCATCATCGATGGATGACGACGCGCCTCGATCCCAGGAGACCGCTGCTCTGGCGAACCCCGCACAGCCTGCAGGTGGGAGTCGATGAAGCGGTCGTGCTCGACAGCGTCCGGACCGAGACCGAGCAGGTCGTCGCGGCACTGCGTGCCGGCTTCCCGGCTCTGGTCGAACGACGACTCGCGGACGCCTTCGACATCCCAGCCCACGAGATCGATCGCGTCCTCTCGACGCTCGACCCGGTGATCGAGCACGGCGGCCCCACCTCCGGCCCCGCCGTGACGCACCGGGTCGTCGTGGACGGCGCGAGCCTGGCGGCCGAGCTCCTCCGACGCCTCCTCTCCGAGCAGGAGGCGGTCGCACTCCTGCCACCGGAGTCCGGGTCGACCGGAGCCGGGTCGCACCCTGGCCGGGTCGACGTCGCCGTCCTCGTCGCCGACTTCGTCATCCCGCCGAGTCGGTACACGCGGTGGCTGCGCGACGACGTCCCGCACCTGCCGGTCGTGTTCAGCGATCGTGTCGTCCGGATCGGGCCGTTCGTGACACCCGGCTCAGGGCCGTGCCTGCACTGCGTCGAGCTGCACCGCACCGACGACGATCCGGCCTGGCCGGCCGTCGCCTCCCAGCTTCTCGGGCACCGCTCGCCACTCGACACCCAGCTCCTCGGTGCGGAGGTCGCGACCCGCGTGACCCGTCTGGTGCTCCGACACCTCGACGCGTCCCAGCCCATCCTCGCGAGCACCCAGCTGGTGGTCGACGCCGCGACCGGTGGGGTCAGGCGCCGCGTCGTCCGGGAGCACTCGAGGTGCGCATGCCGAGCTCTGCCAGGAATCGCGACGGCTCGCGACGACCACCGCGTTGCTGCGTCTCGGACCAGGACAGGTTGAGCAGCCGCTTGGCGCGCGTGATGCCGACGTAGAGGAGCCTCCGTTCCTCGTCCGCCTGCTCGAACTGTTTCGCGTAGGAGATCGGCAGATAGCCCTCGGAGAGCCCGATGAGGTGCACGGCCTCCCACTCGAGGCCCTTCGCCGAGTGCAGGGTCGCCAGCGTGACCGCCTCGACCGTCGGCTCGTGCTGCGCGGCCTGCCGCAGTTGCAGCTCATCCGTGAAGGCGCGGAACGAGGTCCCCTCCGGCGCCTGGTCGACGAGCCCCATGATCGCGTTGAGCGACTCCCAGCGGTCGCGCACCGCGCCGCCGCCGTCGGGCGGGTCCTGGCTCCAGCCGAGCGACCGGAGCACGTCGCTCACGGACTTGAACAGGGGCTCACCACTGATCGAGACGGAGGCAGCGCGGAGCTGGAGCAGGGCCTGCCGTACCTCGGGCAGCTCGAAGAAGCGCTTGGAGCCGTGCATGACGTAGGGGATGCCGGCTTCGCCGAGGGCCGTCTCCAACGCCGCCGCCTGGACGTTGATCCGGTAGAGCACGGCGATCTCCGAGGCCGGGACGCCCGCCTGCAGCTGCACGAGGATCTCCGAGGCGACGCCTCTCGCCTCGGACAGCTCGTTCGGGTACTGCCGCAGGCCGACCGCCGGCGTCTCAGGGCGTGCGGTCTGGGTGCCCTCGTCGTCGCGTGCGGTGGCCGCTGAGAGGTGCAACGCCCCCGGGCGCCCCCGCATGAGCGTGTTCGCCGCGGCCACGACCGGCGGGGCGGAGCGGTAGTTGCGCTCGAGCCGGACGACCGTGGCGTCGTGGTACCTGGTCGGGAAGTCGAGCAGGTAGTCGGAACGGGCACCGGCGAAGGAGTAGATGGTCTGGCTCGCGTCGCCGACGACGCACACGTCCCGTCGACCGCCCAGCCAGAGTTCGAGGAGTCGGTGCTGCAGCGGCGAGACGTCCTGGTACTCGTCCACGACGAAGAAGCGGTACTGCTCGTGCACCTGCATGGCGACGGCGGGCTCGGTCTCGATCATGCCGGCGCAGGCGAGCAGGACGTCCTCGAAGTCGATGCGTCGGCGCTCGTCCTTCAACTGCTCGTAGGTCTCCTGGAGCGAGACGACCTGCTCGAGGGACAGCTTGGCCGGCAGCGGCCGGTTCGACGCCGCATACTGCTCGAGGGTCAGGCCGGACACCTTGCGCCATTCGATCTCGCCCGCCACGTCGCGCAGGGTCGCGGTGTCGACCCGCAACCGGAGCCGTTCGGCTGCGTGCCCGAGCACCCGGCCCTTGCTCTCGACGAGCGCGGGCACCTGACCGCCGACGACCTGGGGCCAGAAGAAGTTCAGCTGCGAGAGCGCGGAGGCGTGGAAGGTCCTGGCCGAGACGCCCTCGGCTCCGAGCGCCCGGAGCCGACCACGCAGTTCAGCAGCGGCGCGGCTGGTGAAGGTGAGCGCCATGACGCGCGACGCCGTGTAGGTCCCGGTCGCGACCCCGTAGGCGATGCGATGGGTGATCGCGCGGGTCTTGCCGGTGCCTGCGCCGGCGAGCATGCACACGGGTCCGCGGAGCGCCTCCGCTGCGACGGCCTGGTCGGGGTCGAGTCCGGCCAGCAGTTCGGCCGGACTGCTCATCGGGGCCCCTCGGTGGTGCCGCGCCTCATCGAGACCAGGATCCGCGAAGCCACTCGTCGATCACGGCTCGTGCGATCGACGACGGTCCGGGGAGGATGACGTCGGTGGCCGGGTCCTCGAGTTCCTCCCGCGTGAACCACCGGAGGTCGAGGATCTCCTGGCCGTCCGGGACGAGCGCCTCCGGATCCTGATCCTCCGCGAGCGGGGCGACGAAGCCGAGCATGAGCGAGCGCGGGAACGGCCACGGCTGCGAACCGAGGTAGACGGGAGTGCCGAGACGCATCCCCGACTCCTCGAAGATCTCGCGGGCGACGGCTTGCTCGAGAGACTCGCCGGCATCGACGTAGCCGGCCAGCAGTGAATACCGGTTGTGCTCCCACATCGCGTTCGACCCGAGCAGTATCCGTCCCTGAGGATCGACGACCGCGACGATGACCGCGGGATCCATGCGCGGGAAGAGTTCGTTGCCGTCGACCGGGCAGTGCCGTGCCCAACCGGCGTTGCGGACGGTGGTCGGCGAGCCGCAGTGCGCACAGAACGGCTCGGCTCGGTGCCAGCCGGCGATCGCCAGCGACGTCGCCAGGATCCCGACGTCGCGGTCGGACAGCCGGTGTCCGCTCCGGCGGAGGTCGAACCAGCGGTCCTCATCCTCGGTGATCGCGTCGGCATCGGCGTCGGCGAGGACCCACAGCAGGATGTCGGTGCCCGGTGGGGTTTCCGGGGTGTCCTCGACGGTGCTTCCGAGGTAGACCATGAGCTCCGGCTCGGGCAGGTCCGAGGGATCCAGGAGGTCGAGCGCGTCGCCGGTCACGAGTGCGCGCCGGCCGCGGAGGACGACGGCTCGGGCGTTCGGATCGACCCGCAGTCCGTCGAGCACGTCCGGTCGTGAACGGAGCTCGCCGTGACGGTCGAGTCCGCCTCTCGCAAGCGGTAGACCGGCGAGTGCGCGAACCTGAATCGTCATGGACAACCTCTCTGAGGGCGTGGCGAGCGCGGCTCACCGGGACGGCCCCGTACCCTGGATGTCATGGCCAGATCCCATCTCACTCTAGCCGCGTTGGCCACCTCGGCCGTCGCCGACCTCCAGGTCCGCGGGTCCGGCGCGCACACCGCCGGCGGCGAGGGGAACTACGACGCGGCCCGTCTCGTGACGGCTGACGGGCGCGAGCTCATCGTGCGCATCCCGACCTCACAGCAGGCCGAGACGGAGCAGTCCGCGGACCTCATCGCCCTTCGCGCACTCACGCCCGGTATCCGCAGCAGGTTGCCCTTCGACGCCCCGACCGTCGTGGGCCAACTGCCCGTCGACGGCACTCGCGCCGTGGTGCTCGACTTCGTGGCCGGCAGTCACCTCGACCCGACCGCGCTCGGCCGCGACGAGGTCCTCTCGGACTCGCTCGGTGCCGCGGTCGCCGCGATCCACTCCCTCCCGACGGCCTTCATCGCGGAAGCGGGCCTCCCGCTGCTGTCCACCGAGCTCATCCGGGCGGACGCACACCGCATCGTGTCCCGCGCCGCCGAGACGAGGCTTCTCCCGACCGCCGTCCGGGAGCGCTGGCAGGCGGCCGTCGAGGACCACTCACTCTGGCAGTTCCAGCCCACCGTCATCCACGGATCCCTCGCCGCCGACCGGGTGCTCGTCATCCGTCAGGACGGCCACGGCCTGGTCAACGGCGTCATCGAGTGGGGCTCGCTGCGGGTCGGCGACCCGGCCCTCGACCTCCACTGGATCGCGACGCTCGGCGCGACCGGCGAGCAGGCGCTGTCCGCCTACGCGGCCTCGTGCTCCCGCGGACCCGACCGCTTCGTCACGCTCCGCGCCCGCCTGTACGCGGAACTCGAGATCGCCCGCTGGCTCCTGCACGGTCGCGACAGCCACGACGAGACCATCGTCGAGGACGCCGTCGCGATGCTCGACGGGCTCGTCGACCGCGTGCTCGGCGACGTGACGGACCCCCTCGGCACCACGACCGGACCCGTCCTCGACGTCGACGAGGTCGAGGACATGCTCGACCGCACGCCGATCGGCTCGTCCTCCCCCGGCATCGCCATGCAGACCGACACCTATGACCGGTCAGAGCTCGAGCGCGCCCTCGGCCGCGATCCCGGCGGCTCGGGCGATGACGACACCGACGACGGTGAGGCCGACGACGATCGCGACCACGCTGGAACCGACGCGGACGCGAACGCCACGGATCAGATCGACACCTCGTCGTTCGAGCTCTGGGACTCGGCGGCCTCCCCGAAGGACCGCTCCCACTCCGACAGGAGCTCCTCCTCCGAGTAGAGGCGTTCCGGCCGGAGCTGCACGTCGTGGCTCACGTAGTAGAGCACGGCGTCGATGCGCTCGGGGTCGACCTCCCGGTGGTGCGCGTACGCCAGACGGTAGAGCGCGAGCTGGAACGAGGCGTTCCGCACGTCCTCCGGCGTCGTGGGTACCGCGCCGGTCTTCCAGTCGACGATCTCGAACCGGTCCCCGCGCTCGAACACCGCGTCGAGCTTGCAGACCACCACCCGTCCGGTGTCGCCGAGCGGCACGTGGATCTCGGTCTCGACCTCGATCGGTCGTACGTCCGCCCATTCCGAGGCGAGGAACCGATCGGTGAGCTCGTCGAACCCGATCCCCTCCGACGCGTCCGGCCCCGGGCGTTCGACGTCGAGCTCCTCGGGGAGCGCGTCGACCAGCTCCTGCAATCCGAAGCGTCCGTAGTGCGCCTCGACCCACG
>Ga0308160_10002111_pt1 | contig 25102 bp, 31 predicted proteins | sample PhyFR1_FD_201036 | JGI IMG/M metagenome (GOLD analysis project Ga0308160, IMG submission 201036) | Phyllosphere microbial communities from UC Gill Tract Community Farm, Albany, California, United States - DLSLF.R1 | ecosystem: Host-associated > Plants > Phyllosphere > Unclassified | place: USA... | reverse complement strand
CCGCTCGCCGCCGCCGCCGCCGCCGTTTGCCACACCCTCCGGTCGATCTCACCCCTCCATCCTCTTCCTCTCCTCTCGACATCGTGCCTGGGCTTTCGATGTCTCCAGGGTTAACTTCACTGTCGACCGTACGTTCTCTTGCCTTTTTCTCCCTGTTTGCCTGTCCGACCCGGGATCTCGTCGACGAAGGGGCTGACCTTCCCCTCCTGCTGCTTGTGCCGGCACGACAGAGATGCGTGGGCTTATGGGTGCGTCTTCCCCTCTCTGGGCCAGGAGGGCCTCCACTAACGACCTCCGAACGGGGCCGCTCTTGCCTGATCGTGGATTCATCTTTCAGACAAGCCCACCAACGTCCGTCCCCGTCGCCTCGCTAGCTCGTGTGCCCTGAGATCGGCCTGCTGACCTTTGCTCTTCGCCCTCTGCCTTCAGATCCGGTCCGTCTAACATCGCTGGTCGCAGGCTCTCGCACAGCCCTACTGACATGTCCCTTTCTCACTCTCCCTCTTTAGTAACATGTCGGTCATCGCCCACGGTGCGTCTCGCTCTCTCCGCATCCCAAGCTTTACCATTTTTATTTTTTTTGGGCCGTCTCTTCAATATCGGACCTTGCTGACCCCTCTTGTTGCCCTGCTCACCTCAGTCGACCACGGAAAGTCGACCCTCTCCGACTCGCTCGTCGCCAAGGCCGGTATCATCGCCTCGGCCAAGGCCGGTGACACCCGGTTCATGGACACCCGGTCCGTCCTGCCCCTCTTCTTCCTCTGCCTGCCCTTCGTGACGCTCGATTGGTCGCTGACCTCTTGCACGCCTCCTTTCCAGTGACGACGAGAAGGAGCGTGGTATCACGATCAAGTCGACTGCCATCTCGCTCTACTTCGAGCTCCCCGAGGAGGACGTCGAGATGGTCAAGCAGAAGACCGTCGGTGCGTCGCCTTCATGCTCCTCGCCCATGCCCTCACAAGACTTGCCGACACTGACTGCTCGACCCCCGTTCTGTCCTTTCAGGTAACACCTTCCTGATCAACCTGATTGACTCGCCCGGCCACGTCGACTTCTCGTCCGAGGTCACCGCCGCCCTCCGTGTCACCGACGGGTTCGTACCTTCTGTTCTCTCGCCGGTCTTGCTTGCTCAAAGAGACTGACCCTTGCATGGCCACCTCCTTGTGCAGTGCCCTCGTCGTCGTCGACACCATTGACGGTGTCTGCGTCCAGACCGAGACCGTCCTCCGGCAGGCCCTGACGGAGCGCATCAAGCCCGTCGTCTGCATCAACAAGGTCGACCGCGCCCTGCTCGAGCTCCAGGTCGGCAAGGAGGAGCTCTACCAGACGTTCGCCCGGACGATCGAGTCGGTCAACGTCATCATCTCGACCTACATGGACCCCGTCCTCGGAGACGTCCAGGTCTACGCCGAGAAGGGCACCGTCGCCTTCGCCTCTGGCCTCCACGGCTGGGCGTTCACCATCAACCAGTTCGCCGGCCGCTACGCCAAGAAGTTCGGTGTCAAGAAGGAGGCGCTCATGGCCCGGCTCTGGGGCGACAACTACTTCAACCCCAAGACCAAGAAGTGGACGACCAAGTCGACGACCGACGACGGCCAGGAGCTCGAGCGTGCCTTCAACATGTTCATCCTCGACCCGATCTACAAGATCTTCGGCGCCGTCATGGACTTCAAGAAGGAGCAGATTGCGCCGATGCTTGAGAAGCTCGACGTCAAGCTGACGTCGGACGAGAAGGACCTCGACGGCAAGGCCCTGCTCAAGGTCATCATGCGCAAGTTCCTCCCCGCCGGCGACTGCCTGCTCGAGATGGTCGTCCTCAACCTGCCCTCGCCGGCGACCGCCCAGCGGTACCGTGTCGAGTCGCTCTACGAGGGCCCGATGGACGACGAGTGCGCGATCGCGATCCGTGACTGCGACCCCAACGGCCCGCTCATGCTCTACGTCTCCAAGATGGTCCCGACCTCGGACAAGGGCCGCTTCTACGCCTTTGGCCGTGTCTTCTCGGGCACCGTCAAGTCGGGCCCCAAGGTCCGCATCCAGGGCCCCAACTACGTCCCCGGCTCCAAGTCGGACCTGTTTGTCAAGTCGATCCAGCGGACCGTCCTCATGATGGGCCGCTCGGTCGAGGCCATCGAGGACTGCCCCGCCGGCAACATCATCGGTCTCGTCGGTGTCGACCAGTTCCTGCTCAAGTCGGGCACGCTCACGACCTCGGAGACGGCCCACAACCTCAAGGTCATGAAGTTCTCGGTCTCGCCCGTCGTCCAGGTTGCCGTCGAGGTCAAGAACGCCAACGACCTCCCCAAGCTCGTCGAGGGTCTCAAGCGGCTCTCCAAGTCGGACCCGTGCGTCCAGACCTGGATCTCGGACGACGGCCAGCACATTATTGCCGGTGCCGGTGAGCTCCACCTCGAGATCTGCCTCAAGGACCTCGAGGAGGACCACGCCGGTGTCCCGCTCAAGAAGTCGGACCCCGTCGTCGGCTACCGCGAGACGGTCCAGGCCGAGTCGTCGATGGTCGCGCTGTCCAAGTCGCAGAACAAGCACAACCGGCTGTACGTCAAGGCCGAGCCGCTGTCGGAGGAGGTCACCCGCGACATCGAGAGCGGCAAGATCAACCCCCGCGATGACTTCAAGATCCGGGCCCGCTTCCTCGCCGACGAGCACGGCTGGGACGTCACCGACGCCCGCAAGATCTGGTGCTTTGGTCCCGAGGGCAGCGGCCCCAACCTGCTCGTCGACGCCGCCAAGGGTGTCCAGTACCTCAACGAGATCAAGGACTCGTGCGTCGCCGCCTTCCAGTGGGCGACCAAGGAGGGCGTCATGACCGAGGAGAACATGCGCGGCATCCGCTTCAACATCCTCGACGTCACCCTCCACACCGACGCCATCCACCGCGGCGGAGGCCAGATCATCCCCGTCTGCCGGCGCGTCTGCTACGCCGCCGTCCTGCTCGCCCAGCCCGGTCTCCAGGAGCCCATGTACTCGGTCGAGATCCAGTGCCCCGACAACGCCCAGGGCGGCGTCTACTCGTGCCTCAACGTTCGTCGCGGCCAGGTCTACTCGGCCGAGCAGCGGCCCGGTACGCCCATGTACACGATGAAGGCCTACCTGCCCGTCGCCGAGTCGTTCGGCTTCAACGCCTCGCTCCGTGAGGCGACCGGCGGCCAGGCCTTCCCCCAGGCCGTCTTTGACCACTGGTCGCTCATGAACGGTACCCCGACCGAGAAGGGCTCCAAGCTCGAGCAGCTCGCCAAGGACATCCGTACCCGCAAGGGCCTCAAGCCCGATGTCCCGACAGTCGACGCTTTCTGTAACTATTCGAAGCGCACAACACAACATAAAGCGCACAACCATATTGCTGACCCTCTCTCCCCTCTCCTTCCACAGACGACAAGCTCTAAGCAGTTTTCCGCTGTTAGTCGTGCCGCGGCCTGTCCGTTCGATCAATTCATGGTTCCCTTTCTCCTCATCCTGCTATGCCGTGCGAAAGGTCAGCGTCACTTGAAGCCAGCCCTGTGCGTCTCGTGAGACTCGGTCTGGGAGGTGGAGGAGGACAGGAGGAAGGGGTCGGGAGGCTGGCTGCTGCGCGCGAGCCGCCGGTGCGCCGCGCCCGCGCCCGTCTGCGGCGGCCCTTCGACTGACAAGCTGCAGCTCCCTCGACCCCGACCTCGCTTCCTGCTCATCACTCTTCTGCCCTCCTAAGGGTCCCGTCCACAATCTCCTCTCCCTGGCCATCGTCATCTCGCTTGCAAGTCGTCGAAGGGTCCACGACTTCCGTTTCCGTCAAAGAGCAGCTCGAGCTCGCCCTGCCTGACGGTTGCGCAGCAGGCTCCCGCTCGCCGGCCGACCTCTCTCCTCGTCCACCTGCTCAGCCCTCGCCCGAACCGCCGTCTCATCTGCAGCAGATAGTCGAGGTGCGTTTCATCTAGCAGCAGTGTCATTCGAGCTACACGCTGCGGAAGGAGCCTCTCTTGGGTAGGCCGACGGCCAGCAGCACCGTCGGCTGGCCGAGGTCGAGGAGCGCGCACCGACCCCTCCATCTCTTGTCGGCGAGCGCCTGCTGCCCTCACCCTGCCCGCTTCCACTGGCTCCCCTGGAGAGCCAGCAGGGTGTACTGACTAGCTCTTTCTGCTTTTGACCGCCGCCGCTTAGCCTGTGTCGAGCGTGTCCAGCCATCGCTCAAGCCTTTTGACCGAACGCGTTTCAACCGGACGCGCTTCGATCCCTCCTGCGCTTCCCTCCGGCACTCGGACCTCATCATGAACGAATTTAGCACCTACTCCTCCTCCTCCTCCTCCCGGGCCGGCACTCCTCAGCCGCCAGCTCCGGCCGTCCCGTTCGAGCTCCTGCCGCTCTTCACCGCGTCCGAGAACGACACCGTCCTGCTTTCGGCCGACGGCGTCCGGCTCGGCTACCGGCGCGTCTTCCTCGAGGCTGCCTCGGACGTCTTTGAGAGCATGGGCCTGATCGCTTCGGAGAGCGGTGCCAGCGGCGAGGCTGCTGGGGCGACGTCGATGGCCGTTGACGTCGACGATGACGAAGTGCCGGTCGTCCCGCTCGCCGAGGACGCGGCCGACCTGGCGACGTTCCTCCGCTTCCTGCATCCGGGCGAGCCGGACCCGGTGATCGCCACGTACGACGAGCTCGAGCGGTCAGCACTCGCTCTCCTTTTGCTGTTGACCGCCTGACCCTTGCGCTGATCTCGGGCGCCCTCTCCCCCGTCAGGCTCTGCTTCGTCGCCGACAAGTACGGCGTCATCGCCGTTGCCCGGGCGGCACTCGAGCAGAACGGCATCTACTTTCTCGAGACCTTCTCGCCCGAGATCCTCGGCCTCGCGCTCTTCTTCCGCCTGCCGGCGCTCATCTCGACGACGCTCGCTTCGAGCGAGGGTGCCTGTGTCAGGGAGGTGACCTTCTCGTGCGTTGTCAACGACATCCCGTGGCGGATTCTGCGGCTGCTGCCGCCAGCACAGTGGTTCAGGCTCGCGATGTGTTACAGATCCAACCCGGAAGACTGGGGTCATACCTGCGACAGCATCCGGGCCGTGAGTAAGGCAACCTAGCTTCCTATGTGGCATTGATGACTGACTCGGAGCGACGTGTGCTCCCAGAGCCGCAGCTGGTTCGAGGACGCCGAGAAGTACATACTCAAGCGCCAGCGGGGATCAGAGGCGCGAAAGAAGTGCGGAGCAGAGGCATTTAGGTGCGTCGACGACCTGACGTGTTGCTTCTACCCAAAAACCTGACGATGTCACCCTCATCATTCCAGAGCTACAACATCGGCGGCCGCCAGCGGCTCCTTTGGCGACGGCGCTGCACTTGCGGTGACGAGCACGACGTCCGAGCACCCTCTCGATGGCCGAGTCTCAGCGCCGCCTTCTTTGGCGAGCGACCCCATCTTTGGCGACGCTCAGAACGACATCGCTCTCCGGGCGTCCGACGGCACGGTCTTTGGCTTTTGGTCCGGCTGGCTCGACACGTACTCTGCTGGCCTCCAAGAGCGCCTGTCGCCCTCCGGCTCCGGCCTTCGCAAGCGGTCGCGCGCCGGTCTGCTCCTCTTGGACATCGACGAGACTGCGCCGGTCATCGAGCACCTGCTGCTCTCAATGCATTCGCTGGCGGCCGACCCAAATCTGGAGCGCTACGAGCAGATGGAAGAGTGCGTCGACGCGTCGAGTTGGCCGCCCTGTCGCTCTCCTCATCCTCCAGCTGACCTCCTACCGCACCTCGAATACAGGCTCTGCCTCGCCGCCCTCAGGTATGACCTGCCCGATCTCGCTACAGGCACTCTTGAGCGGGTGGCCTCACGTTTCCTCGACGGCCACGCACCAGAAGTCCTTGCGCTAGCCCTGATCTGTCGGTGCACGTCTACCGCCGCAGACGCGGCCGACCTCTTCGGCGACAAGCAGATGCAGCTCGTGGGCTGCTTCTTCTATCCGGTCCACGACATCTACGAGATTCCCTGGCGGCTCGTGAAGCGCCTGTCGTCTGCCGTCTTCATCCGCCTCCTCCGCTGCCAGACGACGATCGAGCGTGCGGAGTGCGACAACCGCATCGGCTCCTGGTCCGACGTCGCGTATTCTCTCAGACAAGTCTGTCACCCCCTCGCCGGCCTTACGTCTGCAACGTGCTGACGGTCGTCATCCTGCAGGGACTCGAATGGATTGACGAGGCAGAGTCATACCTCGTCAACTTCGACAAGGACAATCTCCTGCTCCGCGACATCTGATGCACCAAGCCGAGCTTCCCTTCTCGGTCGTCTCGCCGTCCTCGTAAACTTCCTCGAGCCAGACGAACTGCAGCCATTCCTCCTCTCGAAAAGCTCAGCTCTCCCTTCGAAGGCCCACTCTAACGTCTCAGCTTGCCATCCTCACTCCTGTGCTCGCGGCATACCGCCCCTCCACGACTGAAGGGCCCTGGATCTGCGCAAGCTTCTCGGGAAGTGCAGAGTCATCATGCATGGGGAGCGAGAGGAAGAGCCGGGCCGACAGACGGCGAAGACAGGGATAGACGACCGAGCCACTTGCGGTCGTTCGAGGGCGTGCGCGCACGGTCACTTCTTGCGGTACGCGCTCTCTTCGGCGATCCAGCTCTGGAGCGTGTGCAGGCCCGAATGGATCTTGCGCACCTCACCAATGTTGGCCGAGTAGCCCTCGGTCCGGAAGAATTCAAACTGTTCGCGGGCGAGACGCATCAGCGGGCGCGTCGCGCAGGGAGTCGGTGACGAGGGGAGCCCGCACCATGGCGTCCATGTCGCCCATCGCCTTCTTGGCGGCCCAACCGAGGAAGGTGAAAGTCCGCGGGGCCGGCATGCCGGCGGCGGCGCGGAAGGCAGCGTCGACCTGGTCGAACGTGACCTCGTCGCCAGCCAGGTCGAGCGCGCGGTGGTTGAACTTGGCGCGGTCCTTGAGGGCAGCGGCGGCGACGATGCCGATGTCCTGCGAGGGTGTCGCGACCGCGAGCGTCAGCCGGTGCCGATGCGACGCGCCGAGAGCCGGGTGACTAGGACAGACCTTGGTCGCGATGAGCTGCAGCGGCTTGTCGTTCTTGAGCGAGCCCCACCACATGGCCGAAAACACTTTCCCGACAAACGAGCCGTCCCAGTTCTCCATGAAGGCGACGGGCCGCAGGATTCTGCGAAAGAGAAGAAGGGCATGGACCGAAAGTCAGCCGCTTCGCCCGCCGGCGGGACTCGGCTAGCCCGCCAAGGAAAGACGCACGTCCAGCCCATCTTGTCGCCGGCCTTCTCGCGCAGGTGCTGGTTAACAGGTAAGGCAGGGTCAGTCGGCCATAGCAGCTGTCGCACTGGGTGGAAGCAGTAGCTACCTTCTCAACCCGGGCTTTGCTGGCGAAATGCGGCACGTTGGTCTCCTTCTCGCCGTCTGCGAGGCGTGCAGAGGGGGGTTTCGTCAGGCGTCAGCTGAGCGAGGGAAGCCTGGAAAGCAGTGAGCCGGCCACGCACTGCGGTTGACCGAGGTAAAGACGAGGTGCTCGACACCGTGTGCCAGAGCGGCGTCGACAAAGGCCTGCGTGTCGGCAGTCGAGAGTCAGTTTCACAGCAGGAGATGGCGTCTTGAGTGGCCAGTGGCGCGACGCACCTTGCCCTGCCTCTCCTCGAGCGCGTGGTCGCCGGCGATCGTGACGAGGAAGGCGCTGTCGACCTTGCGTCCGGCGTCGGCAAACAGCTTGGCCGGGTCGTCAAACGAGCCCTCGAGGACGGTTGTGTTGGGCAGCTTGGCGAGCGCCTGGGCCGAGCCCGACGCGGCCGAGCGCGTGACGGCCAGGATGTGGTACGCTCCGGCCGGAGAGGCGAGGAGCGCGTCGACGACGGCACGACCTGCGGGAGGGCGCGGTGTCAGAGGAAGCAGAGGAAGAGGTGCCGAGGCGACTGCCATGCGAGGTTCGCACCTTGCTTGCCGGTGCTGCCTGCGAGCGGCGGAAGGGCGGGAGGCGAGCTGCGCGGTCAGCTAGCTGTCGTGCAGGAACCGACACGCCTGCTAAAGGAGCCGCACCGGTGACGAGAACGACCTCGGGCTTTGACATGCTGTGAAAGGAGTGCAGTTGAGGGCGGAAAGGGACAGGAGGCGTGTGCGATGGGAGAAGGGCGGGCTGCTGCGGGTGTGCGTGCGGGGGGCGGCTTGATGGAGGGATGGGAAGCAGCCAGCCAGCCAGCACGGCCCGCCCTTAAGACAGCCTGCTCGTGCTCGCCTTCAGAAAGCCTGTGCTGTCAGCCGGCTCCTGCTCGACCGATGACCGCCCCCTTCGACTGCTGGTAGGGACCTGGCGGTGGGAACGGCAGCCGCTCCCGCCCTCGGTCATCGGTCGACGCCCGTCGCGAGTCTCGACCGAGGTGAGACCGTCCGAAGGCGTCCCGACAGGCGCAGAGCCAGCGGACGAGAGGCAGACGTAGCAGGCTCGAAGGTGAGTACCTCGACAAGGGACGTGCTGGAGCAGAACTCAGGTTGGCGGTCAGCCTCTCGGCCGTAGCTTGCCCTGGCCGAGCTGCTGGGCCGAGGTCGAGAGACGCGTTGCCCGTTGGTGCTGGCCGACCCGGGGGGCACGTCTGGCGTCCGGCCCAGCGACGCGACGCCGGCAGCCTGCCCTTCGATGAACCGCAGAGGTGAGCGACCGGCAGAAGAGAGTTGTCGTGCAGGGTAACAATCTGAAGGGGCGAGTCTGCAGGCTCGGGCAACTGTCGGAGGCGAGGGCGAGGCCAGCTGAAGCTGTCGTGCGCCTGCCGTCGTCGGTCGTATTGCCGGCTCCGCGCGACAGCACATGCCAGAGCGTCGTCTTGACATCAGCCGCATCGGCCCTTCTCGAGATGTCAAGCAGCGGAGACGATGAACGTCTGCGTCCCCTTCGCCGATGTGCTTCCATCCTGCTCGCATGTAGCGATGATCTCGCTAGCCGCGCCCGACCCCCGACAGAGCAAGGGACTCTTGCAGGTTGGAATCGGCATACACGCGCCGCCCGTCGCTCGTTGTACAACAGCCATCGTCGTCGGATAGCGCTCCTCCAATCCCAGTGCAAGTAGGTGGGCCTCTGTGGCCTACCCCGGCCTACGAGATGAAGAGGACCTGTCGGAGGTGGCGGCGAGTCCTGGTGGTCAGCAGTCTGTCGTGACCTTGGACGCGACGCGAAGAAACGCACGGCGCTCGGCGTCAAGCCCAGCTCCTTGAGCGTCTTGCCGAATTCGGATCGGTCGTACGTCCGGTTCGGGAAGCGGGTCGAGATGCCGACGCTGTCGACCGTAAAGGCGAGCGACTCGGACGCGAGCCACTCGGCAACGTCCGTTAGAGTCGAAGTCGAGGGCAGCGTCTTGGTCAAGGGCGCGCCGCCGGTCGGCAGCCGGGCCTGCAGAGGGTTGAGCGGCGCATGTCAGCATCTCCTGGACAAGGGAAGGCGGGCAGTTGAGAGCCTCCGCACCTGCAGCCGTGTCTCCGGGTAGTCCTTGCCCGCACCACCCGCGCCAGTCGCTGCTGCCGGCTTGGCGACGTTCGCCGCCCGACCGGTCCCGACGTCGATGACGCCGCCGTCGCGGATCGACTTTTCGAGCGCCGTCCGCTCGGCCCGGGCTTTCTTGTCGGCCTCGATCTGGAGCTTGATGGCCGCGCGTGCCTTGGCGTCGTCCTCCTTCTCTGCGACAGTCCAGATAGGAGAGCGTGACGAAGGGTCAGCCTCCTCACTCGTTCCGGTCCGGGACGACGGCCAAGGGTTCAGCACACGCACCCTTCTTGCGCGCGAGCGCCTCCTTCTGAGCCTCCTTGGCCTTCATCTGCTCCCTGATCTCGCCCTGGTCGCGGCCCGACTTGCGCCTGAGCGCCTCGTTGGCCTTGTTCTCCTCGGCCTCCTGTTTGGCCTTGACCGCCCGCTTGGCCGCCATGTTGGCCCGGAGCTCCTCGAGCCGCTGCTTCTTTTCCTCCTCGGTCAGCGGTTTGATCTGCAGGTCGGTCGGGGTGAATGTCCGCAGTGTGAGCCAGTCGACTTGCAGACCGCGCGCAGCCGCCGCCAGGTAGAGCGCACCTCCTCGGTCGACTCAGAGAACGACTGGTGGCCCGACTTCTCGGCGTGAAAGTTGGCGAGTGCCGTGTTTTTGAAGATCTTGTCGCACTACAGGCGGAAGGGGGGTCGGCGAAGAAAGGGTCAGCGAGGCTGCGTCACATGGGCGGCGCGAGAGTGACGTGTCGAGCGCAGGCAGGACGCACCTCGTCGCACTTGATCGACTGTTCGGTCGGCGGCAGCGGTGAGCTGGATCAGCTTAGCCGGCTGACAGCATGCGAGCAGTCATAGCAGGGCACGCACCTTGGCCTCGGCTGCTGAGCTCGCCTCAAGAGCCGACTCCTCGTCCTCGTCATCGGCCTCAGGGATCGGCTTCTCACCGTTGGCGAGCAGGTGGTCCATCGCTTGCTGCTCGATCGGACGCGCAAGGGTCAGTTCACGCCCAGCGTGTCGAGCAGGAGGTCAGGCAGGGCACACCTGCAGACCGCCGTTCCGCGTCGCCTTGAGCGCCCCTGAGAAGGGCATGAACCGAGGTCGGGGCGTCAGCCCTCGGACGAGCAGGAGGACGCTAAGCGGAGCTGCCAGCCTGGAGGCGGCCGCCCCTGCGCACGCGATGGCGTCGACGGTCGAGCAAAACCCACGCACAGTCGACCCGGGCGGCCTCGAAGCCCATTGCGAGGAGCTGTTCCTTGTCCGACATGCTGCGTAGAGCTGATTGAGGATAGAGGAAAGAGGGAGCAGAGGGCAAGATGGGGTTCGACGGCCAGCAGGCAGCGGCTGAAGCCGTCGCGAAGCCGCCGCCGCCGCGCGTCAGCAGCAAGAGGCATGACCGTCCTGCCTCGACGACCGACTTCGATCAGCTCGCCCGCTTCCGACAGCCCTAAGCTCCTTGAGCACCGGGACCATCGCAGGTCGGTACAGTGCTGCAGGGTCGTCGATGACGGGCCGGACCATCTGCTGACTGCCATGGATCCTGGCCGCCATCGCTCCCCTTCATCACGCTCCGCCCGCCGCTCAGACCTCCTGTCGCACCCAATTCGATCCGCTCGACCACGCCGCCTGCCCGTCCCGCAATACCAAGTGCCCTTCAAACTTCTCCGAGGTCAACCGGCATCTTGCCACCTGCTCGACCGACCTCCAGCCTGCCAGCTGACGTGACGCTGCCCTGCCCCTTCCACGCGCAGCCACCTCCCCCTAAGCATGACCACCACCCGCCAGGCGGCCCGGGCTGGCTCACCTTATGCCGGCGACGACCTGCCGTGCAGCGGCTACGAGCCAAGCAACGAGACCTTCCAGAACGAGCTCAATGATGTCGTCCTCGTCAGCAAGGACGGCAAGCGCTTCCCCCACCGCCGCCTCTACTTCGAAGCTGCGTCCCAGCCGCTTGCGGACCTCGTCGCGCACGGCGGCAGCTCGGGATCGCGCAAGCGCGACAAGGACGGTCACGAGCTCATGGCGACCGACGCTGAGGGCGCTGCACTCGAGAACCTGCTGATATTCCTCAACCCCCGGATTGACAATCCCAAGTTCAAGAGCTGCTCGAAGCTAGCCGGGTCCGTCTGGCCAACGAACAACGACCAGGGCTCGTCGTCCATCTTTCTGACTTGACCGCTCCGGCCTCCTGCAGCTGCTGCGCTCTGGCCGACAAGTACGAGGCTCGAGGCGCCCTGAGCGCGATGATGGAGCAGAGCCGGCGCTTTGACTTCAGGGACGCACCGACCACCCTCGCCCTTTCGATCGTCTACGGCTACGCCTCGTCGACCCGGTCTGCACTCAAGTACTTCTACTCCTCGGAGGGGGCGCCCGCAGCCAAGTGCGGCCATGCCATTCCCAAGCCGTCGGAATTTACCGTCGCCGACGTGACGCTCGAGCTGGATGCCCAGACCGACTACCGCATTTGGCACGAGCTCGTCAAGTTCCAGGTGGCCGAGCTGCTGCCGGGCACGCGCGACGAAGGCTAGCGGCTGCTCAACACGCGGCTCAAAGAGGTGCGCACACGTTCCCCTCCTTATCGCGAAAAGCGTCGTTCGCAGGTTGACCCCACTTGCATTGAACCGCAGGACCCAAACTACCTCCAGGGGCTGGCCCCGCCCGAGAAGGAGGATGAGGACGAGGAGAAAGGGGAGGAGGAAGGGGAGGAGGAAGGGGAGGAGGAAGGGGAGGAGGAAGGGGGGAAGGAAGGGGAAGACGAAGGGGAAGATGAAGGGGTGAAGAAAGAGGAGGACGACGCAATCGACATCTCAATCGTCCGGCCTTGAGATCAAAGCGAGTGAATCCGCGTACGTCGCCCATTCGGTCTGCTGTTCCCGCACAGGGATCATAAGTTGACTCGAGCGTCCTTTTCCCCTCAGCCCGATCCTGACGCGCTCCACCCTTGGCTCGAGGCTTCAACACCTCCAGACTCTTGTAAGTCCTCGACTGCCTCGACTGGCTCCCTCTGTTGTTAGAATACTTAAGCATCGTTCGGCTTCTCCTCCCTGGCCTCCTTTCAGTCATGACCCGTACGACGACCCGCCTCCCGTGCCTGTCCTCTGAGCGCCTGTGGCTCCCCCGACCCGTATCGTCGTCTGACGATTGATGCCCCCGCCTGATGGACGCGTTCTCCGCCTTCTTTCCTGCAAACGTGCTGTGAACCGAGCTTCGTGTCTGGCAGAGTGCACCGGCCCGCGCCTGCAGTACGTGTGCCGCGAGGGGCCCCTTGCGCCCATCCGCGCGCGCGGGTGCGTCGGCGGGCTTGCTGCGCTGACGAGCCTCTCCTCCCGCTGGCCGACCACCTCCATCTACCTTCCCCGAAGCGACTTGCGCTTGCCTATCACACATAGTTCAGCAGGCGCGTGCTCAAGCTGACGGCGATCCATTGCGTCTGCTGGCTGACGGCCCGGATGCGTCGTCATCGCTAGCTAGCAGGCAGCCCTCCCTCCCTGTTTCACCCTCGCTTCCGACCTCGACGACGAACCCCCTCCGCATGCCTCCTGCCCTTCGGTCGAAGTCGGAGAAGTCGCCGCTCTCCTCAGCCCCTCCCGAGGCCGCCGAGGCTGAATTCGCCGCCCCGAAGGAGCTCTACCCGAAGCCGGGCTCGTCGGCCTTCGAGGACCCGAACGTCGACGTTGTGCTCAGGCTGCCGACGGGTCACTGCTATCCCTTCCGGCGGCTCTACCTGCAAGGCGCCTCGGCCGTCTTTGACGACATGTCTGCCATAGGCGGCTCGGGGAAGCGGACACGCCAAGGACTCGACATCATTGACCTCGACGATGACTACAAGGCGTTCCGGACGTTCCTCCTCTTTGTCCATCCGCGCGAGCCCGACCCAAAGCTGCGGAGCGTGCTCGAGGCCGAACTGTACGTCTGGAAAGTCGCCGAGGAGGCCGTGAGGGTGTCATAGCTGACCGCCATGCGCCTCCTGACCCTCAGGTATTTGAAGCTGGCCGACAAGTACCAGGCGCCGGGCGTCGAAGCCGCCGTGCTTGCCCAGCTGCAGAACCGGCCAAAGCAGGATATGCCGAGCATCCTCGCCCTTGGCCTCATCTACGGCTCGGCCGAGACGGACCGTCACGCGCTGAAGCACTTCGACGGCGGCTGGAAGATTCCTCCCGATACTCAGCGGGTCAAGCCGGTCTTCTGCCGCCCGTGTCGGACGTTGACAAACGTCCCGCCGCACCTCTATCTGCGCATCCCACGCGAGATGTGGTTCCGCCTGCAGCCCTACCAGCAGGCTATGTTCGACCAGGACAAGACCTCCGAGAGCCACAGCTGGTGCAGGCTTTCGGCCCTGCTCTTGAAGGTGTGTCGCTGGAGCGCAAGCTGCGATTGAGTGGCCTGCTGACCCTTCTCTACCGCAGGACCCCGACTTTCTCTTGCAGCTCGAGGCCCCATTTGAGCCGCCTGCATCCGACGCGAAATGTCGCGCTCGACGGCGCCGCCAGCCGCCCCTGCTACATGACTGCAGCTCAGCCGACGATCCGCTCCTGTGGCCGCGTCCCTCCTCTTGCGACCGAAGCCATTTACGACGACCCTCGCGACTCTCTCTGTACCAGCCTGTATGCGACGCGCTCCCATTTCACGCCGCCCGCACGGGCTTACTCGCAAGCCCATCGCGTCTTCTGAGAGGTGCCATCACAGCCGCACGACTGCATCCTCGCCCTCACCAAGCTTCGCGACCCAGGCTTTGATGCCGCCAGTGAGGACGACGGCCTTACTCGTCGTCAAGCCGGCTTCGTCGAGCGCGTCCTGGTACCAGCCTGACCGAGACCGCGCATACGAGTCAGCCGGGTAAGAGGGGCGACGCGCGGAGAATAGGAAGCGGCACGGACCGGCGCAGCGTGGACCGCGGCCGTTCGAGGATGAGCAGTGGAAGACGACCTTCGGGTATCTGCCAGGCGAGATGGAGGACAGGGTGACGCGCGTCAGTCGGCGCAGCGGACCGGGAGGGACGGGAGCGACGGGATAGGGGAGGGGGGGGGGGGGCGCACCGCGAGAGCATGGGCAGGAGGGCTGACAATGTCGCGTAGAAGGTCTGAGCCGGCAGATTGACAGCGCCCTTGATCAGAAAGTCCATCGGCGGCTAGCGAGCGGAAGGCGGATGGGTGTCAGTACTCGCTGCGATGGAGCGGCCGTATGCGACCGTTAGGGGCTGAGCACGGCGCACCTCAATGTCTGCTCGTCGGACGTCGACGACGAGCACATGCGGCGGCTGCGAGCTCGCCGCCTGAGACTGGAGCGCTGCCCGCAAATCGTCGACCGACATGCCGGCTGGCGTCGACTTGGGGCTCGGCAAGTGAGCAAACCAGGACGACGGCTTGGCCGCGAGGTCGGAGGGACCGACGGCGGCGGCGGCGGCGGATGACATGGCGCGGGTGAGCTGGCGGAAGCCGAGGACAGACAGGGTGGCGGCGGGGGGCAGGATAAGAACGGCTGAGGGCTGGTGGGCGGGTGAGCGAAGGTCGAGTCGGAAGGTGGCCGTAGACGAGAAGCAAAGAGGCAGCGGAGGGCCGACGAGCTGCCTTCGCGCCCAGCACGACCGAGCAACCCTCGCAGCGGCAGCCGCTCCGAACCCCCCCTTATCGCCCGCACTGCCAGAAGGATCGATGTCCGGCCAAGCACCGCTCTGAATGCTTCCTTTCCAGTCGCGGAGCTCCTCGTCGCTCCTCACCGCTGTGACTGGCCTGGCACCCTGACGGGTTCGGAGTGGTCGTCGACGGAGAACGTTCGATGCTTAAATCGCAGCCGGAGCCCCTCGCCGCGCGCAACCAAGCAAACGGGCGGGCGGCCTCAGAAGAGGGGACGGAGCGGCGGCCGAGCAAGAGGTTGCGGCTCAAAAGCTTTCTTCCCAACGTCGACAGACCTTTCCCTCCTGGCCGCCTCACACGACCCTGATTCGAGTCCCGTACGAGCTCGACGTGCTGCTACTCTCACCAGCGCCGTCACGCCTGCAAGACCGCCGCCGCCGCCGAAACTCCGCTCCAACCGGGCCCGCCCGATTCTCTCACTAGGCCGCCTCCGTCCTCGATGCCGCCCAACCCTCTGACGACGCTGCAAGCGATCCGACATGCCGAAGGCCATGGCGAGACACCCGCAGAGAAGGCCGTTAACCTCGAGCTCCAGTTGCCCGAGATCGGAGCTGAGAAGCCCTCGCGCGGGTCGGCCGACGACGGCGGTGCCCGGACGCTGACGAGCGCGAAGGCCAGCCAGCATGAAGCCGAGTCGCCCGTCAGCCAGTCGTACGGGCTCGCCAGCGAGGACCGCTCGGAGCTCGTTGCCGAGCTCGACAAGTCGGGAGGTGCGCTCTGTCGCCACTGCGTGACCGACGCACGCTCGCTCGCTGAGCTGACCGCGCTCCTACTCCGTTGTCCGAGCAGGCCTGTCGCTCCTCCGCGGCCTTAGCTTCCTCGACCGCTTCCTCGCCTTCTGGGTCCTCCTCGCCATGATTCTCGGCGTTATCATCGGTCCGTGGCGCCAGCTGCTCTTGGATTGTAGGCACACCCGAGGCTGACCTTGTTCGAGCGGCTGGTTCGGCAGGCAAGTTCGCGCCGAACGTCGACGTCGTCCTCAAGCAGGCGACCTTCCAGGGCGTTTCCATCCGTCCGTCCGCCAGTCCGCGTCGGCTGTCGAAACGCCTGCTCATGACTGACAAGAGAAACTCTGTTTGTTTGGCAGCAATCGTCATCGGCCTGCTCGTTATGATGTGGCCGCTTCTCACCAAAGGTGCGCGCTCGCGAGCAGCGCTCGTATCGGGCGGCGTCGCTGACTCCCTCTCGCCGCACTTGCAGTTCAGTACGAGCGGTTGCCGACGATTCTGGGCTCGAGCCACGTCTATCGCCAGATTGCCATCTCGCTCTTCCTCAACTGGATCATTGGCCCTTTCGTGCGCCTTGCCCCGCCCTGATCGGTCCGTGCGGGCGCGCCGCGACTGACGACCCTCCTGGCCTCTCGCTCTCGCAGCTCATGCTCGGCCTGGCGTGGGCGACGCTGCCTGACCTGCCAACCTACCGAACGGGCGTTATCATCGTCGGCATAGCCCGCTGCATCGCCATGGTACGTCCGGCGTCGTCCGACCGTTTCGCCTCGACCGATGCTGACCAGCGATCGCCCCCCTCATTCAGGTGATGATCTGGACCCAGCTCGCCCACGGCGACATCGACTACTGTGCCATCCTCGTCATCATCAACTCGGTCCTTCAGATCATCCTCTTCGCTCCATTTTCGGTCTGGTTCGTCAACGTCATTAGCGGCGAGGACGCGAATAGCGGCGGCGTCCGGCTCGAGTACGGCAAGACGGCGATCGCCGTCCTCATCGTGCGCAGCCTCCTCTGCGGGCGCTCGGTGCACGTACCGTCCTGATCCTGACCACGCCTGGGCCTGCAGTACCTCGGCATCCCGCTCGTTGCGGGTATCGTCACCCGGGGCCTGGGCATCTGGTTGCTCGGCAAGCGTCGCTTCGAGGTCTACTTTCTGCCCTACTTTGGCCCGCTCGCCCTTGTCGGCCTCCTCTACACGTGCGCGCGACTCTACGGACCTTTTCCACACATCTCCCTGCCGGCTGACGCGCCGCCCTCCTTCGCTTCGACCAGGATCATCATCATCTTTGCCTCGCAGGCCACCCGGGTTCTCGACAACATCGGCCCCGTCTTCCGGACAATGGTACCCATGTGCCTCTACTTCGCCATCATGTGGACCGGTGCGTGTCGAGCATCTTTGCTTGCGGCTTTCCCCAAGGCAGTACCTGAATCAACTTTCTTCCTGTTTCTGAACGCAGGCGTCTTCATCCTCTTCTGGCGTCTGTCGCTCCGAGCTGGCGGCCGAGCAAAGCACGGCTACAAGATGGCCGTCACCCAGGCCTTCACCGGGGCCGGCAACAACTTTGAAGGAGCGATCGCCGTCTGCATTGCCATCTTTGGCGCAGACAGCGATCAGGCGCTCGCGGCGACGATCGGGCCGCTGGTTGAGGTGCCGGTGTTGCTTGCGCTCACCTGGGTCGCACTCTACCTCGAGAGGCGGCTCCACTGGGGGACGCCCGAGCCCAAAGCAGACGAGGAGGCCCTCTCCCATTAGACTTGCTGCCTCGCATCTCGCTCTGTACCCATACGATGTACCCATGCTAGCCCCCCTTGTACTCATCACCGTGGACAGCACGAGCGATGGGCGTAACTGATTTCCGCTCGCCTCAAGCCGCGCCGCATCACAGCTGAGTCTCTCCCTGAGCCAAGGAAACTGCTGACGACTGAAGGACACAAGAGGCGAGAACAAGGGGTCGAACGAGGGATGGATCGTACAACAAAGGGCTACTCTTGGTCCATCGCGTCCTCGTCCTCCTCCTCCTCGCCGCCCGAGACGTCCTCGCCCTGGACGTTGTAGAACGAGAGCGAGTAGGTCGTCTTGTCGGTCGCGACGACGCGGACAAAGTCGCGCAGCGTCGACTTCTTGAGATACCGCTTGGTGAGGAACTTGAGGTACCGCTTCGAGATGACGCTGGTCGCCGTCACCTTGATCTTGGAGTCTAGCGTGTGCGCAGAGGGGGAAGCAGGTCAGCGTGAGATCGAAACAGGGGGGCAGCGGAGGAAGAGAAAAGGAGGGTAAGGGGAGGTTGGGGTATCATTGGTTCGTTTGGTGTGAAATCATTATCACCAGTGCCTTCCCGCCGAGCGCCTAGACGGCCCGTTGCCGACCCCGAGCCCCGGATCTCTCCCTCGCCTGCCCACTGCCCCGTCGCACAGTCGAAAGAAACAGACACCTCTCAACCCGCCCTCTACCATCCCGAGGGATGGACAAGCGGGGAAAGGACCTGCCTCTTCCGACAGACGACGTGACCGAAGACAAGGTTGGGGGAGGAGGGCGTCGAGGCGATCGCGAGCCACCCGTAGCGGCGCTCAACGGGGGTGAGCCGTGAGAGTGGTGCATGATACGGTTTAATCCTTTGGAGAGGAGTGGGGTGTAGGGGCGCGGGGGGTGGGGATTGAGAGTCGCGGGGACAGAAGGAGGACGTACCGACGCGCTTGATCTCGACGAGCGAGCCGAGCTGGCCGGGCTTGCCGTCGACCTTCATGTTGTCGTGCAGGTACTTCTCGAAACCGGCGACGTCAAAGATGCGGTCCTCGGCCGGCTTGGTGCAGTCGATCGTGTAGACATTCTGGGCCTTCTTGCCGTCAGCGGCAGAGGGCTTGGTGAGCTTGGGGGCGGCGATCTTGGGCTGAGAGACACGACAAGGAGACCAAGTGATCAGCCGACGTCGATCGCAGAGCGAGCGAGCACAGAGACGAAAGAGCACTTACCATCTTTTAGGTAAGCGAATTCAAAAGGGGGCAAGTGCAGGGACTCTACTGGGTAATATCTTCAGCAAGAGTGGTGCGCTGATGGGAGGGGCCGCCCGAAGGCGGGACAGGTCAGCAGTCTGCACACCGACGTACAGTGGGCAGGAGGGCGTGAGAAAGCAGCCGGCCGCCGGCGCGTGGACGGTCGAGCTGCTGCTGCCAACCGAGCCTCATGCCCGACAGAGGAGAGAGACGCACTCGTTCGTGGATGGCGGTCGGAAGGTCGAGCAGAGGGCGGCGCCGGGGGCGGAGTCTTGGGCGGGCGCGCGGGCCAAAATCCTGCCGGAGTCTGAAACTTTGGAACGGGTGCCTGCGAGGGCGAGGGCGCAATGGCCAGCAGAGAGGCAGGCTGCTCGACCTGACCCGACCGCCCGTCTGCCACTCGTCTCGCCCTCCCCCGCCCTCCCCTCCTTCAAGCAGCAGCAGTAGCAGCTCCGAGATGGCGTCCACCTCCATGCCGGTTGTCCCGATGACCGTCGCTCAGGCCCAGGTCGCTGGCGACTACCAGATCAAGTCTGAGGCGGCGATGCCGGTCCTCGGTGCGTCCCTCCGACCCCTCGCTCCCAGCCTCTTCGTCACTCTGGCCCTCGCCAGAGCGGGCGAAGCTCGGGTCGGCCTTCCTTGGTTGGAGCTTTCCAAGCTAATCCTTTCTGGCCGCCTCTCAGACACCTCGCAGTGGCCGCTTCTGCTGAAGAACTACGACAAGCTGCTCGTCCGCTCGTCGCACTTCACGCCCATCCCCGTCGTGAGTCCTTCTCTGCGGCTCGAAGTCGCTCGGACGACACAGCTCCTTCAGGTGCTGGTCAGCGGAAGAGCACGTGGGGAGGCCTCATGTATCTGCTGCTGGAGGAGCGAGGAGTGGCCGCTGAAGCGACGGGCGCCCACCAGGAGGAGCTCGCTGAAGCGCAGCGCCGTCCGAAACGAGCTCGGGCGCTGACCACCTGTCCCCCCCCCCCTGTCGCACTCTCTCGTCGCCGAGCTAGGGATGCAGCCCGCTCAAGCGCGACCTTGCGACCTACATCAAGTCGGGCGTCATCAACCTCGACAAGCCGTCGAACCCGTCGTCGCACGAGGTTGTCGCCTGGCTCCGGCGGATCCTGCGGGTCGAGAAGACGGGCCACTCTGGCACGCTCGACCCCAAAGTCACCGGCTGCCTGATTGTCTGCATCGACCGGGCGACGCGGCTCGTCAAGTCGCAGCAGTCGGCCGGAAAGGAGTACGTTGCCGTCCTTCGGCTGCACGCGCCGCTCGAGAACGAGAAGGTGCTCCCGCGGGCGCTCGAGACCCTCACCGGCGCCCTCTTCCAGCGGCCGCCCCTCATCTCGGCCGTCAAGCGTCAGCTTCGGATCCGGACCATCTACTCGTCGACGCTCATCGAGTTTGACAACGCCCGCGGGCTCGCCGTCTTCCACGTCTCGTGCGAGGCCGGCACCTACATCCGGACGCTCTGCGTCCACCTCGGCCTCCTCCTCGGCGTCGGCGGCCACATGCAGGAGCTCCGGCGCGTCCGGTCCGGTGCGATGAGCGAGAACGACGACGTCGTCAGCATGCACGACGTCCTCGACGCCCAGTGGGTCTATGACAACACGCGCGACGAGTCGTACCTCCGGCGCGTCATCCGGCCGCTCGAGTCGCTCCTGACGGGCCACAAGCGGCTCGTCGTCAAGGACTCGGCCGTCAACGCCATCTGCTACGGCGCCAAGCTCATGATTCCCGGTCTCCTCCGCTACGAGGCCGACATCGAGGTCAACGAGGAGGTTGTCTTTATGACGACCAAGGGCGAGGCGATCGCCCTCGGCATCGCCCTCATGTCGACCGTCGACCTCGCCTCGTGCGACCACGGCGTCGTCGCCAAGGTCAAGCGCTGCATCATGGAGCGCGACACCTACCCGCGCCGGTGGGGTATGTCCACAGACCGTTCTCGCTTTCCCTTCCAAAAGAGCTCACCTGCTGACGATCGACTTGCTTTCCTCCCATCAGGCATGGGCCCCAAGGCCCAGGAGAAGAAGAAGTGCGCCTATCAATCGTCTGTTCGCCTGCTATTCACAAGACCGCTGACCCTCCGCCTCTGCCCGTTCCCAGGATGGTCAAGGCCGGCACGCTCGACAAGCACGGCCGCAAGATCGAGGGCGTGACGCCGGCGGCCTGGGACAAGTCCTACGTCGACTACTCGGCCCAGGGCGAGGAGGTCCGGGGCGAGCTCATCGCTGTCAGTCCCTGTCCTCGTCTCATTTCGGAGCTTCTCTTGACAGCGTCGCTGACCTTCCTTCTGCCTGCCCTCGAACAGACGCAGCCGTCGGCGCCGGCGCCGGCCGCTGAGGAGAAGATGGAGGTCGACGCCCCTGCCGCCCCTGCTGCTGAGGAGGCGCCGGCGGCCGAGACCAAGGAGGAGAAGAAGGAGACGAAGGAGGAGAAGGCGGCGCGCAAGGCGGCCAAGGCCGAGAAGAAGCGGAGCCGGGATGCCGAGGGAGAGGACGTGAGTCGTCGAACAAGGCGCCTGCCCGGCACGTCAGAGCCGAAACTGACCTGGCTTGCGTCTCCTGCTCTGCCAGACGCCGAAGAAGGAGAAGAAGAGCAAGAAGAGCAAGACGGACTGATCGCTTCGTTTTTGACCCATTGCTTTCGACTTCTGCTACTATCGCCCACCTTTTCCCTTATCCCGCTGCATCTTTTATGAGCCCCCGTTTACGCATTCAACCTCGTCGCGCTGCCGCCAGGCAATGTAAACTCGACAGTCGATGTTGTCGTGTCAGCAGAAGCCCTTCCGAGTGGCCGCCCTGTGTCGTCGAGGCTCCGGTCCGCGGCTCGCGGCGAGTGGACCTTGCCATACGTACGGCTGGCGGCTCGCCATCGGTCGTCGCCGACGCGTCGCAGAGCTTGCCTGCCGGACGTCCTCTTCCTCTTGCCGTCCACCCACCCAAGCCAGGGTTATCCCCATGCTCGCATCGGACCATCGAACATCGTCATACGCCTGCGATGCTAACAGCCGCCGAGCAGCATTGCTCACCCAGTCTCGCGGCCTTTATCTTTGCCCGAAGCTGAGGCGAGGCGAGGCCGGGCTAGATGCCGAGCTCAGCCGACGCGCAACCCCACGGTACAGCTCGCTCGACTCCAGTCAGCTGGCCCGCCGACCTCTTCGGCCGCGCCTGGAGGGCTACCCGCAATGCTCTGGCGGGGAGATCGGACCGATGGACTGCCCTCTGCTGGCCGTCCTGACGAAGGGCGCTCGCCTCGGCCGGCACTAGCGGACGCGAGGGTTGACACGAGCTTACGTGGTCGGCCAAGCTCGTCGCGTGCGATAGCAGGTCCATCAACCAATGCGTTCCTTCCCTCGCTCGCGGCTAACTCGCAGCACGTTCAAGATGAGAGCGCAGCTCGCAGCTAGGCAGGTTGGCCGACCGCTCGCGCCTAGTGCCAACCGGCAGAGCGACCGCTATCAAGCACGAGCGTCGGTCGCGACGGGGCACTCAATCTCAGAAGAGCACTTTGCAAGAAGTCAAACGTCAGCCTGCCTGGTGCAGTGCTCATGAGTTGACGTCTCTTGTCCTGATTCGAGAGCCGCGCTCGCATCATCGCCGAGGCTACCTGCGCTGCCTCAGCCGCCTAGGACGCCGATCACCCTCGAACCCGACAGATATCCGTACCGCCGCCGGTCGATTGAGTTATCCAGAGCCAGAATCAGTGTCGCGCCCCGTCGACCGCGTTCGGCTCTGCACGACCCGACCCAGCGAAAGCATGCGGCGACGTCGCGCCCCTGGCGGGCATGACGATCGCCCCGTCCTCTCGAGCCAGACGTCCTCCAAGCTTCTCAACTCAATAATGTCCCGACGCAGCCACGGCACTGCTATCCTATGCACATCGCTTTGGACATGACCTGTCGCCGTGTTCTTGAGGGCGTCCGGGCGCCGAGGCGACTGTCAGCGGCTGGACCTCGAAGTGGCCGGAATGGCGGCATGTCCACGAGAGGCGCATAGTGGCTATCGTCGCACAGCCTGTCCAGACTCCTCTTCTGCTTTGCTTTGCTGTGTGCGAGTCTGCAGGGACCTAGTGTTCATCAAGGTCGGTTTGAGCTTGATGAGCCTGAAATCTTTGACCCCCGATGACCTCCAGGACACCCCCCGAAGTTTGGGCGGGTTAAAATCCTAACCCTAGGTCCCCAGCTCCCGCGCGGCTGCCCACCCGCCCTGGCCTGCCCGCCCTGCCTGGCGCGGGGCGGCGGCGCGCGGCGCAGCCGGCAGCTGCTCCTCCTGCGCGCCCTGGACCAGCCCCGGGCCGACTCGACGCTCCCTCGCCTTCGCCCTCCGACCAAGCAAGCCGCCAGCAAGGTCAGGCCGTACCTTTCCCCTTCACAGAGCATCGGATACGACGGCACAGACGAACTGACATTCTTCTCTCGAAATCCATCACAACCTGCTCGTTTCTCCGGTCCTGCTCGTCCAACCCCGCCGCTCGTCCGCCCATTGCTGCTGCCGCCGCCGCTGCTGCCGCTACCTCGGACGTGTGCTGCTGCCTGCTGCTGCTGCCACTGCTGCCAACGCTGCCGCGACCTCCTCAATCTCGGACCCCCCTTCCTTCCGCCTGCTGCCCACCTACCTCGCAATCGGACACGCGGGCCCCTGCTCTGTCCTCATCGTCCCATCGGCCGCCTGCAGACCTCTAGACCTCGTCCTCTAGAGACCTCTCACTCGCTTCAACGACCATGTCCACCCTCCTCGCCCTCCCCGCGGATGTCGCCAAGACCAACTCCGACGGTGCCGTCCGGCTCTTCGGAAAGTGGGAGACCAACGAGTGAGTCTCCCCTTTGCACGCGCGCGACGACGGCGGCGGAGGGCAGGGAGCTGGAGCCGAAGGGCCGGGAGGGCATGCCGTGGGAGGGCATGCCGTCGGGTCATCGCCTGCTCAAGTTAGGGCGGCTCCTGATAGCCCTTCCGAGCGGGTCGAGCGTCCAGAGCTGCTGCTTGGTCTGCACAGCAGTTGCTGGTCGTGCTCGCCCTATCGCGCGAGCAAGGCTCGCGGCCGACGACTGCGTCGTGCCAGGTGCTGCGATGGGCTCGCGGGGACGACTTGACGCTGGGCCACGCCTAAAGACCGCTCGACTGACCACCACGACCTTGCTCGTCTCGCGTAGCATTGAGGTCAAGGACATCTCCCTGACCGACTACATCCAGGTCCGCCACGCCGTCTACGTGCCCCACACGGCCGGCCGCTACGCCAAGAAGCAGTTTGCCAAGGGCCGCATGCCCATCGTCGAGCGCCTCGTCAACTCGCTCATGATGAAGGGCCGCAACAACGGCAAGAAGCTCATGGCCGTCCGGATCGTCGCCCACGCGTTCGAGATTGTCCACCTCCTCACCGACCTCAACCCGATCCAGGTCCTCGTCGACGCCATCGTCAACACGGGCCCCCGGGAGGACTCGACCCGCATCGGCTCGGCCGGTACCGTCCGCCGCCAGGCGGTCGACGTCTCGCCCCTCCGCCGTGTCAACCAGGCCGTCAGCCTGCTCACCATCGGCACCCGCGAGTCGGCCTTCCGCAACATCAAGTCGATCTCCGAGTGCCTCGCCGACGAGCTCATCAACGCCGCCAAGGGATCGTCCAACTCGTACGCCATCAAGAAGAAGGTGCGCTCTCTTTTCCGTCGTAACTCGCCTTGCAGCGCAGCGCTGACGCTCGCAATGCGGCCACCGTTTGTCCAGGACGAGCTCGAGCGTGTCGCCAAGTCGAACCGCTAGTTGTTCCTTGCAGGATGGCCCGGAAACGTCAAAAACGTTCCTCTCTCTCTCCGATCGGGCCCTGTGCCAGGCTTGGTCCCCTCGTGTGTCGGTCTTTGCTGGTCGATGCGATGCTTGTCTCTCGCGGAACCAGCGACAAGAAGGGAACGGATGACTGGGCACGCCTGCCATGCTCTGCCTTCTCAAACCCATCTCCTTCCTCCTTGCTGACCAGCCCAGTTCCTGAAGCTCCCGTGCGCGCTGCTCACTGACCGAGTAGACCTCTGAGGGTGGCAGTGTGACGGCGGCAACTGCTGGGAGCGCCAACATGGTAGGCCGGTTGAGCGGTCGAGATGGCTGCAGCTTGACTCATCCAGCTCTAACCCTGCTCAGGTGCTACAGTGCCCACGGTCATCCGGGTCTTCGGCCAATGCGAGCTCCCTTCGTACGGTGACTGACGAGACGGCAGGCTTGCGCAATACTTGGACTCGGTCAGCCGGTTCTCGAGGTGAACGCTCACCCTGCAACGACCGACCCTCCTCCTTGCTCATGCTCGCCAGCAGTACGAGACGTGGCGCTCGCTCGGA
>Ga0308160_10002110_pt1 | contig 25103 bp, 23 predicted proteins | sample PhyFR1_FD_201036 | JGI IMG/M metagenome (GOLD analysis project Ga0308160, IMG submission 201036) | Phyllosphere microbial communities from UC Gill Tract Community Farm, Albany, California, United States - DLSLF.R1 | ecosystem: Host-associated > Plants > Phyllosphere > Unclassified | place: USA... | reverse complement strand
TGGCCGGACGCTCGCGCCCGGTGAAGTTGACCCGCGCGCTGCCGATGCTGAGGTCGAAATCGGTGCCGTGCAGCTGATACGGCACGGCGCCATTGCGCGCCAGCGCCGCGGCCTGGGCTTGCCGCAGTGGCAGGCCGCCGATGCCGGCGGCGGCGCCAAGCGCCAGTCCGGTGACGAAGCGGCGCCGCGACGGCAGGGCAGGGCCGGAGGAAGGTGGTTTCATGAGCGAACCTCGATGCGATGCGATGCGCGACCGCGTGGGCGGTGCGTGCGCAGAAGCGACGGCGCGCGGATGCGCGGTCGCAGTGGCGCCACCCGAGCGGGCGGCAACGTCGCGATCAGGCGCTGGGAGGTCGCTCCAGCCGTGGCAGGCCGGGCGCGCCGCGGCCATCCTGACGGCCGCGCGGGAACAGCGGTTGCGCGGCGACCGGCAGTGCCAGCGGCAGCGCGATCAGCGCCGGCAGCGGCTGCGCATGCGGGCACTGGCAACCGGCCGCGGTGCCGCAGCAGCCGTGCTTGTCGGCCTGCTTGGGGCAATGGCCATCGTCATGCTCCGCAGCGGGCGGTGCGGCCTCATGGTGGTGACACGGCATCGCCGCGGCGGCGACGCGCGTGGCATGCGCGTGCTCGGTGGCGTGGTGTTGGGAGGCGCCAGCGTCGGTGCGCTGCGTCGTCTGTGCCATGCCCGGCATCGCCATAGCCGTGCCGGCGCCATTGAGCAGCAGGCTCAGGCACAACAGCAGGCGGGTCAGCAAGGCGAAGATCGGCACGGAACAAGCAAGGCACGCGATGGGATACGCGGAGAATACTGCAGTGATGGCTGCGGGCAAGCGCCGGGACGAGGCGGCGGCTTGCCATCGGCGCACCCTGGAGCCGGGTCCAGGGCACGCCTCCATGCCCGGCGAAGGCCTGCGCGGCAAGGGTTTGGCGCCAGCGTGAGCGGCCAATGAACAATTCGCGCGCAACGGCGACAATGGCTTGACCCTGGACCAGCCTCCAGGGAGTAGCTTGCACGCATGAATCCGGTCGCCACTCCGTCCCGCTTCACCATCGGCGCGCTCGCGCGCCAGGCCGACGTCGCCATCGACACGGTCCGCTACTACGAGCGCCAGGGCCTGCTGCCGGCGCCGCCGCGGCGCGCGTCCGGCTACCGCGACTACGATGCGGCCGCGGTGGAGCGGGTGCGTTTCATCCGCCGTGCCAAGGACCTGGGCTTCTCGCTGGAGGAGATCCGCGACCTGCTCGCGCTGCAGGACGATCGCCAGCATGGCGTGGAAGGCATCAAGCAACGGGCGAGCAAGCGCCTGCACGAACTGGATCGGCGCATCGCGCAGCTCACAGAGATGCGCGATGCGCTGGCGGTGCTGGTCGCCGAATGCCCGGGCAGCGGCGAACCCGCATGCTGCCCGATCCTCGGCGACATCCGTGGCGACGCCGCGCCAGGCAAGCCGCAGTCGTGAACGCGACGGCCGCCACCACCGCCACAGTGAGCCTGCCGGTGCAGGGCATGAGCTGCGCGTCCTGCGCGGTCGGCCTGGAACAGGCGCTCAGGCAGTTGCCTGGGGTCGACGCCCAGGCCAATTACGCCGCCGCGCGCGTGCGCCTGGACTACGACCCGCAGCAGGTGGATGCGCAGACGCTGCTGCAGCGCATCGGCCAGGCCGGTTACACGGTGCCGACGCAGATGCTGACGCTGGACCTCACTGGCATGAGTTGCGCGTCCTGCGCGTCCTCGATCGAAACGGTGCTGGCGAAGACGCCTGGGGTGATCGCCGGCAGCGTCAACCTGGCCTCGGCCAAGGCGCGTGTGGAGTACGTGGCGGAACTGGTCGCGCCGGTCGACATCGTCGCGCGGATCGGCAGCGCCGGCTTCGGCGCCAGCGTCGTGCGCGAGTTGGACCAGACCCAGCTGCAAGCGCGCGAACAAGCCGAGCGCCGTGCCTGGCACCACGAACTGGGCCGGTTCGCCGCGGCGGCGCTGCTGACCCTGCCGTTGTTCGTGCAGATGTTCGGCATGCTGGATGTCTCCGCCATCGCGCATGCGCTCGGCGGCCAGCACGCCGAGCCGTTGCCGCGCTGGCTGCAGCTGTTGCTGGCCACGCCGGTGCAGTTCTGGCTCGGCGCGCGCTTCTACCGTGCCGGGTTCAGGGCCTTGCGCAACGGCCGCGCCAACATGGACGTGCTGGTCGCGCTCGGCACCAGCATGGCCTACCTGTACAGCGCCGCGGTCACCGTGTTCGGCCTGGCCGGGCAGCATGTGTATTTCGAGGCCAGCGCCTCGATCATCACCCTGATCCTGCTCGGGCGCCTGCTGGAAGCGCGCGCCAGGCGCAGGACCTCCTCGGCGATCCGCGCGCTGCTCGACCTCAAGCCCAAGACCGCCAGGGTGGAGCGCGACGGCGCGATCGTGGAGATCGATGCCGCCGAACTGATCGTCGGCGATGTGTTCGTGGTCGCCGCCGGCGAGCGCGTGCCGGTGGACGGCGAGGTGCTCGACGGCCGTTCCAGCGTGGACGAGGCGATGCTGTCGGGCGAGGCGATGCCGGTGGCCAAGGAGCCGGGCAGCCGCCTGTTCGCCGCCACCGTGAACCAGTTCGGCATGTTGCGCGCGCGCGCCACCGGAGTCGGCGCCGACACGCTGCTGGCGCAGATCATCCGCATGGTCGATGCGGCGCAGGGCTCCAAGGCGCCGATCCAGCACCTGGTCGATCGCATCGCCGCGGTGTTCGTGCCGGCGGTAATCGCCATCGCCATGCTCACCCTGGCCGCGACCTGGTGGTTCAGCGGCAGCTTCGCCACCGCGCTGGTGCACTCGGTGGCGGTGCTGGTGATCGCCTGTCCGTGCGCGCTGGGCCTGGCCACGCCGACCGCGATCATGGTCGGCACCGGCGTGGGCGCCAGGTCCGGCATCCTGATCCGCAACGCCGAGGTATTGGAGCGCGCGCGTGCGCTGACCACGCTGGTGCTGGACAAGACCGGCACCCTGACCGAAGGCCGGCCGCAGGTGACCGCGATCGGCGTGGCGGAAGGCGGCGATGCGACGGCGCTGCTGCGCCTGGCCGCCGCGCTGGAGGTCGGTTCGGCGCATCCGCTGGCCGATGCGATCGTGCGGCGTGCCGCCGACGAGGGCGTGCGCGGGACGCTGCCGCTGCCGGTGGCCGCGGTCGAAACGGTGCCCGGCAAGGGCGTGCGCGGCCGCGTCGATACCCGCGAGGTGGCACTGGGGTCGCTGGCGTGGCTGCGCGAGTTGGCCGTGCAGGGGCCGGATGCGGCGCTGCTGCAGCGCGCCGAGGCGGCGCAGGCAAAGGGCCAGAGCGTGGTCGCGGTCGCGCTGGACGGCGGCCTCGCCGGCTACATCGCCATCGCCGATCCGCTGCGCGACGGTGCCCTCGAGGCGGTGGCGCGGCTCAAGGCGCGCGGCATCGAGGTGATCATGCTCAGCGGCGACAACCGCCATGTCGCGCAGGCCGTGGCCGCGCAGGTCGGCATCGCGCGGGTGCTGGCCGAGGTCTTGCCGCAGCACAAGGCCGAGGAAGTGCGGCGCCTGCAGGCCGAACCCGGCGCGCACGTCGGCATGGTCGGCGACGGCATCAACGATGCGCCGGCGCTGGCCGCGGCCGACGTCAGCTTCGCCATCGGCGCCGGCTCGGACATCGCCGTGGAGGCGGCCGACGTGGTGCTGGTGCATGGCGACCTGGACGGCGTGGCCACCGCCATCGACCTGTCCGCGGCGACCCTGCGCAAGATCCGCCAGAACCTGTTCTTCGCCTTCGTCTACAACGTGCTCGGCATCCCGCTGGCCGCGTTCGGCCTGCTCAACCCGGTGCTCGCCGGCGCGGCGATGGCGCTGAGTTCGGTCTCGGTGCTGGCCAATTCCCTGCTGCTGAACCGCTGGCGGCCGCGCTGAGCGCAGTGCCGCGGCAACGCTGTTTCCAAACGAGGACACTGCAATGCGCCATCTCGAATTGACCGTTCAGGGTATGACCTGCGGCGGCTGCTCGGCGCGGTTGAAACGTGTGCTGGACGCCAGCGCCGGAGTCGCCGCGGCCGAGGTGGTGCTGGACGGCGGGCGCGTCGGCGTCGATTACGACGAGGCCCGCACCGACGCCGCGGCGATCGAGCGCGCCATCGTCGATGCCGGCTTCGGCGTCGCGGCCCGCTGAGCGGCGGCGCGCCGGCCAGGGGCAACGCCACCGCCGCCAAGTGAACGTCGCCACGCCTCGCCGCCCGGCGCAGCCCCGGGGCGCGGGGCGGGCGTGTATCGTGGACGCGATTTTTCCGTCCTGCGCATCGCCATGACCTATCGCGAGTGGGTGGCCAACGCCATCCAGAAGATCGAAGCCGATTTCAACCGCTCGGCCGACACCCACCTGATTCCGCTGGACCTGCCCGGTTTCCCCGGCATCGACCTGTATTTCAAGGACGAGTCCAGCCATCCCACCGGCAGCCTCAAGCACCGTCTGGCGCGCTCGCTGTTCCTGTACGCGCTGGCCAACGGCTGGCTGCGCGAGGGGCGCCCGGTGATCGAGGCGTCCAGCGGCTCCACGGCAGTGTCCGAAGCCTATTTCGCGCGCCTGCTGGGGCTGCCGTTCATCGCGGTGATGCCGGCCACGACCTCGCCGGAGAAGATCGCCGCGATCGAGTTCCAGGGCGGGCGCTGCCACCTGGTCGAGCGCGCCTGCGACCTGCACGCCGATTCGGTGGAGCTTGCGCGCGAGAGCGGCGGCCACTTCATGGACCAGTTCCTGTACGCCGAGCGCGCCACCGACTGGCGTGCCAACAACAACATCGCCGAGTCGATCTTCCGGCAGATGCAGGAAGAACCGCATCCGGTACCGGAATGGATCGTGTGCAGCCCCGGCACCGGCGGTACCGCCGCCACGCTGGGCCGCTACGTGCGCTATCGCCGCCACGACACCCGCATCCTGTGCGCGGATCCGGAGGTGTCGGTGTTCTTCGAAGGCTATTGCGAAGCGCTGGCCGGGCGCGACTACGCCGGCCTGGCCAGCACCGGCGGGTCGCGCATCGAGGGCATCGGCCGCCCGCGGGTGGAATCGAGCTTCATTCCCAGCTGCGTCGATGCGATGGTCAAGGTGCCGGATGCGCTGAGCCTGGCGGCGATGCGCTACGTCACTGCGCGCCTGGGCCGGCGCGTGGGCGGCTCCACCGGCACCAACTTCGTCGGCGTGCTGCAGGCGGCGACGCGGATGCGCGAGCAGGGCCGCAGCGGTTCCATCGTCACCATCCTGTGCGACAGCGGCGAGCGCTACGGGCACAGCTACTACCAGCCCGATTGGTACCGCCAGCACGGCATCGACGTGGAGCAGGCCGACGCGCAGCTGGCCGCGGCGGTGGCTGGCGCCGGGTTGCCGCCGCTGGCTTGTGCCGCGTTGTCGTGACCGCCATATCCCCATCGAGGCCGGCAGCGCCGGCCCTTCCTCCGCTACCGAGATTCCCGCGATGACCAATCCCCTGCTCGATTTTTCCGGCCTGCCGCGCTTCGATGCGATCCAGCCCGAGCACATCGGCCCGGCGATCGACGCGCTGCTGGCCGAAGCCGAAGCCGCGGTCGCGCATGCCGAGCAGGTCGCGCCGGTGAGCTGGGACCGCTTCGTGGTGCCGCTGGACGACGCCACCGAGCGCCTGTGGCGCGCCTGGGGCCAGGTCAACCACCTGCAGGGCGTGGTCAATACGCCGGCGCTGCGCGAGGCCTACAACGCCAACCTGCCCAAGGTGACGCGCTTCTCCAGCGCGCTGGGGCAGAACCTGGCGCTGTTCGCGCAATACCGCGCGCTGGCCGCCTCGCCAGAAGCCGCCGGCTACGCTGCCGCGCGGCGCAAGGTGCTGGACAACGCGCTGCGCGATTTCCGCCTGGGTGGCGCCGAACTGGCCGATGCCGACAAGCAGCGTTTCGCCGCGATCCAGGAAGAACTGTCGGCACTGTCGGCGAAGTTCTCGCAGAACGTGCTCGACGCCACCGATGCATGGTCGCTGCTGATCGACGAGCCGTCGCGTCTGGCCGGCCTGCCCGGCGATGTGATCGCCGCGGCGCGCGCGGCCGCGGAAAAGGACGGCCAGGCCGGCTGGAAGCTGACCCTGCAGATGCCGTGCTACCTGCCGGTGCAGATGTACGCCGACGACCGCGCGCTGCGCGAGACCCTTTACCGGGCCAACGCGATCCGCGCCTCGGAATTCGGCGACCCGGCGCTGGACAACAGCGCGGCGATCGAGCGCATCCTGGCGCTGCGCGGCGAACTGGCCGGCCTGCTCGGTTTCGCCAGCTATGCCGAGTATTCGCTGGCGACCAAGATGGCGCAGAGCCCCGACGAGGTGCTGGGCTTCCTGCGCGACCTGGCCGCGCGCGCCAAGCCCTATGCGCAGCGCGACCGCGCCGAACTGGAGGCCTATGCGCGCGAGCACCTGGGCCTGGACGACTTGCAGGCCTGGGACCTGGCCTACGCCAGCGAGAAGCTCAAGCAGGCGCGCTACAGCTTCTCCGAGCAGGAAGTGAAGCTCTACTTCACCGAGCCGAAGGTGCTGGATGGCCTGTTCGGCGTGATCGGCGACCTGTACGGCTTGCAGGTGCAGGCCGACAGTGGGCCGGTGTGGCATCCGGACGTGCGCCTGTTCCGCGTCAGCGACGCGCAGGGCCGCCTGGTCGGGCAGTTCTACCTCGACCTGTACGCCCGCGAGGGCAAGCGCGGCGGCGCCTGGATGGACGATTGCCGCAACCGCCGCGACCGCGCCGAGGGCGTGCAGACGCCGCTGGTGTACCTGGTGTGCAACTTCGGCCGCGGCAGCGACGGCAAGCCGGCGACCTTCACCCACAACGAAGTGACCACCCTGTTCCACGAGATGGGCCACGGCCTGCATCAGTTGCTGACCCAGGTCGGCGAACTCGGCGTGGCCGGCATCAACGGCGTGGAATGGGACGCGGTGGAACTGCCCAGCCAGTTCATGGAGAACTTCTGCTGGGAGTGGCCGCGGCTGCAGGCGATGACCGCGCATGTGGACAGCGGTGAGCCGTTGCCGCGCACGCTGTTCGACAAGATGCTGGCGGCGAAGAACTACCAGAGCGGCATGTTCACCGTGCGCCAGCTGGAATTCGCGCTGTTCGACATGCAGTTGCATCACGCCTTCGATGCCGCCGGCGACAGCATGTTGCAACTGCTCGAGCGGGTGCGCGACGAAGTCGCGGTGAACCGTCCGCCAGCATGGAACCGCTTCCCGCACCAGTTCAGCCACATCTTCGCCGGCGGCTACGGTGCCGGCTACTACAGCTACAAGTGGGCCGAGGTGCTCAGCGCCGACGCCTACGCCGCGTTCGAGGAAGCGCCGGACCAACTGGCCGCCACCGGCGCGCGTTTCCTGCAGGAGATCCTGGCGCGCGGCGGCAGCCGTCCGGCGCTGGAGAACTTCACCGCCTTCCGCGGCCGCGCGCCGGAACTGGACGCCTTGCTGCGGCACAGCGGCATGGCCGGTTGATCGTTCGTCACCGCGCTGCGATCCATGCGGCGCGGGGGCGATGCGTCGAATGCGCTGGCGCACGCATCCGCTTGTCGCGCGCAGCCGCAGCAATCCGCCAATCCGTCTGGGTGCGCACGTGCCACATGTGCGCGTGGTGGCTGATGGCAACGGTTTCTTCCTTGTCTTCGGGCCGTCATACGCTTAGTTGCACCGCGGCCCGAGCGGGTTAACGGGTCCTTAGCGCATCGGCGTGCTAGAACATTGCCGAACACGATGGTTCGCACGAGCCCATGGAAGAAACCCCGGCCACGGGGCCGGCCAGGCACAGGAGGTTGGGCATGAAACGCTGCATCTGGATCGCACCGCTGTTGCTGGCCGCCGTCGCGCCGGTGCTGGCGCAGAGCAACGGCGGGTTCGCCCGCAGCGGCGCCAATCTGCGCGCAGGCCCGGCCAACGACTATCCGCGTGTCGCCACGGTGGTGGGCGGCGACAGCATCACCGTCTACGGGTGCGTCAACGACTTTTCGTGGTGCGACGTGCGCTGGCGCGAGGCGCGCGGATGGTTACCGGCCGGCGTGGTCGAGTTCGACGCGCGCGACGGTGTCTTCGCCCCGGCCATCGGGTTCGCCATCGATTCCTATTGGGACGCGCACTACCGTAGCCGACCCTGGGCTCGCGACCGCGCACGCTGGCGGCAGCAAGCGCAGGCATCGCCATCTGCGCCGGCGCCGATGCCCGAGGCGCTCAAGCGCCAGCTGATCCCGCAACGCATCGCCGACACGCGCGGCTACCAGCCGGCGCCGCCCGCCGTGGAGGCGCCGATGCAGTCGCAATGGGTGCCGCCGGGCGAGCGCATGTACCAGGTGCCGCCGCCGGATGCGCTCAACCCCAAGCGCAACAAGGAACTGGCCGAGCAGCAGCGGCGCGACGAAGAGGATCGCCGCTGGCGCGAGTCCCTGCACCAGACGCCCGAGCCGTCGCAACCCTCGTCGTCCGCCTCGCCATGGTGGCCGCCGAAGCCGGAGACGGTGGTGCAGGCAGCGCAGCACACGCCGCCACCGCCACCGCCACCGAAGCCTGCTTCGCAACCACCGACACCTCCCCCATCCGCGCCGCCGCCCAAGAAAGAACGGACGCAGCAGGAGGACGAGAAAAAGCGCCGCGACGGCAAGCAACTCGAACGCTGACGTCGCCGGTGGTCAGCGGCAGGACGCCCCTGCCGCTGCGGTGCGCCGGCGCGCTCAGCGCTTGCCGAACACCAGCGCGGCGTTGGTGCCGCCGAAGCCGAAGCTGTTGGACATCACCGTGCGCAGGTTCGCCTCGCGGCTCTCGCGCACGATCGGGAAGCCCTCGGCGCGCGGGTCCAGCGCGTCGATGTTGGCCGAGCCGGCGATGAAGCCGTCGCGCATCATCAGCAGGCAGTAGATCGCCTCGTGCACGCTGGCCGCGCCCAGCGAATGTCCGGACAGCGCCTTGGTCGAGGACAGCGGCGGCACCGCGTCGCCGAACACCTCGCGTACCGCGCCCAGCTCGGTGACGTCGCCCAGCGGCGTCGAGGTGCCGTGCGTGTTGAGGTAGTCGATCGGCGCGTCCACGCCCTGCATCGCCATGCGCATGCAGCGCACCGCGCCTTCGCCGGACGGAGCGACCATGTCGGCGCCGTCGGAGGTCACGCCGTAGCCGAGCAGCTCGGCATGGATGCGCGCGCCGCGCGCCACCGCGCGTTCGTAATCCTCTAGCACCAACATGCCGCCGCCGCCGGCGATGACGAAGCCGTCGCGCTCGGCATCGTACGGACGCGAGGCCACCGCCGGACGGTCGTTGAAGCTGCTGGACAGCGCGCCCATCGCGTCGAACATCAGGCTCATGGTCCAGTCCAGCTCTTCGCCGCCGCCGGCGAACATCACGTCCTGCTGGCCGTGGCGGATCAGGTCCGCGGCCGCGCCGATGCAATGCGCCGAGGTCGCGCAGGCCGCCGACAGCGAATAGCTCACGCCCTTGATCTTGAACGCGGTGGCCAGGCTGGCCGAGACCGCCGAACACATCGTGCGCGGCACCATGTAGGGGCCGACCTTGCGCACGCCGCGGTTGCGCAGCAGGTCCGCCGCTTCCACCTGCCAGTGGCTGGAGCCGCCGCCGGAACCGGCGATCAGGCCGGTGCGCACGTCGCTGACCACGGCCTCGTCCAGGCCCGCATCGGCGATCGCATCGCGCAGCGCCAGATACGCGTACGCGGACGCATCGCCCATGAAGCGCTTGAGCTTGCGATCGATCAAGGCCTCCAGGTCCAGCTGCACGTCGCCGGCGACCTGGCTGCGCAGGCCGTGTTCGGCCGCCTCGGGGTTGGCGCGGATGCCGGCGCGGCTCTCGCGCAGCGCGCGCGACACCGTGTCCAGGTCGTTGCCCAGGCATGAGGTGATGCCCATGCCGGTGATCGCGACGCGGCGCATCAGAACGCCTCCGTCGAGGTGAACAGGCCCACGCGCAGATCCTTGGCGGTGTAGATCTCGCGGCCGTCCACCGACATGCGGCCGTCGGCCACCGCCATCACCAGCTTGCGGTTGATGACCCGGCTGATGTCCAGCTCGTAGACCACCTGCTTGGCGGTCGGCAGCACCTGTCCGCTGAACTTCACTTCGCCCACGCCCAGCGCGCGGCCGCGGCCGGGCGCGCCGATCCAGGTCAGGAAGAACCCGGTCAGTTGCCACAGCGCATCCAGGCCCAGGCAGCCGGGCATCACCGGATCGTCGATGAAGTGGCAGCCGAAGAACCACAGGTCCGGACGCACGTCGAGTTCGGCGCGGACCACGCCCTTGCCGTGCGTGCCGCCGTTGTCGTCGATGTGGGTGATGCGGTCGAACATCAGCATCGGATCGTTGGGCAGGCGTGCGGCCTCGGCGCCGAACAGTTCGCCGCGCGCGCTGGCGAGAAGGTGTTCGCGTGAATACGAAGTGAGGCGGCTCATGAGCGAATTTCCCAGGGCAGACAGTCGAGGCGCGCAAGCGTGCACGACGCCCGCGCTTTCAATCAAACGTTTTATCCGTACGCACGCGTAGCGTAGGCAGTGCTGCAATGCGGCGCGCTGAGCGAAATCAAGGCATGCGTTCGCAGCGCATGCGCAGGCCTGGCTTATCATGCGGCTACCGTTCGCTGGCGTAGGGTGCAGGGCCGATGCGCAAGATCATTCACGTCGACATGGATGCGTTCTACGCGTCCGTGGAGCAGCGTGACGATCCCGCATTGCGCGGCAAGCCGGTGGTGGTGGCCTGGCGCGGCATGCGTTCGGTGGTGTGCGCCGCGTCGTACGAGGCGCGCGTGTTCGGCATCCGCTCGGCGATGCCGGCGTTGCGCGCCGAGCGCTTGTGCCCGGACGCGATCTTCGTGCCGCCGGATTTCGCGCGTTACAAGGCCGTGTCGCGGCAGGTGCGCGAGATCTTCCAGCGCCACACCGACATGATCGAGCCGCTGTCGCTGGACGAGGCCTATCTCGACGTCACCGCGCCGAAGGGCGAGCTGGCCACCGCCACCGAGATCGCGCAGACCATCCGCGCGCAGATTCGCGAGGAAACCCAACTGACCGCCTCGGCCGGCATCGCGCCGAACAAGTTCCTGGCCAAGATCGCCTCGGACTGGCGCAAGCCCGATGGCCAGTTCGTGATCCGCCCGCACCAGGTGGAGGGGTTCCTGACCCCGCTACCGGTCAGCAAGGTGCACGGCGTGGGCAAGGTGATGCAGGCCAAGCTGGCGGCGTTGGGCATCGTCACCGTCGGCGACCTGCGCACGCACGGCGAAGCGGAACTGGAAGCGCACTTCGGCAGCTTCGGGCTACGCCTGTATCAGCGTGCGCGCGGCATCGACGAGCGCCCGGTGGAATCGGACCAGCAGGTGCAGTCGATCTCTTCGGAAGACACCTTCGCCGAAGACCTGGCGCTGGACGCGCTGGAGCCGGCGATCCGGCAACTGGCGGAAAAGACCTGGAATGCGACCCGCCGCACCGAGCGCGTCGCGCGCACCGTGGTGCTGAAGCTGAAGACCGCGCAGTTCCGCATCCTGACCCGCAGCTTCACCCCGGAGCAACCGCCGGACTCGCTGCAGGCGCTGACCGACATCGCGCTGGCCTTGCGCCAGCGCGTCGACTTGCCCACGTCCACGCGCTACCGCCTGGTCGGTGTGGGCCTGGCCGGCTTCCACGAGCGCGAGCCGGGGCAGGCGCAGGGGCGGCTGTTCCGTTGAGCCGCGCGCCGGCGCCCGCGGTCGTGTGCGCCGCCGCGCGCCGGCCGTTCACTCATGGCCAGCGCATTGCGCCGGCTCATGGCCAGCGCATTTCGCCCTTGGCGACCTTCGCGCTGAGCTGCAGCGAGTCCATGCCGCCCAGCTGCGGATAGCGCTGCTGCATCGCCGCGACCAGCGCGGCCGCATCCTTGGCCTTGGCGGTTTCCTCGTCGAAGGCGCGGATGTAGTCGGCGGTGAAGCGTACCGCGGCCAGGTCCTGCGCCGCGCCCGGCACGAAGTGTCCGGGAATCACCCGCTGCGGCTGCAGCGCCTGGATCCGTTGCAGCGTGGCCAGCCACTGCGCATGCGACGCCGGCGTCTGCGTATCGGCCATCCACACGTGTTCGCCGGCCATCACCGGGATCCCGCCGAGCACGGTCTTGATCGACGGAATCCACACGAAGGTCCGGTCCGGGGTCGCGCCGTCCAGGCCGACGATCTGCAGTTCGCGGCCTTCCAGCAGCAGGCGGTCGCCGTGCAGCGGCTGCGGCAGCACGATGCGCTGCGGCGCGTCGGCGCCCAGCTTCGGCGCCCACACCTGCAGCTTCTGCGCCTGGGTCTGGCGGATATGCGCGACGGTCGCCGGGCTGGCCAACACCTTGGCCTGCGGGAACGCCTGGGTCAGCACGTCCAGGCCGAAGTAGTAGTCCGGATCGCCGTGGCTGATGTAGATCGTGGTCAGGCGCTTGCCGGAGGCGCGGATCTGCGCGACCAGGGCGCGCGCATCGGCCGCGGAGAACTGCGCGTCGACCAGGATCGCGTCCTTGGCGCCGCTGACCAGCACCGAGGCGACGCCGAAGATCGCGTTCGCGTCCGGGTGGTAGACCTGCACCTGCAGCGGCGCGGCGGCCGGCTGTGCCGCAGTGGCGGTGGCAGCCGCGGCATGGGCGGCGGTGCCGGCGGCGGCTTGCGCCGCGCCGGCGAGACCGAGGGCAAGGATCAGGGCGGCGCTCAGGCGCGACAACGAAAGGCAAGGCATGCGGAACTCCATCGAAGAGGGCGAGGCCATGCATCGGCATGGCGTGCGGGAATCGGGCCGCGACCGTGCTGCGGCCGCGACGGGGAGGGCGACTGCGCGCGCTGCCATCGGCATGCCCGCAACCGCCTGCCCGGCGTTGCGCTCAGTACGCGGCAGTGGCGATCTGGCGCAGGTACTGCGGGCGCTCGATCTCGTCGACGAAGGCGCTGGCGTAGTCGGCATAGCTGATCGCGCTGTGGCCCTGCGTATCGCTGAGCAGCGCGGTGGCCTGGGTGCGCGCGCCGCCGCGCTTGGCGCCCGGACCGATTTGCGCGGCCGGTGCGTAGAACGTCCAGTCCAGGTCGGCGGCGGCCTGGAAGTGCTGCAGGGCATCACGGTGCGCCAGCGCGTAGGGCTTGTAGGCGTCGGGGAAGTTCGGGGTGTCCACCAGCTGCACGCCCGGCGCCACTTCCAGGCTGCCGGCGCCGCCGACCACCAGCAGGCGCTGCACGCCGGCGTCGCGGGCGACCTCGATCAGCGCCTGGGCCACGGCCGGAATGGTGTCGGCGGCCGCGGCGCTGGGGCCGTAGGCGCTGGCCAGCACGTCGTGGCCGCGCACCGCGGTGGCGAGGGCGGTGCGGTCGTCCAGCGACGCGAGCACGATGCTGGCGCCGTCCAGTTCCGGCGGCAGGGGGTGCGTGCGGCGGACCAGGGCGGTGACCGCATGGCCGCGGCGCAGGGCTTCCTGGGCGATGTGGCGGCCGATATTGCCGGTGGCGCCGAACAGGGCGATGTTCATTGAGGTTCTCCAGGGAGGGTGACGGGATGCGCACAGCCTAGTCCTGGCAATTAGCACGACAAACAGCGTATAAGTCGCCAATTTGTTGCATGGAACGAGCAAATGGACCGTCTGACCGCGATCGCGGTGTTCGTCGAAGTGGCCGAGCGCGGCAGTCTCACCGCGGCCGCCGAGGCGCTGGACCTGTCGCGGGCGATGGTCTCGCGCCATCTGGCCGAACTGGAGCGCTGGCTCGGTGCGCGCCTGCTGCACCGGACCACGCGGCGGGTGACCCTGACCGGCGCCGGCGAGACCGCGCTGGCGCGGTTCCGGCCGATGCTGGCGATCGGCGCCTCGCTGCGCGACGAACTGGCCAGCGACGACCCGGAGCCGCACGGACAGCTGCGCGTCACCGCCTCGGCCTCGTTCGGGCAGGCGCATCTTGCCGCGGCGGCGGCCGAGTTCGTGACCCGCTACCCGCAGGCGCGGGTGGACATGCTGCTGGCCGACCGCACGGTCAACCTGATCGAGGAGCGCATCGACCTGGCGGTGCGCATTTCCCATCGCGTCGACCCCGGGCTGATCGCGCGGCGCCTGAGCGTGTGCCGCTCGGTGCTGTGCGCGGCGCCGGCCTATCTGCAGCGGCGTGGCGCGCCGCACAGCGCCGCCGACCTGGCCGCGCACAACTGCCTGGGCCACCACTACGTGGGCAAGCACGAATGGCCGCTGCGCTACCGCGGCGAACCGGTGTCGGTGGCGGTGAGCGGCAACTTCACCGCCAACGAAGCCACCGTGCTGCTGGAGGCGGTGCGCGCCGGCGCCGGCATCGCCATGCTGCCGACCTACCAGGCCGCGGCGCTGCTGCGCAGCGGCGAATTGCAGCGCGTGCTGCCCGACCACGAACTGGACACGATGGACATCTTCGGCGTGTACGCATCGCGCCGGCAGCAGCCGACGATCGTGCGCGCGTTCCTGGATTTCCTGGTCGCGCGTTTCGGCGAAGTGCCGTACTGGGATCGCGACTGAGCGCGGCGCCTACAATGGACGCCGGTCTTCGCACGTAGGAACGAGATGACGTTTCCGTATGCCGTGGTGGTGTTCGATCTGGACGGCACGCTGGTGGACAGCGGCGCCGATATCGCCGAAGCGCTCAATCGCACGTTGGCCGAGTTCGGCCTGGCCCGCGTGCCCGAAGCCACCGTGCTCGGCTGGATCGGCGAAGGCGTGCGCAAGTTGGTCGAAGCCGCGTGGCGGCATGCGCACGACGCCACCCCGATCGACGCGGTGATGCCGACCTTCATGCGCCACTACGAAGAATGCCTGCTGCGCAGCCCGCGCCTGTATCCGGGCGTGGCCGAGGCGCTGGCGCAATTGCGCGCGCGCGGCGCGACGCTGGCCCTGTGCACCAACAAGCCGTCGGCGTTCGTGCTGCCGCTGCTGCGCCATCTCGGCGTGGCCGATGCGTTCGCCGCGGTGCTCGGCGGCGACAGCCTGCCCGAGCGCAAGCCCAACCCGCTGCCGCTGCTGCATCTGGCGCAACAGTTCGCGCAGCTGCCGGCGCACTGCTTGATGGTCGGCGATTCCGGCACCGACCTGCAGGCCGCGCACGCCGCCGGCATGCCCGCCGCACTGGTGCGCTACGGCTATCCGCGCGATCTGGATTTGGCCACGGCCGACGTGGTGCTGCTGATGGACGACATGCGCGAGTTGCTGACGCTGGGGTGACGCGGGCTATCGCACGCGTGCCGCTGCAATCGACCTGACGGTCGATCAACCCCTTGTAGGAGCGGCTTCAGCCGCGACGCTTTACCGGTAGAGCCCGGTCGCGGCTGAAGCCGCTCCTACAGGTGCGCGCAATCTGCACTTGGTTCGCGACGCACGGCGTGAGGACTGCCGACATGTGCAGGCACAGAAAAAATGTGGGAGCGACTTCAGTCGCGACAGGCCTTATCGGTAGCGCCCGTCGCGACTGAAGTCGCTCCCACAGCATCGCGGCAACTGTCACGTTTGCATTTAGGAGATTGCGTTCACGACCGCCAAGCCCTGTAGCGGCGTTGGCGAGACTGCAGGAGGCGGACCCGTGTTCGTGCAGCGGGCTGCGCCGAATGGCGCAGCCCTTCCCGACTCAGCGCGCCGCCGGCGCGTAGCGCAGGGTCAGCGCGTATTCGCGGCCCGGCTGGTTGTACCAGCTGATGGTCTGGTAGTCGCGATCGAACACGTTGCTGGCCTTGGCCTGCAGCGTCCAGTCCGCCGCGAACGCGTATTCCACGCGCAGGTCCAGCGTGCCGTAGCCGGCCAGGCGCACGCTGTTGGCGGCGTTGTCGTAGCGGTGGCCGCTGCCGAACGCGGTGACGCCGAGCTTGACCGGGCCGAAGCCGCGGTCCACGTCCAGCCGCGCGGTGTCCTGCGCGCGCCGCGCCAGCCAGTTGTCGCGGTTGGCGCCGTCGCTGCGGTTGCGCGGATCGGTGTGGCTGAGCTGCGCCGACAGTTCCCAGCCGGCCAGCGTCGCGTAGCCGGTCAGCTCGGCGCCGCGGATCCGCGCCTTGTCCACGTTGACCGGCAGGAAGGTGGCGGCATCGTAGGAGATCAGGTCGTCGACCCGGGTCTCGTAGACGTTGAACGTCCAGTTCCAGCTGTCGGCGTACTGCGCCACGCCCAGGTTGCCGCTCTTGGACTTCTCCGGCTTCAGTTCCGGATTGCCGGAGAACGGGTAGTACAGGTCGTTGAAGGTCGGCGCCTTGAAGCCGGTGCCGAGGCTGGCGGTGAGCTTGAAGCCGCCGTCCAGCGCCAGGCCCCAGCCGAGGCTGCCGGTGGTGTGCTGGCCGAACTGCTCGTTGTCGTCGCTGCGCACGCTGGCCTGCACCTGCTGCGCGCCGAAGCGGCCCTGGTACTCGGCGAACACGCCGGTGTTGTCGCGCTGGTCCACATCGAAGGCGGTGGTGCCGGTCACTTCCTCGCGCTGCCAGTCGGCGCCGGCGCTGAGCAGATGGCCTTCGGCCAGGCCGAAGTCGCCCTGCAGCGAGGCGGTGTCGCGGCGGCTGTCGAAGGTGCTGACGAAGCTGCGCGTGTCGCTGCCGGCGGCGTGGTAGTAGCTGTCGGCCTGGTCGGTGTTGCGGCCGAGCTGCGCGGCCAGGTGCACGCGCTCGGACGGGGTCCAGTCGAGCTTGCCGCCGAACACCTGCTGGGTGTTGTCGGCCTCGTTGCCGGCGAACAGCGCATCGCCGTCGTACTCGTTGCGGCTGTCGATGTTCAGCGCCTGGCCTTCGATGCGCAGCGTGTCGCTCAGCGCATAGCCGCCGCGCGCGCTGAGCGAGGTGTTGCGGTAGCCGTCGCGGTCCGGCTCGTCGACGTAGCAGCCGGCGAACAGGGTGGCCGAGCCGTTGCAGGCGTTGATGCCGTCGGTCTTCTGGTAACCGCCCTGCACCGACAGCCAGCCGCGCTCGCCGCGGTTGCTGAAGCCGGCGCTGGCCTCGCGCAAGCCGTTGCTGCCGGCGCCCAGGCTCAGGTTCTGCTGCAGGCCCTGGCCGCCGCGGCGGGTGAAGATCTGGATCACGCCGCCGATCGCATCGGAGCCGTACAGGCTCGAGCGCGGGCCGCGCACGATCTCGATGCGGTCGATCTGGCTCAGCGGCAGGTCCTGGAACGCGGCCAGGCCGGCGCTGGCCGAGCCGATGCGCACGCCGTCCACCAGCACCAGCACGTGGTCCGATTCGCTGCCGCGCAGGCTCAGCGTGGTCAGCTTGCCCAGCCCGCCCTGGTTGGACACGCCGATGCCGGCGCGGCCCTGCAGCAGCTGCGCCAGCGACGTGGCCTGGCTGCGCTCGATCTCGGCGCGGTCGATCACCTGCGCCGGGACCACGCTGTCCTCGACCGAGATCTGGGTGCGGGTGGCGGTGACCAGGACCTGGTCCAGGTCGGTGGCGGCATCGGCGGCGAGCGCCAGCGAGGGCAGGGACAGGGCGGACGCGATCGCGACCGAAAGCAGGCGGAACGACATGGGGCAACTCCGGCGCGCGGGCGCGCTGTGACGGCAAAGGAGTCGCGAACGGAAGGTGCAAGCGGACGGCGCCAGACGCGGCGCGGCACGCCGCGACGCCCTCCGCATCGCAACCAGTGAACTGCAAGGCCGGTCTCCGGGCTGGCGATCTGGGAGTCGGACTCCCGGCTGCGACGCCTTCCCATGCCCAAGGCACAGTGGCGCAAGTCGTCAGCGCGGATCGCTTACCGTTGCGGGGGCAGCGCCGGCCTTGTCGCAAGACGCACCGGCTTCCCGTTTCAACCTGCAGGCCGGAGCCGGCAGGTCACCTTGAAGCGGCGCGATTGTACGCGATCGCCGCTGTTGCGCGCGGATCAGTCGTCGTCGCGCTCGCTGGCGTGGCCATCGTCGTCGCGTTCGTGCTCGTCGGATGCGTCGTGCGCGTCCTGCGCATAGGGCGTGTCGCTGCGGTCGCCGTCGCGGTCGAAATGGGTGGTCGCCACCGGTCCGGCCACCGGCAGGCCGCGCTGCGCCGGCAGCTGCGCCGCCGCGGCTTCCAGCTCGCCGAGCAGCTGCGCGCGCCGCGCCTCGGGCAGTTCCTGCCAATGGCAACCGGTCAGCGCCCCTTCCAGCGAATACAGCAGGTTGAGGCTGGGCTTGAAGCCGGCGCGCTTGACCTTCAGGAACGCGCCGACCGCGCCGGCCGCGGCCAGATCCTCCTGCGTGCGCAGGCCGACCTGGCGCAGCCAGGCCGCGCTCTTGGGACCGATGTTGCGCAGTTTTTCGGTGCTCATCGCAGCGCGTCGACGAAGACCTGGGCGATCGCTTCCAGGCCGTGCTGGTCGTCGGCGTCGAAGCGCGCCAGGTCCGGACTGTCCAGGTCGAACACGCCGATCAGCTCGCCGGCGCGCAGCAGCGGCACCACCAGCTCCGAGCGCGAGGCCGCATCGCAGGCGATATGCCCGGGAAAGGCCTCGACGTCGTCGATGCGCTGGGTCTGGCCGGTGCTGGCGGCGGCGCCGCACACGCCCTTGTGCAGCGGGATGCGCACGCAGGCGGGCAGGCCCTGGAACGGCCCGACCACCAGTTCCTTGCCGTCGTACAGGTAGAAGCCGACCCAGTTCAACCGCGGCAGCGCGTGGTACACCAGCGCCGCCAGATTGGCGGCATTGGCGATGCGGTCGGGCTCGCCGCTGACCAGGGAACGGGCCTGGGCGAGCAGTTGGGCGTACTGTTCCGGCTTGCTGCCGGTGAGCGAAGAGGAAGCGAACATCGCGCGAGTCTAGCAGCGGCCGATGGCGGCCTGTACGCCAGCGCCAGTCGAGGCGCGAGGCGGGACGGCATTCCGTATGCGCCACTCCCGAGCGCATCGGCACGGACTGGGCAGCCGCTGACGCGGCGCGGCGCGCCGGCTATCCTGCGCGCCCGCGCCGCATGCGCCGACTTCGAGGATCCTGCACCGATGCGCTTCCCCGCCTTCTACGTCACCGGCACCGATACCGGCATCGGCAAGACCGTCGCCAGCACCGCGTTGCTGCATGCGTTGCGCGCGAGCGGGCAGACGGCGGTGGGCATGAAGCCGGTCGCCAGCGGCTGCGAGCGCAGCGCGGACGGCTGGCGCAACGAGGATGCACTGGCGCTGCAGGCGGCCAGCGCGCCGCGCCCGGACTATGCCGACCTAAATCCCTACGCCTTGCCGCTGCCGCTGGCGCCGGAACTGGCCGCCGCCGACGCCGGCGTATGCGTGGAATTGGGGCCGATCGCCGCGGCCTTCGCGCGGCTGCGTGCGCAAGCCGAGGTGGTGGTGGTGGAAGGCGTCGGCGGCTGGGCGGCGCCGCTGTCGGCGACCTTGGAGCAGGCCGATCTGGCGCGCGCGCTGGCGCTGCCGGTGGTGCTGGTGGTCGGCCTGCGCCTGGGCTGCCTCAACCATGCCCGGCTCACCGCCGCGGCGATCGCCGCCGACGGCCTGCGCTGCATCGGCTGGATCGGCAACGAGATCGATCCGGCGATGGAGCGCATCGACGCCAACATGCGCATGCTGCAGGAACGGCTGCCGATGCCGTGCTGGGGGCGGCTGCCGTATCGGCCGCAGCCGGACCCGGCGGCGCTGGCGGCGTCGCTGAGCCCATGGCAGGGCGTGCAGATGGCGCAGGACTGAGCCGGCACCTGGCCGGAAGCGCACGTAGCGCAGGAACGGCTTCCGCGAGGAACGGCCTGTTGTGCAGGAGAGGCTTTCAGCCCGGATGCCGGACTGGAAAAACTTCGGCCCTAGGCTCTGGCAAGCAGCGCCGGAATGCCCGCACTTGCGAATCCCAAATCCCGAATCCCAAATCCCGGCCATAAAAAAGACCCGGTAGAGGGAGGGATCTACCGGGTCTTGGCTGCGCGGGGGGAGGGACCCGCGCGTACCACTGGTCAGTCGTGCGGCTGCGCCGCAGTGGACTTATTTGGTCTTGGCCTTCGGCGCGGCCTGGTCGCTGGCCGCCTCGAACTGGCTCTTGGCGAGCTGGCCGATGGCTTCGGAGGTCTTCAGGCCGAGGCCGAACATTTCCTGGTTGGCCGTGGCCAGCCGCTCGAAGTTGTCGCGGGCGATCTGCAGGCCCTTCGGCCACAGCGACTGCACGCTGCCGATGTCGCGCGCTTCGGTGAGCTCGCCGAGGAAGCCGGTGGTCGCGGCGACGTTCTTCTCGAAGGTCTTCAGCTGCACGCCGAACACGCTCTCAGCGCTTTCCAACGCCAGGCGGTTGGCGCGCGAAGCGGCGGCGGCGAACTGCTGGGTGTAGCTGCTGAATTGATCGTTGAACTGAGCGGACATCATGCGACTCCAAGGGAATGCCGATTGCTGTTGCAGTGCAACATACGCGCATTCTGCTGCAATGCAACATTATTTTCTGAAGCCGCTCAGGTTTCGTTTAAACTGGCTTTCGGATCAATAGGTTGGAGGCGATCTGCCTGCGCTGACCTGGCCTGCGGAGACGCCAGTTGCGCCAACGCGGGCACCCGGAACAGGACCGTCCATCCGCAACTGGTCAGTCGCCGTATGCCGCCCTTGCGAATCTCCAATCCCCAATCCCCAATCCCTGCCTCAAGCAGGCCCGCGATACCGGCACCCAGAAGTGCACGTCTCGTGGACCACCACCTCGCTCAGCAGCGGCAACGCCGGCTTGAGCTGCTCCCAGATCCATATCGCCAGGCGTTCGCTGGTCGGGTTTTCCAGTCCCTCGATGTCGTTGAGGTAGTGGTGGTCGAGGCGGTCGTAGAGCGGGCGGAACGCGGCCTTGATGTCGCCGAAGTCCATGACCCAGCCGGTGTCGGCGCCGGGTTCGCCGCTGACGTGCAACTCGATCCGGAACGAATGCCCGTGCAGCCGCGCGCACTTGTGGCCGGGCGGGACGTTGGGCAGGCGGTGCGCTGCCTCCAGGGTAAAACTCTTGAAGATATCCATGGCGTCATTGTAGGTGGCGTGGGAATTGGCCGGCGGATCGCCGGTCCTGCTGAGGTCTCGCGATAACGGTGCGTCGCGAAAACACGAACGCCGCCCGGAGGCGGCGTTCGTGGTGCTGCGATCGGCTGCGCTTAGCGCGCGGCGCTGGGCTGGCCGCCGCTGCGACGGCGCTCGCCCTGGCGGCGTGCGCCGCCCGGCTGGGTGCCGCCGGCCGGCTTGGCCCCGGCATGCGCGTGCGGGCGCGGCGCGTCGCCGTGCGGACGGCGTGCGTGGGTGCTCTTGCGCGGCGGACGCTGGCCGCCCGGACGCTCGTCGGCCGGATTGTTGTTGCCCCAGCGGATCGGCGTGGACGGCTCGAAGCCCGGCACGTCGCGGATGTCCATCTCACGCTTGAGCATGCGCGAGATCGCACGCAGCAGCTTGGCCTCGTCCTGCGCCACCAGCGACACCGCCTCGCCCTGCGAGCCGTTGCGGCCGGTGCGGCCGATCCGGTGCACGTAGTCCTCGGCGACCATCGGCAGGTCGTAGTTGATGACCTTCGGCAGCTGGTCGATGTCGATGCCGCGCGCGGCGATGTCGGTCGCCACCAGCACGGTGATGCGGCCGGCCTTGAAGTCGCTCAGCGCGCGCAGGCGCTGGCCCTGGCTCTTGTTGCCGTGGATCGCGGCGGTCTTCAGCCCGGACTTGTCCAGGAACATGGTCAGCTTGTCGGCGCCGTGCTTGGTGCGCGCGAACACCAGCGTCTGCATGCGCGAATCGGCGGCCAGCAGGTGCAGCAGCAGCTCGCGCTTGCGGGTGCCGTCGACCGGGTGCACGCGGTGGGTGATGGTGTCGGCGACGGTGTTGCTCGGCGTGGCCTGGATTTCCTGCGGGTTGTGCATGAACTCGCGGGCCAGCTGCTTGATGCCTTCCTCGAAGGTCGCCGAGAACAGCAGGGTCTGCCGGTTCTGCTTGGGCAGCTTGGCCAGGATGCGCTTGATCGAGGGCAGGAAGCCCATGTCGAGCATGCGGTCGGCTTCGTCCAGCACCAGGATCTCGATGCCCGACAGGTCCACGCTGCGGCGCTCGAGGTGATCGAGCAGACGGCCCGGGCAGGCGATCAGCAGGTCCACGCCGCGACGCAGCGCGTCGAGCTGGTTGCCCATGCCGACGCCGCCGTAGATGGTGGTGCTGGGGATGCGCAGGTACTTGCTGTAGCCGCGCAGGCTGTCGTGCACCTGGGTGGCCAGCTCGCGGGTCGGGGTCAGGATCAGCGCGCGCGGCTTGCGTGCGCCATTGCCGACCGGCTGCGGCGAGGTGCCCAGATGCTGCAGCAGCGGCAGGCCGAACGCGGCGGTCTTGCCGGTACCGGTCTGCGCGCCGGCCATCAGGTCGTGGCCGGCCAGCGCCAGCGGAATCGCCTGCAACTGGATCGGGGTGGGGGTTTCATAGCCCTGCTCGGCCAACGCACGCAGCAGGAAGGGCGCCAGGCCCAGGGATTCGAAAGACATCGAGGAAAGCTCCGGATAACGCGCCGTCGCCGGGACGTGCCCGGAGTGCAGACGCAAGTAGGGTGAGGCTCGGAGCGTTCCCGTGAACCGCGCTGCGAGAGGGTGGATCAACCCGGAGCAGAACAGCGCTCGGGTTTGTCGGCACCACGAAAGGCGTCGGGCGGGGCGGGCGAGCGGATCGGAACGATCCTGGCCTCGCCGGCGATCCCTAAGGGAAACGGACGGCCGCATGCAGACCTGGCCAGTCTACGCTGAATTGGCGCGTTGCACAAAAGCCGCAGTGAACCATCCGACAGCCGGCGATTCCGTTTCAGTTGCAACCAATATCCGGTCTGGCCGTACAATCGCCCGATCAGCTCCCCAGCACTGGACGGACATGAAGCTAGGTTCCCTGAAGGAAGGCGGCCGCGACGGCACCCTGATCGTCGTTTCCCGCGATCTGACCCGCGCCGTGCGCGCCACCGGCATCGCCACGACCCTGCAGCGCGCGCTGGAGGACTGGAGCAATCTGGCGCCGCGCCTGAATGCGCTGTCCGAGTCGCTCAACGACGGCAGCGCCGACGGCCAGTTCGACCTGGACATCGCCGCGCTGGCGGCGCCGTTGCCGCGCGCCTACGAATTCCTCGACGGCAGCGCCTACCTGCCGCACGTGGAGCGGGTACGGCGCGCGCGCGGCGCCGAGGTGCCGGAGAGCTTCTACACCGATCCGCTGATGTACCAGGCGGTCAGCGCCGGCTTCTACGGCCCGCGCGATGCGGTCAAGGTGGTCAGCGAGGACCACGGCATCGATCTGGAGGCGGAGATCGTGGTGGTCACCGACGACGTGCCGATGGCGGTCGATGCGCAGCAGGCGGCCGCGCATATCCAACTGGTCGGTCTGGTCAACGACGTGTCGCTGCGCAACCTGATCCCGGCCGAGCTGGCCAAGGGCTTCGGCTTCGTGCAGTCCAAGCCGCGCTCGGCGCTGTCGCCGGTGTTCGTCACCCCCGACGAGCTGGGCGAGGCCTGGCGCGACAACAAGCTGCATCTGCCGCTGCTGACCCACATCAACGGCGCCTGGTTCGGCGCGCCGGAAGCCGGCGAGGACATGCAGTTCGACTTCGCCCAGCTGGTCGCGCACGCGGCCAAGACGCGGCCGCTGGCGGCCGGCGCAGTGATCGGCTCGGGCACCATCGCCAACCAGGACACCTCGCGCGGCGCCTCGTGCTTCGCCGAGCTGCGCGTGGTGGAAACCCTGCGCGACGGCCAGCCGAGCACGCCGTTCATGAAGTTCGGCGATGTGGTGCGGATCGAGATGCTGGACCGTGATGGAGTGAGCATCTTCGGCGCGATCGAGCAGCGCATCGAGCCCGCGTCCCGTCCCTGACCCGGCCAGCGGCGTTGCCCGGACGACCGGCGGTACCGCTGCGCCGCTGTCCACCGGTATCTTGATCGTCCGAATGCGGAGAGCAGAGCGTGGAAGAGGCGTTGCAGCTTTACACCTACTGGCGTTCCAGCGCCGCCTATCGGGTTCGCATCGGCCTCAATCTGAAGGGGCTGGCCTACCAGGCGCTGCCGGTGCACCTGCTGCGCGACGGCGGCCAGCAGCATTCGCCGGAGTACGCGCGGCTCAATCCGCAGGAGCTGGTGCCGACGCTGTGCCACGACGGCCAGCCGATCCGCCAGTCGCTGGCGATCCTGGAATACCTGGACGAACGCTGGCCGGAGCCGCCGCTGCTGCCCGACGCGGCGATCGACCGCGCGCGGGTGCGCGGGCTGGCGCAGCTGATCGCCAGCGACGTGCATCCGCTCAACAACCTGCGCGTGACCCAATTCTTCGAGACCGTCTGGAGCGTGCCGCAGTCCGAGCGCGAAGAGTGGATGCTGCACTGGATCGTGCTCGGCTTCGATGCGCTGGAGCAGTTGCTGGCCGAATCGCCGGATACCGGCACTTACTGCCACGGCGAGCAGCCGGGACTGGCCGATTGCTGCCTGGTGCCGCAGGCGTTCAACGCGCGCCGCTTCGGTGTGGACATGCAGGCGTATCCGACCATCGCGCGGATCGAGCAGGCCTGCCTGGCGCTGCCGGCGTTCGAGGCGGCGCGCCCGGAGCGGCAGCCGGACGCGCAGGGCTGAGGCTGCCATCTCGACCTTGTAGGAGCGGCTTCAGCCGCGACAGGGTCTTGCCGGATGATATGTGTCGCGGCCGAAGCCGCCCCACAGGATGCGCAGCAGTCTCAACCGAAGCCGTGGGTGATCCGCGGCGAGCTGGCGCCGCCGCTGGCGCCGGCGTCGTAGTCGGCGTAAGGGTCGTGTTCGCCGCTGGAGCCCTCGGACAGCCGGAACTTCAGCGCCAGGCCGTCGCGCGAGTCGGCCGCGCGCAGCGCCTCCTCCTGCTCGATCTGGCCCTGCTTGACCATCCGGAACAGGCACTGGTCGAAGGTTTCCATGCCTTCCTCCAGCGACTCCTCCATGGCCGCCTTGATCTCGTGGACCTGGCCGCGGCGCAGCAGGTCGCGGATCATCGGCGTGTTCAGCAGCACTTCGGTGGCCGGGCGGCGGCGCTCGTTCTTGTCCTTGACCAGGCGCTGCGAGACGACCGCGCGCAGGTTCAGCGCCAGGTTCATCAGCACGTTCTTGTGCGCGCTTTCCGGGAAGAAGTTGAGGATGCGCTCGATGGTCTGGTCGGCGTTGTTGGAGTGCAGCGTGGCCAGGCACAGGTGCCCGGTCTCGGCGAA
>Ga0308160_10002109_pt1 | contig 25112 bp, 23 predicted proteins | sample PhyFR1_FD_201036 | JGI IMG/M metagenome (GOLD analysis project Ga0308160, IMG submission 201036) | Phyllosphere microbial communities from UC Gill Tract Community Farm, Albany, California, United States - DLSLF.R1 | ecosystem: Host-associated > Plants > Phyllosphere > Unclassified | place: USA... | reverse complement strand
TGGCGAAGGCCTGCACCGGCACGAAAGCGGCAGTACTGATCAGAGCGGCGGCAGCGGCACAGAGGATTCGTTTCATGATGCTTCTCCTTTGGGTTGGTGTTGGACTCACTATAGCGAGCGCGACACCCACACAGTAGGAATGATGCAAGTGCTTACAATCGAAACATGTCGTTAAGAAACAGTAACAGTTGCCCTCCAGTCTTTGCACCATGCATAGGTAATGCGCCGGCTCAACAGGGTTTCAATTCCCGGCGGAATCGCCTCTGTTACTCATCAATATCCGTTCCGTTTCTTCTTGGCCGGCCATGGCCGAACCCGTAACGTGGAATGAATGAGTTCGCCCCCGACCGGAGTCCTGCCATGAAAATGCATGTCAAGTCGCTGCTCTGCATCCTGCCATCCCCATGCTGGCCGCCAGCGCCGACCCATCGGTGCCGGCCGCGCCCTACCCGCTGGACCGCAATCCCTACCCGACCCAGCCGAACACCCATGAACTGCCGCCGCGCTACAGCGCCCCGGCCGGGGTCAACACGACGGCACGGCTGGCCTGGTGGAGCGAGCAGGCCTGGCGCTCGGCCGTCTTCGACGTCACGCCGCCGCCCGCCGGGCCTTTCCAGTTTGCCGAGCAGCGCGGACGCACGCGCAGCAGCCGCGTAATGGCCATCTACTACATCGCCGTCTACGACGCCCTGAACGCGATCTACAAGCGCACCCCCGGCTACAGCGGGCCGCTGCCGGTACTGGCCGACAGCATGCCCGACGCGGCGATCGCCCAGGCGGCGCACGACGTGCTGGTTGCCGTCTACACGCGCCAGGCCGCCCGCCTGGACGCCCTGCTGAAGGAAGACCTGGCCAGGCTGCCGGACTGCCGCGCCAAGCAGAACGGCATCGATATCGGGCGCCGGGCCGCGGCGGCGATCCTGGCACTGCGCGCCAACGACGGCTCCGAGCGCGCCAACCCGATCGTCGGCGAAGACTACCCGCTCTACACCGAACCGGGCAAATGGCGGCCCGACCCGGTCAGCCGCAATCCGGTCGCGCTGGGGGCGTATTGGGGATCCGTAAAACCTTTCGTGGTGCCGTCGGTGCTGCCCTTCCGTGCGCCGCCACCGCCGGCCCTGACCAGCCCTGCCTACACCAGCGCCTTCAACGAGGTGAAGCAGCTGGGCGGCGACGGCGTCACCACGCCGACCAAGCGTACGCAGGAACAGACCCGGATCGGCATCTTCTGGGGCTATGACGACACGCCCTGGCTCGATTCGCCGGTCCGCATGTACAACCAGATAGCGCTGCAGGTGATCCTATCGCGCACCAGCGATCCGTTCGAAGTGGCGCGCGCCCAGGCGCTGGTCAATGCGGCGATGGCCGATTCGACCATCGCAGGGTGGGACGCCAAGTACTACTACCGCTTCTGGCGTCCGGTGCACGCGGTGCGCGAAGCGGATCCCGGCACCGGCCCGACCGGCAAGGGTGACGGCAATCCCGATACGAGAGGCGACCCCAACTGGACGCCGCTGGGGGCGCCGGCCAGCAATGCGGTCGGGCCGGATTACACGCCGCCCTTCCCTACTTACCCGTCCGGCCACGCCGCGACCGGCGGCTCCGTGTTCGAGATACTGCGCAAGCTGTACGGCGACAGGGTCCCGTTCACCTTCGTATCCGACGAATGGAACGGCATCACGCGCGACAACGACGGCTCGGTCAGGCCGAAGCTGCCGCGCAGCTACGGCAGCTTCTCGCAAGCCGATGAGGAAGCCGGGCAAAGCCGGATCTACCTCGGCGTGCACTTCCAGTTCGACAAGGTGCAGGGCATTGCGGTCGGGCGCAATGTTGCGGATGATATCTTCAGGCGCGGGCTGGTGCGGCCCGGGCAGTAGGTGGGAATCAACCCCGTAATAAAAATAAACCCGGCAATAAAAAAACCGGCCTCGGCCGGTTTTCTTGTTGCTGCAGGAGCGGATCAGTCCAGCTTCCAGGCGTAGTCGACCTTGGTCCAGGTCTGGGCCGGGGCGCCGTCCTTGGTGCCCGGCTTGAACTTGCAGGCGGACAGTCCTTTCAGGGCTGCCTTGTCCAGGCCCTTGAAGCCGCTCGACTTTTCCAATTTCGAATCTGCAACCGAACCGTCGGCATTCACCTGGAAGGACATCGAGGTCACGCCCTGCTCTTCGTTCATCAGGGATGCTTTCGGATATTCCACCTTGCACTTCGATGCATCGAAGCTGGCCGGCACTTCACCGGCAAAGGCGGCGCCGGCAAAACCGGACACGAACAGGGCTGCCGCCAGGCTGACTGCAAATTTCTTATTGGACATTTTTGTTTCCCCTAAATAACACAGTTTTTTTTAAATGCCGGTGGGTGTCACCGGCGTTTGGATGAGCCTTATTTGCTCAGGATTTGCTTAGAATTCTTCCCAGTCGTCGCTGGCGGCGGCGGCTGCCACTTTCTTCGGGCTCGCGCCCTTGTCCGCTGCCGGGGCTGCATTGGCAGCAGGCTTGGCGGCCGCTTTCTTCACCTGCGGCCGGGCCGCCGGACGCGGCAAGGCGGCGCGGGTTGTAACGGAAGTGCCAGCCGTGGCCGCTGCTGGCACTTCCGCCACGGCAGCGGCGGCTTCCATGCCCTCTTCCAGCTTGAAGATGCTGACCACGCGCTGCAGTTCGGCAGCCTGGTCCTGCAGGCTCTGGAAGGCAGCGGCGGCCTGTTCCACCAGCGCGGCGTTCTGCTGGGTCATGCCGTCCATTTCGATGATCGACAGGTTCACCTGTTCGATGCCGGCGCTCTGCTCGGCGCTGGCGTTGGCGATGTCGCTCATGATGTCGGTCACGCGCTTGACGCTGTCGACCACCTCTTCCATCGTCACGCCGGCCTGGCCGACCAGCTTGCTGCCGCGGCCGATCTTCTCGACCGAGTCGCCGATCAGGGTCTTGATTTCCTTGGCGGCAGCGGCCGAGCGCTGGGCCAGGTTGCGCACTTCGGAGGCCACGACCGCGAAACCGCGGCCCTGTTCGCCGGCACGGGCCGCTTCGACCGCGGCGTTCAGCGCCAGGATGTTGGTCTGGAAAGCGATGCCGTCGATCACGCCGATGATGTCGGCGATCTTGCTGGCCGAGCTGTTGATTTCGCCCATGGTGCCCACCACTTGCGACACCACTTCGCCGCCCTTGCGCGCCACGTCGGACGCGGTCGCGGCCAGCTGGTTGGCTTCGCGGGCATTGTCGGCGTTCTGTTTCACGGTCGAGGTCAGTTCTTCCATCGCCGAGGCGGTCTTTTCCAGCGAGCTGGCCTGCTGTTCGGTACGCGAGGACAGGTCGATGTTGCCGGCCGAGATTTCACGCGATGCCGTGGTGATGGTCTGGGTACCGCGGCGGACCTGGCTGACGATGTCGACCAGGCTGTTGCGCATCTGTTTCATTTCGGTCAGCAGGCTGCCGCGGTCGCTCGACTTGGTGTCGATGGCCACCGACAGGTCGCCCTGGGCGATGCTGCCGGCAATCTTTGCGGTGTAGCCCGGCTCGCCGCCCAGCTGCTTGATCAGGCCGCGGGTGATGAAGTAGGCGGCGGCCACGCCGATGGCGACGGCCAGGGCCAGCAGGGTCAGCATGAAATTGCGGGCGCCGGCGAAGGCGGCTTCGGCATCGACCTGGCTCTGGGCGTTCTGCTTGTCTTCCATCTTGCCCAGCTGGTCCAGCGCTTCCAGCCATTTCTTCTGGGCCGGGCGGATTTCCTTGACCATCACGCGGGTCGCGTCCATGGCGTTGTTCGCCAGGTAGAGTTGCGAAGCCTTGGCGATGGCCGGCATGGCGATGCTTTCGGCTTCCTTGACCTGGGTCAGCAGCGATTTTTCTTCGCTCGATGCCTCGAGGGCGAACTTCTCGGACAGCTTTTGCTGCAGGGCGTCGTACTTGGCGGTCTGTTCCTTGAAGCGGTTCAGTTCCGGTTCCATGTCGGACGGATCGGTCATCAGGGTCAAGGTACGCAGCGAGGTGACGCGCTCGCTGACGTTGTTGCGCATGTCGACGACCAGACGGGTCACGACATTGTTCACGCTCACCACATGATCGAGCCGGTTCTGGATCTGTGCCATGCGGACGATGCCGACGACGGTCACCACGACCAGCAGTACCAGGACCAGGGCGAAGCCCAGACCAAGTCGCACGCCGACCTTCATGTTTGTCAAATTCATTACTTGTCTTCCCTGTTTCAAATGATCGAAATCGCCCGGGACTTGCTGCGCCGCGCATCGCACCACGAATACCATCTCCCCGTGGCAATTCGTGTATTTCCTCAGGATAAATCAAAATGCTAAAGTTGCAGATAGAAAACATGATTTGCAGCAAAACTGTTTTACTAGCACAACACTTAATGCGTCCTGATGAACGGTTCAGCAAGGAGAAGTGAGCCAAGTATGCGTTCTAGGCTTGCCGTCTAGCAAGAAGTTTACATGAGGAAAGGATATCTAGACAAAAAATGTCGCGGATTTTGAACACGACTGGGCCCGATGGACGGCGGTTTCATATTGGCAGGATGGGTGAAGCGCACGCGCGCACCATCACCGTGCGCTCACGCGCAGCGGGGATAATGCGGGTGGATGTGATCAGGCTGCCTGGCGCAGGCGCGCTGCAGCTTCGAGCAGGAGTTCGGGATCGCCGCCGGCCAGGCGGCGCGAATCGGACAGCAACTGGCGATAGGCGCGTGCCCCCGGCAGGCCGGCCATCAGGCCCAGCATGTGGCGGGTGATGCTGTTCAGGCGCAGGCCGAGCGGGCCGTACCGGTCGAGCTGGGCACGGATATAGGGAATCATGGCCTGCAGCACCTCGTCCCTGCTCTTCGCCGGCGTGTCGTCGCCATAGAAGCGCGCGTCCCAGTCGGCCATCAGCCACGGGTTGTGATACGCCTCGCGCCCGATCATCACGCCATCGACGTGCTCCAGGTGCAGCGCGATCTCGTCGTTGGTCTTGATGCCGCCGTTGATCAGGATTTCCAGGTCCGGGAATTCGCGCTTGAGCTGGTAGGCCACTTCGTAGCGCAGCGGCGGGATCTCGCGGTTTTCCTTGGGCGACAAACCCTTCAAGACGGCATTCCGCGCGTGCACGATGAAGGTACGGCAACCGGCATCGGCGATGGTGCCGACGAAATCGCGCACGAAACCGTATTCCTCGTTGTAGTCGATGCCGATGCGGTGCTTGACGGTGACGTCGATCGACACCGCATCGCGCATCGCCTTGACGCAATCGGCCACCAGCTGCGGCTCGCTCATCAGGCAGGCGCCGAACGCGCCCTTCTGCACGCGCTCGGACGGGCAGCCGCAATTCAGGTTGATCTCTTCATAGCCCCATTTTTCGCCCAGCTTCGCGCTGGTCGCCAGGTCGGCCGGGTCGCTGCCGCCCAGCTGCAAGGCGACCGGGTGCTCGACCTCGTCGTAGCGCAGGTGGCGCTCGACGTCGCCGTGGACCAGGGCGCCGGTGGTGACCATCTCTGTATACAACCAGGTGTGGCGCGTGATCTGGCGGTGGAAGACGCGGCAGTGGCGGTCGGTCCAGTCCATCATCGGGGCAACACTTAATAACCTCTTGTTTTTACTATGTTTTTTGTCGTTCATTTTTGCTATGTGCAGCTACCAGTGCACACGATGTGCACACGAATGGGGTTGTTCGGGCATAATCCGGGCATAACTTGACACACAGAAATTGCACACGATGGCTACGATTACGAAACTTCCGAGCGGAAAATGGCGGGCACAGGTACGAAGAGGCGGAATGTATCGCGGGGAGACGTTCAGCCTAAAACGCGACGCCGAAGCATGGGCAAGGCAAGTTGAAGTACAAGCCGAACATATCGTCGCTACCGGCTACCAGCCAGTGCCCGAGGGTTACAGCATTGGTGACTTAATCGATGGCTACGGCCAAGAGTGTAACATGGGCGGAAAGACGAAACAGGCTACTCATGCCATGCTGAAGCGAGAGCTCGGCAGTGTCCCGCTGAAGCGTTTAAACAGCATCCACCTACGCGACTTCATCGACAGACGGCAAGAAGCTGGCGCTGGTGGAGTCACCATTGCGGCTGACTTGTCCTTTTTCGGTGCCATCCTGAAATGGGGAAAACACTCCCGCAGGATGGATTTGCCAACTGACCTTGCCCGAGACGCAAGACGCGACCTCACCGCTCGACAGGTCAACACCCGTAGCGTTGAACGTGACCGGGAGCCTACCCCGGCTGAGCTTGAGCGCCTGTTCGCTCACTGGCGTGACAACAAGCGTCAAAAAATACCGATGGCAACGATCTGTGCGTTCGCTCTTGCTACGACCATGCGTCAGGAAGAAATCTGTTCGATTGCATTCGACGACCTCGACATTGAAAAGCGCACTGTCATCATTCGTGACAGAAAAGACCCCCGCAAGAAGGCTGGCAACCACCAAAAAGTGCCCCTCCTTCCCGCTGCATGGGCAATAGTCGAACCGATACTAGCAACCCGTAAAGCTGGCCGAATTTTTCCTTATCAGGCTGCGAGCGTGAGCACGGCCTTCACCCGCGCTTGCAGCAAACTGAAGATTGACGACCTCCACTTCCACGATCTCCGGCATAAGGCAACCAGCGACCTATTCCGTAGCGGCTTGTCAATACCGCAAGTTGCCCTGCTTACCGGCCACAAGACCTGGACACAACTCCAACGTTACACGCATACCAAGGCAGAAGACGTTCATGCGGCTTTGTCAGCGCTAACCAACCAAGGACTTAAGACGGCATGAATATGTTAAACCAAGAGGAAGCTGAGGCAATCGACCGAGAATTTCGTGAGATGTACGACCTCACCAACGAAAGCACTTTTGCTTTTTTATTACGAACTGCCCGAACAGAGGACTCCGAATCCTTTGTTTCCAACATGCACCGTGCCCTCGGTTGGCTCTTGCCGAGACTTACGCCACGCACTCGACCAATCTTCGATCAAATCATGCTGCTACTTGACGAACTGATGAGTCGGCCATGTGCGCAAGTACGGACGAGGTGGTGACCTCGATGAAGCGTGAGGAGGTAATGCACTTGTTTGGACAAGCCAACTCGCTGCACGCACTTGAACCGCTGCTCGCTGCACAGGAAGCGTTCAGACAGGCACAAAGCGCTCGTGCGACGAAGCCGCGTGCCCGCGACGAAGTAGACGCACAGCGGATAGCGAAAGCGTACTGGACAGGTCACACGGGACGTGCTGAGCGCGGTCGCGTCAAAGAGCTTGCGAGAGAGTACGGTGTGACAGAAGGCACCGTCAGAAACTACGCCAAAAAGTACACGCCGGACAAAATTGCGTAACAGCCGGGCTACTGTCTTTTGACGCTTTAGAGTTCAGCCTTCACCACAACGAAGGAGGAACAAATGCAGCAAAACTCAACCTTAAACCCGAGCGTGGCTGACCTTGCTCGGGCTGTCAACTGCTTTGACGAACATAGCTTCGCTGCCCTTGCAGGAGTCAAGGTATCCACACTTGACGCGTGGCGCAAACGAGGCAAAGGTCCAGAGTATGCATTACTTGGATGCAACTACCTGTACCCAATTGAAGCGGTTCAGAAGCACATTTCAAGCTGCGTTCGGCGCCGAACAAAGATCGCTCCTCAGCGAGTGCTGATGTGACGATCACGTAGGTGGCGTGCGAAAGCATCCTGTTCTTTACACTTTTCGTGTCATTTTCAGGCTCCCACCAAGCAAATTTTAGCAGAATTCTTGTCAAGAAATTACCAATCTCTATCGATATGGATAGAAAACAAGGGTTTAGCTAAACAGATCGTCACTTTTTTGCAGTAATAACTTCGCGGTAAAAACCCAATTGTGTAGACGAGTATTCGACCCATCAGGGCCGCTGATCCTGCTCGTCTATTTAAAACCAAACTATTAAGGAACCCATGAAAAACGATTTGCATCTTCTCAATCTGAAATCCAAGTACAGTGAGAAAAAAACAACTGAAGACCTTGTCATTCCACTTTCTGAAAATGCTTGGCGGCTCTTGGCTCAGTTAGACGAATTGGTTGGCATCCCCCTTCCAGCACTCCTCGAAAGGATGCTGGAAGATGCTATCACCTGTGAATGGTGGCCTGACTGGGTCGATTGGACAGCGTGTAGCGATTCGTCGCTTAGCCGTAATGCCTCCGAGAAGAAAGTGGCCGGCTTATTGTCTGGAGAATTTCCCAGTTGAGCATGGGGCTTCATCCCTAATCGACCGCATTGAAAAATTCCCGAATCGCTCTTAACCGGACGGTTCGGTTTTTACACCTACTAAATGGCATCCAATGAACAAAACTAGCACCGACCTCTGGGGCATTCATCGAAAGGATTTATATGACCGACACAGTATTGCGCCACCAACATCGTGAGCGCTCATTTGTACCGTCACACCTTTTCAACGCGTCACAGCATACGTTCCTTCGCAAAATTACTATTGGCGAAGATGATGAGCCGAACAAGACGGTGGCGGCTGCTAGGCGCCCCCGAGGAAGGCCACGCAAGGTCGACACGAACGCATTAAAGCTTTACCTACAAGATTGCTCACCCGGACACGCTTTGTCAAAACTCCCGGAGTTCGATAACATCGTTACAGGTGCGGTGAACCTGGACCTTGGAGACAACGCTAGGCCGCTGAGCAAGCGTACCGTTATCGCGATGCTTCGCAGATTGGATGTGATCTCTACCGCAACAGTGCAGCAATATATGCACATGACCCTTCGCCATTGTTGCGAGCGCCATGCGCAGAAGATTGCTCAGTGCCTCCGTGTGATCCAGAACGCATCGATGAAGGTAGCCGAAAGTTACTGGCCTAAGTTTCAAGAAATCGGCCAGTCTTACGCACATGGGCCGGCTAATTACATAGCACCATGCGGGAATAGCACCTGCGTAATCTGTGCGGCAGCACCAGTACGGGGTTCACAGTGGGCGGAAAGTGTAAGCTGTAGAGACGACGAAAACAACTTCGTAATCGATGACGATGATAACGCTGAACAAGTACCGGATTGGCGTGTTGCTGATTAAACGCCACCTAAGTATAGGCCGTGCGTTAGCGGAGGCTAGTGTACTCAATTGAGCATTAGTGCCATAGGCACGGAAATGCTGGCGAAGTAGCGTATCAGCAGGATTACGATTAAACGCCACCTAAGTTAAAGCCGTGCGGAAGCGGAGGCTAGTGTCACTTACTTGTAGTTAGTGCCATAGGCACAGTACAAACATTTGGCCTATGGCCATATGTAAGCAGCTACAAAGTAATTCCTTTCCCTCCCCTATCGGCCCGCTCCTCGGGCCTTTATGGTTGTACCAATTACCTAGTATCCAGCGCGACAAGCGCAGATTTATCGTTCTGGCCTATGGCCTTAATTTGCGAAGTAAAGATGAAACCTACCTTCTCTGCCTCCTTCTGTTGGCCCGCAGCAGCGGACCGGAGGAGTAAAGCAAAAACAGGTAAACCCATTGGTCAAATCAACCGGAAATCGATTATTACTGAATCCAAATCGAAAGTGGTCCAAAATCTGGTTGTACACGACATAAATTAGCATGCGCGATGGCAATCCCGACACTTGAAGGCATAAAGTTTTTCATTGATGTATTGTCCCAGAGATCAAAAAGCTCAGGCATATAAGGACGAAGCCGCATTGAAAACTCTTTCACCTTCTCAAGTGGTAACCGTGGACGCCCGCGTAGCTGGTTAACAAGCTCACGCTGTTGTAAGTCAAGATTAAAAAAATCATCTATTGCGGTTCCCATGCCTTGAGGCGCATCAAGAACTTCTATTAACTCGTGCGTATGCGGGCTGGGTCGAAGAAGCTGACGCCCTTGCACGCTTAATCCCGCAACGACAGGATCAGTAGGCGGGAATCCTGCTTGCCAGATGTTCGGATAGCCTTTTAAAAACACGTCAGCAAGTGAAATTTCACCCAACTCCACAACTCCACACCCCGTATAAGCCAAATGGCTATATGCAGCGTTAGACAGCTTTGCTCCTCCAATGAAGGGCAGCACCCGTAGGTCCATCATCTGAAGAAAAGAATGAACGTCAAGCACTTTTTGATTTGTAGTCCGACGGAGTACAAACGATATTGTCAATGCCGCAACCTGCTCATCTGTAAGGCGCGAGACAACATCCAAAGCTTCATTTAAAACGATTTGCTGTAAGCTCTTCCGTTGCTCGCCACTACGCCGAACCAACAGTTCAACAAGCAATGTCTCCAAATTCTGATCTCCACTGATTGCTTGCGCTTTCTGTGCCGTCAGGAGCGCATATCGGAAATTTGGATCGTTCGCCTGTTCTAACGCGGCAGGGTTTTCTTTCTGAATTCTTTCTAAATACTTATCAAGTACGCTTTGTGCCCTTGCTGTTGCAACGTCCCCAGCGTGGTCTAAGAATTTAAAAAAGTCGGCCCGAAATGTGTCTTGTGCCACTGCGCGAACTTGCTCTACAGTGACCCCATAATGATTTGTTTGATTTACGGTAACTCCGTCAGCTGATCCTGCTGCTTGGATAGCTACAGCACCATCACCTACATTTTGATCTTGGGGTTTATTTAGCATTTTCAGTTCTTCTTATTAATACGGGCGTTATTTGCGTCACGGCCCGCTTGAATGCCCGCTCCACCACCGTCTACATTTTGAGATTGCCCGCTCGGCGGCTCTTTGCGCTCAACGAAGAATACATAAATAAACGCCGCAAGAGCAATAACGGCCGCACTAATACTGTCATACCCCGGCATATTGATTGCCCAAGCGCCGGTTATAACTAGAGCTAAAGTGGTAGCTATCTTATACAAAAGCATATCCGTCCTAAGATTATATTAATTTCATGATTTACAAAGCTTTGTTTTTCAAGAAAGCATTCCCAATAAATGAACGGTGTCCTGACCGTGCTTTTGGAATCGAACCAGGAGATCTTGCAGCCCTGTTTTCGTCACGATATGCAAATAGGATATGAGAAAGTCAATCGGCGGTGTTACATTAATCCTTTGCGTGCTGCCAATAAAGTACTGAACCTCATCCGTTTGAAATGGCTCCGTTACAAGATTGCCATTTTCATCGTAATTAACAGCCCATAGTGTTCCTTCCGGTACGACTAAGACAGGTAAAACAGCTGCTTTTTCAGATGGATCGTGTATTGAAAGATGTACGAAAGCGGCCTTATTCAGTAGTTGGCTTGATGAAGCAATTGCCTGCCCCCATTTTTCAAACACCTCTGCATCCTTAGAGTGCAGCTTTCCTTCACCATTGAAACCCACTTGAGATAATGCTTTACCAACGTAGTGCTGCTGTGGGTAAAGCGAAGCTCCATGAGTAAGAGGATGAGCGTGTGGCGTCATTAACATTAACGACCTCCACTTCCCATTCGACATCACAATGTGCTGGTAACTTTCTGCGCTAATTCGCGGTATCTGGCTAACTAGCAGAGGGAAACTAGGACGCAGGAATTTGCACTCGATTGCAAAGTAGACGTGGAAGTGCTCTCCGCACGCCACGCGTGCTTGTACATCGAACTGCCTTGCTTTACCTGACTGCGGGTCAATGTAAGACCCTGCATGCGTTGCCTCGTACCCAAGCCTTCGGGCTAAGCTGTACGCATATAACTCCAAAGCGAAATCATCTTGTGTGGTAGCTATGAACTCAGCAAGGTGTTCTTTCGTAATCGTGTCGGTTGGCTGCCTGCCTTCGTGCTTTACAGATTTTTGATTCATAAAAGATAAGGCGAGTGGACAAGAATCATAGGCTACTCTGTAAACTACCAGAGATCAAGGACAACAGTCAGCCTCTGATTAGGCGTCACGTTGCCCCGATAACACCGTGCTGAATTGATATGAATAATCGACGCGGCCTGCGACTCTGCAAAAGAGGAAATTGTCCAGTGCTGCACAAGTAGGGTAGGAAAGCAAAGCAATAGTCTTTTGTTTAGCAGAGACAAATGGCAAGTAGTAATATGGGTTTGCACTTAATCCAGCATAAATCGGGTAGATCGCCATCCAAATCGCTAGTAACTCAGGCACTTGCGCGTCAAGGGATTGCCCTAGTTTCTTTACTTCTTCTTCTGAAAGCATTTCTACAGTGCAGCGTTCGAACACTCTGCGCAAAATCTCCCTTACCGTAAATTCATCGACAGCTGGTTTATCAAGTAAGTCAGCGAGCCGCGTTAGGTAAAATGCGGTATCCTCCCTAGCATTTTGTAAGTATGCTTGGTGCGAAGCATGGTCGTTAGTTTGCTTCTGTAACTGAACCTGCATAATCAGAACGATAAATGTCAAGGCTGCCAATAATGGTCCATATATCCCTGACATTGCCGAACCCATTGCAGCCCAGCTTTCCTCTTTGGACGTGATTATCGTTCCGACGTAGTACCTGTAAAACCATATCGGCACGAACACTGCCGCGCTGAACGCTACCGACAAAAGCAATACCCAACGCTTTCGAATCCAGTCCATCTTTAGGCCCCATCAACGAACATTGTTAATCTAACAACAATACCTGATCTATTTAGAGTCCGCATTAGATAAACGTTCGCTTGTTGCGACCACTAAACGTCCTTATAATGGGTGCAACCAAACAGAAACAATTAAAATCCAGCATGAAACAAGCCGTTGCCCTCGTCCGTGTAAGTACGTCCGAACAAGGTAAGTCCGGCCTCGGGCTGGAAGCGCAAGAAGCGGCAATTCGAAGCTTCGCCGCCGCTGAAGGGTTTGACATCGTGGAACTGTTCTCCGAGGTGGCAAGCGGTGCACAAGGTATTGACGAACGCGTAGGCTTGCGTACTGCACTGGCACGGGCCAAGAAACTGCGTTGCCCGGTCATCGTTGCCAAGCTCGACCGCCTATCGCGTGACGTAGCGTTCATTTCCGGCCTGATGGCTCGTGGCGTCCCGTTCATCGTTGCTGAGCTGGGTGCGGATGTCGATCCGTTCGTCCTGCACCTGTACGCGGCACTCGGGGAGAAGGAACGCAAGCTCATTGGTCAGCGCACCAAGGCAGCTTTGGCAGCGAAGAAAGCTCAAGGCATCAAGCTCGGTGCAATCCAACACAAAGACCCGCAAGCCATTGTGAAGGCACGGGCTAAGGGCAACGCCACCAACGCCACCAAGGCCGCTGCGTTCGCTGCAAAGATGATTCCAGAAATCCAGAAGCTGAGAGCGCAGAACATGACGCTGGATGCCATCGCCGCAGACCTGAACAGCCGTAACGTTGCGACGTTCAACGGTGGCGAGTGGCACAAATCTACGGTGTCTCGCCTGCTCTCGAAAGCAGCATAACGCCAGACGCGAATAAAGACCTGAATTGTGAAAAGGTTATCTGCCGCTCGATGAACTAAGCCGGACACTAACAGCTTGCCCGGCCTAGTTGACGCCACTACGTTAGCTGCGGTGCTTGATCCAAGTCACAGTGACCCAGCAGGCGAGCGCAAAGATCACGAGTCCTGCTACGATCAGGGCTCCTGCGAGGTTCTGCTGAAACTCCGCAGGCAACCCATGTACACCCGTAAAAAACGCTGCAATGATGCTGTCCATACCTGTTCCTATTCATTTGCAACAATATTCCGAATTTACATAAGGAATCTGATTGCACCTAAACGAATGTCGGACATAGAATGGGCAAGACGGCTCACATTTGTGAGCGCGTCGTACGGTAGTCTAAGTCCACTCTTGTGTGCCTAGATTGCTGGTTAAGCCCTTCCTTTCTTAGCGTTTAGCTATTGATCCGCCTGCCAGCGGTAGGGTTTAAATTAAGGAGTAGGGGCTGGCCTGAGAAACCAGTTCCCTCTCCTCTCTCTTCCCTGCTCACCTCTTCGTTAGAGCACCAAGTAGTTTCCTTGGAGAAATACAGACTGCTTTCAGGTGTCTGGTAAGTTTGCTTCCAAATTTCACTGCTTGATTTCCCGCACTGAGGATTCTTCTTACGTGCGTGAAATTAATTATGTGCTGATTAGTTTTCGAAGTCAAAAACGTGGCACGGACTTGTGTGATCTGATTCCAAACTGTTGAATTTAAAGGAAAAATAAGGTTTTTGAAGAGTCCGCTAGATGAGTGCCACTGTACTTGCGCACAGGCGTCAAAGTGGCACGTTTGATCGATGTGAAATAAAGCGCAAGTGACCAACTAGCACGGGCCTAGCCATAGATACGCAACTACGGATGTGCTCGTCAGAACGCAGTAGAAAGCCCGTAGCAGCCTCAACAGTATTCAGGCCACCTAGTAGCACTTAACATCATCTAAGCGCCCCTAGGCCCGCTGAGTGGCCTTCCTGAGCCTTCTGCGGTATTGGCTTGGCTCACCCTACCTATACCCAGCGTACCCGACTCGATTAGCGGCCCCACAAGGCGTTCTACGGTGCGGATGACCCGTTCCCCTTGCCGGCCTCTGCGGAAGGCTCCTTGATATATTAAATTTGACCTGTGGCCCATCGGAACCCGCGTTTTCGGGTGCTTGACCAAGCATTCGCCCTCCGATACTTTTTTCCTGGACTACGATACGGTACGAAGCAACACCCCGTATCTGGTAAATTTTTTTTGAAAAATCGTAGGTGGAAATCACTGTCCGGCGTCACGCTACGGCTTGCGCGGAAACACCACTTACTGGCAGTAGGAAGTTAAGTACAGTTCCCTAATTCCTGCTACACCTGTGTTGACGGCTGCCAACGTCCTCTTGCCTTGATCAAGCAAGAATCCCCGTTCAACTTGCAACGGAGGAAAAAATGATCGACGCATACTTGCAGTTAGGCGACATTAAAGGCGAGTCGCAAGACTCAAAGCACGCAGGATGGATTGAAGTAATCGGCGTCCGCTGGGGTGTCACCCAACCAAGAGCCACAGCCGTATCGACTGCCGGTGGACATACGAGCGGCAAGGCCGATGTTCACGAAGTCAGCTTCGATAAGCTGGCCGACATCGCCTCTCCCGTGCTCTTCCAGACCTGTGCTACCGGGAAGACGATCCCCAAAGCCAAGTTTGAATTCTTCCGAGCCGATGGTGACGGCTCCCGAGTCAAGTACTTCGAAATCGAGCTTGAGAACGTGATGCTGTCCAGCGTCACCCCGACCAGCGCCAACGGGGGCATCATCACGGAGAGCATCCATCTGGCATCGTCCAAGTTCAAATGCTCGTACACCCAGCAGAAGATAGGCGGTGGTGCTGGCGGACAGACTGCCGGTGGCTGGGATTCCGCCGCCAACAAGGTCTACGCCTGACAGGGGGACACCATGCCGCATCCTGTTGTCTACTCCACCGACATGAATACGTTGATCCGCGAATGGGAAGAGAAGTACAAGAAAGCGTGGAACGAAAGCCGCTGGGACGGGCTACGTGCTCTCAAGATCGCAGACGGAGAATGTGCCCGACTACCGCAGGGGCTGACGAATGTCGGCCACACTAGCCGCTGGCAACCGGGTGAACGAGTCATCGACATTGCTCGCACCCTCAAGCCAGGAACGGTTATCGCCAATTTCATGTTTGAATACGATAAAGCGTGGTACCCCAACACTCACGGATATCACGCCGCCTTGTTCGTGCGTGGAGAAGGCTATAGCGTCGTGACTGGGAGGCCAAGCCAGATCATCATGTTCGACCAGTGGAAGGGGAAGCCGCCTAGCCTTCGTCCTGTCAGGAACTGGCCCGATCAAGTCGAGAAGGAGAAAGACCCGTCCAATGACGCTAAAGCGTTCCATGTGGTGCTAGTGCCATGATGCGAACATTCTTCGCAGCCCTGATGCTGGTTTCTACCGCTGTACGTGCTGAAGCGGTGTATCGATGCCCACAGACCTACCCCGGCAAGGATGCATCCCCTGCGCCCTTGACAGGGGCTTCTATGCGATCCGGTGACCTACACGGCAACGGATGGATTGCACCGCCAATGGACGAAGCAGCCGAGGAAGGATATGACGAGCGATACGCGTTTGCAGACGATGAACAAGCATGGCTCATCTGTACGTACGGCAGTCGCAAGCGCATCAAGGGACGCATCCACAATGGACATGAATGGGCACAGCGGATGGAGGTTGGCGGAAGCGAATGGTGGGTGAAGCTGGCACCCCAGATAGGAACATGCACCGTCCAAGTCCGTGAAGTGAAGTCACGCCCCCCAAACAAAAGTACTTGGACGGTCGAGGCTACATGCCAGCGCCAGTAATCCAGACACAAAAAGGGGGCTTCAAGCCCCCTCTCCTTTGTTTGAAGTCACCTTTGGGCTCATGGGAGGCTTGACGCTTGTAAGCATCGCCCCCCTTCCGAGCCGTCAATCTAGCATGGATGAGTGCACACAATGTGCACATGAAACCGCCAAAACCCGCATGGATTCTGGTTTTTACATCCAGTCCATCATGGGCGCTACCGACAAGCGGCGGCCGCGCGGATTTTCTTGCTTGACTTCGTTCATTCGGATTGTCATGAGCGCCGCAGGCGGCATACCGAAGAGCCCGTGCATCGCGTGCTCGGGTGTCGGCTTCTGGAAAAGGACCGTCATTATACGTGACGGCAAGCCTCTCTGTTACTGGTTTCAAACCGCGCCATAACTGCGACACAACATCTGGCGCAGTTCCAAGAACCGCGCCACAATAACGCCATTTCCTCCCAAACTGCGCCAATCGATCATGTCAACCGCTGCTGACTTGCTGAACACTATCCAGAAAACTGACACCGGCTCGACACTGGCTGAACTTCTCATCCAACATCCTCAGATTGCCCGGCGTACGGCGCAACACTTGATCTCACAAATGATCGAACGGGGGCAGATCACTGCGGTTGGCGAAGGCCGGCTCGCCGCTGTTTCGCGCCAATCTGTGCCCCCTGACCTTCCTGGACGTACCCGAGCAAGCCTACAGCCGCGCCACCCTCGGCGTATATGAACTAACGCGCGTCAAGTTGCTGCGCGACCTGTACGTCTGGGCCTATGAGCGATCGACACAGGAATACCTCGCCCTGAAGCAGAATCTGGCCGAACCCGCCCCCCTGCGCCTGGCCTGGCGTGACCTGATCAAGCAGACCATCCGCGAGATCGTCCTTCATCCGGAAAACGAGCCCCTTGCCGGCATCCAGCGATCCGTAGCGCGCGATGTCCCGGAGCATGAGCAGCCCAGCGTGCAGGCGCTCATCATCGAAGAACTCAAGCGCATGCACGAGGGCGTACTGGCACGCTATGGCTTGCGGCCGTCCGAATACGCAGCCTGGAAGGCGGTACGCCGGCATTGAGAACATCCCGCGTTGGAGCCGGCCTTAGACGGCAGGCAGCGTCGACAGCGAAAAGCACCGGCGTCCCCTGCTCTTCGCCACATACAGCGCCTTGTCGGCTTCCGCACCGAGGTCGGCGGCTTTCACCGGGAACGCAGCCGTATAGGCGACCCCGATGCTGGTCGATATCGCGCGCTCGCCTTCCTCCAGTGCGAACGGACGTTCGAAGGCTTTCAGGATCTTGGCCGCGACCAGCGACGCCTCGCCGGCCCCTTTCAATCCTTCGAGAATGACGGTGAACTCGTCGCCCGCGAGACGGCACACGGTATCGGTGACACGGACGGCCGACTTCACCCTCGATGCGAATTCCTGCAGTACGGTATCGCCGGCCGCGTGGCCCAGGGTGTCGTTGATCTGCTTGAAGTGATCGACATCGAGGTACATCAGGGCGATACCCGTGCCGTTGCGCTGCGCGCGCTGGAGTGCCGCTTCGATCCGCTCGCCGTAGGCACGCCGGTTCGGCAACCCGGTCAGCGTATCGACGCGCGCCAGCCTGCTCAGTTCTTCCGCGTGGCGTTTTGCCTCGGAAATGTCGGCACCCAGGACATACACCCCGTTGAAAACACTGCCATCGATATCGGGAATGCGCGTGATCTCCATGGTGCGCAGCGCATCCTGCGTCGGGATCACCATCTCGAAGCGCACCGTCTCGCCGTCGAGTCCGCGCTGCAGTTGCTGCCGGTATTCGCGGTAGAGCGTGTCGCCCATCACCTCCTTCACCGTCCTGCCGACGATGGTGCCCGAGGGGACCCTGAACCATTCCTCATAAGTGGCGTTCGCAAATTGATAACGTTCGGTGCGGTCGACGTAACCGATCAGGACAGGCAGGCTGTTGGTGATCGTACGCAGGCTGCGCTCGCTGGCTTCCAGGCGGCGCGTCGATTCCTTCAACGCCGTCATATCCTTGAGCGCAATGACGGCACCGATACCCGTTCCATCCTTGGCGTGCAGCGCCCGGCCGCTGGCAAGGACGAAACGCGGCGGGGCATTCTGCGGCTTCACCACCATTTCGGTGTTCTCGACCAGCTCTCCCTGCAGCGCCCTGTAGAGCGGAATCTGCGGCGTTTGCATGATGGTTTCGCCATCCGGCAGGAAGAGCCGGAAATGCGCTGCCCACTCTTCAGGCAGGACCGAGGCCGGCGGCAGGCCATGGATGTCCCTGGCGGCGCGGTTGAACATCGTGACCGCGCCGTCGCTGGCACACACCACCACGCCGACGTCGATCGAATCGAGAACGGCGTTGAGCAGTTGGCGCTCCCGGGCCAGTTCGTCCTCGATCTGTTTTCTGACCGAGATGTCATGGATGAACGTGCCAAAGAAATGCGTGTGGCCAGCGTTGATCAGGCCGATTGTCATCTCGACAGGAAATTCTTCACCGTCGCGGCGCATCGCACACTGCTGGATCCGCTTACCCACGACACCCGAGCTGCCGGCCATCGAGTAGCGCCGCATGCCGCTTTCGTGTGCTTCGCGGTAACGCGGAGGAATGATGGTTTCCGCGACCGTCCGGCCCAGGACGTCTTCGCGCGACCAGCCGAAAATCTCCTGCGCGCGCGGATTCCAGTCGGTGATCCGCCCCTGCGCGTCGACGCCGACAAAGGCATCGAGCGCCGTATCGATGATCGCCCTGCCCCGGCGCTCGCCCTTGCGCGTTTCCTGCATGGCAGAATTCAGTTCGACCGTACGGTCGGCAACCCGCGTTTCGAGCGTCGCGTTCAGTTCGCGCAGGCCGCGCTCGTTCGCCTGCAGCTTGGCCAGCAGCGCATTCAGTCCGCTTTCGAGAATCTGTACCTCGGTCAGGCGGCTGCCGATCGGCGGAATGTGCAGCGCATGCCCCGTACGCAGCGCATCGGCATGGTGGGTGATCGTTGCCAGGGGCCTGGTAATGGCCCTGGAAAACCACCAGACCAGCAGCGATACCAGGAGCGCCGCACCAATGCCGCCCCACAGGATCTGGCTGCGGAGTGCCGCGACCGGCTTGAACGCCTCATCCAGGGGCTGCCGCACGACGACGACCCAGCCCAGTCCCGGGTAGGTCTCGTGACCGCGGCTTTCGCTGTAGCCGACCAGGTAACGCTTGCCGTCCGGCCAGGTCTCGATGACTGAACCGTTTTTATCGTGCAGGGCGCGCTTGAAACTTTCCTGCGCAAGTACCTTGTCCGCAAGGTCCGCAGGCCCCAGAAGGACCGCGCCTTCCTTGCTCAGGATGAGCGTATCGACCGCCTTGCGCTCCGCAAGCGGCCTCAGCACCGAACGCTCGACTTCGGCAGCCCAGCGCCAGCTCAAATGCGTGCCGAAGACCCCCGCGATCTGCCCGTCCGGACCACGGTAAGGAAAAGCGATATCGAAGAAGCGCTTGGGCTCGCCGCTCGGATTGGGCAGCAGTTGGGCCAGCAGCACCGCCTCGTGCACGTCGTGCAGGTTGATGCCCTTGTATGCCGCGGCAAACCACGGGCGGTGCGACACATCCTTGTTTTCGAGCATGCCCTTGGTGGCGATCTTCACGATGCCGCTGTTGTCGGTCAGCCCGATCCACGCATAGTAAGGATAGGTGCTCTGCATGTTCTCCAGCACCTCGCGCTTGACCTTGGTCGACACGCCGGGCTCGGTGATTTCATAACGCTCGGCCATCAGCCTGACTTCGCGGTAGCGCTCATACATGCCGCGGTCGAGCTTGTCCGTGGTCTGAAACGCCAGCTCGGCCAGGTTGTGGCCGATGTCACTCTCGACTTGTCCGGCGAGGGTGTGCCCCACCAGTTGCAAGGTGATCAGGGTCAGGAGAAGCATGACTGCCGCGGAAACGGCAGCCAGGGACGGCGCCAGGGCAATCCGATGGAAGCGAGAAAGAAAGGCCATTAACTTAATAGTAGGCAAGATTGTTACAGGGGAGAAGAATAGTACGCCGCATCCTGCATCGTTGGCGCTGTAAACCGGGCCGGAAAAAAAATTCAAAAATTTTTCAAAAAAGATTTAATGCCGTACGGAAAGTAGTCGTCTTGTACCTGTGAGAGCGTGACAAGTGCCACCTCCAACCGACTACCCTCAAAATTCCAGGAGTACACCATGCTGAGCCTTCACACCAACAACGCTGCCCTGTCCGCGCAGAGCTCGATCAGCAAGACCCAGACCAGCCTTTCGACCTCGATGGGCCGCCTGTCGACCGGTTACCGCATCAACTCGGCAATGGACGACGCCGCCGGCCTGCAGATCGCCACCCGCCTGAAAGCCCAGTCGAGCGGCATGGCCGTTGCCATGCGTAACACCCAGAACGCCACCTCGATGATGCAGACCGCCGAAGGCGCACTCGGCGAAGCCAGCAACATCCTGGTCCGCATGAAAGACCTGGCAACCCAGGCTGCCGACGCATCGTCGAGCGCGGATGACAAGAAGGCCATGCAGTCGGAATACGATGCGCTGGCAAACGAACTGACCAACATTGTCGGCAACACCTCCTTCGGTGGCGCGAAGCTGCTGAACAGCAAGGCAACTGCGGCCGACTCCGCCACCGCCCTGGGCAAGAAAACCGTGGCGGACGACGCGCTGGCCGCGGCAATGATCGACTACGGTGTGAAGCCGGACCCGGACGCAAGCACGCCTGTGGTCGGCAGCGGCAAGCTGAAAGCTTATGCCGATGCAGAAGCAGCCTATGATGTGGACCCGACCGATGCGGGCCTGGCCAAGGCGAAGGTCGAGGCCAAGGAAGCCCTGAACATCTCGGCTGAGAAGCTGGCGAAAGCAGAAGCCGCACAGAAGGCGGCTACGGCTGTCTACAACGCGACTACCGCCTCCGAAAACACCGGTGTCGCGGGCAAATTCAGCAGTTCGCTGAGCTTCCAGATCGGTGCGTCCAGCAGCGAAACCATGACGCTGGACTTGGTGTCGCAAGTGTCGGACATGCACACCGCCTTGAAGGGCATCAGCTCGCAATACAACGGCTTCGGTACCGCTGGCACGGGCACCGGCACGGAACTGACCGGGACCAATGCACTGACCGGCGTCAGCACAGCAAACGAATCGGTCGACAAGCTGCAAGCAGCCATCGACTCGCTGGGCTCGGTCCGTTCCTCGCTGGGCGCGGCAGCCAACCGCCTCGACCACGCCAACACCAACCTGTCGAACGTCAGCAGCAACACCCAGGCTGCCGCCGGCCGCATCATGGACGTGGACTTCGCGACCGAAAGCGCCAGCATGACCTCGAACCAGATGCTGCTGCAAGCCGGCACCGCCATGCTGAAGCAGTCGAACAGCATGTCCTCGATGGTCATGTCGCTGCTGCAGTAATCGCACAGTAGGCTCTTCCAAAGGCCAGCCGCACGGTTGGCCTTTTTATTTTATAGTCTGCTCATCATGGCCAGCTTCTCCTTCCCTGCCCTTCCTCCGCCGCTGGCGGTGCCCGCCCTGCCGGCCGCGCCGGTCGCCCCGGTGGCTGCCGTCGCGCCGGTCGCGCTGCTGCAGGCGGAACTCGATGCGCTGCCGCTGCCGCAGGCCCAGGCGCCATCGATCCTGCCCGCGCCGAACCCGGCGGATACGCCGGACGGCGCGGCGATGCGGCCGGACCAGGTGATCATGTCGCGCCAGCTCAACTGGCCCACACCGGATGGCGGCACGCTCGCCGGTTCGTGGCGCAGCATGGTGCGCAGCTACGGCACCCAGTTCGCCACGCGCGAACAGCAGGCGCGCGCGGGCCAGCTGCCGTCCGCGGTGCTCTTGAGCGGTCAAGTAGGCACCCAGGATGCGCGCATGCTGCGCCAGGCCGACCTGCTGGCCGCGCCCAACGATGCCTGGCGCTTCACGGTGCATGCCGGCAGCGCCCAGGACCAGCACCTGCGCGTGGTGGAAAATGCGCCGGAACAGCAGCAGCGCCGGCGCCGCCAGGGCCGCGCCGCGCTGCGCCTGGAGCTGGTGCTGGCCGACGGCAGCGTGGTCACCGTACAGGCCGAACCGATTGCGGACGGGGTCAGGATCGCCTTGTGGGCGCCGGAAGCGCGCACGCTCGAGCGCCTGCGCGCGCTGCAGCCGCAGCTGGAAGCGGCGATTGGCCGCACCGGCTTGCGGGTGCTGGGCTGGGCGTGGCTGGAGCGGCCGCCGGAAGGCAACGTGCATGCGCGCCTGCCGTCGGCCGAGGCGGCATCGGCCTTGAGTTTGCCCGTGTTCAGGGCGATGGCGGAATTGGCGCTCTTGCTACCGGCTTGACCGATGCCGTCGCGCCTGCGAATTAACCGACCGTACCGACGATAGAGACTTCCCGGTTCTCGGGAATCTCGTTATACGACAGCACGTGCAGCCCCGGCGCGAACAGGCGCGCATAACGCGCCAGCAGCGGGCGCACCTGCGGCAGCACCAGCAGCAGCGGCGGCGTGTGCTGCTGCTTCATCTGCTCGCGCGCCACCGGCATGTTCAGCTGCAGCTGCGACAGCAGCTGCGGATCGATCGGGTAGTTGTCCAGCGCGACCTTGCCGCCGCCTGCCTGGCGCGCCTGGTTCAGTGAGCCGAGCAGCATGTTTTCCAGTTCGCCGGACAGGTTAAATGCCGGCATGTCCTTCTTCTTGCCGTACAGGCCGGACACGATCTGGCGGCGCAGCGCGCAGCGCACTTCGGCTGCCAGCAGGATCGGGTCCTTGGTGGTCTCCGAGCTGTCCAGCAGCGTGGTGGCGATGACGACGATGTCCTTCAGCGATACATTTTCGGCCAGCAGCGCCCGGAACACGCGCAGCAGCTGGGTGTGGGTCAGCGCCTTGTCGAGCGCCCCGGCCAGCTTGGGCGACAGCGCAGTGAGGCGTTCCATCATCGCCGGCACGTCTTCGTGGCGGAACAGTTCAGCCATGTAATCGCGGGCGATCTTCGAGGTGTGGGTGGCGATCGCGCTCGCCACTTCGACCACCTGGTAGCCCTGCCCCAGCGCATGTGCCTTCTGGCCCGGTTCGATCCAGGTGATCGCCATGCCGAAGGCCGGTTCGATGCCCGGGATGCCATCCAGCTCGCCGTAGACGTTGGGCGAGGCGATCGCCATCAGCGCGTCCGGCTGGACTTCCCCCTCGGCCACCACGGTGCCGTTGATGGAAATGGCGTACTGGTTCGGGCGCAGCGTCAGGTCGTCGCGCACGCCGATGGCCGGCAGCAGCAGGCCCATCTGCTCGGACAGGCTCTGGCGCACGCCCATGATGCGCTTGGTAAGGGTTTCGCCCTGTGCCTTGTCGAGCAGGTGCACCAGCTTGTAGCCGACGGCCACCGTGATCGGCTGCACCACCGGCAACTGCTGCCAGTCGAGTTCCGGTGCGCGGTCTTCGCGCAGGGCCGCCTCGATCGCGGCCACGCCGGCGGTGTCCGGCGCCTTCACTTCGCGCGTCAGCTTCCAGCCGACGTAGCCCAGCGCGGCGGCGAACACCATGAAGAAGAACCACGGCATGCCCGGCACCAGGGCCAGGATGATCATCACGCCGGCGGCCGAGAACAGCACGTTGGGCTGGGCCAGCAACTGGCCGCTCACCTGCTTCTCGAAGTCGCCGGAATCGCTGATGCGGGTGACCAGGATCGCGGCCGCGGCCGACAGCAGCAGCGCCGGGATCTGGGCGACCAGGCCGTCGCCGATGGTCAGCAGCGCATAGGTGCGGAACGCGTCGCCGAAGGACAGGCCGTGCATCAGCGCGCCGATGGCGACGCCGCCGATGATGTTGATGAGCAGGATCAGGATCGAGGCGATGGCGTCGCCGCGCACGAACTTGGAGGCGCCGTCCATGGCGCCGTAGAAGTCGGCTTCGTTGGCCACGTCCTTGCGCCGCTGGATCGCCTGCTCCTGGTTGATCAGGCCCGCGTTCAGGTCGGCGTCGATCGCCATCTGCTTGCCCGGCAGCGCATCCAGCGTGAAGCGCGCCGACACTTCCGAGATACGTTCCGCGCCCTTGGTGACCACCACGAAGTTGATGATCATGAGGATCACGAAGACCACCATGCCGACCACGAAATTGCCGCCGATGACGACGTTGCCGAAGGCTTCGATCACCTGGCCGGCCGCATGCGTGCCCTCGTGGCCGCGCAACAGCACGACGCGCGTGGACGCCACGTTCAATGCCAGGCGCATCAGCGTGGTGCCGAGGATCACGGTCGGGAACACCGAGAAGTCCAGCGGGCGCTTGCTCGACACCGACACCAGGATGACGATCAGCGCCAGCACGATGTTGAAGGTGAACAGCACGTCCAGCAGCACCGGCGGCAGCGGCAGCATGATCATCGCCAGGATGGTCAACAGGAAGGCCGGGGTGGCGAACTTCTGGCGGCGCAGCTCAACGAGCAAGCTGTTTATGAAATTCATGTCGGTGTTACCTCACTCAAATGGGCCGGCACGGCCACTTCATTCGGGAACCGTGGGGGCGCCTGGCGCCGGCCTGCACGGAATGCATTCAGTTGCAGCACATAGTTCAGCACCTGCGACACGGCCTGGTAAAGCTGGGCCGGGATCTGCTGCTGCACCTGGCTGGTGTTGTAGATGGCGCGCGCCAGCGGCGGCAGCGTGATCGTCTCGATCCTGTGCTTCGCCGCGACGCTCTTGATGTAGAGCGCCATCTCGTCGACGCCCTTGGCCACCACGAAGGGCGCTTCGGCGCGCTCCAGGTCGTACTTCAGCGCCACCGCGTAGTGCTCGGGATTGACGATCACCACGTCGGCGGTCGGCACCGTCTTGTTCACGTTGCGGCGCGCCAGCTGCTGCTGGAGCTGGCGGATGCGCGCCTTCACTTCGGGCTTGCCCTCGGTGCTCTTGTACTCTTCCTTCACTTCCTGCTTGCTCATGCGCTGGCCGCGCGCGAACAGGAAGGATTGCAGCGGCACGTCGATCAGCGCGAACAGCAGGAACACCGCCACCAGCGCCATCAGGCCGTCGAACATCAGGCCGGCGCCGTGCAGC
>Ga0308160_10002108_pt1 | contig 25116 bp, 27 predicted proteins | sample PhyFR1_FD_201036 | JGI IMG/M metagenome (GOLD analysis project Ga0308160, IMG submission 201036) | Phyllosphere microbial communities from UC Gill Tract Community Farm, Albany, California, United States - DLSLF.R1 | ecosystem: Host-associated > Plants > Phyllosphere > Unclassified | place: USA... | reverse complement strand
GCGGGCCCTCGAACCACGGCTGGGTGGGCACCCAGGCGTCGAGCAGGTCGATCTTGGAGGGGCTCATGCCGGCCCGGTGCAGGTGTGCCATGCCGTCGATCGTAGGGCCGACCACCGTCACCGTCGATCCCCGCCACCCGCGCGACCCGACCGCGCCGGCGGCACGCCCCGACCCCGCCATCAGGGCGACCCGACCCCGCCAGTAACGCGACACCTGTCGTGCGTTCTCCAGCGGCCGGGCGTAGCCTGCGCCCCATGAAGGCACTCCAGTACACCCAGGTCGGTCAGCACCCCGAAGTCGTCGAGATCGAGAAGCCGTCGCCCGGCCCCGGGCAGGTGCTGCTCAAGGTCACGGCCGCCGGCGTCTGCCACTCCGACGAGTACGTCATGAGCCTCAGTGAAGAGGACTACACGGCACAGGGCTATCCGCTGCCGCTCACGCTCGGGCACGAGGGGGCGGGCGTCGTGGCCGAGCTCGGCGAGGGGGTCGAGCACCTGCAGGTCGGTGACGCCGTCGCCGTCTACGGCCCGTGGGGCTGTGGCCGATGCCACCAGTGCGCCCAGGGCAAGGAGAACTACTGCGTCAACGCCGCCGCCGAGGGCATCAAGCCCCCCGGGCTCGGCGCCCCCGGGTCGATGGCCGAGTACATGATCGTCGACGACCCCCGCCACCTCGTGCCGCTCGGCGACCTCGACCCGGTCGCGAACGTGTCCCTCACCGACGCCGGCCTCACGCCGTACCACGCGATCAAGACCTCGCTGCCGAAGCTCGGCGCCGGCACCTACGCCGTCGTCATCGGCACCGGAGGCCTCGGGCACGTCGGCATCCAGATCCTGCGGGCGCTCTCGGGTGCGCAGATCATCGCGCTCGACGTCACCGACGAGAAGCTCGAGCTGGCGAAGCACGTCGGTGCGCACCACACGGTGATCAGCGACGAGCACGCCGCGGACGCCATCCGCGAGATCACCGGAGGTCTCGGCGTCCAGGCCGTCTTCGACTTCGTCGGGGCGAAACCGACCATGGCCACGGCGGTCGCGGTCGCCGCGGCGGACGCCGACGTGACCATCGTCGGCATCGGCGGCGGCACCGTCGAGCTCGGCTTCGGCACGGTCGGCTACGACGTCGCCGTGCGCATCCCCTACTGGGGCAGCCGCAGCGAGCTGATCGAGGTCCTCGACCTCGCCCGTGCCGGTCAGGTCGAGGTCGCCACGCAGCGGTACTCGCTCGACGACGGCCCGAAGGCCTACGAGGCGCTCGCCGCGGGCACCGTCCGCGGCCGGGCCGTCATCGTCCCGTAGCGACCCACCCCCAGGAGGCGCGGTGTCGGACTTCCGGCACCGCGCCTCCTGCGGTCCCCGGTACACGCACCCCGTCGACCCGCCGCCCGGGTGGTGGGGTCAAACTGGCAATCGACCTTCCCTTTCGACGCATTCCCCCGCGGAGGCGAGAGGGGTGAGATAGTTGACACAAGCAGACATCCCGGTGGCTCCACCGGCCCTGCATGCAGATACCGTCCCCTGCCTGTGCCGCCTCTCGCGGCATCTCAAGTGCCTCCTCCCGACGGTCGTCCCCCTGCGTGCATGCCGAGGTCGACGGCCCTCGCGCTCAGGAGCCGGGACACCAGCCGACGACCCACGGGTCGCCCGGAAGGACCGCGTCATGAAGACCATCGTCAAGGGCACCATCGCCACCGCCGCCGGCGTCACCCTGCTGCTCGGAGGCGCGGGCACGTTCGCGCTCTGGAACACCAGCGCCGAGACGGCCGGCGGCACCATCGTCTCGGGTGGGCTCGAGGTCGAACCGAGCGCCCGGGCCGCGACCTGGACCGTCAACGGAGGCGCACCGCAGGAGTCGATCGCCGGCTACCCGATCGTGCCGGGCGACGTGGTCGTCTACTCGCGCGACATGACCGTCACCGCCCACGGTGACGGCCTGAACGCCAGCTTCAGCCTCGACCCCTCGTCGATCGAGCCCAGCTCGGCCTCGGCGTCGGACGTCGCGCTCGCCGACTACCTCTCGTCGACCGCGCAGCTCACCGCCACGGGTGACGGCATCACGACGACCCCCACCGCCGTGACGGTCACCGGTCGGGACGGCCTCGAGGAGGACGTCACCGTCGCGGTCACGATCGAGTTCCCGAAGAGCACGACCGTCGGCTTCGAGAACGCCACCCAGCTCGGCTCGGTCGACCTCGGGGCCGTCGCCGTGACCCTCACCCAGATCTAGTGGGTGCCCGCGGCACGTGGCTCGTCGTGGGGGTCGTCGCGACCGTCGTGGTGGCCGTCGTGTCGCTCGGCGAGGTCGGCGGTTCGTCCGCCCGGCTGAGCGACTCGGCGAGCACGTCGGACGGACCGGTCGTCGTGACGTCGGGGTCGGCGTCGCTGACGCTCGGTGCGCTCGCCCTGCCGACCGACCCGCTCTACCCCGGCCTCACCCTGAGCGGTCCCGTCACCGCGACGAACACCGGCACGGTCGCCCTCACGCTCGGCGTGGCCGCGGCGACGGTGACGAGCGCCCGGGCCGACACCCGGTCCGTGCCCGCCCTCGTATTCGGGCTCGGCACGTCGTCCTCGGCGACCGACTGCCGCGCGGGAGGTGCCGTCCCCGTCTGGTCGGGCGCCGCGTCGGCTCCGACCCCGGCCGTGGCGTCGCCGACGAGCGTCGTCCTCGCCGCAGGGGAGTCCCGCACGCTCTGCGTCTCCGTCGGGATGGGTGACGACGGCCGGAGCACCTCGCAGGGCCTCGGCGATCTCGCCCTCGCCCTGAGACTCACCGGAACGCAGGTCTGACCGTGCCCACCGAAGCCACACCCCGCCGCCGGTCGCGTCGTGTTCCCCTGTGGGGTGCCGTCGTCACCGTCGCGGCACTCCTGATGGCGTTCGCCGTGCCGGCCGAGGCCACGTGGACGGCCCCCGTGCAGACCGCCTCGGCGACGACCTCAACGGGACGTCTGGCCGTCGCACTGACCGGCGTCGACACGCTGGCGGCGACGTACTCGTCGTCCGCCCTCTCGCACACGGCCACCGTCACCGTCGCCAACACCGGCACGGTGCCCGCACCGTGGAGTCTCGGGCTCACCGCCGCGAGCGGTTCGGGCCTCGACTCCACGACCCGCGTCGCCGTCTGGCCTGCGGCCTCGGGCCGCTGCGGCACCCGACCCGGCGACGCCTCGTCGGGGACGTGGGCGACGATCGACGCGCCGTCCGGCACCCTGCCGGCCGGCGCCTCCTCGTCCTGGTGCGTCCAGACGTCCATCGCCCAGGCCGACCGGTTCGGCTCGGCGGGTGGGTCGGCGACGATCACGGCCGCGCTCACGGCCCGGCTCGGTGCGTGGAGCAGCGCCGCCACTGCGACGTCCGTGCAGACCGTCGCCGACACCCTCACGCCCGGGGCGCCCACCAAGACCTCCGAGACGGACACGAGCATCTCGCTGACGTGGGCCGCACCGGCGGACTCGTCCGCGGTGTCGCGTTACGGCATCTACCGCGAGGGCGTGCTCGTCGGCACCGTGCCCTCGTGGACGCGCAGCTTCACCGACACCGGGCTCGGGGTCTACCGGTACTACGCCTACGAGATCCGCGCGCTCGACGCGTCGAACCCCGCCCGCGCCTCCCCGGCGTCCCCCGCGGTGAAGCACTCCACCAGTTGGCTCGACGACGACTCGCTCTACGTCGTCAGGGACCTGGCGTCGGACCGGTGCGTCACGGTCGGGGGTTCGACCAGCGGCTCGCCGCTCTGGTCGAGCGGCTGCCGGGGCACCACGACGCAGCTGTGGCAGTTCGTCGCCGAGGGGCAGTACCTCAAGATCACGTCGCCCGTGGTCCCCGGGCTCTACTGGGACAGCGCGAGCGACCACCGCTCCGTGCTGCGCAGCGACAACGCGATCAGCGCCCAGCGGTGGACTGCCGTGCCGGTCGTCCCCGGGTCGGGTCACTTCCAGTTCCGCGACCGCAACTCGAATTGCCTGACCAGCACGGGGTCGGGCGTCACGACACAGATGCAGGTGTCGGCGTGCACGACGTCCGAGGCGCAGCTGTTCACGCTGGGGGCGTCGTCGTGACGCACGCTGCCCCGCCGTCGGGGTCGCGGGCGTCGGCGGGGTCGCGCTCGCCGGTGCGGTCACGGTCGGGATCGCCGTCGCGTGCGCGTGGCAGGACGGATCGGCAGGGACGGGGCCTCGGGTCGATGCTCGCGCAGGCCGTCGCGGTGGTCGTGCTGATCGCGGTCGTCGCCGTCGGGCTGCTCGCGGTCATCGTGCCGCGGTTGGTGGGCGGTGTGCCCCTGACGATCCTGACCGGCTCGATGGAGCCCGGGTTGCCGCCCGGCACGCTCGTCGTGGTGCGTCCGGTCGTCCCGGCCGACATCCGGGTCGGCGACGTCGTCACCTACCAGATCCGCTCGGGCGTGCCCGGGGTCATCTCGCACCGCGTGGTGGGCATCACGGTCGGTGCCGAGGGGCGTACCTTCACGCTGAAGGGTGACGCCAACGCCGAGCCCGACCGCGACGCCGTGGTCGAGGGCCAGGTCATGGGCGAGGTCTGGTACTCGGTGCCGTGGCTGGGACGCCTCAACACCGGGGTCTCGGCGGGAGCCCGCGCGTGGCTCGTGCCGGCCGTGGGGGTCGCTCTGCTCGGCTACGCGGCGTTCCTCACCGGCCGCGGTCTGCTCCGCCGCCGCCGTGGTCGCGACGGCGGGTCGACGGCGCCGTAGCCCCGCGCGGGCGGCCGCCCTCGACGCGGGAGCGGGGATGCCGTCGGGGACGCGGCCTCCGGGCCGGTGGCCCTCGTGTCCCCGATGCGACACCTGCAGGAGGCGCTGCTCGCGACACCGGGCACCTCGCGATCCCCGGTCTCCGCGTCGTGCCCGTCCGGAAGGCGGTCATTCAACGGGACACCTGCTTGCGCCCGTGTCGGTCAGCGGAAGCCAAGTGGCGCCTGGCCTGCAGATTCGCGTATGCCTGTCCCGCAAAAATGCCCGGTGATGGGGGTCTAAACGCTACAGTCGTCGGATGCTCATCGGATACGCCCGCGTCTCGACCTCGGGACGGGATCTCGCAGCACAACGTGACGGTCTTGCAGCGCTCGGTGTTGACGATCAACACGTGCATGTTGACCACGGCCTGTCGGGCACGACTCGAGCCCGGCCCGGCCTCCGCGAGGCCCTCGCTGCGTGCCGCGCCGGCGACGTCCTGGTCGTCACCAAGCTCGACCGCCTCGCCCGGTCACTTCGCGACGCGACGGACATCGCGGACGAGCTCACGAAGAAGGGTGTCGCACTGAACCTCGGGGGAGCGGTCTACGACCCCACCGACCCGGTCGGCCGACTGCTGTTCAACGTCCTAGGCATGGTCGCGGAGTTCGAGGCCGACCTCATCCGTGCCCGCACCCGAGAGGGCATGGCGATCGCGAAAGCCGCTGGCAAGCTCCGCGGCCGCAAGCCCAAGCTCACTCCCTCGCAGGAAAAGCACCTGGTGCAGCTGCACCGCACCGGAGCCCACACGACCAGCGAGATAGCCGAGCTATTCGGCGTCGCCCGCTCGACGGTCTACCGAGCCATCCAGCGGTCGGCCGTTCCTAGTAACGAGGCTGTCCCAGCTCAGCCTTGACTCGGGCGCGCAATTCCTCGATATCGCCCGTGAAATCCAGCCCATAAACAAGTCGATCAAACTTTGCACCTGCTTTCGCCAGCGGTGTGGCCGGGGCTTTGTTGCCCTCGAAACGCGACCAGATGTATTGGCCTAGAGCGATGACGTCATCAACGTCGTAGGAGCAACCGGTGGCGAGGTTTTCTGCCAGCTCCGGATAGGCGGACAGCAGGTCTCTAAACCCCATTTCTTGCCACCCGGCCGGACGCCTGCCTGCGTACGGTTCGATTTTTGTGTGTCCCTCGAGGAGCGCAAGGGCTCTGGCCGGCAGCTTGTCCTCGTCGAACTCGACTCCATGCAGCTCGCAAAGGTACTTCGGGTAAAAGATTGGTGAGAACTTCGCGTTTCGGAAGCAATGGGGCATCAAGCTGTCACGGACGTTCTCAACGTTGTGGTCCTCAGCTCCTGCGATCATGTCTAGGAAGAACTCTGAGCGGCTGTATGCGGTGTAGCCCTTCTCCCCGAGGCGCTCGAAGGCGCCGACGCCAACGACCACCTGTACGTCGTCGACGCTCTCGCCTTCCTGGAGGGGGAGTACGTGCACTCGTTCACTTGACGTGTCGGAGTACGCCATTTGCGTGACTCTCTCTTGGAGGTTCCGGAGGAGTCTGACGGGATAGAGCTCAGGCAGGTCTGCCAGGACGTCGTAGACGCCGCCAAAGTCATCAATCCCAAACTCCTGCACGCCAAAGGTGTAGCCCGGGACGGTAATGCTCGAGTTCGACAAGCCCTTCGCTCGGGCCGAACTGACTCGGCCGACAAAGATGAGCCGTTTATTGAAGGTGTCTAGCTGCTCTTCGGAGAGGCAGGACACTAGCGTTCCAAGCAGTTCCAGAATGTGCGGGTCGCGCAAGCTATAGCCCATAAAGATGACGGGATGTTCGACGAACAAAGTCATGATCTTGGCGATGAGATAGGGATTCTTGCGGCGGTAGGCGTCATAGTCCTCTCCTGTGAAGACAAGAGAGGAAGGTTGCTCGACTGAGCCGTGGATCTTATAGATCTCGCCTACGTACTGTGGCGAGGCGAAAAGTACGTCTTGCTGGCCGACAAAGACTTTGTAGCCGGGAAAACTTTCCTCGAGCATCTGGTCGTAGTTCGTCGTGATGATGGCGTGAACCTTCGCCCGACCCAGTTTTTCCCGCTCGCCGTGAAGGTCGGCATCGTCAAGGTAGGTCCGGGAGGCGATGTGCCTTGCGATGACAAGCTTAAGTGGGTCACTCCCAGCGGGCAGCGGCTCAGAGTTGTCCTCGCGTGCCTGCTTGTACGCATCGGATGTCCACCACTCTTCGTGAAACTGCTTCGCAATGAGTGACGCAATTTGTGGCAGGCGTTCATCTCTCACCACGTCAGCGGGTAGCTGGCCGGAGTAGTATTCGAACGGGAAACGAGTAAGGCTTGCTGCGTGCGTCACCAGGCCTTCCCAGTCGGGAGAACCCGAATACCTTCTGGAGAGTCCTGATCCGACGAAAAGTACAGGCAAGGTTTCGCTAGCGCCCAGAAGCTGAGCAAGTTCGTCCAGGCTGTCCATTGCCTCATCTGTCATTTAGCAACACTAACGTGGGCTTTACTCAAAGGTTCGCTGCCCTGCACCGATGATCCGAAGTGCCCGTTGGACGATCGGTCCGAGGGCGGTTGAAGCCCGTTACGCAAGCCACCTCAGAGATGCTTGCCGTGGCTGCCGCCAGAGAGACACGGTTCCGAGACGCGCCGATCTTGGGGTGCTGCGGGGCGCTGGCTGGCGCACGAGACGTATCGTGTCCCTACGGTTGTGAGTGGCACCCGTGCGTCCGCTGAGCTGTGGCCTAAGGGAATACCCTCGCAGGGCTCGTTCCTTTCACCGTCGGCGGCCACACTGAGGGTGTGCAGACCTTCAAGGATCCCGAGCAGTCCGATCCGCCGGTCGCCTTCATCTCCTACTCATGGGCGTCCGAAGGGCACATCGCGTGGGTCACGAACCTTGCTCGGCGGCTGCGTGCCAATGGTGTTGACGTTCACCTTGATCGGTGGGATGTCCGCCTAGGGCACGACCTGAACTTGTTCATGGAGCGATACCGGGATCTGTCAGCCCGTGTCCTGGTCGTACTCTCCGATGATTACGGCCCCAAGGCCGACAGCCGCGGCTTAAGGACCTCAGGTGTCGGCACGGAGACGACCATCGTCTCCCCGACCGTTTACCGCGATCTGGGCGGCAATCGGGTGATTCCTGTCATCCCGGATTCTGGGACCGTCGCAGGGGATCCCATTCCGCCTGCGTACCTCGATGGCAGATCATGGATCGATTTCCGTGGGGATCACGAATATGCCTATGAGCGGCTTCTCCGCGAGCTGCACGGAGTCCCCATTGAGGCTGCCCCGTCCCTAGGTCCTAACCCCTTCACCGGGACGACCGAAGCCCAGGCGAGGGCCGCGATCCGCAACGATCCCGCCCGGTGGAGTGATGCTCGAATGAGCGGCCTGATCGAGGTGAACATGAACGAGAACTCAGGCCACTTTGTCCTCGGGAGCGACGAGACCCGCTTTGGCCTGGCCTTGGACTACCCCGTAGGTGGCGGTCCCTGGCCTGGCAGAGAGAAGCGGGTCCGCCACTTGAGTGATCAGATCGGCTACATCGGTTTGATCGCCGGCGCCACGGAACAGCTGGAGGCATTCGGAGACCTCGCCACTTTGCCTATGTCCAATCGGGTCGAGACAACTGCTCCTGGTGATGTGCTGGTCATGGTCAACCGCGACGGCTACTGGGCGCTCCTCATGCTTGACGACGTCGTTTTCCGTACCGGCTCCAACGGCTACGAAGCCGTTGCGCAACTGCGCTACGTCATCGCCACCGATCGCACCGCCGAACTGACACTCAGCAATCTGCCGCCGAGGGCCGATGCGGACGCATAATGCTCACTCCGGGCGAGCACGGCCGGTGCGCTTACTGCGGAAGATGGTCGTGCGTCCCGATAGACGATCGCTTAGCGACGCGCCAAAGTGCTTTCGGGCTGTGGGGCATGCCAGCATATGGGGGTGAGGTTTGACGAAAGCTTGGTTGCGAAAGCCCTTCGTGCGATGGTCTCGCCGCCACAGGGGTCGCGACTAGCCGAACTGATCATCAAGAACGACGCGAAGAGTCGGAGTAAAGCTTTCCGATTGCTGAGCCATCTCGACACCTTCGAGCCACACGCTGTCAGGCCAACGCCACCGTCCCAAGTCTTCGATGACGTGATGACTCTGGCCCGGACGCACGGCTTGGCAGACGAGGTGCATGTGGTGTCCGAGATCGCGCATGTAAACCGGTCCGTATTGTCTCTGGCGGAGATCAGTGACGTCATGACCGGAGACGGTCGCGTCTCCTTCGCGGTCCTTCAGCCGACGCTGGCTCTCTACCAAGGGGAGAGCTTTCAGTCGACTCGGATGCTGTACGTCGCTGTTGATCGCTTTCGCCGAGAGTAGCTACGGAACGGCCTGTCGAGGACATGAAAATCACTTGATGGAGCCATACCGCACCGCCTGAAGCCTTCGCGGAATGAGGTGTGGTGCCCGATAGGGGATCCTTGATCGGCACTCCTAGATGGCGATGGCTGGAGTCAGTCGACCCAAGCGGCCGAGACGCTGCGGTCCACGATGCGGCGCCAGCCCTCCGGGGCGGTGGGATCACGGCTGGCCGTTCCTGCCATCCAGAGCACGGTCATCAAGTCATCGGGGGTGAATTCGCGGGAGAGAACGCCGTCGGCATGGGCGGCCTCCACGAGTTGCGCCCCCAAGGCCATCGACCGCTCGCACGCGTTGATGAGGAGAACTGCGTCGGGGTACCGCCGCAGCATCGCGTCGTTCATGGCTGGATCACTGAGCTGCAGATCGATCATCCCCGAGATGAAGGTCTCCAACTGGGGGCGAGGAGAGACCTCGTCCAGCACGAGCGCCCTGAGCACTTTGAGCTTCTCGCCAGCGATGTCGTCGACCACGGCGTCGATGAGCTCCTCACGGGACCCCACCCGGTTGTAGAGCGTCCCGATGCTCACGCCCGCTTCTCGGGCGATGTCCTCCAAGGGCGCGGACAGCCCTCGCCTCGAGAACACCGCGACGGCGGCCGCGCGCAGCTTCTCGCGGTTCGCCTGGGCGTCTCGACGCAGGCCTGGCACAGCAGTCACGGCAACTCCACGGGAAATTGAGGGCGGCCTCAATCTAAGCTGATCGCCAGTTGAGGACTATCTCAACTTACCGCTTCAGCACGCGAGGGCCCAGCGGTAGGCCCGAAAGGACGAACCATGCCCCTCATCACCATCATCGGAGCAGGCCCCGGCCTGGGCCTGGAGATCGCTCGCGCCTTCGGCCGGAAAGGGTTCGACGTGGCCCTCGTTGCGCGCGATCAGACCCGGCTCGATGCACTCGCCCAGACCCTGGCCGCTGAGGGCATCACCGCGCGGGGCTTCACCGCCGACGTCGGTCAGCCCGCCACGATCACGAGCGCTCTCCGCTCGATCCGTGAGTCACTCGGGCCGATCGACATCCTTGAGTTCTCGCCGGCCGATCCGACGTTGGAGTCCGTCGATGCCCTGGAGGTGACGATGGAGAACCTCCAGCCGCAGATCGACTTCTATCTCGGTGGCGCGATCACCGCCGTCGGCGCCGTCCTGCCCGACATGATCGCCGCCGGCGCCGGGACCATCCTGGTCACCACCGGCGGCGGCCCGATGGCCCCGACACCTGCGCGCGGCAACATCAACATCGCCGCTGCGGGCCTTCGGAACTGGACCTTGAACCTGCACAGCGCCCTCGAGGGCACGGGGGTCTACGTCGCCCACGTAGCGATCACCGCGCTCATCGGAGGTGGTCGTCCCGACGCGGAGCCGGACGTCATCGCCCAGTCCTACGTCAAGCTCCACGACGAACGACGGGACGACCAGCTGCACTACGTCGCATACGACCACTGACGCCAGCCCGTCCCCGTCCGGAGTGAACACTCCGGACGGGACGCGGGGTGTCTAGGAGGGTCGCACCGTGACCTCGGCTGCGGCTGCGGCTGCGGCTGCGGCTGCGGCTGCGGCAGCGCTGGTCGCGAACGCCCGGAGCGTGACGACCTGCTGGGCCGTGCTCGGCGGAGCATCGGCCATCTGCCAACGAGAGACCAGCGCCACCATCCCCCCTATGGCGAAGGCCCGCGCCTCGCCTGTTAGAGAGATCCCCGGGCGGCTTGCGTCGCCGTCCGAGTCCGTCAGCCACGTGGTGACAGCGGCAGCGAGGACCTCGGTGACTCGCTCACCTCGGGGAATCGCCCGCAATTTGTCGAAGAACTCACGATCGGCTCGCCCTGCGGCGAGCAGCGGTTCGATGCCGGCCTCCCGAACGGCGTCGGTCAGGGCCTGGGGAAGGTTCGCGGCACCCTCGTCGAGAGACAGGCGGGTGCCGTCCAGCAATCGGCTGATCCACACATCCGTGGCGAGGTCGCCGATGTTGCCGTAGTGGTTGTGCAGCGCCTGCCGGCTGAGACCTGCTCGCTGCGCGACCGAGCTCATCGAGATCGTCTCGCCCTTCGGCGATTCAGCGACCAGGGCGGTCAACGCCCTGACGAGAGCTGCGCGAGTCCTGGTGACGCGCGGATCCACCCGCTGCACCACGGCCGGCTGCGCGCTCGTTGCTTCGGACATGTATCCATCTTGCCAGAACTCGATCACTGATGTACGTTCGTCATCTACTAGACAACTGTAAAGGACATGATGACGCACGCGACAGGATCGACGCCACGGCACGGAGACGCTCCGCAGCATCCCGAATTCGAAGCGGCGGTCGCCGGAGGTTCCTTGACGTCGGAGGGACCGGGTTCCGCGCACCGCTACCGCAACCTGATCCTCGGAGCAGTGGCGATCCTCCTGCTCGCGATGGCGATGCTGACGAGCTACTCGAGCGCCTTCGGCCACCCGCGACCCAACGACGTCGAACTCGCCGTCACTGGCGACGCGACCACGATCGTCGCGCTCGAGCAGCAGGACGCCTTGGAGCTCACCGTCGTGGGATCCCCAGAGGAGGCCCGGGCGGCGGTCCGTGATCGAGACGTCGACGGCGCAGTCGTTCTTCCCTCCCCGGCTGAGTCCTCCGCCGTCACGACGTACATCGCCAGCGGTGGGGGCCGAGCAGTCGGTCAGGCCGTATCCGGCATCGGAGACTCGATCGCGGCGAACATCGGCACCACCAACGAGACCACTGATCTCGCCCCATTGCCGGGCAACGATCCCGTCGGATCGATCGAGTTCTACGCGATCCTGTTCGCCGGGCTGGGCGCAGCGCTCGGTGCGACGATCTTCGGACGCATCCTCGGCACCGTCGACACGTCGTCCAAGTTCGTCGAACGCAGCGTCGTTCTCGTCGTCTACACGGCCGCGCTGGCGGGACTGATCACCCTGTGGATCAACGCCGGCCTCGAAGCCGTCACCGTGAACCCGGGGGCTGTGTTCGCAGTCCTGTGGCTGACAGGAGCGGCTATCGGAGGAGCCGTGACCGGCGTCGCAGCTTTGGGTGGAACGATCGCAGCACTGGCCATGACACTGGCCCTGGTTATCCTCGGCAACACCTCCTCCGGTGGCCCCCTCGGTATCCACGTCCTCAACGACTTCTTCCAGACGCTCTACTACGTGTTCCCCCAAGGCGACGCTCTCGACCTCCTGCGTTCCCTCCAGTACTTCGACGGCGCTGCCATGTCGGCCCCGATCATGCGGCTGGGCATCTGGGCCGTCGGCGGCATCTTGCTCACGTTGATCGCGATGCTGATCCGGAACCGGCGAGAGGCTGCGGCCCGACAACAGGGTGGCCCTCGTCCGGGCTCCGGCGCTGCCACTGCGACCGCCCCGTCGAGTTCTGGCCCCGAGCTCACCGCAGTCACCGCGAGCCCGACACCTCACGCGACGACCTCGGCACCCTGAACGGCAGTGATGAAGCAATCGGAAGGAAGCAACATGCCAGGCAAGATCGATGTCCACCAGCACCTGCTCCCGCCCCGCTACTTCGAGGCGTTGGCCTCAGCGGGACACCGGGCGATGGCAAGCGGCGCAGGGGCAGGTACGCAGGCGAGTCCGCCGGCTGTCGCCGGTGGGACGGCGCAGTGGGACCCGTGGGCACCAAGCGCGGGAACCGCCGCTCGGCACGGTTCGCGGACAGTCGGCGGGTGGCTCATGCCGGACTGGGACCCGGAGGCGGCGATCGCGATGATGGACGACGCGGGCATCGAGACAGGCATGCTGTCGATCAGCGCACCGGGCGTGCACTTCGGTGACGACGCCGCGGCCCGCGACCTCGCCCGCGAACTGAACGACTACCAGGCCGAACTCGTCAGAGAACGACCAGACCGCTTCGGACACTTTGCCGTACTCCCGCTCCCGGACTTCGACGGCGCCGTCCCCGAAGCTGTCCGAGCGCTCGACGAACTCCACGCCGACGGCGTCCTGCTGATGTCGAACGCGCACGGCCGTTACCTCGGCGATCCCGCCTACGAACCACTCTGGGTCGAACTCGCTGCACGCTCAGCCGTTGTATTCGTACACCCCACCGCACCACTGATGGCAGAACTGCCAGGCATGCCCACAGCGCTCCTGGACTTCCCCTTCGACACCACCCGAACCGCCGTCGACCTCGTCGCACACGGGGTCTTCGACCGGCACCCAGAACTCCGTGTGATCCTCTCGCACGCCGGAGGATTCCTGCCCTACGCCGCCGACCGATTCAGCGCCGCCGCCATGTTCAACCCCGGAATCACCCCCGAGAGCATCCAAGCGGGCCTCCGCAAGTTCTACTTCGACACGGCCTTGTCTGCGACACCCACCTCGCTACCGTCGCTCCTGGCGTTCGCGGAGCCGGGGCACGTGCTCTACGGCAGCGATTTCCCCTACGCCCACCCGGAATGGCGAGCCCGCTTCGATCACAGCCTGGCCACCTACGATGGCCCCGATGCGGAACGACTGGGCGAAGTGCACCGATCCGCCGCCGAAGTACTCTTCCCCCGTCTGGCTCGATGAGGCGTCCCACTAGACGATCGGCCACCGATACTCGGCCGCGATGTTGGTCGCTCTCTCGGAGCCAAAGCTTGGATGGGCCGTTCAGGTGCCCCGCGGTCCGATGAGGGGTTCGGAGCCGATCACTTCCAATAGGGCGAGGTTCTCAGCGTCTCGGGAGCCCGCTGGTGCGGTGTAGAGCACGAGGTGTTGGTCCCGCTCGGTGATGGCGAGGGAGTCGCAGTTGACGGTGATCGGCCCGGCTGGTGTGTGGCGGAACGTCTTCTGTAGGGGAGGTGGTGTCTGGACGTCGTGTCGCTCCCAGAGCTGTTCGAACTCGGCGCTGCCGGCGTGGAGGTCGTCGATGAGATCGCGGACGCTCGGGTCTGATGGGTAGACAGCCTGGGCGCTACGGAGTTGGGTCACGACACCTTCCCGGAATGCGGCCTCGTCGGAGATCCCGTAGATCGCCTCTAACGGCTGCCCATCGTCGAGGAAAGTCTTCCTCGCGAGGTTGCGATCGCGGGGAACGAGCAGGGAGAAGTCCTCCATGAGAGCTGCCGCCAGGTCGTTCCAGGCGAGCACCTCGAAGGTGGCCGAGAGGACGATCCCGGCGGTGTGCGGGAGCCGTTCGAGCAGGGTAAGGATGCTCGGCCGCACGTCCCGACTGTGCAGTCCCGACGGAGTGGGGGCGGTGCCGGCCAGCCGATGCAGGTGATCGGACTCCTCGGGAGTGAGACGCAGTGCGCCCGCGATGCCTGCGAGGACGACGTCTGAGGGCCGAGGCGCGCGGCCCTGTTCGAGTCGGGTGTAGTACTCGGTGGAGACGTGAGCGAGGACGGCGACCTCCTCACGCCGAAGACCTGGAGTCCTTCGCCGAGACCCAGACGAGAGGCCGACGTCTTCGGGGCGGAGACGCTCGCGGCGACTCCGGAGAAAAGCTGCGAGCTCACCCTTGTCCATGCCGCCATTCTCCGCCCGGTCAGGCCGCGGACCCTCGTACCGTTTGTGCCTGGATGCGAGTTCCCGGGGCGAAGACGCTCATCACATGACGAACAACAACGAGAACATGCCGGTCGGCCTGCTGGCCGGGAAGGTCATCTTCATCACCGGAGCCAGCCGCGGTATCGGCGCCGCAGCGGGCCGTCTCTTCGCTAGAGAGGGTGCATCTGTCGTGCTGGCAGCCCGCAGCATCGGGGCGCTCGACGCCCTCGTCCGCGAGATCCGCACCCAGGGTGGCACGGCTGACACCGTCGTGATGAACCTCGCAGATCGAGCCAGCGTCCGCGCGGCCATCGATCGCGTCGAGGAGCTCCACGGGCGCCTCGACGGGGCATTCAACAACGGCGGCGTGAACCAGCAAGAGACGGGTCCGCTCGACACCACGTCTGACGCCGACATCGACGAGCAATTCGCCGTCAACTTCCGCGCACACTGGGTCGCGATGGTCGCCGAGGCGGCCCTCATGCGGAAGTCAGGCGGCGGCGCGATCGTGAACACCTCGAGCATCGGCAGTCGACGTGCTGTGCCGCCGCTGCCGGCGTACGGGGCCATGAAGCGGGCACTGAACAGCATCACGGAGACCGCCGCGGTCACCTGGGCTGCCGAAGGAATTCGGGTGAACGGCCTGATGCCCGGTGGAACCGCGACCGAGATGATGGACGAATGGGAGAGGAAAACCCCAGGGATCATCGAGGCGAACAACGCAGCCAGCCCCATCGGCCGCATGGCAACCGCTCTCGAAGTCGCCGAGGTCGCGGGGTTCTTCCTCAGTGATCGCGCCTCGGCGGTGACAGGTGCCATCGTGCCCGTCGACGGCGGCGCCGGCGCCTGAGACGGGGACGCGCACCCGTCCTGCGGCCGCACCTGAGTGGACCTGTGGCCGTTCTCGCGGACAGGATGAGGCGATGACAGAGCTGCAGGGCGCCGCCGTGGTCTTTGCGCCCCTGTTCGCGATCTTCGGGGTCTGCTTCATCGTGTTCCACCAGCACATCTCCGATGCCGCTCGCAGGGCCTACAAGGATCAGGGGCGCCGGATCGGCCCGCAGACCCAGTCGCCAGGGCTGATGATCGTCGGCGGGATCGGCATGCTGATCATCTCGACGGTCATCGTGCCCTACGCCTTCACCAACGTTTTTCCGCCGCCGCCTCCTCCGCAGTAGCTCTCGACGGGAGCGCTGCCCGATAGCCGATCGGTCATTGCGGCGCGCACGGCCGTGGTGTCGGTCTAGAAGATGGCTTGGGGGTTCACGGGCACGCCGGTGAGGCCGTGGAGGCGGGGCGGGGCGATGCTGAGCAGGAAAGCGTGTCGGCCGAGCTCGGCGCAGGTCGCGGCGAGGTCGTCCGTGGCGACGCTGTCGACCAGTGGCATGCCCAGGCGGGCCAGCCCGACCATGTGCATCGGCATGGGCATCTCCGGGTCGCTCGGCGGGAAGGAATCGCTGACGTCGCCGGCGTAGAGCGAGACGCCACGGTGTTTCATCCACGTGACCGCATCGACGGTCATGCCCGGCGCCTGGGTCTCGGCGTCCCAGCTGAAGCCCCAACCGCTGCGGACCACCACGGCGTCCCCGGGCAGCACCTCGACCCCCGCTCGCGCCTCGGCAGCGTCGAGGTCCGCCGAGGTGATGGGGTGCGCGGACGGCAGCCGCCCCTCCGGTGCCAGGTCGAGCAGAACTCCTCGCGTCGTGACCCCGGCGGCGAAGGCGGTCGTGGAACCGTGCACGACGCCTCCGGCCGTGACGGTCTCCTCGAGTGGCCGGCCCGGGTACACGGTGCCGTTGACGGGCATGTGGGCGAAAGCGTCGATGTGCGTCAGCGCCGGGTGATGCGGTGTCACGACGAGGACCTCGGACATCCCCATGGGCGGCGTGCCCGTGTAGAGCAGCGCCTGCTGAACCGGGGGCGACGGCGGTGCTGGGGGAGCGAACGGCCCGCCGAGCATCGAGGCGGGCTCGACCGGGTACGCGAGCGACACGCTCAGGCCGACCCGCACCTCCTCAGCGGCACGGGCCCTGGCGGCGTCGTCGATCAGGTTCAGCGTGCCGAGTTCGTCGTCGGCGCCCCAGCGGCCTAGGTCGTCGGGGAGTGCGGGTGTTGTCATGGTGCCTGTCCTGTCGTGTCGGTTCGGTGTGGCGCGGGTGGGTGGTGCACACTGCAAGGAGGTCCTGAGAAGCAGGTTCCTGCACCGTAGCGCAAAAAGCAGGTTCCTGTTTTTCGGAGATCGTCGACGAGGAGGCGCGCATGGGTGACGATGGAGGTCGCGGGCTCGAGTCCGTGCTGGGCTGGAACGCGGTGAAGGTCGCGCGCATCATCGGCTCCCAGATCACCGCGGGGATGGCAGAGCACGACGTGAGCCTCGTCCAGTTCGGCGTGCTGTCGTGTCTGGCGGACGGTGCTGAGCTCACGTCGGCGGAGATCGCGCGGGCCGTGTTCGTTCGCCCGCAGAGCATGTCGGACGTGCTCGACGGGATGGAGCGTCGCGGTCTCGTCCACCGGGTGGGCGTTCGCGCCCGCGGCCGGAGGAACCCAGCCGCGATCACGCCAGCCGGCCAGGCCGTGCTGGACGCGGTGCAGAAGGTGGCCCTGGCGACGAACGACCTCAGCTCGCTCGGGCTGGACGCGTCGCGGAGCGCACAGCTCAATGCACTGCTGCTTGCCGTCATCGAGGGTGCGGAAGCTGCACCTGGACTAGACGATGGTTCCTGATGGCTGCCCGATAGACGATCGCTACCCGAACGGCTCTCGGCGGTGACGCACCGGAGGACGAGTCCTCCGGATGCCCGGCGCCGCGAGTCGGCGGGGGCGACTCGCGGTGCGGACTTGCCGGGTCAGTCGCTCAGGGGCCAGAGCCACTCGGCCTCGAGGTCGCCTTCGACGAGGTCGCCCAGCTTGCCGAAGTAGTCCTGCATGTGGGGCTGCTGCACGTGGCGGGCGATGTCCTGGCCGGACGACCAGCGCTCGTAGAACGCGAACGCGCCCGGCGCCTCCTCGGTGGTGTGGACTGCGTACTGCTCGTAGCCCTGCTCGGCTCGGACCGCCGGGATGATCGCTCGGATCGCGTCCTCGAGCTCGCGCTCCTTGCCGGCCTTCGCGCGTGCGAAGCCGTAGACGGCGACCGGAGTGGTCGAGGCCAGGACGTCGGCGGGCATCAGGCCGTCGGGGACGGTGTCGTCGGTGGTGCTCATGGTGACTTCTTCTCTCGTGTCTTCTTGCCCCGGCATGCGCTCGGGATGGGCTTCACGCTAGGAGCGGCTGGCGGCGCGCTCAATGCGCGGAAGGCCCACGATGATGTCCGAAAGGACCAACTGCGCTCCGGTAGTGGGTTCTTCGGATTATCAGCCGTAGGGTGACGGGATGGACGTTCTCTCCGAAGTGCTCGACGTGTCCGGGGTGCGGGGGAGCGCCGGTGCGCGGATCGCGGCGGGCGGCGACTGGGGCGTCGAGTGGCTCCGTGACCGCGACGCCGTCGTCTACGCGGTCACCGCCGGCATCGCCTGGCTGACCCTCGACGGGGAGGTCCCACGCCTGCTGATGACCGGCGATGTCGTGATCCTGGCCACAGGCGCGGCGCATTCCCTGTCGAGCGAGCCCGGAGCCGACATCCACTCGTGCGACGTGGCCGCCGCCGCCGAGGCCCGCCGCCAGGGTGGCGTCCTGCGCCTGGGGGACGGTGACGTGCAGACCCAGGTGCTCGGCGCCTCCTACTCCCACGACCCGGCCGGGAGCACTCCCGTCTTCGCGCTCCTCCCACCGGTGGTCCACCTCGGCGCTCAGCAGCTGCATCCGACCCTGACCGACGTCGTCCGGCTCCTGGGCAGGGAGATCGCGCACCCTGGTGTCGCCACCGACCTCCTCCTGGACCGCCTCGTCGACGTCCTCCTGATCGAGGTCCTCCGCACCTGGCTGGCCTCCGCCCCGCCGGTCGACGCATCGTGGTGGGGCGTCCTCCGCGACCCGCTCCTCCTGCGCGCGGTCACGCGCCTCCACGAGGCCCCGGGACACCCGTGGACGACGGAGGCCCTCGCACGCGAGGTCGCGACGTCCAAGCAGACGCTCGTCCGCCGGTTCTCGACCTTCGCCGGGACCACGCCCGGCGCGTACCTGACGCGCTGGCGGATGGACCTCGCCGCGCATCGCCTCCGGGACACCGACGACACCCTCGACGAGATCGCCGCCGACGTCGGCTACACATCCGTGTACGCGTTCAGTCGAGCCTTCAGCCGCGAACGCTCTCTCCCACCTGGGCGGTATCGGACAGCCTCGCGCGTCGGGGGCTCTGCGTCCGACCGCGACGGATGACGGGCTGGTTCTGCTCGAGGTGACCGGCGCGCTCGACTCGAGCAGAGCTCGGTGCCCCAGAGAGGCCTCTTGGCGATCTGCAGAACTTGTCCGGTGGGGGATCGTCCATCGGTGTCATCGTCGGGCGGCCTGCAGTCGAGTCCTCCAGGGGCGGGCACGGAGCGGGCGATCCACCCGCCCGCCCCGGGATGCCGTCAGGGCATGGGGTCGAGGAGGCGCCCGGTCCAGTCGCGCAGGGCGGTGACGGCCCGGCGCGACAGGGGCGCTCCCGGCATCATGCTCGACGACCCGTGGAACGCCCCCGGCCACACGTGCAGCTCCGCCTGCACGCCGGCCGCCCAGAGCGCGCCGGCGTACGCGACGGTCTCGTCCCGGAACACCTCGGCGCTGCCGCAGTCGACGTACGCCGGCGGCAGGTCCGAGAGGTCGGTCGCTCGGCCCGGTGCCGCGTAGATCGACACGTCGTCACCGCCGCGACGGTCGCCGAGGTAGGCGTCCCAGCCGAACCGGGTCATCTCGCGGTCGGCGACGCCCACCCCGTCGAACTGCCGGGCGGAGACGGTCGCGTCGCGGTCGTCGAGCATGGGGCTGACCAGCACCTGCCCGGCGACGGCCGGCCCCTGGCGATCCCGGGCGAGGAGTGCCGTGCCCGCCGCGAGCCCCGCCCCGGCGCTCTGGCCGACCAGGACGATCCGCTCGGCGTCGACGCCGAGCTCGTCGGCGTGCTCGGCGACCCAGACCAGGCCGGCGTAGCAGTCCTCGACCGGGTACGGGTCGGGGTGCTCCGGGGCGAGACGGTAGTCGGGGCTGACGAGGACGACGTCGTGCACGAGCAGCCAGTCGTCGTACGAGTCGAGGTTGCCGAGGTGGTGGCCGAACATCATGCCGCCGCCGTGGATCGCGAAGGCGCAGGCCGCCGTCCCGGTGCGGCCGATGCGCTGGACGACCGCGAGGGCGATCGGGTCGCCGAGGTGCCCGGGCACGGTGATGCTGCGCCTCTCGAGACCGCGGGCCTCCAGTCCTTCGTCGAGCTGCGCCTCCTTCATGTCCAGCTGTCGCATCTGCGGCAGCATCGCGGTCTCGAGGCGGAAGCGGCCGCGGGCGTCCATCGCCTCCAGGAACGGCACGAACTCGGGGTCGAACGGCGGGCGGGGCAGGGCGGTGGTGTCAGGCACGAGAGGGCTCCTGGGTGGTGGGGGTGAGAGTGGTCGAGGGGGCAGGTGCAGTGGTGTCGGGGGCCAGGTCAGCGGTTCGTGCCCGGAGCATCCCGACCACGACGAGCACGGCGGCGACGGCGGCGAGGCCGAGCCCGGCGACGGTGAGGGCGTCCTCGAAGGCCGCGAGTCGCGGGCCCGTCCACGGGGTGGTCGTGATGCTGCCGGTGACGAACGCCGCGACGATCGTGCCCGCGGCGGCGACCGCTGCTCCTCCCGCGAGCTCGCTCGAGGTGTCGACGAGGGCCGCGCCGACCGAGGTGCGGTCGGCGGGGAGGCCCGTGAGCACGGAGGCTCCGGCCACGACGCCGACGACGCGCATGCCGGCGGCGACGAGCACGAGGGCGACGAGCACCCAGACGTACCCGTGACGGCTCAGGGCGCCGAAGACGGCGAGGCCGGACACGACCGCGGCGGCGCTGACCCACGCGGCCCGGCCGAGGCCGACCCGCTGCACGAACGGCCCCACGAGGCGACCCCCGGCCAGGAGCACGACGACCTGCGGCAGCGTGCCGACGGCGGCGAGGGCCGGCGGCCAGCCCCAGGCGAACTGCAGCTGCAGGGTCACGAGGTACGACAGCCCGGCGACGGCGAGGCCCGACGCGGCCTTGAACGCGAGGCCGCTCGACACCAGGGGGCGGGCGAGCAGGTGCAGGTCGACCACCGGGTGCCGCGCCGTCCGCAGGCGCACGACGAACCCGGCACCGCACGCGACGGTCAGCACGACGGCGGCCCACCCCCACGAGGAGGCGGTGGTCGGCCCGACGAGGACCGTCGGCGTCACGAGCAGCCCGGTCACGGTCGCGGTGCCCAGCAGCGCGCCGCCCACGTCGACGGGGTCCGGCCGCAGCCCCGCGGCGTCGTCCCGAGAGACACCGCACCGGATGCCGACGAACGCCAGCACGGCGATCGGCACGTCGGCCAGCAGCAGCACCTGCCACGGAGCGACGGCGAGCACGAACCCGCCGACGGTCGGGCCGACGGCGAGGCCGACGAGCCCCGCGGTCGAGATCACCGTCAGGGCCCGGACGCGGAGGCCCTCGTCGTCGAACAGCCGGAACGCCAGCGCCATCGACCCGGGGGTGGTCATCGCCGCGGCGACGCCCGTCAGCACACGGACGGCGACGAGCTGCTCGGTGGTCGTGACCGCCACGGTGGCGAGGCTCGCCACGGCCAGCAGCGCGAGGCCCGCGAGCATGACGCGGCGGCGCCCCACCCGGTCGGCGACGGCGCCGAAGAGCAGCATGAGCCCGCCGAAGGCGACCGCGTAGGCGCCCGACACCCACTGCAGGCCCGTCGTCGAGGAGCCCAGCTCGCGGCCGATCGTCGGCAGGGCGACGTTGAGGACCGAGGTGTCGAGCATCTCGAACAGGAACACCGCGGACAACCCGGCCAGGGCGATCCACGCGTCGGACAGCCGAGGAGGCGCGTCGCCGGCGCGCAGTCGACCGCGGGTGAGAGAGGTACTGGGGGACACGGGGCGCACTCCTTCTGGGAAGAAGTGGCGACTCGTTCGATGCCGCGTGTAGGTGCGTCGCAGAGCGCGACGCCTTTTACCTCAGTGATGATGACGATACACGCAGCATCCATGAGCCGGCGTCGACCAGCGGCTCGAAGCCGAAGCGCCGGTAGAGGCCATGGGCGTCCTCCGTGACCAGGGCTGTGCGCTTGAGGGCCAAGGGTTCCAGATCGCCCAGGATTCCCGACAGGAGAGTCGAGCCCACACCGGCACCCCTGTGGTTCGGGTCGACGAACACGTCACAGAGCCAGCCGAAGGTGACTCCGTCGGTGATCACCCGTGCGTAGCCGACCTGAAGGCCGCTCTCGATGTCGTAGGCGCCGTAGTTCCGCGACCCGGCCATCGCGGCCCGGTGAGTCTCCTCCGTCCGGCCGCGAGCCCAATACGCCTCCTCGGAGAGCCACGACACCACCTTCGGCACGTCGATGTCAGCAGGGTCGCTCGAGAAGCGATACGTCCAGGTCATGGTCGGCACTGTCTCGTACGGCGCCACGTGGAGGAAAGGTCCGATCGGGAACAGGTGGCCCGCCGGGGTCGGGGCTGTCGACTGCCGAGGACGAGAGGGGGTTCGCTCCGGCTGATTTGGCTCGGGCCGGCGTGCCAGGGATGCTTGCAGGACAACCGAGGGAGTTTCATGATGGCGCGTTTCCGTACTCTGCCTTTGCCGGCTCTTCTCGTGGTCTTGTTCGTGGTCACAGGAGCCTTGTGGTTCGGGATCGGTGTGATCGTGATGCCCGGTGATCAGCCTGTTCTCGTGCGACTGATCGGGACGATCTTCTACGCGGGAGTGATGACCGCGGTCTTCGGTTTCATGATTGCTCGAGCACGGCGTCTCGCTGGCGGAGTCACCGATCTGGCCGAGATGCGGGCAGCCTTCAAGGCCGGCAGCATCCCGCCTGGGGTAGAGCCGGGCAGGTGGGTTCCGACCTTCGAGAAGTGGGAGCGTCAGTACCGGTTGAACCGGTGGTTCGGGCCCGTCACGTTCGTCGCCTTCGCGGCGCTGACTGCGTGGTTGGCCCTATCCGAGGGGCCCGTCTGGTGGCTCTTCACGGTGTTCTTCGTCGCCGCCATGATCTGGTCGGCGGTCGATTCCTGGAGAGGGTCGGCCAAGGTGACCGTGATGCTCGCTGAGCTTCGTCGCCGGCAGCCCCTCCATCCGCGGATGGATGTGCCCGTCTCGCCTGAGACGAAGTAGCTGATGAGGTCTGCCATGCCGGTCTGGCGGAAGCTGATGGGATGGGCCTCGATCTTCTCCGCCCTGGGTGCCACGCTCTTTCTCATCGATCCCTCGGCATGACCGAAGTCAGCGACCGCACCGTCAGTTCGCAACCCGCGTCCGCCCGGCAAGGGATACCCAGCGGGCCGACCGGCGGTAGCTCTCGGCACTCGTGAGTGGCCTGCCCGGACGGTCCCGCTCGTCTTCTACGGTGGCAGGGTGCGTTCCTTGATCCGACTCGACGACCTGGCCCCCTCCGACATCGACCGGGTGTTCGCGCTCGCCGACGCCTACCGCGACGGACGCGGCCCGGTGACAGCGGGCTGTGCCGTCATGTTCTTCCCGCCGGCCAGCCTGCGCACCCGGGTGACGTTCGAACGCGGTGCCGCGCTGATGGGGCTCCAGCCGGTCGTGCTCCCGGACACGACGCTCGACAAGTCCGAGGCCCTCGAGGACGTGGCCGAGTACCTCGGCGCCTGGGCCGACATCGTCGTCGCCCGACACGGGGATCTCGCCGTCCTGGAGGGGCTGGCTGCAGCGCACACGGTCCCGGTCGTCAATGCGATGACCGACCGGAACCACCCGTGCGAGGTGCTCTCCGACCTCTGGTCCCTCCGGCAGCAGAGCGAGCTGGGGTCCCTGCGGTTCCTGTTCGTCGGGGCCGACGGCAACATCGCGGGCGCCTGGCAGGAGGCGGCCCGTGCGCTGCAGCTCGATCTCGTCCAGTGCTGCCCCGCGGGGCTCCGGAGTCCCGGCGCCAGGTGGACCGACGACCTGGAGACGGCGATCCGATCCGCCGACGTGATCCTCACGGACGGCCCGGGTGAACACGAGGAACTCCTCGCGCCCTACCGGATCACCTCGGCTCTGCTCGACACGGCGCCGACGGGGGCACGTCTGAACCCGTGTCCGCCGTTCCTCCGCGGCGTCGAGGTGAGTGCCGACGCCATCGCACACCCCGCCTTCGTCGGCCACGCCTTCAAAGCATCCCTCCGGCCCGTCCAGCAAGCAGTCATGGCGTTCTGCCTGGATCTGGGATGACCCAGGACCTCGAAGCCGGCTACTACACCGACTGACCACGGACGAGGCGTGGGACGACCCGGACGAAGACGATCATGCCGACGAGTTCGACGAGGGTCTGGGTCACGACGACGACCGGCGCGAGCGAGAGCGACGACGGCAGGGCCAGCGCCAGCGGCAGGACCACGAGCGAGTTGCGCGTGGCTCCGCTGAACACCAGAGCCCGCGTGGCCGGAACGTCCAACCGGGCGACGCGGCCGACGCCGAGGCCGAGTGCCGCCATGACGACGAGGAATCCGGCGTAGAGCGGCACCAGCACGAGAAGCTGCGCCAGGGACGCTCCGACGGCACCGGCCTGCGAGGCCACGACCGTGAACAGCGTCGCCATCATCAACGGGACCATGAGGCCCAGCATCGTGCGCTCCACCAGGGCACCGGCGCGGTGTCGCCGGCCGAGGGCCTGCACGAGTCCGGCCGCGGCGAGAGGGACGACGATGAGCAGCAGGAACGCTCGGGCGAAGGGCCCGACCTCGACCACGGCCACACCCTCGGGGCCGATGAACAGCAGCAGGTAGAGCGGCAGGAGGAGGATCTGCGCCAGCATGAGCAGCGGCGCTGCGGCGAGGAGTCGTTCCGACGCACCGCCGGCGAGGCCTGCGAACACGATCACGTAGTCGATGCACGGGGTCAGCAGCACCAGCAGCACCCCGAACAGCAGGGCCGGCTCGTCCGCGACGAACCGCGACAGCCCGAACACGACGAGCGGCACGACGACGAAGTTCAGCACTCCGACCGCGGCGAGGAACCGTCCGTCTCGGAGGGACTGCCCGATCGCGGCGAACGGCACGCCGAGGAACGTCGCGAACAACAGCAGCCCGAGGACGGGCTCGATCGCTCCCTCGAGGTGGTGCGCTCCCGGCACGGTCAGCCCGACCACACCGGCGGTCAGGATCGCCACCAGGTGGAGCCCGATCTGTCGACGTCCGAGCCAGGACTCGGCGGCGGTCACCGTCGGACCTGCAGGGGAGAAGAAGGCACCCCGCGACAGTAGAGCGTCACGCCGCTCGACGGCCGTCGGATACCTCGCTCCGGGGTCACGGTGCCCCGGGGGCGTGTGGTGTCCGTGAGGAAGACGGCGTTCGGCGTAGGGAAGTCGTAAGGGCCCGCGATCGGCGCTGCGGCGAGGTGTCTACTGACTCGCTGTGCCCACGACGGGCACCGGGCCGTCCGGCCC
>Ga0308160_10002107_pt1 | contig 25116 bp, 30 predicted proteins | sample PhyFR1_FD_201036 | JGI IMG/M metagenome (GOLD analysis project Ga0308160, IMG submission 201036) | Phyllosphere microbial communities from UC Gill Tract Community Farm, Albany, California, United States - DLSLF.R1 | ecosystem: Host-associated > Plants > Phyllosphere > Unclassified | place: USA... | reverse complement strand
GCCGCCGCCGAAGCCGAAGAAGCCCTTGCTCTTGGCGACGTCCCAGCCCAGGCCCATCGTCACGCGCGACAGCGCGCCGCCGGCTTCCTTCTCCAGCGAGATTTTCTGACCCTTTTGAAGATTGACGCTCATGATTGTTGACTCCTATATTCGTTGTGCCTGCTTCAGCGCGCCGGCGTCTGCATCCATGCCTTGAATGCATTGCGGTTGCGCGAACAGACGTAAATCTTGCCGCGACCCGAGAAGCGCAGGACGATGCCTTCGCCGCTGGTCTGGCTGTTGATCAGGTTGCCGAGGAAGCCGCTGCTCTGGCCGGTCGTTACCGATACCTCGTACTGCAGGGTCGAATCCCAGGCCACCACGTGCGAGTTGTCGATGATCGCGTCCTTGCCGGGTTCGACTTCCAGCTCGTTCATCGAACCGAAGCCGGACACCACCACCTGGCCCGAGCCCTGGGTCTCGGTGACGAAGAAGCCGCCGCTCTGGGCGAACAGCGCATTGCCCACGCTCTGGGTGCGCACCTTCAGGTCGACGCCGGAGGCGGCCGCCACGAAGGCGCCGTCGCTGATGATGTACTGCTTCATGCCGCAATCGACCACCTGCATCGCGCCCGGCAAGGTCGGCGACAGCAGGCAGTCGCCGTCGCCGCGGGTCGCCTCGATGTGCTGCTGGAAGAAGGATTCGCCGTTGGCGAAGGTGCGCATCAGCGCGCTGCCCAGTCCTCCCTTCATCTTGCCCTTGAGGTCGAGCGTCGATTCCATCATGACCATCGCATCCGATTCGCAGTAGATGGTCTCGCCGCGCTTCATTGATACGTGCAGGAAGGGATCGACATCCCCGGTTACGGTAAATACTGGCATTTGGTAATCCTTTGTCGGTGACCGCCCGCGCAACGGCTGCGCGGGCGGCGTCTAGGGTTCGTTAAACGTTCACGCCATAGTTCTTGGCGAGGGGGCCGAGGCCGCCGTTGAAGCCCTGGCCGACTGCGCGGAACTTCCAGTCCGCGCCGTTACGATACACCTCGCCGAAGACCATGGCCGACTCGGTCGAGCCGTCTTCCGACAGGTCGTAGCGGGCGATCTCGCTGTTGTTGGCGGCGTTGATGCAGCGGATGAACGCCTTGCCGACCATGCCGAAGTTCTGGCGGCGGGTGTCGCCTTCGTGGATGGTCACTGCCAGCACCACGCGGTCGACGTCGGCCGGGACCTTGCTCAAGTCGATGCTCAGGGTCTCGTCGTCGCCTTCGCCGGCGCCGGTGCGGTTGTCGCCCGAGTGGACCACCGAGCCGTCCGAGGACTTGGCGTTGTTGTAGAAGATGAAGTCGGCATCCGAACGCACCTTGCCCGACTGGTTCAGCAGGAAGGCGACGCCGTCGAGGTCGAATGCGGCGCCGTCGGTGGCGCGGACGTCCCAGCCCAGGCCCAGCTTCAGGCTCGACAGGCCCGGCGCTTCTTTCGACAGGTTGACGTTACCGCCTTTTTGCAGACTGATTGCCATGATGGTTTCTCCTTCAGTTATTGTGAACACCTTGGTACTGCACTGTGCGGCGAACTGGTGTTCTGCCATTCGCCGCAGGTTCTTTACATGCTCACGTCATTCGACGTGGGCAACTGCCTTTTTATCCAGCCCGAGCGCTGCCTGCTTCTTGCGGTAGCGGATCGAGGACCACACCGAGGCGCCGATGAAGGCCACGCCTGCCAGGCCGGTGATCATTTCAGGCACATGGAACTTCATGCTTGCCAGCATGATCAGCGCCAGGATACCGATCGCATAGTGGGCGCCATGCTCGAGGAACACGTACTGGTCGAGCGTGCCCTTGTCCACCAGGTACACCGTCAGCGAACGCACGAACATTGCACCGATCGCCAGGCCCAGCATGATGATCACGACGTCGTTGGTGATGGCGAACGCGCCGATCACGCCGTCGAAGCTGAACGATGCATCCAGCACTTCCAGGTACAGGAAGCCGCCGATACCGCCGCGCTTGACCATCTCGCCGACCTCGCCGCCGCCCTCTTCCGAGCCTTCCAGCAGGTTGCTCAGCACATCCACGCCGACGTAGATCAGGATGCCCCACAGGCCGGACATCAGCACCACCATCTTCTGCGCCTCGGTCACCAGCGACAGGCTGGCCATCAGGGCGCCGATCGCGATCATCACCGAGATCGAGGACACCTTGCCCAGCGCGCCGAGCTTGGCTTCGAAGTGGCCCAGCCAGTGGTGTTCCTTCTCGTCGTCGAACAGGAAGTTCAGGAACACCAGCAGCAGGAACATGCCGCCGAATGCCGCCACTTCAGCGTGGTGGTTGGTCAGGTGCTGCGAGTACGCTTTCGGGTTTTCCAGCGCCAGGTTCCAGACGTCCATCAGGCCCAGGTCGGCCGCCACCGCGACGATCACCAGCGGGAACAGCAGGCGCATACCGAACACGGCGATGATGATGCCGACGCCGAGGAACAGTTTTTTCCAGAACTCATCCCAGGTCTTCAGCACCGAGGCGTTGACCACCGCGTTGTCGAAGGACAGGGAGACTTCCATCACGGCCAGGATCGCGGCGATACCCACCGCCGTGACCAGGCCCCCCATGCCGCCATGTTCGTAACCCCACCAGCCGGCCACCGCCAGGCATAGCGCCGTCACGATGAATGAAATTCTGAAATGCTTCATGTTTGATTCACCCCTGCTCTTGTTTTTTATTGACAAGGCGCAGTGTAAAGATCAGCATCAAAAGGAAAAAGCGAAGATACTGTGAGTATTACTTCGAAAAAACCTGCTAGCTGAAGAATTCGAGCCTATTTCATGAAGAACGACATCAATTTTCGCCACCTGTATTACTTCTGGGTCGTGGCCAAGGAAGGCGGCATCACGCGCGCCGCCGAGCGCCTCGGTCTGGCCGTCCAGACCATCAGTTCGCAGCTGACCCTGCTCGAACAGGCCTTGGGCAAGGCCATGTTCACGCAGCAGGGCCGGCGCCTGGTTCTGACCGAGGCCGGCCGCGTGGCGATGAACTACGCCGACCAGATTTTCCTGTTGGGCGAGCAGTTGCAGGAAGCACTGAACGAGGCCGACAGCGGACGCATCCGCCTGACGGTGGGCATCTCGGATTCGCTGCCCAAGCTGTCGGCCTACCGCATGCTGGAAGCGGCGACCCAGATGGACCGGGCCGTGAGGCTGGTCTGCTACGAAGACCAGTTCGAGGCGCTGCTAGCCGACCTCGCCCTGCACAAGCTGGACGTGGTGCTGACCGACCGCGAGGTGCGCGCCAGCAGCGCCCTGAAAGTGTTCAGCCACCAGTTGTTCGAAAGCGAGATGGAAGTGGTCGGGACGCCCGCCCTGGCCGAGCGCTACCACGACGGCGACGGCTTCCCCGGGAATTTGAACGGCGCGCCCTTTTTACTACCGGCACGTAATAATGCCCTGCGCGGCAAGATCGACGAATGGTTCGTCCAGCACCACGTGCGGCCGGACGTGGTCGGCGAATTCGAGGACAATGCCCTCCTGAATACCTTCGGCCGGCGCGGCCTGGGCCTGTTCTTCGCACCGGCGGCCCTGGCCACCGAGGTCGAGCAACAGTTCGGCGCGGTCCGGATCGGCAAGGTGCCGAGCGTGCGCGAACAGTTCTACGTAATCTCCAACGACCGCAAGATCAAGCATCCGGCGGTCGAGGCCATCCTCGCGGCGGCCCAGACAGGTGAACTTGGAGCGGGGTAAACGGTAAGCTGTACAATGCCTGCACAGGGATTGCCTTTTAGTTAATTATTAATCTATGCAAAACGTATTATTCGTCGTTCTGGCGCTGGTGCTGGTGGCGCTGAACGGCTTCTTCGTGGCGGCCGAATTCGGTATCGTCACCCTGCGCAAGACGCGCGTCCGCGCGATCGCAAAAACCGGCGGCCTGCGCGGCCGCATCCTGTACAAGGTCCACAGCCAGCTCGACGCCTACCTGTCCGCCTGCCAGCTCGGCATCACCCTGGCCTCGCTGGGCCTGGGCTGGGTCGGCGAACCGGCCTTTGCGCGCATCCTGGAGCCGCTGTTCGTGCTGGCCGGCGTCACCTCCGAACAGATCATCCACGGCGTGTCGTTCGTGATCGCCTTCGGCGTGATCTCCTTCCTGCATATTGTTGTTGGCGAGCTGGCGCCGAAGTCGCTGGCGATCCGCATTCCCGAAAAGGTCGGCCTGTGGAGCGCGCTGCCGCTGTACGGCTTCTATTGGGCGATGTACCCGGCGATCTGGCTGCTGAACGCCAGCGCCAACCTGGTGCTGCGCATCGCGGGTCTCTCCGGCGCGGGCGGACACGAAACGCATTATTCGAACGAAGAACTGAAACTGATCCTGCGTACCGGCACCAGCATGCCGGGCGAAAAATTCACCCACGACGAGCGCCACATCCTGGCCCAGTCGCTCGAGTTCAGCCAGCACTCGGTGGCCGACCTGATGCGGCCGATCAATGAGGTCAGCGCCCTGTACGCCAGCCGTTCGCTCGAGGACAACCTCGACACCATGCGCCGCAACCGCTTCTCGCGCTACCCCTACTTCGACGAGGAAGGCGAGGAAGTGCTGGGCGTGATCCACCTGAAGGACCTGTTCTTCGCCGAACAGGCCGGCAAGGACACCACCGACCTCACCGAATACCTGCGCCCGGTCGAAATGATCTCGGCGCGCACCCCGGCGATCGAACTGTTCCGCCGCTTCCGCACCGGCGCCCCGCACTTCGCCCTGATCGGCGAAAAGGGCAAGCGCCCGGTCGGCTTCATCACGCTCGACAACCTGCTGGGCGCCATCGTCGGCGAGATCCGCGACGAATTCCGCCTCAACGAAAACGACTGGCTCAAGCAGGGCGACGGCACCTACATCGGCAAGGCCAGCCTGCCGATCGTCTCGCTCGAACGCGTGCTCGGCATCGACATCGACAACGAAGCGATGGGCCTGGACGAGGTGGAATCGGTGGGCGGCCTCTTGATGGCGAAGCTGGGCGACATTCCGAAGCAGGGCCAGCGCATCGAGTTTCCGAAGTTCGACGTGGTGGTCAAGAAGACCAACGGGCCGCGGATTCTGCTGGTGAAGGTGATTCCGCAGCTGGCGCGCGGGGCGGATGAGGATGATCTGGATTGATCCTCCGATACGTCATTCCCGCTAAAGATGCGTCATTCCCGCGAAAGCGGGAATCCATACTGAGCATACCAAAACCAGTATTTCTGGAACACTGCAGTACTTCCGAATTACGAAATTCTGTTATTCAGCATGGATTCCCGCTTTCGCGGGAATGACGGGTTTTTTAGCGTACGTGATCTCAATGCACCTGTACCAGGAATTCCCCCCGCACCCCGCCCTGGCCGCCCACGTCGCCTGCCTCTGGACCAGCCGTGCCCTCCCCGCCGGCCTCCCGGTCCGCCACCGCATCCTCCCCGACAACTGCATCGACATCCTGTGGCAAGACCGCGCCCCGCTCGGCTTCGTGGCCGGCATGATGTCGCGCGCGCACCGGGTCGAGATGGCGCAGCCGACGCTGACGCTGGCGGTGCGCTTCCTGCCCGGCGCGGCACGCGCCTTCTTCGGCCTGCCGCTGCATGCGCTGCAGGACGGCCATCCCGCGCTGGACGACTTGTGGCCGCGTGCCGACGCCGAGGCGCTGGCCGCCGCCCTGTGGGAGCACGAGCGGACGGCGGCGCAGCGGCTGGCCATTCTCCAGCGCGCCCTGCTGGCGCGCCTGCGCGCCGTGGAACCCGGTCCGGCCGATCGCCTGGCGCGGGCCGCGGTCGGCCTGATCGACCAGGCCGGCGGTGCCGTCCGCATCGACGAGCTGGCGCGCACGCTGGGCGTCTCGCGCCAGCACCTGGCCCTGCAGTTCCGCGAACGCGTGGGCCTGGCACCCAAGACCTTCGCCATGGTCAGCCGCTTCCGCCGCGCCGGCGCCGTACTGCGCCGGCAAAGCGGCGCGGTCGACTGGCCCCGGCTGGCCCTCGATTGCGGCTACTACGACCAGTCGCACCTGATCCACGAATTCCGCCTGTTCGCGGACGAGACGCCGGAGCGCTTCGCCCGCCCGCGCGCCTGAATCGGCTTCCATTTTTCCAATACGCCGCGCCGGCGCGATGGCATCATGGGGTTTTACCCGTCAACCGGAGACCATCATGATCCATGGATTGCGCACCGTGAAATACCCCGTCGCCGACCTCGCCCGGGCCAAGGCCTGGTTCACCGAAGTGCTCGGCGCGGCGCCCTATTTCGACCAGCCCTTCTACGTCGGCTTCAGCGTCGGCGGCTTCGAACTCGGCCTCGTCCCGGACGGCACGCCCGGCACCGCGGGAGCGGTGGTGTACTGGGGCGTGGACGACATCGAAGCCGAAGTCGCGCGCATCGTCGGGCTCGGGGCGAGCGTGCACGAGGAGGTGCAGGAAGTCGGCGAAGGCATCAAGGTGGCGGAGCTGAAGGATCCGTTCGGGAATGTGCTGGGTTTGATTCTGAATCCGCTGTTCGATCCGGCGGCGGTGAGGTAAGCAAGCGCAAACAGCATCGTTATCGTAGAAACGTCGTTCCCGCGAAGGCGGGAACCCAAGTTGCACAGGCAGCCCGCGACAAACGCCAACGAGTTGCGACGAACTTGGGTCCCCGCCTGCGCGGGGACGACGTGCTAACTGACCGAACGGGATTGATCCCGATACTGCCCCGGCGCCACCCCCACCAGCCTGCGGAAATCCGAAGTGAAGTGCGCCTGGTCGACGTAGCCCAGGTCCAGCGCCAGCGCGCTCAGGTCGAGGTCGCTGCCCTGCGCCAGCCGGTCGGCCGCCTCGTGCAGGCGGAAGCGCCGGATCACCCACTTCGGGCTCACGCCGACATACTCGCCGAACAGCTGCTGCAGGCTGCGCACGCCCAGCCCGGCTGCGGCGGCCAGCGCTTCGACCCGGGTCAGCCCGGGCGTGGTTTCCACGGTGCGCAGGATGGCGGCGATGCGCTCCACCTGCGGGTCGGCGGTGGGCAGCCGGGTGCGCAGCAGCGTGCCGGCGGCATCGATCATGGCCGCGTCGCCGGGCGCGCCCAGCACCGTGTCGACGGCTGCCGCATCGTCCCAGCCGAACACCGCCGACAGCGGCAGCACCTGGTCGCTGATCGTGTGCAGCGGGCGTCCGAGAAAGGCGCGGAAGGCGCCGGGCCGGAACTTCAGGCCGCACACCTTGCCGGCACCCTGCAGCGTGTAATCGAAGGCGCCGGTCACCACGCCGAACACCCCGCTGCGCGCGCGGTCGAAGGCCACGTGCACGCTCGGATAGGGCAGCGTGCGCTGCACGAAGGGCGGCTGGCCGCGCAAGTCCCATTCGACGATCCAGACGTGTTCGATAAAGGGGGCCAGGTCCGGCGGCGGCAGGTAGCGCTCCATGCGGAACGTCCTGCCGGCAAGCGCAGGCGCGACCACGCCCTTGGCGCGCTCCTGGACGGTGGCGGGCGTCGTCATCGATGGCCTCCTGCGGTGTGGGGATGCGGCAGATTCTAGCATTCGCGTTTTTGCAAGACGCCGCCGCCGGCCACGCCTACCCTGAAGCCTCGCATCCACCGAGGACACCATGAAACCGACCCTGTACCACGCCCCGCATTCGCGCGCCGGCGCCGTCCGCATCCTGCTCGAAGAACTCGGCATCGACTACGACCTGCACCTGCTGGACCTGACACGCAACCAGCAGCGCGCGCCCGCCTACCTGGCCGTCAACCCGATGGGCAAGGTGCCGGCCATCCTGCACGATGGCGTGCTGGTCACCGAGCAGCCGGCGATCTTCATCTACCTGGCCGACCGCTACCCGCAGGCCGGACTCGCTCCCAGCGTGGACGACCCGCTGCGCGGCCCCTGGCTGCGCTGGCTGGCCTTCTATGGATCGTCGTTCGAGCCGGCCATCATCGACCGCGCGCTCGAGCGCGCGCCGGCACCGCCGTCACTGTGCCCGTACGGCGACTACGACACCATGCTGGCCACCTTCACGGCCCCGCTGCGCGCCGGTCCCTGGCTGCTGGGCGAACGCTTCTCGGCGGCCGACATCCTGTGGGCCAGCGCGCTGGGCTGGATGACCGGCTTCGGCCTAGTGCCGAAGCTGCCCGAGATCATGGCTTACGTCGAGCGCCTGCGCGCGCGGCCGGCGGCGCACAAGGCCGCGGCGGCCGACGCTGCGCTGGTGGTGGCGCAGGCGTGACCGCGCTCGGGTGTCCAACAGCTACTGCCGCCCTGCGACCTATCCTGTCAGCGTCGAGTTCATACACTGAACCATAACGACCCGTCCGGTATCGCCAGGAGCTGCCATTCCAGACCTGTCGCTGTGACAGCGAGCGGGATGGGGTACGAGAAGCTGCTCGCGTGGCAAGCTTCGACGGGCTGTGTGATCATAAGCAATGCGACTTGCAAGCTAACATTACGGATGCCTACTGACATGGAAAAAATTGGCTTTGGTGGAGGTTGCCATTGGTGCACGGAAGCCGTGTTCGCTTCTCTGCGTGGCGTTACTCACGTAGCGCAGGGGTTCGTCAGCGCCGATGCCCCCGACGACGATTTCTCCGAGGCCGTGGTGCTCACGTTTCAACCAGAGGAAATCTCGCTAGGGTCCCTGATCGAGATCCATTTGCGGACGCATTCAAGCACATCGAACCACGCAATGCGGCAGAAGTATCGCAGTGCAATTTACGCTATGGACGAGGCCCAGGCCGAGGCTGCACGACGGGTCCTGAAAGAAGTCGCGACAGGATTCGATGCGCCTCTTGTTACCCGTGTCCTGCCCTTTCGAGCCTTCAGGGCATCGGACGAGCGCTTTCAACGCTACGCCGAAAAGAATGCCGGTGGTCCGTTCTGCACGACCTATATCGATCCGAAGCTGGCGTTACTCAGGAAAGAATTCGGCGTTTTTCTGAAGCCGGTATCCGATTTACCGTGAGATCCGGGCACCGAGCATTTGACGGTGTTCCGGTCGTCTTGAACGGAAAGCCGTGCGCAACGACCCGCATCGACGGTATCGCCGACCTGCGCCACCGGCTCGCCGCAACCCATGCACGGTCCGGCGCACGACACTGGACCGGCGCCGCCGGCCTGGCCTATCGTGGGTGCTCCATCACTCCATATACCGTGCCATGCGCTCCCTCCGCTCCCTCATCCTCGCCGCCGCCATCGCCGCCTGCTTCTGCACCCCGGTCCACGCTGCCGACAGCGGCCCGGCAGCCGACGTCGCCGGGATCCGCCAGGTCGTCCAGCAATTCCAGGCCGCGATCATCGCCCACGACGGCAAGACCCTCGGCAGCCTGTTCCTGCAAGACCACGACAGCTGGCTGTCGGTGTTCGATGACGCGACCTGGGCGGATGTCAAGAAGCGCCGGCCGGAGGCGAAGAAGGTCATGCACTCGAGCTGGAAGGAATTCGCCGACTTCGTCCAGAAGGACCCGAAAGCCATCGAGGAACGCTTTTATAACGTGCGCATCGACACCAACGGCGCCGTGGGTTCGGTGTACTTCGATTTCGACTTCATCGGGGACGGCAAGGTCACCAACCGCGGCAGCGAGACCTGGCAGATGGTGCGCGCCGAGGATGGCTGGAAGATCAGTTCGATGCTGTATTCGGTCGGACGCTGAGCGGTTAGAATTGTCCAGTTGCCAACGCCTCGGACCCGCCCCGTGAAAGACCAAGCGCCGCCGCTCGTTCCCATCCTCGCCGCCCTGCCGGTATGCGCCTGCATGGCGATCCTGGGCCTGCCGGCGCTCGGCAACAGCAATGCGACGGCGTTCCGCGCGCTGTTCTTCGCAGCCTGCATGCTGTGGATCCTGCCGCTGGCCCTGATGCAGCGCGCCCTGTGGCGGCGCGACGTGTCGTGGCGGATCACCGCGCCGCTGCTGCTGGTGGCCAGCTATGCGATGTCGGTCGTGAACGCCGTGCTCGGGCAGCGCCTGGCGATCGGCCTCGGCCTGGCCAAGGAGTACCACTGGAACGAGCTGGTGCGGGGGCTGGACGGCTGCTGGCTGGCGCTGATCGCGTTCTGCGCCATCCACGCGCTCGCCGTCTATTACCTCTCCCTGCAGCGCACCCAGCTGCGCCTGGCCCAGGCACTCGCGCACGCGCGCGACGCCGAGCTGCGCGCCCTGCGCCTGCAGGTGAATCCGCACTTCCTGTTCAACAGCCTGAATGCGGTGTCGGCGCTGGTGGCGGCCGGCGCCAACCGCGATGCCAACCGCATGCTGTCCAGCGTTTCCGATTTCCTGCGCGCGACGCTGTCCCACGACGGCCGCCACGAACATGCGCTGGCCGAGGAACTGGCGCTGACCGAAGCCTATCTCGACATCGAAAAGGCGCGCCTCGGCGAGCGCCTGCAGCTGGCCATGAAGGCCGGACCCGACCTGCTCGACGCCGCCGTGCCCTACCTGGTGCTGCAGCCGCTGGCCGAAAATGCGATCCGCCATGGGATAGCGCCCTTGAGTACGCCGGGCCGGCTCGACATCCGGGTCGAACGCGCCGGCGCCGGCCTGCTGGTCGAAGTGGTCAACGACGGCGTGCCGCCGAAGGGCACGGCCGCGAGCAAAGGCGGCGGCATCGGCCTGGCCAACGTGGCCGAGCGCCTGCGCCACCTGTACGGCGCCGACCAGCAGCTCGAGGCTGGCTGGCGCGCCGACGGCCGCTTCCAGGTCCGCCTGACGCTGCCGCTGCGCCCCGTGGCGCCCGCGGCCGGCGTGGCCGCACCTGCCGAAAGGATGGCGGCATGAGCCGGCCGATCCGCGTCGCCATCCTCGACGACGAACCGCTGGCCCGGCTGGCGCTCAGGACGCGGCTGGCGCAGCGCCCGGGCTTCGAACTGGTGGCCGAATACGGCGACGGCGACGGCGCCGCCAGCGGTCTCGCAGCCGTGCGGCCCGACCTCGTGTTCGTCGACATCGACATGCCCGGCAAGACCGGCCTCGACGTGCTGGCCGGGCTGCCGCGCGCCGAGCGGCCGATGGCGATCCTGCTCACGGCCTACGACGGTTTCGCGCTGCAGGCCTTCGAGCTGGCGGCCATCGACTACCTGCTCAAGCCGGTCGACGACGAGCGTTTCGAGGAAGCGCTGGAGCGTGCGCAGCGGGCCTTTCCCTACCGCTGCGCCGGCGCCGCCCAACCCGCATCTGCCCCTGCCGCCGAATGGACGCGCACTTTCACAGTCCGCGTCGGCAACCGCATCGTGCTGGTCGACAGCGCCGACGTCGAACGCATCGAAGCCGACGGCGACTACGCGACACTGCATGCGCACGGCAAGACCTACCTGGTGCGAGAGCGCCTGCAGGCCCTGGCGCTGCGGCTCGACCCATCGATGTTCCAGCGCGTGCACCGCTCCAGCATCGTGCGCCTGGACACGGTGGTCGAGCTGCGCGCCCTGACCAACCGCGACGCCCTGCTGCGCCTGCGCGACGGCACCCTGCTGCGCGCCAGCCGCACCTACATGCCGGCCCTGGTCCAGGCGCTGGAACGCCGTCCCCGGGCCGAAACGGCCGTGCCGGCCTGACGCCGCCGGCTGCGCCGACCGTTCATCCAGCCGAATCGACCACTCGTCATATATGGCTCGCCCGGCGCGACCGGCCTGGCTAGAGTAGGCGCATCGCCACTCCCCGGAGCCCCGCCATGCTGGACCTGCAGAACGTCACCAAATCCTTCGGCAAGCAGCTGACCGCCGTGTCCGACCTGTCGCTGCAGCTGGCGCCCGGGGTGGTCGGCCTGATCGGCCACAACGGCGCCGGCAAGAGCACGCTGATGCAGATGATCGCCACCCTCACCCGGCCGACCAGCGGCCGCATCCTGTTCGACGGCGTCGACATCGCGGCAAAGCCGGAAGCAATCCGCCGCCGCCTCGGCTACCTGCCGCAGGATTTCGGCGTCTACCGCAACGTCAGCGCCCTCGAATTCATGCAGTACTTCGCGGCGCTGAAAGGCGTGCGCGACCCGGCGCGCATCCGCCGCCTGCTGGAACTGGTCAACCTGCACGAGCAGGCCGGGCGCATGGCCAGCACCTTCTCGGGCGGCATGCTGCGCCGCCTCGGCATCGCCCAGGCGCTGCTGAACGACCCCGACGTGCTGGTGGTCGACGAACCAACCGCCGGCCTCGATCCGGAAGAGCGGCTGCGCTTCCGCAACCTGCTGGCGGAGCTGGGCTTCAATAAACTGGTGATCATCTCGACCCACATCGTGTCCGACGTCGAGACCATCGCCGGCCGCCTGGCCATCATGAAGAGCGGCCGCCTGGTGGCCTGCGACACGCCCGACGCGATCCTCGGCCGCGCGCGCGGCCAGGTGTGGTCGGCCAGCGTCGACGCCGCCGAGTACGACGTGCTGCGCGCCACCACCCACGTGCTGCAGGCGCTGCGCCAGGGCGAGCGGATCGCGCTGCGCATCGCCCACCCGAGCCTGCCCTGTCCAGGTGCCCTGCCCTCGGAACCGAGCCTGGAAGAAGCGCTCATGGCGCAGCGCTATGCGGTCAATGACACCGTACGGGAGGCGGCATGAACGCCGGCCTGGTGCGCACGCTGGCGCTGCTGGAAGCGCGGGTGCGCCTGCGCCGCACGTCGACGCTGGTGACGATGCTGGCGGTGGTCGCGCTGAGCTGGCTGATCGTCTCCGATCCGGCCGGCGGCCAGACCCTGATGGCGATCGGCGGCGCGCGCGTGCGCTATACCAGTTCGATGCTGGCGCTGGGCAGCGCGGCCCAGGCCTCGCTGCTGTTCGCGCTGGCCGGCTTCTACCTGCTGCGCGGGCGCATGGCGGAAGACCTGCGCAGCGGCATGGGCGGCGTGATCGGCGCCAGCGCGCTGGGCGGCCGTGCCTTCGTGCTGGGCCGCTGGTGCGGCGGTGTGCTCTACCTGCTGGCGCTGATCGGCGCCTCGATGGCGACCGTGCTGGCCTGCCACCTGGTGCGCGGCGAAGGCCCGATCGAACCGGGGGTCTACCTGTCGACCTACCTGCTGGTGCTGGGTCCGATGGCGCTGTTCACCGCCAGCTGCGCGGTGCTGTGGGACAGCTGGGCGCCGCTGATGGGCAAGCGCGGCGACATCCTGTACTTTGCCGTGTGGGCCGGCCAGATGGGCATGCTGCCGGCGCTGATGGCGGGGTCGACCGCGACCACCGTCCCCTTCGACTTCAGCGGCATGAGCGCCGTGATCGCGGCGCTGTCGGCGCAGGTCGACATCACGAACATGTCGCTCGGGATTGCCGACTTCGACCCGAAGCTGGCCCCGCTGACGCTGCCGGCATCGCTGTGGCGGGCCGACATCGTGGGCGTGCGCGCCGCCAGTGCCCTGCTGGCCTGCCTGCCGCTGTGGCTCGCGCTGCCCCTGTTCCACCGCTTCTCGCCGGACCGCGTCAAGCCGGCGCGCAGCCAGGCCCGCCGTTCGCCGCTGGCGCTGCTGAATGGCTGGCTGCGTCCTTTGTCCCGGCTGGCGCAGCCGCTGTTCGGACTGGCCGCGCGCCTGCCCGGCATCCCGGGACAAGCCATGGCCGACGTCGCGCTGACCCTGGGCACGGCGCCCACGGCGATCGCCCTGCTGCTGGCGGCGCAGGTGCTGGCCCTGGTGCTGCCCGCGGCCATGCTGGCACCGCTGGTGCTGGCCTGCGTCGCCTGCTGGGGCGTGCTGGTGAGCGACCTGGCCACGCGCGACGTCGATGCCGGCTGCGCGGTGCTGGGCGCCGCAGTGCCGGGTGGTGCTGCGCGCCGCTACTGGCGCCAGCTGGGCGCGACCTGCATGCTGGGCCTGATGTTCACCGGGGTGGCGGCGCTGCGCCTGGCCGGCTTCGAGCCGCTGCGTGCGCTGGCGCTGCTGTCCGGCCTGTTCGCCCTGGCCGCGTTCGCGACCATGCTGGGCCGCACCAGCGGCAGCGCCCGCACCTTCCTGGTGCTGTTCCTGTTCGGGCTGTACATGGGCGTCCAGATCCACAACGTGCCGATGGCCGACGTGGTCGGCTTCCACGGCACCGCGACGCCGGTGTCGGTGCTGGCCTGGAGCGCGCTGGGCGCCGTAGCGGCATGTGCCGGGCACCTGTGGAACCGGCGCCCGGCGCAACTGGCCTAGGCCCTTGTCGTCATCGGTTGCGGCTGCGGCGGCGGCGCAGCAGGCCCAGGCCGCCGAGGCCCGCCAGCAGCAGCGCGGCGCTGGCCGGTTCCGGCACGTCGGCACCGGCGTCGGCGGCGCCGATGGTGGCGGTGATATCGCGGCCGAAATACAGGTAGGTCTGGTCGGTCGCGAACTGGAAGTCGTTGCCGAAGCCGTTCACGTAGATATAGAAGTCGTTCGTGAGCGCTTCGACGCTGCCGATGGCCCCGCTTTGCCGCCGAATGCATAATTGCTGCCCCACAGTTCGGCGCCGATCTCGTCGGCCGTGTACACGTGGCTGTCGATGACCAGGTCGACGGCGTCGATCGAATCCACGGCCGCGCCCATGGCAGAGGCCGAGAACAGGATCGAGCCAGTGATCGGTGCGTGCTCGAGGGTGACGAAGTTGTTGGTGAAGCTGCCTACGTTGAAATCCAGTCTGAATTGCGTGGCATGCGCAGCGGTCGAGAGCAGGACGCAGGCGGCAGCGGCCAGTGCGGCGGCGATTTTCTTCATTGAGGTCTCCAGTTTTTATCCATTTTTGAAAAAATACTACGCCAAAAATATTATCTGAAGATCAATTACACGTCGCGGATTCGGCTGGCGAACGCAGGCTACCTATCAGATCTGATCGGTGCAAGCGGCGCTTCAAGCGTCGAAAGGATGCGCACCCAGCGCCGCCGCCACGTAATCCACGAAACTGGTGATGCGGGCGGCCAGCACCGTGTTGCGGTAGTAGACCGCATTGATCGGCTGGAGCACGTCCAGCGTCCGCTCGGGGAACAGCTGCACCAGCCGGCCGCCGGCGCGGTCCTCGCGCGTCATGAAATCCGACAGGCACACGATACCGAGGTTGGCCAGCGCCATCTGCCGCAGCGTCTCGCCGCTCGACGATGCGATGGTGGGCCGGATACGCATGGCGCTGCCGTCGACGTCGTGCAGCGGCCAGTCGTTCAGCGTCTCCGGCTCGCTGAAACCGAGCAGCACATGCCGCCCTAGCTCGCCCGGCGAGGCCGGCATGCCGTGCCGCGCGAGATAGGCCGGACTGGCCAGCACGCGGATGCGGCTGGTGCCGAGCAGGCGCGCGTGCAGCGTCGAATCCTTCAGGATACCGATGCGCAGGGCGACGTCGGTGCGCTTTTCGATCAGGTCGGTGATCCCTTCGTTGGATGCCAGTTCCAGCTCCACGTCCGGGTAGCGGGCACGGAATCCCTCGATCAGCGGCACCAGCACGTGCAGCATGAAAGGCGTGGCGGCATCGACCCGCAGCCGTCCCGCCGGGCGCATGCGCCGCGCCAGCATCTGCTCTTCCGCCGCATCGACCGAATCCAGGATGGCGCGTCCGTGCGCCAGGAAGAGCGCGCCTTCCTCGGTCAATTCCAGGCGCCGGGTGGTCCGGCGCAGCAGGGTCGTCTGCAGCTTCTGCTCGAGCCGGCTCAAGGTACGGCTGGCCGCCGATACCGTCAGTCCCAGCGCTAGCGCCGCGGCCGTGAGCGATCCCGTGTCCACCACGGCCACGAACACCTGCATGTCTTCGAGAGTCGTCTTCATTCTTGATTCAAACGCAAAAGTCTTTGCGTGCAACTGGCCTTAATCTGCAAATATAAATCATGGACAATGGTGCTTTCGAAAAATTGCTAGCAAGCGCTTCAAGGATCCAATGAAATCTTCTACTGCACTACTGGCCCTGGCGACCGGCGCCTTTGCCATCGGCACCACCGAATTCACGCCGATGGGCCTGCTGCCGGTGATCGCCCACGGCGTCGACGTCAGTATCCCGACTGCCGGGATGCTGGTCTCCGCCTACGCGATCGGCGTGATGGTCGGCGCGCCGGTGATGACCCTGCTGTTCAGCCGCTTCGGCAAACGGGCCGCACTCATATCGCTGATGCTCATCTTTACGGTTGGCAACCTGCTGTCGGCGTGTGCGCCAGGCTATACGACTTTGCTGTTGTCGCGGCTGATCACCAGCCTCAACCACGGCGCCTTCTTCGGCATCGGCGCCGTGGTGGCCGCCAGCGTGGTCCCGAAGGAAAAACAGGCCAGCGCGATCGCAGCGATGTTCATGGGCTTGACGGTGGCCAACGTCGGCGGCGTGCCGGCGGCCACCTGGATCGGCCAGCAAGTCGGCTGGCGCATGACCTTCGCCGGCACTGCCCTGCTGGGCCTGGTGACCATCGGCGCGCTGTGGCTGGCCTTGCCCAAGGGTGAGCCGGGTACGCGCCCGGACGTGCGCCGCGAACTGCGGGTGCTGACAAGCCGCGACGTCCTGCTGGCCATGGGCACCACCGTGCTCGGCTCGGGCGCCATGTTCGCGCTGTATACCTATGTTGCGCCGATGCTGGCCGAGGTCACCCATGCCAGCCCGGGCTTCGTGGCCTTGGCGCTGATGCTGATCGGCGTCGGTTTCACCGTCGGCAACAGCCTGGGCGGCCGCCTGGCCGACTGGTCGCTGGACGGCGCCACCAAACTGATCCTGGCGTCGCTCGCGGTCGTCATGGTCCTGCTGCCGCTGCTGATGAAAACGCACGCCGGCGCGGCCATCGGCCTGCTGGTCTGGGGCGCCGCCGCGTTCGGCATCGTGCCCCCGGTGCAAATGCGCGTGATGCAGGCGGCGGCCCAGGCGCCGGGCCTGGCCTCGTCGGTCAACGTGGGCGCGTTCAACCTCGGCAATGCGCTGGGCGCCGCGCTCGGCGGTATCGTCATCGGCCAGGGTCTCGGCTACGCGGCGGTGCCGTTCGTGGGTGCCGCGCTGGCGGCCGGCGGCCTGGTACTGGTCTGGATCGGGAATGCCGGCCAGCGCGATGCGGCCGGCAAGTCGGCGGCTTCGATGTAAGTGCGGTATGGCGTGTTCCCGTCGCCGGCCCGGCGCGGGAATGGCCGGACGCCTCAAAGCTGCTCCTTCTGCTTCACGATCGGATCCCTGGTATGGGTCCACCCGCTCATCAGAGAATACCCCACCGCCAGCAGCGTCGGCCCGATGAACAGGCCGACGAAGCCGAACGCGATTACCCCGCCCAGCACGCCCAGTAAGGTCAGCAGGAACGGCAGGCTCGATCCGCGGCTGATCAGCATCGGCCGCACCACGTTGTCGACGCCGCTGATCACGAAGAAGCCCCACACCAGCATGAACACGCCCCAGCCGGTGCTGCCCTGGTAGAACAGCCAGAGCGCCGCCCCGCCCCAGATCAGCGGCGGCCCGACCGGGATCAGCGAGGACACGAACACCAGCACCGACAGCAGGAGTATCGCCGGCACCCCGGCGATGGCGAAGCCGAGCGCCGCCACCAGGCCCTGGGCCAGCGCGGTGCCGAGCAGGCCGTACATCACGCCGCGCACGGTCTGGCTGACGATACCGCTGACCGCTTCGGCTTCTTCGCCCATGATGCGGCGGGTGGCGGCGGCGATGACGGCGTTCAGGGCGGCGCCGTCGCGGTAGAAGAAGAAGCTCACGAAGGCGGCAAGGCTCAGCTGCACGACGCCGGTACCGAGCATGAGGCCGCCGGCCAGCAGTGCGCGGCGCGCCGGTTCGACCAGGCGCTGGGCCAGCTCCATCATGCTGTCGCGGCTGGCGACCAGCTGGCGCAGGTAGGCGTCGATCTGCTCGCCCAGCAGCGGGATGTCGCGCACCCATTGCGGCGGCAGCAGTTCGCCGTGGCTGAGCGCCGCCTTGACCTGCTCGAAGGCGCCGGCGATGTTGTCGGCCAGGTTCCAGGCGACCAGCGCCAGCGGGATGATCACCAGCAGCGTCAGGCTCAGCGTCATGGTGAGGGCGGCCGGCGTGCGGCGGCCGCGCATGTGCTGCAGCAGCCTCAGATACAGCGGCCAGGACGAGATGACGACGGCGGCCGCGAACAGGATCGCGGCCAGGAAGGGGCGCAGCACGTACAGGCAGCCGAGCGTCAGCAGCAGGATGGCGGCGGCGCGGGCGTAGTTGCGTCCTTGGGCAGGGTGCGGTCGTGGGTCCATGCGGCGCGGATCATTCCGATCGATGCGCCGGATGGCGCCCTGTCAGGATAATAGCTGACGAATGTCGTGGACGATAGGATCGGCGCCGCCGGCATGGCGGATGAACAGGCGCGGACGGCCTTCGCGGTCGAACACGTAGCTGCCGGCGGTGTGGTCGATGGTGTAGCTGCCGGGCTCCTTGCCCGGTACCTTGGCGTAGAACACCTTGAAGTCCTTGGCCACCTTGGCCGTCTGGTCAGGCGTGCCGCGCAGGCCGATGAAGCGTTTATCAAAGGCCGGCACGTAGGACGCCAGCAGTTCCTGGGTGTCGCGCTCGGGGTCGAGGGTGACGAACAGGACCTGCACCTGGTCGGCCTGCGGCCCCAGTTTCTGCATCACGCCGGCCATCTCGGCCATCGTGGTCGGGCACACGTCCGGGCACTGGGTATAGCCGAAGAACATGACCACCACCTTGCCCTTGAAGTCGGCCAGGGTGCGCGGCTTGCCGGTGTGGTCGGTCAGCGTGAAGTTCTTGGCGTAGTCGATACCTGTGATGTCGGTGTTCTGGAAGCCCTGCTGCGCGGGGGCCGCCTTGGCCGGCGGCTTGCCCGGCATCTTGTCGCACGCAGTCAGGGACACACCGAGGGCGGAAGCGATCAGCAAGGCAGGCAGCAGTTTTTTCATGTCAGAAGCTCAGGTACTGTTTGAGGTAGTGGTCGACCAGCAGCGCCGCGAACAGCAGCGACAGGTAGACGATCGACCAGGCGAAGGCCTTGCGCGCGATCTGGTCGCTGTAGTGCTTGTGGATCAGCCAGCCGTAGCGCAGGAACACGGCATTCAGCGCAACCGCCGCCACCAGGTAGAACAGGCCGCTCATGCCCACCGCGAACGGCAGCAGCGTGCAGGCGGCCAGCGCGATCGAGTACAGCCAGACCTGCAGGCCGGTGTAAGCCATGCCGTGCGTGACCGGCATCATCGGCAGGCCGGAGCGCACGTAGTCGTCGCGCCGGTACATCGCCAGCGCCCAGAAGTGCGGCGGGGTCCAGACGAAGATGATCAGCACCAGCAGCCAGGCTTCCATCGGCACCTCGCCCGCGACCGCGGCCCAGCCCAGCGCCGGCGGCATGGCGCCGGACAGGCCGCCGATGACGATGTTCTGCGGCGTATTCGGCTTGAGCAGGATCGTGTAGATCAGCGCATAGCCGACGAAGGTGACGAAGGTCAGCCACATCGTCAGCGGGTTGACCATGGTGTACAGCACGCCCATGCCGAGGCCGCCGATGATGGCGGAGAAGATCAGGGTCTGGGTGGTGCTGAGTTCCCCCATGGCGGTCGCGCGGCGCGCGGTGCGGGCCATGCGGGCGTCGATCTCGGCTTCGATCAGGCAGTTGACGGCGAAGGCGGCGCCGGCCAGCAGCCAGATGCCGATCGTGCCCCAGACCAGCACGTGCCAGCCGGGGAAGCCGTCGGTGGCCAGGAACATGCCGATCACGGCGCAGAAGACGGCCAGCTGGGTGACGCGCGGCTTGGTCAGCGCCCAGTACTGTGCAATCCGGTTGGGTGGTTTGTGGGTGGCGGTCTGGGTAATCATGAATGGCTCGCAGGCGCCGGGGTTTGTCGTCGGGACAAGCGGGGCGCCAGGTCGAGTTGATGCTGTACCTTGTAGTTTAACATGGTCACCAGCAGGACGAGGAGCGCGGCCCCGGCGTTGTGCAACACGGCGATCACCAGCGGGAAGTTCAGGAACACGGTGGCGATGCCGGTCAGCGCCTGGGCGATCACGACCAGCACCAGGTTGCGCGCGGTCTTGTGCAGGCCGGGGATGCGCCAGGCGCGCCAGGCCGTGAAGCACAGCACCAGCACCACGACGGCCGCAAAATTGCGGTGCACCCAGTGGATTGCGGTCAGGGCCGCGAACGGGATGTAGTGGCCGGCGGCGGTCTTGCCGAGCTCGCGCCACAGCGTGAAGCCGTGCTCGAAGTCCATCTCCGGCACCAGCTGGCCGTTACACAGAGGGAAATCGTTGCAGGCCAGCGTGGCGTAATTGGTGCTGACCCAGCCGCCCAGCGCCAGCTGCACCAGCAGCACCGCACCCGACAGCCAGGCCAGCGGACGCAAGCGGCGCAGCGCCTGCAGCGCGCGCGGGTCGGCGGCGGCCGGCGGCGCCAGCAGCTTGTCTTCGCGGCCTCCAAGCCAGACCGCCATGGCCAGCATGGTCATGCCGAACAGCAGGTGCAGGGTGACGATCACCGGCTGCAGCTTCAGGGTCACGGTCCAGGCGCCGAATGCGCCTTGCACGCAGACCCACAGCAGCAGCAGGGTCGGCAGTGCCGGACCATGGATCGGTCCCTGCATCGGCAGATGCGCCGCCCTGCCCTTGCGCGCGCGCGACCACTGGCGCCAGGACGCCACCACCAGCACGATGATCAGGAAGCCGATGCCCATCGCCAGGAAGCGGTGGATCATCTCGATCCAGGCTTTCATCTTCGTCACCGGGCCGGTCGGCATCAGCGCTTCGGCGGCGGCGATGTGTTCATGGGCCAGGAAGGGATTGGCTTCGCCGTAGCAGCCCGGCCAGTCCGGGCAGCCGAGGCCCGAATCGGTGAGGCGCGTAAAACCACCGAACACGATCAGGTCGAAGGTGATGAAGGCGATCACCCAGGCCAGCTTGCGGTACTTGTTGACACCGGTCGCGGTCCAGACGAGGGCCAGCGGCACCGAGGCCGCCAGGAAGCCGGTCAGCGCCAGCAATACGAAATTGGATACTTGCATGTTGCTTGTTACAGTGAGTGACTCAGCCGACGGCGGATGCCTTCAGCAGTTTATAGATATCCTTGTACACCTTGCGCGGCTCGGGATCGGCCGGGAAGCGCATCATGAGGTGGCCGAGCGGGTCGATCATGTAGATGTGGCGGTCGGTACTGTCGCCGGCATCGACCGGCAGCCAGGCCTTCACTGCCGCCGCGTCGGCACGCAGCATGTGGGTGCCGTCGAATTCGCGGATGACGATGGTGTCGAGCGGCTCGCGGTCGAGGATCAGCCAGACGCGCTCGACACGGCCCATCTCCTTGCCCTGCATCAGGCGCAGCTGGCGCATCGTGAACAGCTGCTGCTGGCAGGCCTGGGCGCAGGCGCCGGAACCGGTCATCAGCATCACCCACTTGCCCTTGAACCCCTGCAGCGGCATCGGGCGGCCGTCCAGCGTGGTGGTGGCCATGTTCGGTAGCGGATGGGCGCGCTGGTCGATCAGCGTGCCGTAGTTGTTGCGGCGCTCCGGCTTGATCCAGTAATAGCTGATATACGAGGCGATCAGCGGCGCGGCGCACACCAGCAGCACCAGCCACAGCATCCTGCGTCCGCGCTTCGTCCGTTCAGCGGGCGGATTGCGTGCCAGGTTCGGTTCCACTTTTGCTTCCACGTCGGTACCCCGTTATCACAAAAAATCCAAAGGCCATGGCGGCCAGCGCGTACCACTGGAAGGCATAGCCCTTGTGGCGGTCGACGTCGATGCCCGGCGCCGGCCATTTGCGCACCAGGGGTTCGCCGGCCGCATTCGGACCGGTCTGCTGCAGCAGGAAAGGCTGCAGGGACAGGCCGCTGGCACGCGCAAAGCCATCGACTTCCAGGTTCTGCACGATGGCGCCCGGCGCCAGCGCCGGCGGCGTCCCCAGCTGCATCACGCGCGCCGGATGCAGCACGGCGACGCCTTCGATGGTGACGGTGCCGGCCGGCGTGTCGAATTTGGGCATGTGCGCGTAGCCGGCCGGATCGCGCGCCAGCCAGCCGCGCGCCACCAGCACCTGCCTGTACGAACCCGCTATTGTAAACGGCATCAGCAAAACGAACCCGCTGCGGCCGCCCTGCGGGCGGTTGTCGAGGAATACCGGCCAGTTGGGGTCGAATCGGCCGGTCACAATGACACGCCGGTATTCGATGGCCGCCGGATCCTGCAGTGCCTCGCCCAGCACCAGCGGCGGCGCGGCCGTGCGCTGTGCCAGCTTGTGCTGGAGTGCGGTTTTCTCGAGTGCGCGCCGCGTCTGCCAGTTGCCGAGTGCGATACCGAGGGCCACCAGCACCAGCATCGCCAGGAAAGGGATAGTCCTAAAACGGAAGCGCAATCGCATTACAATTCAATCTTGATAATTCCATATCAGGGCTCGCCATGAAGATCGTCGTCGCCGTCGCTTTCGTGCTCATCATCGGCAGCCTGGCCTCTGCCCTGTTCTTCCTCATGCGCGACAAGGGACGCAGCAACCGCACGGTGCAGGCGCTGGCGATGCGGGTGGGGTTGTCGATTACGCTGTTTTTACTGGTGCTGTTTTCGTACAAGATGGGGTGGATTCAGCCGACGGGCCTGCGCTAGCAGGCCGGACGAACTTGCGTCAGCAAGTTCGTCCCCCCTGCGAAGGCAGGGACCCAATTTTGCTAGCGTTTCGATAACTCGTACAACTTGGGTCCCTGCCTTCGCAGGGACGACGGGTTAGCTCTTATAACCAGTACACGACAACATAAAGCCCCAACCACACCACATCCACAAAGTGCCAGTACCAAGCCGCCCCTTCGAACCCGAAGTGGTTCTCCGCCGTAAAATGCCCGCGCAGTACCCGGTACAGCACCACCGACAGCATGATCGCCCCCATGGTCACGTGGAAGCCGTGGAAGCCGGTCAGCATGAAGAAGGTCGAGCCGTAGATGCCCGAGGTCAGCTTCAGGTTCAGCTCGGTGTAGGCATGGTGGTACTCGTAGGCCTGGAAACCCATGAAGACGGCGCCCAGCAGGATGGTGCAGAACAGCCAGAACGCGGTCTTGCTGCGATGACCGAGGCGCAGGGCGTGGTGGGCGATGGTCAGCGTCACGCCCGAGGTCAGCAGCAGCGCGGTGTTGATGGTCGGGATCGGGAACGGGCCCATGGTGTTGAAGCCTTCCACGGTGCCGGCCGGGCCGACGTTGCCCCAGTGGCCGGCGAAATCGGGCCAGATCACCTTGTGGTCGAGATCGGCCAGCCAGGGCATGCTCACCGCGCGCGCGTAGAACAGCGCGCCGAAGAAGGCGCCGAAGAACATCACTTCCGAGAAGATGAACCAGCTCATCGACCAGCGGTAGGACAAATCGATGCGCGCGCTGTACTTGCCGGATTCCGATTCGCCGATGGCGTCGCCGAACCAGAAGTACAGCACCACCAGCATCGCCAGGATGCCGGCGCCGCACACGCCCGGCCCCCAGCCGGCGCCGTTGACCCAGCCCGAGGCGCCGGCCATCGTGGTCAGCATCGAGATGCCGGCGATCATCGGCCAGCGCGAGGGACCGGGGACGAAGTAATAAGGCGCGCTGTGCGCCGCGCCGTGTGCGGCGCCGTTTACCGTGGTGGGCGCCGTGCTGTGTGTGGCATTCTGTGGCGAACTCATCCTGCTCTCCTCCATCAAACCTGTTGATATTGTCGAATCCTGTTTTGTTCATGCCCTGGCGACGGCCAGCCGCACCACCAGCATCAGGATGCCGATGAGCGCCAGCGCCCCGATCAGGCCGCCCACGATCACGTAGACCGGGTTCAGGTTGGCCGCGTCGTGCTCGTAATCCTTGCGCTTGCGTACGCCGAAAAAGGACCAGAACACCGCCTTCATCGTGGCGCCGAACGATGCCGGGCGCCGCTCTCCATCGTCCATCGTTCCGGTTCCGTTCTCTATTCCTTGTTTGCCACCTTTTGCGCCGCCACCGCCCCGCCGATCTCGAAGAAGGTGTACGACAGCGTGATGTTCTTCACTTCGCGCGGCAGCGCCGGGTCGATGAAGAATACCACCGGCATCTGGCGCGCCTCGTTCGGTCCCAGTACCTGCTCCTGGAAGCAGAAGCACTCGACCTTCTTAAAATGCGGCATGGCCGACTGCGGCGCATAGCTCGGGATGGCCTGCGCCTTGACCGTGCGCGCCTGCGTGTTCACGACTTCGTACACCACCGTCGTCATCTCGCCCGGATGCACGTCGATGCTGCGCTGGGTCGGGCGGAAGCGCCACGGTCCCTGGGCATTGCCGTCCAGTTCGACGGTGACGGTGCGTGCCAGGTCGACCTGGGTGTTGCTAGGTGCCGCCACCGTGCCGTCCTTCTGCGTCAGCACGTTGATGCCGAGCGCCTCGCACACCTGGCGGTAGACCGGCACCAGCGCATAGGCGAACCCGAACATGACGACGGCGATCACCACCAGCTTGAGCAGCACGGTGCGGTTGAGAACGCGTTCCTCCTGGCCGGCGTGGGCGTGCATGCGCTATCAGCCCAGCCAGAGCCGCTTGACGAACAGCAGCACGAAGAAGAACAGCGCCAGCCCGCCTACCCAGAAGGCGGTGCGCAGATTCCTTTTGCGGTCGATCATGCCGGACTCCTTACTTCACCAGCGGCGGATTCTCGAAGGTGTGGAACGGGGCCGGGCTCGGCACGGTCCATTCCAGTCCTTCCGCGCCTTCCCACGGCTTGGCGTCGGCCGGCTGGCCGCCGCGGATGGTCGGCAGCACCACGAACAGCAGGAAGTACACCTGGCTCAGGCCGAAGCCGAAGGCGCCGATCGACACCACCATGTTCCAGTCGGTGAACACGCCGTTGTAGTCGGCATAGCGGCGCGGCATGCCGGACAGGCCCAGGAAGTGCATCGGGAAGAAGGTGATGTTGAACCAGATCAGCGAGTTCCAGAAGTGGATCTTGCCGCGCAGTTCCGGGTACATGTGGCCGGTCCATTTCGGCGCCCAGTAATAGAAGCCGGCAAACAGCGCGAACAGCGAGCCGGCCACCAGCACGTAGTGGAAGTGGGCCACCACGTAATAGGTGTCCTGCACCTGGATGTCGATCGGGGTCACGGCCAGGATCAGGCCGGTAAAGCCGCCCATCGTGAACACGAAGATGAAGCCGACCGCGAACAGCATCGGCGTTTCGAAGGTCATCGAGCCCTTCCACATCGTCGCCACCCAGTTGAACACCTTTACGCCGGTCGGCACCGCGATCAGCATGGTGGCGTACATGAAGAACAGCTGGCTGGTCACCGGCATGCCGGTGGTGAACATGTGGTGGGCCCAGACGATGAAGGAGAGGATCGCGATCGAGGCGGTCGCGTACACCAT
>Ga0308160_10002105_pt1 | contig 25125 bp, 19 predicted proteins | sample PhyFR1_FD_201036 | JGI IMG/M metagenome (GOLD analysis project Ga0308160, IMG submission 201036) | Phyllosphere microbial communities from UC Gill Tract Community Farm, Albany, California, United States - DLSLF.R1 | ecosystem: Host-associated > Plants > Phyllosphere > Unclassified | place: USA... | reverse complement strand
CACCGGTGCCGTCGAGGTGCTCCCCCGCTCGGGCTCGGGCGTCGAGCTGAACGCGGCACTGCACGCCTGACCCGGCCTCCCGGGACGCAGAACGGCCCCGCATCCGAGGTGGATGCGGGGCCGTTCTTCGACAGGCTCAGGAACCGCCCTTCGACAGGCTCAAGAACCGACGGGACTAGCGCGTCGGGAAGGGACGCTCGGGCGAACCCGTGTACAGCTGCTGCGGGCGCCCGATCTTGGTCTGCGGGTCGAGGTTCATCTCACGCCAGTGGGCGATCCACCCGGGCAGGCGTCCGATGGCGAAGAGCACCGTGAACATCCGCGTCGGGAAGCCCATCGCCTTGTAGATGACGCCGGTGTAGAAGTCGACGTTCGGGTAGAGCTTGCGCTCCTTGAAGTAGTCGTCCTCCAGGGCGATCTGCTCGAGCTCCTGAGCCAGGTCGAGCAGCGGGTCGTTGATGCCGAGCGCCCGGAGCACCTCGCCGGCGCTCTCCTTGACGAGCTTGGCGCGCGGGTCGTAGTTCTTGTAGACGCGGTGCCCGAAGCCCATGAGCTTCACGCCGTCTTCCTTGTTCTTCACGCGGTCGACGAAGCGCTGCACGCCCTCGCCGGACTCCTGGATCCGGCCGAGCATCTGCAGGACAGCCTCGTTCGCGCCACCGTGCAGCGGACCCGACAGGGCGTTGATACCGGCGGACACGGAGGCGTAGAGGTTCGCTCCGGTGGAGCCGACGAGGCGGACCGTGGAGGTCGAGGCGTTCTGCTCGTGGTCCTCGTGCAGGATGAGCAGGAGGTCGAGCGCCTTCGACAGGACGGGATCGATCTCGTACGGCTCGGCGAGGTTGCCGAAGTTCAGCTTGAGGAAGTTGTCGACGAAGCTCAGCGAGTTGTCGGGGTAGAGGAACGCCTGCCCGACCGACTTCTTGTGCGCGTAGGCGGCGATCACCGGGAGCTTCGCGAGCATCCGGACCGTCGTGAGTTCGACGTGGTCGGGATCGTGCGGATTGGCGTCCGACTCGTAGTAGGTCGACATGGCCTGCAGGGCGCTCGACAGGACGGCCATCGGGTGCGCCGTGTGCGGGAGCGCCGAGAAGAACCGCTTGAGGTCCTCGTGGAGGAGCGTGTGGCGCCGGATCTTCTCGTCGAATCCGCCGAGTTCGTCGGCCGTCGGGAGTTCACCGTGGATGAGCAGCCAGGCGACCTCGAGGAAGGTCGACTGCTTGGCGAGCTGCTCGATCGGGTAGCCGCGGTAGCGCAGGATGCCCTGGTCGCCGTCGATGTACGTGATCGCCGACTTGGTCGCCGCGGTGTTGACGAACCCGTAGTCGAGCGTGGTCAGGCCGGTCTGCCGCGTGAGCGAGGAGATGTCGATACTCGACGCGCCCTGGGCTGACTGGTGGATCGGGAATTCGGCCGTTCCGCCGGGGTAGTTCAGGGTGACCTGCTGCGTCTCGGTGGAAGCCTGTTTCTCGACGTCGCCCACGGCGCCTCCTCATATCTTTGTGCGATAGGGACTCGACATCGCCCTCCGATACGACGGCGTGTCACATACAGCCTAATCGGCTTCGGACCCTACTGCTGTTTCCCACAGTGATCCGGCGACTTCCTTGGAGTTCACCCCGAAATCGGGCGGAGTCCCCGAAGTCGGGCCGCGGCGGCCGCGATGCGCTCGTCGGTGGCGGTCAGGGAGAGCCGCACGTGTTGCGGTCCGGCCTCGCCGTAGAACACCCCTGGACCCGCCAGGACACCGATCGACGCCAGGCGGTCGATACTCACCCAGGCGTCCTGGCCTTCGGTGATCCACAGGTACAGTCCCGCCTCGCTGCGGTCGACCCGGAACCCGGCCTCACGGACGGCCGGGAGCAGCACCTCGCGTCGGGCGCGGTAGCGGGCCTTCTGCTCCGCCACGTGGGCGTCGTCGCCGAGCGCCGCGACCATGGCGGCCTGCAGCGGGGCCGGCAGCATGAGACCCGCGTGCTTCCGGACGGTGACCAGCCGACGCACCAGGCGCTCGTCGCCCGCGAGGAACGCGGCACGGTATCCGGCCAGGTTGGACTGCTTGCTCAGGGAGTAGATCGCGAGGACACCCTCGGTGTCGCCGTCGGTCACGCGGGGATCGAGCACGGACGGGGTCGGGGTGTCGGACCACTCCCCCTCCCAGCCGAGTTCCGCGTAGCATTCATCGCCCACGAGGACGGCGCCGAGTTCGCGGGCTCTGGCTCGGGCTGCGCGCAGCTCGTCGACCGACAGGACACGACCGTCGGGGTTGCCGGGGGAATTCAGCCAGACCAGCCGGGTGCTCTCCGGCCATTCGGACGGATCGTCGGAGGCGAACGCCTCGGCTCCCGCGATCGCCGCGCCGACCGCGTACGTCGGATAGGCGGCCACCGGGTGGACCACGGTGTCGCCGGCGCCCAGGCCGAGGAGGAAGGCGAGCAGCGCGACGAGTTCCTTCGAGCCGATCGTCGGGAGGACGGCGTCGAGGCTGAGCCCCTCGACACCACGACGGCGCGCGAACCAGTCGACGATCGCCTGCCGGAGTTCGGGCGTCCCGACCGTGGTCGGGTACGCATGTGCGTCCGTGGACGCCCGGAGCGCATCCCGGATGAGGCCGGGAGTCGGATCGACCGGCGAACCGATCGAGAGGTCGACGATGCCGTCGGGGTGGCGACGGGCCTGCTCCGCATACGGGACCATGAGGTCCCAGGGGTAGTCGGGCAGCGGCTGCAGTGCCACGCGACTACTCGTGGGCTTGTGGCGGCAGCGCGGCGATGAGCGGGTGGTCCGAGGGGATCACGCCGACCTTCGCGGCCCCACCCGGGGAACCGATCTCGTCGAAGAACTCGACATTGGCCTTGTAGTAGTCCGCCCACTCCTCGGGAAGGTCGTCCTCGTAGTAGATGGCCTCCACCGGGCAGACCGGCTCGCACGCACCGCAGTCGACGCATTCGTCGGGGTGGATGTAGAGCGACCGTTCACCCTCGTAGATGCAGTCGACGGGGCATTCGTCGATGCAGGCGCGGTCCTTCACATCGACGCACGGCAGGGCGATCACGTAGGTCACGGGCGGGTGGCTCCCTTCACGAGCACTGAGTTGTCCAGTCTACGCCTGCGGCGAGACGGGGAACGGTTCGGGCGCCGGTCCCGCGGGACGGTCGTCGCGCGTGCGGGCGCGCTCCGGGAGCTTCGGCCACGCGACGACGAGGACGGCGATGAGACCGGGCGCGATGGTCCAGACGAGGCCCGAGACGCTCTGCGGGATGAGGACGGAGCCGCCGGTGCTCTCGAGCAGCAGGATCCCGATCATGAGGATGACCCCGAGGGCCGCTGCCGACGCTGCGAGCCGGTCCCCCAGGACGATGCGGAGTCCGACCAGGAGCATGGCCACGCCGAGGATCCCGAGCACCAGTCCGACCGGGAGGGCGACACCAAGTACGGAGGGCGCCCAGGCGTGCGCGACCGTGCCGATGGCGCCGTACGCCAGACCGACGAGGAACGCGAGGACGATCCCGATCACCCGCGACGCCGTGGACTGCTCGTGCGGTGCGTCCTGCTGCGGCGGTGTCGGCGGGAACCAGCGGTCGTCGCCGACCGTGCGGCCGTCTGGGAGGCTGGGGTCGGGGGCCGGATCGGTCATCCGCCGATTGTATCTGGACAGCCTCAGCATCAGGCGCTATGGTCGACGTCGGATAAGGTTAGCCTTACCCAACCGCGTTCCGAAGTCGCAGCGCCCCGCCCGGACCACGGTCCCCGCCCGGCGCGCCCTCGGATGCATCCCCACCCCGCAGACGACGGCCTCCCCTGGGCGACCGCCTGCTCGACGCCCGAAAGTCCGGTCACGTGCTCGCGAACTACCTCATCGGCCTCCGCGAAGGCCTCGAAGCAGGCCTCATCGTCGGCATCCTCGTCGCCTACCTGAACAAGCTCGGCCGCCGCGACGTCCTCCCCCGGTTGTGGCTCGGCGTCGCCGTCGCGATCGTCGTCTCGCTCGGTGTCGGTGCCATCCTCACCTGGGGACCGTACGGGCTGAGCTTCCAGGCGCAGGAGATCCTCGGCGGCGGACTCTCCATCCTGGCCGTCGGGCTCGTCACCTGGATGATCTTCTGGATGGGGCGCAACGCCCGAGAGCTCAAGCACGACCTCGAGTCACGACTCGACGCCGCCGTCGCCGGATCGGCGATCGGCATCGTCGTCCTCGGCTTCATCAGCGTCGGCCGCGAGGGCATCGAGACCGCCCTCTTCATCTGGGCGAGCGTCAACTCCGGTGAGAGCGCCGTCGTCGGCTCGATCGGCGCGCTCCTCGGCATCCTCACCTCCGTCGTCATCGCGTATCTCATCTACCGCGGATTCGTCCGGATCAACCTCGGCACCTTCTTCACGTGGACGGGGCTCTTCCTCGTCGTCGTGGCTGCCGGCGTCCTCGCCTACGGCGTCGGCGACCTCCAGGAAGCGGGCGTCATCCCCGGCTGGGGGCAGGCCGCGTTCAACCTGAGCGCGATCATCCCTCCGACGAGCTGGTACGGCACCGTCCTCGGCGGACTCTTCAACTTCACCCCTGCCCCGACCTGGGCGCAGTTCGGTGCGTGGCTGCTGTACCTGATCGTCACGCTCGTCTGCTTCATCCGGGTCTCGGGTCTCGGCCGTCGGCGCCCGACGGCGGTCACGACCCCGGTCGCGACGAACGCCTGACCCGGTCCCCGCCCCACCACGAACCAAGCACCAGCACCTTCCGACAGGAGTCTCCATGCAGCACCGCATCATCGCCGGCCTCGCCGGCGCGGGCGTCCTCGCCCTCGCCCTCACGGGATGCGTCCCGAACAAGACGGGAAGCGACGCACTCACCGTCGCCATCACCGACGACTCGTGCTCGGTGTCCGTCGCGAAGGCGACGGCCGGTGCCGTGACGTTCTCGATCACCAACAACGGCACCGACGTCAACGAGTTCGAGATCCTCGCCTCGGACAAGCTGCGCATCGTCGGCGAGAAGGAGAACGTGACGCCGGGCCAGACGGTGTCCTACGTCGCACAGCTGAACCCCGGCACGTACTACACGGCCTGCAAGTTCCAGCTCGTCGGCGCGCCCGTCGGCCTCGCGGAGTTCACCGTCACCGGTGAGAACGCGGCCGTCTCGAAGGACGAGCAGGCGCTCACCGACCAGGCCGTGACGAACTACGTCGCGTACATCAAGTCGCAGGTGGCCGAACTCGTGCCGCAGGTGAAGGCCTTCACCGACGCGTACGCCGCCGGCGACGATGAGACCGCCCGTCAGCTCTTCGCGACGACGCGCGTCTCGTACGAACGCATCGAGCCGACGGCCGAGGCGTTCGGCGACCTCGACCCGAAGATCGACTACCGCGAGGTCGACGCCGTGGCTGAAGGACTCGACTGGACCGGCTTCCACCGGATCGAGAAGGACCTCTGGCCGCCGGCAGCCGACGCGCTGAACTCCGACGGCACGAGCGCGCTGACGGACTGGACGCCGTCGACGCCGGAACAGCGTCAGCAGTTCGCCACCGGACTCGTCGACGACGTGCAGCAGCTGTTCGACCTCGTCTCCGAGAAGGACTTCACCGTGAGCCTCGGCGACATCTCGAACGGTGCCATCGGTCTCCTCGACGAGGTCGCCGTCGGCAAGATCTCCGGCGAGGAGGACTGGTGGTCCCACACCGACCTCTACGACTTCGCGGCCAACGTGCAGGGAGCCGAGGTCGCGTTCGGCAACGTCAAGGACATCGCCGCGAGCAAGGGTGACGCGGGCACGAAGCTCGTCGGCCAGATCGAGACCGAGTTCACGGCGCTGCAGGACCTGCTCGCGAAGTACGGCAGCCTCGACAGCGGCTTCGTGAGCTACGACACCGTCACCGAGGAGCAGCGCAAGGAGCTCTCCGACCAGGTGAACGCCCTCTCCGAGCCGCTGTCGCAGCTCACCCACACGGTGCTCGGCGTCGCCGAGTAGCACCGAACGGATCCACCGCCGCCTCCGCGGCGCGCCGGGCCGGAACCGCTCAGAGCATTCTGGGGGTTCCGGCCCTGCGGCCTTCCAGCCATCCCTGAATAGCATGAGGTCCGATGACCGAGCACACTCCCCCCACGACTCCTGCAACCGAGGCAGGGTCCACGCCCACCGCGTCTGGACCCGAGGCAGGATCGACGCCCACCGCGCCTGAACCCGGCGCCGCGTCCGCACCACCGAACGACGCCCCGCGGCGCGGGCTGTCGCGCCGGGCGCTGTTCGGCCTCGCCGGAGCGGGCGCCGCAGGGCTGGCGGCCGGAGCCGGGGCGACCGCGGCCATCACCGCCGCCGTCAGCGCCTCGGCGAGTGCCGCGGGCGTCACGACGGTCTACCCGTTCAACGGGGCCCACCAGAGCGGGATCACGACGCCGGCGCAGGACCGCCTGCACTTCGCCGCGTACGACGTGTCGGCTGGGACCACCCGGGAGGAGCTCATCGAGTTGCTCCAGGACTGGAGTGTCGCCGCGGCGCGCATGACGCAGGGGAAGGAGGTCGCCGACGGCGGTGCCGTCGACGGCTCCCCGCTCGCTCCCCCGGTCGACACCGGAGAAGCGCTCGGACTGCCCGCCAGCGGGCTCACGATCACCTTCGGGTTCGGACCCACGCTCTTCACCGCCGAGGACGGCACGGACCGGTTCGGCATCGCCGACCGGCGCCCGGCCGAGTTGGAGAAGCTCCCCCGCTTCACGGGCGACAACCTCCAGGCGGGCCTCACCGGCGGCGACCTCTGCATCCAGGCGTGCGCCGACGACCCGCAGGTCGCCGTGCACGCGATCCGCAATCTGAGCCGCATCGCGTTCGGACGCGCCTCCATCCGCTGGTCGCAGCTCGGCTTCGGTCGTACCTCCTCGACCTCCACCAGCCAGGTCACCCCGCGCAACCTGTTCGGCTTCAAAGACGGCACCGCGAACGTCAAGTCCGAGGAGACCAAGACGGTCGAGGAGCAGGTCTGGGTTCAGGACGGAGACAGCGCCGCCTGGCTGAGCGGTGGTTCCTACCTCGTGGTCCGGAAGATCCGCATGATCATCGAGACCTGGGACCGCGCGCAGCTCCAGGAGCAGGAGCGCGTCATCGGTCGGAGCAAGGGCGAGGGCGCACCGCTGTCGGGCGGTAAGGAGTTCACTGAGCCCGACTTCGACGCGGTCGGCGCAACGGATCAGCCGCTCATCGACAAGCACTCGCACGTGCGCCTGGCGCACCCGACCCAGCTCAAGGGCACGAAGCTCCTGCGACGCGGATACAACTTCGTCGACGGCAACGACGACCTCGGGCGGTTGAACGCCGGACTGTTCTTCATGTCGTACCAGCGATCGCCGAAGCAGTTCATCGACGTGCAGCGCGCGCTGGCCACCGATGCGCTCAACGAGTACATCAAGCACGTCGGGTCGGCGATCTTCGCGGTGCCGCCGGGCGCGAGCAAGGACGGCTGGGTCGGCGAGACGCTCTTCGCGTAGGACCTGCCCGGTCGCTGAGCCCCGGTCACTGAGCCTGTCGAAGTGCTACTTGACCGTCACCGTGTAGAGGATGCTGTCCGCCGAGGCGACGAGCTTCACGTCGTAGGCCGTCGTCGACAGCGTCACGATCGAACCGTCGCCGTTCGCGATCTCCCCGTCGATCGTGAAGCCCGCCGCGACGAGCGCGTCCTTGGCTGCGGTGGCGGCGTCGGTCGCCTGCACCGTCACGACGAAGGTGTCCTTGCCGTCGACCGTCCCACGTCCGCCGTTGACCGTGCCGTCGACCACCGGGACCGCGTCGACGGGGTATCCGTCCGGCAGCCCCTCGTCGAGGTTCACGTCGAAGTCGCCACCGGTGGCGTCGCGGATGCCCTGCTCGACGGAGTCCTTGACGGTGGACTCGATGACGCTGCACCCGGCGAGCGTCGGAGCGAGGACGAGGGCGGCCAGCAGGGCGAGGGAGGCGGGTCGGCGCATGCGATCAGCTTAACGACCGGATGCCCGGTCTTCCTGAGAGGACCGGGCATCGGGTTGGAGCGGTTACTGCCTACTCGGACTGCTTCTTGAGACGCGAGTAGCTGCGCTGGCGGGCCTGAGCGTCGAGCTCGACCTTGCGGATGCGCACGTGCTCGGGCGTGACCTCGACGCACTCGTCCTCGCGGGCGAACTCGAGGCTCTCCTCGAGCGTGAGGACGCGCGGCGGCGTCATCGACTCGAAGTTGTCGGCCGAAGACTGACGCATGTTGGTCAGCTTCTTCTCCTTGGTGATGTTGACGTCCATGTCGTCGTTGCGCGAGTTCTCGCCGATGACCATGCCCTCGTAGACCTCTTCGGTCGGCTGCACGAAGAACGACATGCGCTCCTGCAGCGCGATGATCGCGAAGGGCGTGACCACGCCGGAGCGGTCGGCGACGATCGAGCCGTTGTTGCGCGTCGTGATCGCGCCGGCCCACTCGCCGTATCCGTGTGCCAACGCGTTGGCGATACCCGTACCGCGCGTGGCGGTGAGGAACTCGGAGCGGAAGCCGATGAGCCCGCGCGACGGGACGATGAACTCCATACGGACCCAGCCGGTGCCGTGGTTCGCCATGTTCTCCATGCGGCCCTTGCGAGCGGCGAGGAGCTGGGTGATCGCGCCGAGGTGCTCCTCGGGAGCGTCGATGGTGAGGTGCTCGTACGGCTCGTGGACCTTGCCGTCGATACGCTTCGTGACCACCTGCGGCTTGCCGACGGTGAGCTCGTAGCCTTCGCGACGCATCTGCTCGACGAGGATGGCGAGCGCGAGCTCTCCACGGCCCTGGACCTCCCACGCGTCGGGTCGACCGATGTCGAGGACCTTGAGCGAGACGTTACCGATGAGCTCGCGGTCGAGGCGGTCCTTGACCATGCGCGCGGTGAGCTTGTGGCCCTTGACCTTGCCCATGAGCGGCGAGGTGTTGGTACCGATGGTCATCGAGATGGCCGGGTCGTCGACCGTGATGGCCGGCAGCGCGCGGACGTCCTCGGGGTCGGCCAGGGTGTCGCCGATCATGATGTCGGCGAAACCGGCGACGGCGACGATGTCGCCGGGGCCGGCGCTCTCGGCCGGGTAGCGGTCGAGGGCCTTCGTGATCATGAGCTCGGTGACGCGGACGTTGTGGACGTCGCCGTCGTGGCGGACCCAGGCGACCGTCTGGCCCTTCTTCAGCGTGCCGTTGAAGATGCGCAGGAGCGCGAGGCGACCGAGGAACGGCGAGGCGTCGAGGTTCGTGACGTGCGCCTGGAGCGGGTGCTCGTCGTCGTACTGCGGAGCCGGGATGTGCTCGAGGATGGCTGCGAACAGCGGCTCGAGGTCCTCGCTGTCGGGCAGTTCGCCGTTGGCGGGCTTGTTGGACGACGCGCGGCCGGCCTTACCGGAGGCGTAGACGACCGGGACGTCGAGGACGGCGTCGAGGTCGAGGTCGGGGACGTCGTCGACCATGTCGCTGGCGAGACCGATGAGGAGGTCCTGGCTCTCGACGACGACCTCGTCGATGCGCGCGTCGGGGCGGTCGGTCTTGTTGACCAGGAGGATGACCGGCAGCTTGGCCTCGAGCGCCTTGCGGAGCACGAACCGGGTCTGCGGCAGGGGGCCCTCGGACGCGTCGACGAGGAGGACGACGCCGTCGACCATGGACAGGCCGCGCTCGACCTCTCCACCGAAGTCGGCGTGGCCCGGGGTGTCGATGACGTTGATCGTGATCGGGCCGTCGGTGGCGTGTTCGCCCTTGTACGAGATCGCCGTGTTCTTGGCGAGGATGGTGATGCCCTTTTCGCGCTCGAGCTCATTCGAGTCCATGGCGCGTTCTTCGAGGTGGGCGTGTTCGGCGAAAGAGTTGGTCTGTCGCAGCATGGCGTCGACGAGGGTCGTCTTGCCGTGGTCAACGTGGGCCACGATCGCGACATTGCGCAGATCGGAACGAGTGGCGAGCGCCATAAAAGGGTGGCTTCCTTCAAGTGGATGGGATTCGGGCACGATGGTGCCGACGGACCATCATACCGCAGGAGTCCTGGCCGGGGGCTGAACGGCGACGGGCACCGGCGGTTTCCCGCCGATGCCCGTCGTCCTCAGGGTTCAGGAGGAACCCGTCGTGTCGCTTACTTCTTCCAGCCCACGTTCTTCCAGTCGATGGTCTCGAACTGGGTCGGCCCGTAGTTCACGAGGCCGGTCTTGACGCCGTAGGTGTACGGCACCGGGAACAGCGGGAGCGTGGTCGCGAGGGCGACGATCTTCTTGTCGATCTCCTTCGCGATCTCGAGGCGCTTGTCGGGGTCGAGCTCCGCGTTGGCGCTCGCCCAGAGGTCACCGAGCGAGTCGTCGGTGACGCCGGGGAAGTTCTGCCCGGAATCGGCCGGGTAGAAGATCGACTCGGTGCTGGAGATCGGGAAGGCGGTGCCCTGCCACGCGAAGCTCACGGCGTCGAAGTCGCGGGTCTCGGTGGTGACGTACTTCGTGAAGAAGTCATCCGAGGGGACGGTGTCGATCTGGAGGTCGAAGCCCGACTCCTTCACCATGGCCTGCACCTGCTGCGACGTCTCGGCGGAGACCGGGTTGTCGGAGTCGATGACGTAGCGGACGGTCAGCTTCTGGCCGTCCTTCTCGCGGATGCCGTCGCTGCCCTCCTTCCAACCGGCGTCCTCGAGCTGCTTCTTGGCCGCGTCGATGTCGTAGCCGAGCACCTTGGAGGCGTCGTCCTCGTAGCCGTCCTGGCCCGGGAGGAAGATGAGGTTGTTCAGCAGGTCGGTCGGCGCGTCGATCGCGGCGAGGCGGGCCTCGGCGATGGTCTGACGGTTGATCGACTTGGCGAACGCCTGGCGGACCTCGGGGTCGCTCAGGACCTCGGACGTGCCGTTCAGCGTGATGTGGTTGTAGGTGGTACCGCGCGAACGCTGGATCTCGGCGTCGCTGCGCTTCTGAGCCGTCTGGTAGTTGTCGGCGTTGGAACCCACGCTGAAGACGTCGATCTCACTGTTGGAGAACGCCTGGGCGAGCCCGGCGCGGGAGATCTGCTTGAAGATGATGTTGTCGAGCTTCGGCTTGTCGCCCCACCACTTCGGGTTGGGCGCGAAGGTGACGACGGCACCGGTCTGGTCGATCTTGCTGACGATGTACGGGCCACCCGACACGTAGGTCGTGCCGTCGGCCGCGTACGGTCCGGTCGCCCAGAGGGTGTTGAACGACTCGGGCGTCGCGCCGAGCCACTTCGGCCAGATGTTGCCGAGGATGGACGGCCAGTCCGCGTTCTTGTTCTTGAACGTGATGAGGACGTCCTGCGGGCTGTCGCCGGCGGTGACGGACTCGATGTCCTTCCACACGTTCGTGGACGTGGGTGCGTACGCCTCGTTCGCGCCGTTCAGGGACTGCCACGTCGCAGCGACGTCGTCAACGCTGATCGCGGTGCCGTCGGACCACACGGCGTCGGGGTTGATCTTGATCTCGACGACCTGCGGGTCCTCGCTCTTCAGCTCGACCGAGGTCGCGTAGTCGGGGTTCGCCTCCCAGGAGCCGTCTTCCTTGATCTTGACGAACGACGGCGTGTACAGGTTCGTGAGGAACTGGTCGTCGACCGTACCGGCGTCGAGGTTGTTGAGGTTCCAGTTGGCCGGGATCGTGTCGACCGCGAGGTTCAGTGTGCCGCCCTGGGCGATCTGGTCGGCGTCGGCGCGCTCCCAGCCGGTGCCGGACAGCTCGGCGGGCTTCGACGTCGAGCCGCCACCGCCTGAACCGCCTCCGGTGCAAGCCGTCAATGCGAGGGCGACGATCGAGACGCCGGCGAGGATCATCCCGCCGCGCCGCTTCGATCCCTGTGTTCTGGAACTCATCGAGATCCACCTTTCGTGACGTGTAACTGCGCAACGCCGCACCGATGCGGAGCGGAAGGCGCGCAGGCCAATGTGGACCATCTTGCACCCGCTCCGGGGATCCCCCACAAGTGGGCACGAATTGTTACCGTTTCGATTTCTCGACGGTACGAGCCGGAAACATACGTTTCGTTTCCTGAGTACACGCGTCGTTTTCTGATTCCCGATGGTTCGGGGTTACAGTGTCTCCACCCCACGAGGGGAGCACAGCTGACGGGACGACGCGGTCCCGCACAACGACTTCGCAAGGCTGGTACATGATCGGGTTCATTGCACGGCGGTTGGTCAACTACCTGTTCCTCTCCGCCATCGCCACCATGCTGGGCTACGTGCTCGTGAGCATGACGCTCCAGCCCTCGGCCCGGTTCCTCGGGAAGAACCCGCCCATCCCGCAGTCCTCGATCGACGCGGCGCTCGACAAGATGGGCGTCAACCCGAAGGTGCCGCTGCTCGAACGCCTCTGGGACTGGGTCACCCAGCTCGTGACCACCGGGTCCCTCGGCGTCAGCACCCGCGGCACCCAGGTCACGGCCGACATCTTCGAGCGCTCGGGCACGAGCCTCCGACTCCTCGTCATCGGCACCATCCTGGGCGCGGTCATCGGCGTCGCCCTCGGCGTCTGGGGCGCCGTCCGGCAGTACCGGGCCAGCGACCAGATCATCACCTACGCCTCGTTCACGATCCTCGCGATGCCCGTCTTCGTCATCGGCGTCGTGCTCATGATCCTCGCGACGTCGCTCAACCAGGCGGTCGGCACGAACGTCATCAACTTCACCGGCGAGTACACCGCCGGCTTACAGGGCGGGTTCTGGACACAGTTCGGCGACCGGGCGATGCATCTGCTGCTGCCCACCATCACCCTCACCGTCGGCGCCGTCGCCTCGTACTCGCGGTACCAGCGCAGCGCCATGCTCGACGTGATGAGCGCCGACTACATCCGGACCGCCCGCTCGAAGGGCCGGACCCGCGGCTCCGCGATCATCCGACACGGCGTCCGCGTCGCGCTCATCCCGATGTCGACGTTCTTCGCCTACTCGTTCGGACTCATCCTCACCGGCGCGAGTGTGACGGAGAACGTCTTCAGCTGGCACGGCATGGGCGAGTACCTCCTCACGAGCGTCTCGAACTCGGACATCAACGCCGCCGCCGGAACGATCCTCTTCACCTCCATCCTCGTCCTGATCGCCGGAACCCTCTCCGACGTGATCTATGCGGCGCTCGACCCGAGAGTGCGGGTGTAACGACATGGCACTGACCGACCCATCGACCCTCACCGTGGGGGAACCCGAGACGATGCGGGATGCACCAAAGCGGCCGCAGTCCCGCGGACGCACGATCCTCCGGAAGGTGCTCGCCACCAAGCGGGCCCGCATCGGTGGAGGCGTCCTCCTCTTCATCATCCTCTGGGCCTTCATCGGCCCGCTGCTCTCCCCCTGGTCCTTCACCGACCAGGACGGCCTCGCCTTCAGCCAGCCGCCCTCGCTGTCGCACTGGTTCGGCACGAACAACATCGGCCAGGACGTGTACGCGCAGACCCTCGTCGGTCTGCAGAAGTCCATCGTCATCGGCCTGATCGTCGGCCCGGGGGCGGCGATCATCGCCGGACTCGTCGGGGCCATCGCCGGTTACGTCGGCGGCGTCTGGGACAAGGCGATCGTCTGGCTCATCGACCTGCTCCTCGTCATCCCCGGCTTCTTCCTCCTCGTGCTCCTCAGCCCGGCGTTCAAGTCGCTCTCCTGGCTCGCCCTCGTCGTCTTCCTCGTCCTGTTCGGCTGGATGGTGCTCGCCCGCGTCATCCGCGGGCAGACGATGTCGCTCCGCGAACGCGAGTACGTCAAGGCCGCGCGCTTCATGGGCGTCCCCGGGTTCACGATCATCCGTCGGCACATCATCCCGAACGTCGCGAGCCTCCTCATCATCGACGCGACGCTCGGCATCGGCGCGGCGATCCTGTCGGAGACGACGCTGAGCTTCTTCGGCTTCGGCGTCCAGGCACCCGACGTCTCGCTCGGCACCCTCCTCGCCGCCGGTGCGAGTGCGGCCGTGACGCGGCCCTGGCTGTTCGTCTTCCCGGCAGCGATCCTCGTCATCACCGTGCTCGCCTCGAGCCTCCTCGGCGACGCCCTCCGCGACGCCATCGACCCGACCTCAGGAGCCAACCGTGACTGACCCCCAGGCGACCGCGCCGCTCCTCAAGGTCGACGACCTCAGCGTCACCTTCCCCAACGCCGGCACGCCGGTGCACGCCGTCCGCGGTGTCTCCTACGAGGTGCGGCGAGGCGAGTTCCTCGGCATCGTCGGCGAGTCGGGCTCCGGTAAGAGCGTCTCCTCGATGGCCGTCATGGGGCTGCTCCCGACCAATGCGCAGGTGAGCGGCAGCATCCGCTACGACGGCGTCGAGCTGCTCGGCCAGTCTGACAAGGAACTGTCGAAGATCCGCGGGCGCGACATCGCCATGATCTTCCAGGATCCGCTCTCGGCCCTCACGCCCGTCTACACGATCGGTCAGCAGATCGCCGAGGGCCTCCGTCTCCACGACTCCGCGCTCTCGCAGCGCGCCGCCGAGACCCGGGCCGTCGAACTCCTGAAGATCGTCGGCATCCCGAACGCGGAGCGGCGTGCCAAGTCGTTCCCGCACGAGTTCTCCGGTGGCATGCGTCAGCGGGCCATGATCGCGATCGCCATCGCCAACGACCCGCAGCTGATCATCGCCGACGAGCCGACCACCGCGCTCGACGTCACCATCCAGGCGCAGATCCTCGAGGTGCTCCAGAAGGCGAAGGACATCACCGGCGCCGCCGTGGTGCTCATCACGCACGACCTCGGTGTCGTCGCCGGCAACGCCGACCGGGTGGCCGTGATGTACGCGGGTCGGATCGTCGAGACGGCACCCGTCGTCCCATTGTTCCGCGAACCCCTCATGCCGTACACGATCGGTCTGCTGCGCTCCATGCCGAACATGGCCGCGAACCAGCAGGAGCGACTCGTCCCGCTCGAGGGACGCCCACCGCTGTTGACGACCGTGCCGACCGGCTGCCCCTTCGCCCCGCGCTGCCCGATCGCCGTGGCCGCCTGCCTCGAGGGTGAACCGGCGCTGCTCCCCGTCCTCGACGGTCCCGTCGAGGACCCGACGACCTCGGTCGACCACACCGCGGCGTGCATCCGCGCCGGCGAGATCGCCGACGGGTCGCTGCGCCGCCCGGAGATCTTCCCTCGGCCGGACGAGGTACCGGAGGAGCTCGTCGCCGAGGTCGCTCCGGAGACCGTCCTCGACGTCCGCGACCTGACCCGCGCCTTCCCGCTCACGAAGGGCGTCGTGTTCCGTCGCAACATCGGCACCGTCCGCGCGGTCGACGGGGTCTCGTTCAGCGTCCAGCGCGGACGCACCCTCGGCCTCGTCGGGGAGTCCGGCTGCGGGAAGACGACGACGATCATGGAGATCCTCGAACTCGCCAGGACGCAGGGCGGCAGCATCCACGTGAACGGGGTCGACACCGCGACGCTGTCGAAGCCCGACCGCCGGAAGCTGCGCAGCGACATCCAGGTGGTGTTCCAGGACCCGATGGCCTCGCTCGATCCGCGCATGACGATCGAGGACATCATCGGCGAACCGTTGACCGTCCACGGGGTCTCCCCCACCGAGATCCGCTCCCGCGTCGGTGCCATGCTCGAACTCGTCGGCCTGGAACCGTCCTTCGCCGGCCGGTACCCGCACGAGTTCTCGGGTGGCCAGCGACAGCGCATCGGCATCGCCCGGGCGCTCGTCGTCGAACCGAAGATCCTCGTGCTCGACGAGCCGGTCTCCGCGCTCGACGTCTCCGTCCAGGCCGGCGTCATCAACCTGCTCGAAGACCTCAAGCAGCGGCTCGGACTCTCGTACCTGTTCGTCGCCCACGACCTCGCCGTCGTCCGGCACATCGCCGACGACGTGGCGGTCATGTACCTCGGGCGCATCGTCGAGTACGGACCCAGTGCCACGATCTTCGACGACCCGAAGCACCCGTACACGCAGGCGCTCCTCTCCGCGGTGCCGGTCCCGGACCCCGAGATCGAACGCAGCCGGCAGCGCATCCTGCTGAACGGCGACCTCCCCTCCCCCAGCGACGACCGGGTCGGCTGCAGTTTCCGGAGCCGCTGCCCGCTGTTCCAGCTGCTGCCGGCGGAGAAGCAGGCGGTCTGCGAACGCGACGATCCGCGAGAGCGCCCCGTCGACGGACGGCTCGTGGCGTGTCACCATGCGGAGAGCGACCGGCTCGTCACCGCCTGATCGAGCCGTGCGGCCCCGCGGGTCGGCGGCCTGGAAGGATGGTGGACGTGAACGAAGCGACGAACGCCGGCAATCGGACCACTCTGCGGAGCACGAGCGGCTTCTGGATCCTCGGGGTCACCGCCCTGCTCATGGTCTTCTTCATCATCGACGCCGTCGGCCGCGGGGCCTGGGACTTCGCGGTCCAGGCGCTCCCGTGGGAGCTCCTCGTCGTGTGGCTGGTCTACCTCGTCCTCGTCCGCCCCTGCATCGTCATCGAGCCGTCGCAGCTGACCATCGTGAACGTGGGGCGTCTCCACGACATCCCGTGGTCGCGCATGGAGGAGGCGACCAGCCGCTACCAGCTCACGGTGCTCCTCCGCGACGGTCGGAAGATCACGAGCTGGGGCGCGCCGAGCGCCGGTCTCGACCGCCCGTCGATGATCGGCGGACGCGCCGGACGACGCGGGGTCGACCACCAGGACCGCGCGGCGGGTGTCCGCCGACCCGGCCGCGCCGGCAACGAGGGTCCGACGGCCGTCGACCTCATCGACCGTGCGCACGAACGCTGGGGTCGGATCGACCCGAAGGACGACCGCCTCGCCACCTCGCGCTGGGACGTCGTCGCCCTCGGCGTCACGGCCGCACTCGTCCTCTGGGGCGTCGCCTCGGCGCTCCTCGGCTAGCGACCGGCGGACGCCTCCCGCAACGCCGAAGGGCGGTGCCACGGATCACTCCGCGGCACCGCCCTTCGACGTGGTGCGCCGGTTACAGCGCGAGCTCGATCCCGGCGCCGGGGATGGCGTCGAGGAGTTCGCGCGTGTACTGCTGCTTCGGGTTCTCGAAGACGTCGTCCGTGGTCGACGCCTCCACGATCTTCCCCTTCTGCATGACCGCGACGTTGTCGGCGATCACGCGCACGACCGCGAGGTCGTGGGTGATGAAGAGGTACGTCAGCTGCAGCTCCGACTGGAGGTCGGCGAGCAACTGCAGGATCTGCGCCTGGACGAGGACGTCGAGCGCGGACACCGCCTCGTCGAGGACGACGATCTCAGGCTTCAACGCGAGTGCGCGAGCGATCGCGATGCGCTGACGCTGTCCACCGGAGAGTTCGTTCGGGTACCGGGTCGCGACCGCCTGCGGCAGCGAGACCTGGTCGAGGAGCTCCAGCACGCGAGCACGGCGGGAGGCCTTGTCGCCCACCTTGTGCGTGACGAGCGGTTCAGCGATCGTGTTGCCGATGTTCCGCAGCGGGTCGAGGGAACCGTAGGGGTCCTGGAAGACCGGCTGCATCTTCCGGCGCAGCGCGAGGAGGCCCTTGCGATCGAGCCCCTCCATCGCCTTGCCACCGATGCGGATCTGGCCGGACGTCGGCGTCTCCAGCTGCAGGAGCAGCTTCGCCACGGTCGACTTGCCGGATCCGGACTCGCCGACGAGCGCCATGGTGGTGCCCCTCGGGATCTCGAACGAGACGCCGTCGACGGCCTTGAGCTCCCGCTCAGCCGCCTTCTGGCCACGGATGTTGTAGACCTTCTCGAGGTCCTTGACCACGATCGCGGCTTCCGCGTCCGGCTGGGCAGCCTGCGCCGCAGCGCGGTGCTCGGCGGCGACGATGAGGTCGATGCCCTCGGAGCCGGCGGGAGCCTCGTGGTCGAGGGTCTCGAGCGATCCGGTCGCCGACTGGATGCGACGCGACGCCAGGCTCGGCGCCGCTGCGACGAGCCGCTTCGTGTACGGGTGCACCGGGTTCTGCAGGATCTCGACCGACGGACCGGCCTCGACGATCTGCCCCTTGTACATGACGATGAGCTTCTCAGCGCGCTCGGCGGCGAGGCCGAGGTCGTGCGTGATGAAGAGCAGCGCCGTGCCGCTGTCGCGGGTCAGGCTCTCGAGGTGGTCGAGGATCTTCCGCTGGACCGTGACGTCGAGCGCCGACGTCGGCTCGTCCGCGATGAGCAGCTTCGGGCTCGACGACAGACCGATACCGATGAGCACGCGCTGACGCATGCCGCCGGAGAACTGGTGCGGGAACTGCTTCAGGCGACGGTCGGCGTCGGAGAGGCCGGCCTGCTGGAGCACCTCGATCGCCTTGGCACGGACGGCCTTCTTGCCGTGGGCGATGCCGTTGGCACGGATGGCCTCCTCGACCTGGAAGCCGATGTTCCACACCGGGTTCAGGTTGGACATCGGGTCCTGCGGCACGAAACCGATCAGGCGTCCGCGGACGTCCTCGATCTCGTTGCGGGAGAGCTTCGAGAGGTCGCGCCCCTCGAAGAGGATCTCGCCCCCGCTGATCTTGCCGGTACCGGGCAGGAGGTTGATGATCGCGTGCGCGGTCGTCGACTTCCCGGATCCGGACTCACCGACGATCGCGACGGTCTCCCCGGGCATCATGGTGAACCCGGTCTTGCGGATGGCCTGGACCGTCCCGCTCTGGGTGCGGAAGGTGACCTCGAGGTCCTTGACCTCGAGCAGCGGCTGCTGGGTGTTCATCTGGCTCGCGTTCAACGCAGGGCCCTCGCCTTCGGGTCGAGCGCGTCTCGCAGGACTTCGCCCATCATGATGAAGCTGAGCACGGTGAGCGACAGCGCGATCGACGGGTAGATCAGCACCTGCGGCGCCGTGCGGAGGTCACGCTGCGCCTGGCTGATGTCGTTGCCCCAGGACATGGTCTCGCTTCCGAGCCCCACGCCGAGGAAGGACAGCGTCGCCTCGGCGACGATCGCGGACGCCAGCGAGATCGTGATGACGACGATCACCGGTGGGATCGCGTTCGGCAGCACGTGGCGCAGGAGGATCTTGAAGCGGGAGACACCCAGCGCGATGGACGCTTGGACGTAGTCCGCGTTCTTGACCCTGAGCACCTCCGCTCGAAGCACTCGGGCGACTGATGGCCAGGCGAACAGACCGATCGCCAAGGAGATCGTCCACACGCTCCGGTACTTCGCGAGCACCGACATGACGACGACGGCCGCGAGGATGTACGGGATGGAGAAGAAGATGTCGCCGATGCGGGACAGCACCGAGTCGACCCAACCGCCGTAGAAGCCGGCGAACGCGCCGAACACGATGCCGAGCGTGGCGGTGATCAACGTCACGATGAGACCGACGGACAGCGACGTGGAGGTCCCGTAGATGACCCGCGCGAAGATGTCGCAGCCCTGCTTCGTGAACCCGAGGATGTGGCCAGCCTCAGGCCCGCCGTTGCTGTTCTCGAGGAAGCACTGGTTGTTCGGGGGCGTCTGCGTGAAGAGGAAGGGGAACAGGCCCACGACCACGACGAGCAGGATGAGGACGGACGAGATCCAGAACATGGGACGACGGCGCATGAACGCCCAGGCGTCGGTCCAGAGGTTGCTGACCTTCTCGTCGACCTTGACGGCGTCGATGACCGCGAGGGGGGTCTCTTCGAGCGGCGCGACGAAGTGATTCGGGGATCGCTTGATCGTCGGCTCCTGATCATTACTTGACATAGCGGATCCTTGGGTCGAGCACGGCGTAGAAGAGGTCGATGACGAGGTTGATGATGAGGTAGAACAACACCATCACCGTCACGAAGGACACCACGGTCGGGCCTTCTCCTCGGAGGATGGCCTGGTAGAGCGTGCGGCCGACACCGGGGACGTTGAAGATGCCCTCGGTCACCGTGGCGCCGACGATCAGCACACCGAAGTCCACCGCGAGGTAGGTCACGACCGGGATCAGCGAGTTGCGCAGGATGTGCACGGGGATGACCCGGCGACGGCTGAGGCCCTTCGAGTACGCCGTACGGACGAAGTCGAGCGACTGCGTCTCGATGACCGAGGACCGGGTCAACCGCACGATCTGCGCGAAGCTGATGGTGGCGAGGACCAGTGCGGGGAGTAGGAGGTCTTGTATCGGCGCGCCCGGGCCGACCGTCGGTCTGAACCACCCGAGCTGGATCCCGAACACGTACTGCGCGACGAACGCGATGACGAAGACGGGGAGCGAGATGAGGATCAGGCTGACCACGAGGAACGAGGCGTCGAAGATGCCGCCCTTGCGGATGCCGGAGATGAGACCGATCGTGATGCCGGCGACCATCTCGAAGAAGACGGCGATGACGGCGAGCCGCAGCGTGACCGGGAAGGCCTGCGCGAGGATCTCGCTGACCGGCTGCCCGGAGAAGGACGTTCCGAGGTCGCCGGTGAAGATGCCGCCGAGGTACAGGAAGTACTGCACGATGAACGGCTTGTCGAGGTTGTACTCGGCGTTGAGTTGAGCGATCTGCGCGGCGCTCGGCGTCTTGTCGCCGAACAATGCGAGCACGGGATCACCGGGCAACGCGAAGACCATGAAATAGATGAGGAAGGTCGTGCCGAGCAGTACGGGGATAGCCTGCAGGACACGACGAAGAATGTAACCGCCCATGGTGTGGGACTCCTGAACTCGTGAAGCTGGGTGGGCCCGGAAGAACCGGACCCACCCAGCTATGCCGCTACAAGACTACTTGGTGATCTCGTAGTACAGCGGCACCGAGTTCCAACCGAACTCGACGTTCTGCACGCCTTCGCCGAAGCCGCCGCTCACGTTCTGGTACCAGAGCGGGATGGCCGGCAGGTCCTTGAAGAGGACCGCCTGGGCGTCCTGGAACTTCTTGTTCGCAGCGTCCAGGTCGGTCTCGGACGAACCCTCGGAGAGGAGCTTGTCGAACTCGGGGCTGGAGTAGTCACCGTCGTTCGAGGAAGCACCGGTCGCGTAGAGCGGAGCGAGGAAGTTGTACAGACCCGGGTAGTCGGCCTGCCATCCGGAGCGGAACGCCGTCTCGATGGAGCGGTTGGTGATGCCGGCACGGAAGTCACCGAAGACGGCGACCGGGACGCCCGAGGACTCGATGCCCAGGACGTTCTTGATGCCGTTGGTCACTGCGTCGACCCAGGCCTGGTGCGGCCCGTCGGCGTTGTACGCGATCTGGAAGGAGCCGTCCCACGGGGAGATGGCGTCGGCCTCGGCCCAGAGTTCCTTGGCCTTCTTCTCGTTGTACTTGAGGACGTCGTTACCTTCGATGTCCTTCGAGTAGCCGTCGATGACCGGCGAGGTGAAGTCGGTCGCCGGCGTGCGGGTCCCGTTGAAGATGACCTTGGTGATCTCTTCACGGTTGATCGCGTACGAGATGGCCTGACGACGCAGCTGACCCTCTTCACCGCTGAAGTGCGGGAGGCGGGACGGGATCGTGAAGGACTGGAACACGGCGGCCGGCTGGTTGACCGCGCGGTCGCCCAGGTCGTCCTGGTAGGTGGAGAGCGCGGAGTCCGGGATCTGGTCCAGGACGTCGAGGTTGCCGCTCAGCAGGTCGGCGTAGGCGCTGTCGAAGTCCTTGTAGAACGTGATGGTCAGGCCACCGTTCTTGGCTTCGCGGCCACCCTTGTACTCGTCGTTCTTGACGAGCTTGATCGACTCGTTGTGCTTCCACGCCTTGTCGCCGTCGACCTTGTACGGGCCGTTGCCGATCGGGTTCTGTCCGAACTCGTCCGTGACCTTGCCGGCCGCGTCGAACGCTGCAGCGGGCAGCGGGTAGAAGGCGGAGTAACCGAGGCGCAGCGGGAAGTCGGAGGCAGGTGCGGACAGCTTCACCGTGAAGGTGGTGTCGTCGACGACGCTCAGGCCGGTGAGGGGCTGGCCGTCTTCGTTGTAGCCCTCGACGTCAGCGAAGAACGAGGCGTTCTTGCGGAGGTTGACGACGGCGTCCTGCCATGCCATGACGAACGAGTCCGACGTGACGGGGTCGCCGTTGGTGAACTTCTGATCAGCCTTGATCTTGATCGTGAACGTGGTCGAGTCGTCGGTGTCGATCGACTCGGCCAGGTCGTCGACCGGCTTGCCGTCGGCCGCGTAGTAGCGGAGGCCTGCGAAGACCTCGTCGATGATCTTTCCGCCACCGACCTCGTTGGTGTCGCTGGGGATGAGGCCCGACTCCGGCTCGGAGCCGTTGGTCGTGATGACGGATGATGCGCTGCTGGTGCTCTCGCTGCTGGAACCGCCACCGGAACAACCGGTGAGGACGAGAGCCCCTGCTGCGATGATGGCGGCGGCAGAGCCGAACCGACTGAACTTCACAGTTCCTCCTTGGGGAAAGGGCAAGCGAAAACAGCGCATCGTGTGCGCTGGATCGCTCTTTGAATACTCTGACGATAAGCAGAAGCAGGACGGCGAGCAAACTGGGACGCCAAACGTTACACAGCGGTAACCCAATCGCCGGATTGTTGCTCACGGATGCTTTTTCGTGCACGGATCCCGCCCACGACGCAACAGAACGATCATGATCGCAAAACTCGTGCGGTCGTTTCCTCGTTCCGGATACGAATCGTAAGGCGTTCATCTCCCGATATCCGCCGAGCGGACGTGCAGATGGTATGCGGTGCGCTCGGAGCCACCAGACAGCAGAATGGACCGGTGAGCGAGCAGAACACCACCGAGCGGGGACCGTACCTCCCCGAGGGCGCCGGAAACAGCCGTCGGTGGTGGGAGATCGGCATCGTCCTCGCGCTGAGCCTCGGGGCGTCGGCGGTGTACTCGATCATCTCGCTCATCGCGAAGCTCACGGCGGGGCCACCGCTCTCCGATCAATCTGCGGCGATCAACACCACCCAGGCCACCCGGGAGTGGCTCGACTTCAGCTACCAGTTCCTCGGGCTCTTCTTCCAGCTCGCGCCGGTCGCCCTCGTCATCTACCTGCTCTGGCAGCCCGGACGCAGCGGCTTCGCGCGGATGGGACTCGACCTCCGCTCCCCCGGACGCGACCTCGGCCGCGGTCTGCTCCTCGTCGCCGCGATCGGTGTCCCCGGCATCGGTGTGTACGCGTTGGGCCGCGCACTCGGCGTCACGGTCGCGGTCTCGACGTTCCCCGACACCATGTACTGGTGGACGATCCCGATGCTCGTCTTCTCCGCCCTCCGCGCCGGCCTCCAGGAGGAGGTCATCATCATCGGCTACCTGTACACCAGGCTCCGCGAGATCGGGTGGGGGTGGTGGACGATCATCCTGTCGACCGCCGTCCTCCGCGGGAGCTACCACCTGTACCAGGGCATCGGGCCGTTCTTCGGCAACGTCGCCATGGGGATCGCGTTCGGCTGGTGCTACAAGCGCTGGGGGCGGGTGATGCCGCTCGTCGTCGCGCACACCGTCATCGACATCATCTCGTTCGCGGGCTTCCCGCTCGCCGTCGCCTGGTGGCCGGAGATCTTCGCCGCGACGCCGTCCTCCTGACGACCCGTTCGCCCATCACGGGGCGGACGAGCACTCCCTCGCCCACGAATGGGCGAGGGAGTGCTCATGGACCGGCTAGGCGAAGGCCTCGGGCGGCGGGCAGGCGCACACGAGGTTGCGGTCGCCGTACGCCTGGTCGATGCGACGCACCGGCGGCCAGTACTTCGTGCGCACGAGCGTGTGTACGGGGTAGACGGCGAGCTCGCGCGAGTACGCGTGCGTCCACTCCCCCTCGATGACCGACTGGGCCGTGTGCGGCGCCCCGACGAGCGGGTTGTCGTCGGCAGGCCACTCGCCCGCCGCGACGGCGTCCGCTTCCGCCTTGATCGCGATCATCGCGTCGACGAAGCGGTCGACCTCGGTGAGGTCCTCGCTCTCCGTCGGCTCGACCATGAGCGTCCCCGCGACGGGGAACGACATCGTCGGCGCGTGGAACCCGTAGTCGACGAGACGCTTGGCCACGTCGTCGACGGAGATCCCGGTCGCCTCCTTGAGCGGACGGAGGTCGAGGATGCACTCGTGCGCCACGAGGTCGCTGTCGCCCGTGTACAGGACGGGATAGTGGTCGCGCAGTCGCGCAGCGATGTAGTTCGCTGCGAGCACCGCGGCCCCGGTCGCCTCGCGGAGCCCTTCCGAACCCATCATGCGGACGTAGGCCCACGAGATCGGCAGGATGCTCGGGCTGCCGTAGGGAGCCGCCGAGATCGGACCGCCGTCGTGCACGACCGTCCCGCCGCCGAGCAGCGGGTGCTCGGCCCGCTGCGCCAGCGGGTGACCGGGCAGGAACGGCGCGAGGTGCGCCTTGGCGGCGACCGGCCCGACACCGGGGCCGCCACCGCCGTGCGGGATGCAGAACGTCTTGTGCAGGTTCAGGTGCGAGACGTCGCCGCCGAACTCACCGAACCGCGCGTACCCGAGCAGCGCGTTGAGGTTCGCGCCGTCGACGTAGACCTGGCCGCCGGCGTCGTGCACGGCCTGGGTGATGGTCTTCACCTCGTGCTCGTAGACGCCGTGGGTGGACGGGTAGGTGATCATGAGCGCGGCGAGGGACTCGGCGTTGGCCTCGATCTTCGACCGGAGGTCGTCGAGGTCGACGTTGCCCTGCTCGTCGCACGCGACGACGACCACACGCATGCCGGCGAGGACGGCGGAGGCCGCGTTCGTGCCGTGCGCACTCGAGGGGATGAGGCAGACCGTCCGTTGCTCGTCGCCGTTCGCGCGGTGGTAGCCGCGGATGGCGAGGAGACCGGCGAGCTCGCCCTGGCTGCCGGCGTTCGGCTGCAGCGACACGGAGTCGTACCCGGTGACCTCGGCCAGCCAGGTCTCGAGCTGGTCGACGAGTTCGAGCGAGCCTGCGACGTCCTCACGCGGGGCGAACGGGTGCAGCCCGGCGAACTCGGGCCAGGTGACGGCCTCCATCTCGGTGGCGGCGTTGAGTTTCATCGTGCACGAACCCAGCGGGATCATCCCCCGGTCGAGCGCATAGTCGCGGTCGGCAAGCTGCTTGAGGTACCGCATCATGGCGGTCTCCGAGTGGTGGGTGTTGAACACCGGGTGCGTCAGATACTCGGTCTCGCGGGCGAGCGTGGCCGGGTACTCCGACACGGCGCTCGGACCGAACGCCGAGGCGGACGCCCCCTCGTCGAAGACGTATGCCGACGGCTCTCCGGCGGTGGCGGTCCCAGCGGTCGTGAGCACCTCGACGAGGGTCGGGACGACGCTCTCGACCGCGCTCACCTCGTCGAAGCTCATCGAGACGGTCGTCTCGTCGACGGCCCACAGCAGGAGGCCGCGGTCGTGCGCAC
>Ga0308160_10002104_pt1 | contig 25130 bp, 44 predicted proteins | sample PhyFR1_FD_201036 | JGI IMG/M metagenome (GOLD analysis project Ga0308160, IMG submission 201036) | Phyllosphere microbial communities from UC Gill Tract Community Farm, Albany, California, United States - DLSLF.R1 | ecosystem: Host-associated > Plants > Phyllosphere > Unclassified | place: USA... | reverse complement strand
CCCACAACCGCCTCGCCCGCCTCTCATGTCGAGCGACCTCAAGACCAAGGTCCTTCAGGACGACCAGGTGTCCTTTGACGAGGACCCCAAGCTCGCCGCCCAGATCGAGGCCGCCAATGGCCACGTCGACGTGCCCGACCGGGCGCGCAAGGAGAAGAAGCTGCTGAGGAAGCTGGTGCGTCTCGCTCGCCTCGGATGGTCCTTGATCCCTCGTTGATGGCTTGGCTTCACTACAGGACCTTCGCTTCTCGATCCTCATCCTCATCTACATCCTCAACTACATCGGTCAGTCCTGATCGCCCAGCCTATTTTCCCCCTATTTGCGCCGCCCTTACTGATCTGAACGCCTCCCTCTGATGACAGACCGCAACAACCTGTCTGCCGGCAAGACGCGCGGCCTCGAGGCCGACCTTAAGCTCAAGGGCAGCGAGTACCCCACCTGTCTCTCGATTCTCTACGTCGGCTACATTCTGTGCGTCCGAACCCGACCCCTTCCCCCTTGCCATGTCGCTGCTGCCGCTAACCGCGGGCGCTCTTACCGCCGCTTCCCCCCCTCTAGGATGCAGATCCCCAGCAACTTCCTCATCCAGAAGCTCGGCCGGCCCTCGATTCAGATGTCGGTCTGCATGGCCCTCTGGGGTGCCATCTCGTGCCTCGCCGGCATCACGACCAACTTTGCCGGCATGCTCCTCTGCCGCTTCTTCCTCGGCTTCGTCGAGGCCGCCTTCTTTCCCGGCGCCCTCTTCCTCCTCTCTCGCTGGTACACCCGCAAGGAGCTCGGCGTCCGCACGACCATCCTGTACTGCGGTAGCTTGATCAGCAACGCCTTCGGACCGCTCATCGCCGCCGGTGTCCTCGACGGCATGGAGGGCACGCTCGGTCACCGCGCTTGGCGCTGGCTCTTGTGCGTCGTTCTTGCTTTCTCACTCTCTCGTTAGCAAGATCCTCCGCTGACCCCCTCTGCCCCCGACACTGATAGCTACATCGAGGGCGCCGTCACCGTTCTCGTCGCCGTCTTTGCCCTTTTCATCCTGCCCGACTTCCCCCACAACTCGCGCGGCTTCTCGGACGAGGAGCGCCTGATCGCTCAGCAGCGCATGCAGGAGGACGCCGGCAACGAGACGGACGAGACCAGCTTCAAGGATGCTCTCGTACTTTGTGCCAAGGACCCATCCATTCATCTGATGTCGCTCACCCTCACGGCGATGTGAGTGTCCTGGCGGTTGCCGCTTGCTGTCGGCGACCCCGATCGCTGACGCCCCTCTTCATCGACTTGCAGGGTCATCGGTCTCTCGTTCAACCAGTTCTTCCCGCAGATCACCACCAGTCTCGGCTACAGCCGGACCATCTCGCTCCTTCTCTGCGCGCCCCCCTTCGTCTGGGCGACCATCATTGCCTTCGGCGTCGCGCGCCACTCGGACGCCAAGCAGGAGCGCTTCTGGCACATCATCGGCCCCCTTTGCGGCGGAGTGCGTACCCATTCTGTTCGCACGCATCGTTTCTGGCCGAGTCTTACTAACGGCTCTTTATCCGCTCCTCAGATCGTCGGCTTTATCATCGCCCTCTCGACCTCGGCCATCGCTGGCCGTTACGTGTCGATGTTCCTCATGGCCAGCTCGTACGCCGGCTTCTGCGTCTTCCTCTCGTGGCTCAGTGGCTCGTTCCCCCGGCCGCCGATGAAGCGCGCCGTTGCCATCGCTTGGATCAACGCCTTCAGCCAGCTTGGCAACATCTCGTGCGTCTTGCTGGCCTTTGCAGTTTCGCTCGGACCCTGACTGACACCTCCTTCTCGTCTTTTCAAAATCGCTAGGGGTGCATACACGTTCCCGGCCGCTTGGGGTCCTTCTTACCACAACTCGTTCTCCATCGCCATCGCTATGTTCTGCGCTACGGCCATCGGTCTCGTGGCGCATCGCCTGATGCTGCAGCGCAAGAACAAGCAGATCGAGAAGGCCGAGAACGAGGGCACCTCCATCTTCCCCATGGGCTTCCGCCTCCTCCTCTAGACGACCTGCACGTCGGATGTACTTTTACGATACATGTCCCCATCCCCTGCTCTTGAAGTCGTGGCGTCCGTTTGGTGTTAGGAGGGCGCGGGAGTAGCCGACTACGCGCGCGTGAGTCAAGCCCGCGCTGCACCCCGACCCCTAGTCGTCACATCGGCTGTCTCTTGCTTGCTGACGACCCGTCTGTGCCGGCTTGACATCCTCGCCAAACGTGGAAGAGCGCCGCATGCATCAAATCAGCGCGACTAGTGCACGCCGAGGCCGACGACGTCCATCACGCCGCCGACGAGATGCAGGCTGCCCGTCACGAGGACGTGCAAGGGCGCGCCCTCAGCCCGGCCCGATCGCAGCGCCTGCGTTGCCGCCTCGATTGACGGCAGGACGTGAATCTTTGCAGGAGGGAAGGATGGGTTGAGGCTCAGGAAGGCGTCCTTGAGCGAGTGCTGCGTCACGAGCTTGTCGTCTGGGCCCTCGGCGACCGACGTCAGGTCTGCAAGGGCAGCCTGTGAGTCAGCTTCGTTTAAGTTAGCGAACGAGGGGCGACTCGCAGACTGACCGCCCTTGCTGACGCCGGAAGAGTAGGTCGTGTTGCTGCAGAAGATAACTTCGTCAAACCACGTGCCGCGGTCGGTCAGGCCGTTGCCCGCGGACGACTCTGGCAGTGCGGGGGCACGTGTCTGGAGGGCCTCGAGCAGCGTTTGCGCAGACCGGCCGTGCGTGCAGTTGAAGATGAGCACCCTGCGCGGGCCAGAGGCGCCGAGGTCAGCTCGGCTGCTCGGCCACGCGCGCGGAGGGCAGCAGAGATATACGCACTGCTTCGCGCCCTTGGCCGGCGTCTGATCCCAAAACCACTCGCCGCAGACGCCAAGGCTCTCGACGGTGTGAGCGCCGTCGAGGTGCCATCGTTCCTGGCCGATCTCGACGAGCTGGCATCGGCCAGGCCAGCGCGCATACTCAAGACCCTCAGCAGTTGCCTCTCCAAGGGATCCCTCGAGCGCTGGCGGATCGAGGTGGGCGAGCGAGGCCGGAACCGCTCGTGACGGTGTCATTGTCAGGGCGGCATTGACGAGGGCGATAGCGAGGGAAGCGTTCGAGAGCTGGTGAATGCCTGGCAGGCCAAGCTTGATCTGCGAAAGCTCTCGTCGTATGGGAATGACGTTGAAGGAAGAAGCCTAGAAGAGTCGGTCTGTCAGAAACAGGCTGGTCGCAAGTGGCCCCGGTCGAGACGCACCCGCAGCTCCTCGGCGCGCTCGCGAACCACCTTCATCGCCTCCTCCGGTTGCTCGACGCTGAGAGCCGGCACGCCCGGCTTAAAGATGCCCGCCTTGTTCCAGGCGACCTCGCCGAGCGTCGTGCCGAGCAGCGGGACGTGATCGAGCCCGAGGCTGGTGATGCCGGTTGAGAGCGGCGTGGGGACGATATTTGTCGAGTCAAAGGCTCCGCCGACGCCGACCTCAAGGATCGTCGCCGAGACGCGCTCCCGAAGGAACGCATGAAAGGCGAGAAGCGTCAGGAAGCGAAAGTAGACCGGCTTGATCGGCGTCGAGGGCGTAGCGACCTGAGTGAGGATGCCAACGGGTCAGCGAGCAACGGACGCGCGCGCAAGTGTTCGGGAGGAACGCAGGACGACGAACCTGAGTGTTCGACTCAAGCCGCTCCCAGACCTCGAAGAAATACTTTGCAAAGAGATCCTCCGAGAGGGGAATGCCGTCGATCCTGATCCGCTCGCGTACGGCAACGAGGTGAGGCGATGTGTAGAGCCCTGGAGCGGATCAGGCGGTCGACAGTCGGAGCTCGCCGGTCAGCGTCCTGGCCCGGGGCTCGGCCGTCTCTCGCCTGGACTGACCGACTTTCATCTTCTCTCCATCCTTCCGCGGACGCACACTGCGCCGGTCGAGGCTTCTCAGCAGGCTGTCGCAGAAGGCGCTCGTGCTGCCTTTGCCCTTGGTGCCGGTGACGTGCAGGACGTTGAGCGCGTCGAGGTCGTGCGGACGGTGACCGATCCGGGCGAGGTAGTCGTTCATCTCGAGCAGCGCCGTCGGATTGGGCACAGTTCCGTGCAGCCTGAGCGCGGCGATCGTCGCCGCATTGCTCTGGAGCGAGTTGAGCAGGTGGATAGCATCCTGCGAGACGAAGCCGACGAAGCAGGTAGGCGCGGGCAGGGGTCGGTCGGCCGAAGGCAAGAGGAGCATCAGTGAGCGGAAGTCAGCCCGCAGAGGCAGGTCAAACAGCAGCCTTGTCGACGCACCTTGTACGCCCGCGACGAAAGCGACATCTCAACCGGTTACAGGAGAGCTAGGGTAAGATGGCCAGCGGCTGATGGGAGGTCGGGCTGCATGCCAGGCCGCCCGGCTCACTCCGCCTCGGCCTGCGCCCGCCGCCGCGTCCAGAGCCGACGACGCGTCCCCCGCAGCCCCTTCGGCTCGTCCTCTCAACGCCCACCTCCATGTCCCGCTCGTCGTACGTCTCTGGCAGGACATGCTACATTGATGACCTCATCGTGCTGACGCTTGGCCCGCCTGCTCCTCTGTCCCTTGCCCCCGCCGCGCCGCCGCCGCCGCCTACCCCAGACCTGTTCCGCCGGCTCTGCTTGAGAAGCAGCAGGAGCTCGCGGTCCTAACCCGGCTCAAGACGGCCGTCCTGGCGCTCGAGGAGCGGGCGGCCCGGCTCGCCGACGGCGGCGACATCATGGCCGACGGAGGCGATGGTGCGTTCGACGGGTCAACGGCGGCTGGCTCGGATCAGTGGATGTCGCGCGCTGACATGACTGCCTCTCCGCTCGTCGTCGCTGGCCTTTTGTCGCGTCGCTCGCATGCCTGCGCTCTCCGACGGGGTTCCTGCAGCTATCGCCAGCGTCTTGTCCAACTGGTCCCAGATCTTCCGTATCGTCCACGACGCAGGTCTGTTGCTTCTCGCTGCGTCTCGCACGCTCGTAAGCTGCCTGCGAGACTGACAACCGACTACACCGACCGCCCACCTGCGCGCACTAGCCCCGAAGGACGCCAGCCTCACCTCGTCCTCGGCCGGCCTGCGCGACCCCCTCGCCCCGGGCGCGTCTGACGGAACTGAGGACGATGACCTGGCCACATCGGGATCGGCTGAGGCCGAGCCTGTGCCGACGCTCGTTCGGCTCGAGGTCGCGACCGTCTCGGGCAGCTCATAGGCCGGCCGGGCAGAGTGCGCCTTGCGCACAGGAGAGAGGGAGGGAGAGTGCGACCGTCTGCAGACCATCGTAGAGTAGACGAGGCGAGGCAGCGACCCCATGTACTCTATGACGACTCTTTCTGACGACGCGACATCTGAGAGCATCGGACCACGTGCTGTGCGAGGCCTGACGAGAGCAAGATGCGAGTGCCCATAGAGCCTTAGTGCAGACCATGCAGGAGTAATCGCTACATCATTGTACATGAGCGTGCTGGATAGTGGTGGATGCTAAGTGATGCAAAGGGAGGGGCGATGGGGCGGGAAGCAAGGACGGCCGTGGCTGCACGACCGACTGTTGCGCGCTTTAGTGGCCCTTGCCGGCGGCCTCCTTCTTGGCGAGCTCGATCTCCTCCTCGATCATGATCCTGCAAAAAGGCAAAGGGGCAGGGTCAGCTGCCGACCGACGACAGCCCAAGCGAGAAGAGGGGTCGACGCACTGCTCGTCAATCTTGGCGCCGCGCGAGGGCTCGTTGCCGTGGGCCTTGGCGGCGGCGGTGGGGAGCGGCTCCGGGCGGGCCTCACGCTCGGCCTCCTCCTTCTCCTTCTTCTCGGCGGCGGCGAGGGTGTTCTTGATCGAACGCTCGTCCTTGGTGTCGAGGAGCGAGTGGGCGTTCTCGGTGCCCTCCTCGTACTTCTGCGAGTGAGCGTCACGAATCTCCTGCTCCTGGGTCTGCTGGTGCGCTGGAGAGATGCAGAGAACAGACAAAGAGGTCAGCGATGAATGAGGTCTGAAGGAGGAGAGCCAGGGACGAACAGTCCTGCTCGTTGGAACCCTCTCCGTGGTTGGTGGTAGCGGGGGCGGGGGCACTGGAGGGAGGTGAAGCGAAAGCCGATCAGGAGCTGCAAAGCAGGCTCAGGCAGGCGACAATCCGGACGCACGACATGATCAAGAGAGATGGGTTGGGTAGTTGGGTAGGGAAGAGGGTCGGAAGAAGAGTGTGATGGTTGGGCAGGCCCGGACTGCTTTCGCTCCGACGGGCCTTTTCAGGGCTCCCTCAGCCAGCGAGCAACGGCCGCCTTCTCGTGCGCCCATGACGCGGTTTCATCGGAGTCTGAAATGCTCCGCGCAGGCGGCCTCGGCTTGACTGGCCTGGCTGCAGCTCGACCAGTTCAGAAGGCCGACCGACTCGTCTGCTGGAGAACGCAAGGCCAGCTCTGATGGATGCCTCTTGCCGCCATCTGCCACAGTTCGACTTGAAGCCAGATCTCCAGGTCGCAACGGGCCATGGTGCCGCCGCCGCCGCCGCCCTCGCGTTGATCCCGCACGCTCGTCCAGCACGGGCTGCCGGCAGCCCTCCAGCAGCCCGCCCCGGCGTCACAAACGCCAGGAAAAGAAGGGACGGGAGCGTGAACTGCGGAAGAAAGCATCGGGACCTGACCCTTCCTATGGAGGCAGCCGCTCGTCAAAGTGCTGCCTGAGCTGACGGCATTCTCCTGCCGATGCGTCTCCGTCCGTCGGCGTGCGTCCGCCGCTGACGCGCTGACGCTGGGCTTGCTGCGGCCGAGGCCGAGACCCAGCCAGCCAGCCGTCGCTCTCCGGGCCGGCTTTCGCACGCGTCGTCGTCGTCGTCGCCTGTTGACAGAATCCCTCCGCGCCGCCTGCCAACCACGACGTCCCATCCTTTCCTCTTCGTACGTCCCAGCCGGTCTCTCTGCCGGACGCTGCTCGAGCTGACCATCCGAATCGTCCGCTCTGCAGCGCTCCGCCAGCTCAGCCCCATCGCCGCCCTCCTTCCTCACCCCCTCCCCCCCCCCCCGCGCCGCCCCCTCCCCTTCAGCCGCTCGCCATCATGCCTCTCGAGAAGGAGCTCGCCGACGCCTCGCTCGATGACAAGGAGCCCATTGCCGCCACCTCTGGCGAGAGGGCTGCCCACACCGAGATCAAGTCGATCCCGGCCAACTACACCATGATCCAGGTCGGTCTATCCGGCCTTAACGCTTCCCACGCCCGCTGGCCCGCCGAACTGACCGTTATCCGACGCATCTCCCTTTTTCCCACCCCGCCTGCAGTATTTCGAGTGGTACGCCGAGGGCAAGGGCGTCCACTGGAAGAAGTTTGAGGACGAGAGCAAGCGTCTCGGCGAGATGGGCATCACCGCCGGTCCGTCTCCTCTCCGGGTCACGCTCTGGAGCTGCCGACGCGAGCTCGAGCACTGACGACGTCCCCTGCGCCCCCTGCCATCTCGACCCACACTGCAGCGTGGCTGCCCCCGCCGACCAAGGGCTCGACCATCGACGGTACCGGCTACGACGTTCGTTTCTCCATCTCTGTGTGACACGGCTAGAAGCCGTCCGACTCCTGCTCTGCCAGCGCGTTGCTGACCATCCATAGGCCCGCACGCGCAGACCTACGACCTCTACGACCTGGGAGAGTTTGACCAGAAGGGTGGCGAGCGGACCAATTGGGGCACCAAGGAGGAGCTCGTCCGCGCCATCAAGGTCGCCCGCAAGAATGGCGTCCTGTCGTACATCGATGCCGTGCGTGTCCACCTCGGCCTGCCCGCAGATCAAGCTCGGCTGACGCGCTCTCCCATGCCTCTCCCGCTTTGCTCACCCGCCCCTTTCCCAGGTCTTGAACCACAAGTAAGTCAACAGCTGCGGACGAGCCGAGTCAGGGACGCTCGCTGACGGCCGGGTGTCGCAGGATGGGCGCCGACCGGGCCGAGACGTTCCTGGCCAAGCAGGTCGACGACAACGACCGCGAGCACGAGGTCACCGAAGCCTACAACATCGACGGCTGGACCGGCTTTGACTTCCCCGGCCGTAAGGGCAAAGTGCGCTCGCGGCACCTTCGTCTGATCTTTCGACAATCCCCGCCAGCTAACCCTCTACATATCTGACGCCGTACTAGTACTCGGAGCTGATCTGGAACTTCAACCACTTTTCGGGCGTCGACTGGGACAACAAGGCCGGCAAGAAGGCTGTCTTCCTCATCGAGGGCAAGGGCAAGGGTAAGTCGTGACACTTCGCCTCGCTTGAGGAGGCCTCGGCTGAGGCTGTTCGCACACGTGCGTGCGCGCTCTTGCAGCCTTCCCCGACCACGTCGACAGCGAGCACGGCAACTACGGTGAGCCTTCCTTCGTTCAAATGTGTAGCGCCAAGACGCTAACGATCCTTCTCGCTCTTATTGCCCAGCGTTCCTGATGGGATCCGACATCGAGTGCGTAGGCGAATCGAGATCGCCGACTCCTTCACTGACGCGAAACTGACGTCGTCCACCGACCTTTCTGCAGCCACGACCACCCGGAGGTCATTGACGTGCGTCCATGTGCGCTTCTCCGGAAGATGGATCTTCGCTGACCGAGCTTTTCCGTCTCTTTTCCACCACAGGATCTCAACAAGTGGGGAACCTGGGTCCTGAAGGAGACCGGCGCCGAGGGTACGTTCGCCCATGAAAACGTCAGCCGTCCGACCCAGCTGATCCCTTGCCCTCACCAGGAATTCGCTTCGACGCTATCAAGCACATCGACCGGTATGTCTCCAACGGCCTCCTTTGCCATCCTTCGTTCGAGCGACGATCTGATGCCCTCCGCCCCCCTCTCGACCCTCCTTGCGCAGCGACTTCATCGGCCAGTTTGTCCGGCACGTCCGCAAGGAGATTGGCAACGACAAGCTGTTCTGCGTCGGCGAGTTGTGCGTCACGCACAACGTTTCGTCGAACTGCCGAATAGCACGACTGACGTCCTCCCTCCGGCGGGTCTTCAGCTGGAAAGACGACCCGAACGCCCTCAACGAGTACCTTGACGGCATCCAGGTCAGCAGCCGAACCCGGTAGACGCCTTGACAAGGAGGCCGAGCTGACCCGCTGCATGTCGCTTGCCTATTGCAGAACCAGTTCTCGGTCTTCGACACGCCGCTCCACTATAACTTTAAGGAGGTGAGTCCGCCTGTGCCTCCTGCTCATCTTTCAAGAACGTGTGGCGCTGACGAGCCGCCGACGCTCCTCTACAGGCCGGTGAGGCTGGCGCGTCGTACGACCTGCGCAAGATCTTCGACGGCACCGTCGTCCAATCGCGGCCGATCGACGCTGTCACGCTCGTCGACAACCATGACACCCAGGGTGCGCTCGCATGTCCAAGCACATCCCTGTGAGCTCCTGGCTGACACTACTCTGCTGCCTTCCCCCATCAGTCGGCCAGTCGCTCGAGTCCTGGGTCAACCCTCAGTTCAAGCCGCTCGCCTAGTGCGTCGCTCGTCTCACCTCCTGTCAGACATTCGACTGTTGCTAACATTGATAACTCGGTCTGCTCGCCGCTCAGCGCGCTCATCCTCCTTCGTGTCGACGGGTACCCTTGCGTCTTTTACGGCGACCTCTACGGCTGCGGCGGCGACAACCCGCAGGAGCCTGTCTCGCAGGTGCGTCTGTCAGGCCGCCAACTGCGGGTAGATTTCCGTCCTGATCCTCTTGCTCTTTCAATAGCTCGACGACCTCGTCCGTGCCCGCAAGTGGTACGCTTACGGCGAGCTCCGCGGTCAGTAGTCTCCTCTGAATCTGGAGCCGTGCTCCGGATCAAGCCGCTCACTGATGTCTGTTCGCGTGTGTCATCCCAACAGACTACTGGGACCACCCCAACTGCCTCGGCTGGGTCCGCATGGGCGACGAGGAGCACCCGGACGGTTGCGCCGTCGTTCTCTGCAACGGCACCGAGGAGGGCAAGAAGCGCATGGAGGTCGGCAGCGTGCGTTTCCCCGTTCTCTCCTACTGCTCTTCCTCTGCCTCTGCTCTCACTGACTGCTACTCGCGATGGATACAGCACCGCGCCGGCGAGAAGTGGACCGACCTCCTCGGCTGGCACCAGGGCGAAATCAGGATCGGCGAGGACGGATGGGCTGGTGCGCCTGCCTTTCGTTGATACCAAGTGTCGCCCGCTGTCGCCGCCTTACTGACCAGGCCGACGCCCTGCGACCACCGCAGAGTTCATCTGCCACCCTAACTCGGTCTCGATCTGGGTCAAGGAGGAGTAAGTCTTCCTGCTCTGCAACAGTCGACCACGACCTCGATGGCCCCTACTGACGTTCTCGTGCGCTCACGTCTCCACCAGCGCAAAGTTCCGCGAGACCTTTGCCAAGGAGTAGCACCCTCCAGAGCCGATGGCCTCGCTCCCGACTCCAATCATCACTCTGAAGATTCTTACCCACTTAGATTCACGTACATGGGATCCCGCTTCTTAATATGGACCGCTCGCGAATGCACTCTCTCCTCCTTCACCTAGACGATATACATGGACTTCGACGGGCGTTCGGTCGTTCTCTCGAGTCAGCGAGAGCAACAGGCGCTGACAGCGGCTCAGTCCTTCCCAGCCGACGTGAAGGTGCTGCTGAAGGGGTGCTCCCAATATGATCGGATGCGTCGTATGTCCATCTCAGAAAACTCGGCTGCCGACCTTTGCACGCGGGTCCGGTCGAACGAGGCAGGTCCCGCCGTTGTCGGCCTCGACACCGAGGGTGAGGCAAGTGCTGTAGAGCCTGCCGAGCCTCAGGCGCTCGACGTTAACGACGCAGCAGATCTGACGGCAGTCGGAGGAGCAACGTTGGCGTCAGCGCGGTGACTCGTACGCCGGCGGCGCAGGCCGGCTGCGAAGCGGCGCGAGGCGGCTACTCTATCGAATCCGCGACGCACCTTCGTTCCGACAAGCTCCTCGGGCGTGTCGTAGCACTCAGCGATCTGGGTGGACGACTGACGCTCGCCGATGACCGGACCAAAGTCGATTGTCAGGAAGAAGGCCGGGACGAGCGCCTTTGGCGTCCGCTTGGCAGCGGTGATGATGCCGACCCGGATGTCTGACCCAGGGCCGGAGGGGTGTCAGCCATGGTCACCGGATAAAGCTGAGGAGACCCGACGACGCACCCTTGTTGATATTCTCGGACGTGACGGGCAGGTAGGCTTCCTTGGTCGGGTGCAGCGGCCGGTCGCCCTCACCCTCGCCGGTATGGGCCGGCGCAGAGCCGTCGTCCGTCGCAGGGCTCTCTGTGCTGGACATCGCAGAGGCGGGCTGCTCGGTCTCGACCGGTGCGGCAGCGGAGGCGTCGACGTTCGTCATGTTCTCGAGCGTACAACAGGCGGGGAGAAAGGGAGGAGAGGTGGGCAACAAAAAGAGGCTGCTGCGATGGTGGTAGAAGGTCAGCCCCCGGCACCCGGCCGGCAGAGACGTCTCTCGGCGCTTCGCCCTGCTGGTCCGCGCGCGCAGCGTCGGTCGCCAAGTCGGCCAGGGCCAGCGAACGGGCAGAGGGCCGCCAGAGCGGCATTCTGATGGTGAGCAGGCGATGCCACCAGAAGGAGCAAAACCTCAGCTTAGCCAGCTCAGCTCAGGCCATGTAGCTCTGAGCATCTCTTGTCGCAGCTCGAAGAGCAGGTGGGCTGGCCGGGGCGAGGGCGTCGTTGTCGTCGTCGTCGTCGTCGTCCTTCCGCAGGGCCCAGCGCAGCCCTCGCACCGCGGCCGACTGAGAGGAGGGGCGGCCCGGCCGCACGCATGCGGTTTGCAAGATACATACTGCATTGAGCGCTTCGGCCGTCACGCATCGTGTGGGGGATTTAGCTCAGTTGGTAGAGCGTATGCTTAGCATGTATAAGGTCACGCGTTCAATTCGTGTAGTCTCCAGCATTCGAAACACATTCTTTTTGGCCCTCTGCGCCCTCGCCTCTGGCGGTGCTGACCTGGGCTTCGGCGAGCTGGACCCCTTCTGATACATGAAGGGTGGAGACACTCTTCCGTCATCGTGGCGGGCCCGGCCTAATTTCCGCCCTCCTGGGAGGCGCGGCTGATCATCCGCACGAGCCGGCTCATCCAACATGAAAGGGCCCGTCGCGTCAGAGCGTAACCCTAAGGAAGGCTCGGGATCGCGACGCGACGCGCGCGCCGCGCGCCCCTCTCAGCTCGCCTTCCCTCCGACCTGACACCCGTCCCCGCCTAACCCCCTTCCCGCCCGCCCTATCTCTTCTCTCCCTCTCTCTCTCCCTGCGCTACCCCCCCCTCTTCCTACCTTAACCCCCGTTTCCCTACGTCTCACTCCGTTCGAATCCAAGCTCGCTTCCGTTTCGGGCATCGCAAGGCGTCATGTTCTACTCGGACGCCATCCTTAGCAAGAAGGGCGCGCTCGCCAAGGTTTGGCTCGCCGCCCACATGGAGAGTCGCCTAACCAAGGGCCAGGTCGGCAGCGTCGACGTCGAGCAGTCCGTTAGTGAGTACCTTCGCCACTTCTGGGCTCTCCTAGTGAACTGGGTGGGCTTGCCTGTCGGCACAGGAGGAGGCCCAACGACCGACGAGCGCGAGCGCCGTCGCGAGGGCAGGCGCTCGCGGGGCGGGTCGCACTCCCGGTTGATGGGCTTCACTTTGGCCCATGCGCTTACGGTCGAGCCGCCTCAGCTGACCGTCCGTGCTGCCTTTGCGCTCCCCGCTCGGCGTAGGGGACATCCTGCAGGAGCAGGCTGAGCCGATGGCGCTGAGACTGTCTGGCCAGCTGCTGCTCGGCGTCTGTCGCATCTACTCGCGCAAGGCCAAGTACCTGCTCGACGACTGCAACGACGCCCTCGTGACCATCCGGATGGTGCGCCCGCCCCTCTCCTTCTATCCCATCCAGCCTGTCGGCTTGACTCGGTCGCTGATCATTTGCTTGGCTCGCTCCCTCCCAACAGCAAATCCGACCGGCGTTGGTTGACCTGCCAGATGACCAGCTCGCCGCCCGGAATCACGACCTTGACATCGACGACGCCGGCGACCTCGGCATGGAGATCGACTGGTGCGATCAAGTTTCCGCCTCTCAGAACTGCGACGCTCTGAAGCTGACATGTGTCCCTAACCCGCCCTTGCCTCTCGTCAGGGACGCGCCCCTACCGTCCTTCGAGTTTGATGATGCGAGCTATGGCGGAGGCCTCCCGCGACAGATCACGCTGTCGTCCGCACATGCTCGCCGACTTGGCCTCGGCGACAACGTCCGCGACTTTGACGTCGGCCCGTCGGACGGTTTCGCGTCGCAGGACTTCGATCTCGGCCTCGACCTCGGTGAAGACGACGACGACACGGTCGAGCTCGGCCGTCACGTCGAAGCCAACCTGTCTGGCGCGCGCCTCTCGCTTGGCGGTCGCAGCTTGAACGACACCTTCTCGAATGCGGGCGACCTATCGCGCCGGACGCCAGGCGCGATGGACATGGACGTCGACTTTGACGACCAGCAGCCCATCGACCTCGGCCTCGACATCGGGAGCCCGAGGTTGGATGATGACTTTGGCGGCATGGGCGGTCAGCCCGACGATCACGACTACGGCGGTGGTATGGACTTCAACCCAGACGAGGGTGGCCGCTTCGACGACCTCCCACCGGCGATGCCGGACCTTGTCCTCGATGGCGAACGCTCGCGCAGCCGAGAGTGTACGTTCCCCGTCGCAGGACCGAACCGAGCACGAGCTGATAGCTTTTTTACCCCCCTCCTCCAGCTTCTCGCCTCTCGACTCCGCCAGCCGAGCTCGATGAGTCGGCCGCCGGCAACCTCACGCCGCGGACGGCGGCTCTGGTATCGGCCATGGCCAATCGGGCCGACCGGGCGGCCGCGCTGGCCGGCGACGCCACGCCGACCGGACCGAAGAAGAAGAAGTCAGTTCGCGTCATCTTTGACGAGACGACCGAGCTCGACGCCCACGACTCGCTTTCGCAGGCCGAGCGGCGAGCCAAGGACCTCTCGGCCATATTGCAACCCCAGCGCTTCATCTCCGGCAACGCTGCGCTCATCCGCTTCGGCGAGATCCGGCAGGACCCGCTCGCCTACTATCTGCCGACGCGGACACGCGCCGACGGCGAGGTCGTCCTCTATGCTGGCCCGCCTGATCTCGGCCCCGAGCTGGCCCAGATGTTCGAGTTACCGGTGACGGGCCTCCTGCGCCGGCGCAGGGAGGCAGGCGAGGACGATGCGGCCGTCCGTAAGCGTCAACGGCTCGAGGCTGGCCTCGACGCTGACGATGATGGCGACGTCGAGCTTGGCCGGCGAACCGAGCGTGGCAAGTCGCTCGCCGGCGGCGCCGATGACACGTTCGATTTCGCCGGCATGGGCGGTCAGCCAGACGATCACCTTGACTTTGGCGACATGGGCGGCCAGCCTGTCGACGAGGACCGGCCGTTCAACCCCGACGACCCGGCGTTCGACGACTTTGGCGGCGGCATTGACTACCAGCCTGCCGACGTGGCCGGCGGCAACTTCCTCGACGATCAGCTCGTCCTCGACGAGGCCCGGAGCGACCGCGCAAGATCGGTCATCTCTGAGCGGTCGGGCCTGTCTGGCGCCAGCAACGGACCGCGGGGCGCCCGTCGGGCCCGGGCGGGCAGCTCGCGCGCCGGCAGTGCAGCTCGGAGCCTCGGCGCCGAGGACGACGAGGAGACGGAGAGCCAGCGCGTGCGCGAGAAGCAGCGCGCTCTCGGCGTCCTCCGCGCGCAGCTCGGCAAGCCTGCAGCTTCGGCCGTCGAGGGCGACTTTGCCTTTATCGACAACGTCGTTGACGAGAAGGTCCTCGACTTCAAGACGGTTAACGCTCAGGTCAGTCCGAGACGATCGTCCTCCTGTCTGTGCCGACGCTTACTGATCCAACCCTTCCGCCATCAGTCGAACCGCAAGGCGGCCGCCGGCTTCTTCTTCGAGCTCCTCGTCCTGGGCACGAAGGACGCCGTCAAGCTCACGCAGGCGACCCCGTACGGCGATATCCAGGTCCGCGCCAAGGAGCGGCTTTTTGACGACGCCATCGTCGCCTGACCCTACGCACCCACTCCCGCGCCTACTTAACGCGCTCGCTCTCTGACTTATCAGGATGGATGACTTATGTTGCACGATCGGCGTCGGCACGCAAGCAGAGTGTGCCGCACTTGACGGCTCCCTTTGTCTGGGCCGAGATGGATCTGTGGAACGAGGTCGCTACACGATGGCTGCCCGGGCTGCCGGTCTCCGCCAATCACAGGCCAGAAGAGAGAGGGGCATGCCATAAGAGTCGCTGATCCTGGTCGCATCGGCGCGGCCCGTCTGCGACAGGGCGGCCGCTTCGTGACGCCCTAGTCGCGTCGAGATCGCTCGTCACTCGAACATTTTGCGGATCACCTCCAACTTGCTCCGATCGGCCTTGGCGCGGTCGGCCTTCTCCTGTTCGAGAGTGGCCTTGAGGATGGCAATCTCCTGCTTGAGCTGCTCCTGCCGGTCGCCGAGGGCGGGCAGGCCAGGTCAGCAGCTGCTGTCCGTGCATCTGACGACTCACGAGCCAGGGAGCTGGACCGACAGACTCGCCCGCCAGCCGCTGCGAAGCTGTGCGCCACTCGTCGATTGATTTCTCGAGCGTCGAGTTGCGAGCACAGAGTCTACTAAGCTCCTCCTCCTTTGGTGGGCAAGAGGCACTGGTCAGCTGCCGACCAAGCATCCTACAGTAACTGCTCGGAAGCGGCAGCCGGGCGCGCACCTGGTCGTGCCTTCTGCGCGCGAGTAGGTCTTCCTGCTCGAGTTTGGCCACAACGTCCACGGCAGAGGATGCCAGTTGCCGAGCCATCGCCATCAGTTCCGGCGCGAAGTGTCTGTGGATCGTCGGCCGCAATATGCCATGTCATGGCGATCAGCTGCGCCCCATCTGGCGACGACTTGCGTCAAGAAGGCACTCACGGTCCCGAAGCAGGAGCAGCGCAGGTCGGAGGGGTCGCCGAGGTGGGGGCGGCAGCCTCCGGCGGCAGCGCCATGATGCCGCGGCAGGGCATCGATGCCGAGCGAGGAGGCGTACGGGCCGACTCTTGGACCGGGTGCAGAGTTTGAGCCGGACGAGGCGGGGACGGGGAGAAGATAGGCGGCTGAGCCTGCTGGGGTGGCGACCGAGCCCTCGGAGACGCGATGGCCGAGGTCTGCAATGCCGTTGGAGGGGATGCGTCGTGCGGGTCCTCCCCAGGCGCCGAAAGAGGCTCATCATGGCCGGCCTGGAGGTCGAGCGTCAAGCTGCTCTCTACCAAGGCGTCGTCCATCGCCGTCATACCTTCACCACAGTCCGACCCAGCAGTCGAGCCCTCGCGCGACTGCTCGTCTATCCACGCCTGGATGTCCGCGTCGATCGTCATAAAGTCGGCGGCGGTGGCGTCAGACTCCTCGTCGCTCTCGTCGACGACCGTGCTGGCTGTCGGTCGAGCGCCCGTACTCCGAGCGACTCCGGCCGTTTCACTCGAGGAAAGCTTGAGACGTTTGGCTGGCCGCGGGGGGGCATAGTCGTCGAGGTCAGATCGCGGGCCGTACCGTCCGGACGCACGCCTCGTGACGGAGGACGGGGCGTCGTGCTCGTTCGCTGCATCGCCCCGGGCGATCACCGAGGGAACGCTGCGGGAGGCGGCCGACAGGGCAGACGACGTCGAGCGGACGAGGCCGTGCGGCTGCGGAAGTCGGTCCTCGGGCCGTCGCAGGTTCCTGGGCGACGGATACGCCTCTGGCGACCACGTCTCTGCCGACAGCCAGTCCAGTTGGAGACCATCGCGCAGGCAACACTTGCAGTCCTTGACGTGAGACCGGAAGCGGTCCGCGCGAGGTGTAACGTAACTGCAAGCTGGCGCCGGGCAGGAGAATCGACCGTCCGCGTCGCGCTTGACGTACCAGCCTGTCGGCACGAGATGATCCAGCCAGCCGGTGAGTGACCCTTCAGTCCAGACAGGGCCCGAGTCAACCCACACGTCGTGTCAGTGCCGGCAGAGTCCTCGACCTCAAGCTTGACCTCAGCTTGGTGCACGCCCGACCGGTGCGCGTCACGCTGATGCTTTGTCGGGAAGCTGACGGAGCATGACGCGCAATGGAATGTGGCCCCCTCGGCCGAGCTAGAGTGGGCCGGCGCATGGTTGCTCGGGGCTGGCCCCATGCTTGCAGAGCTGACCGAGACAGGCGCAGCGTTGCAGTCGAGCTGGTTGAGCGACGAGCGACGGTTTCCGAGCACGCGTGCAAGTCAGCTCTGGGTTCGTGGCGGCAGCCCCCCTTCGGCAAACCCAGGCACTGACCGACATGCTGAGTGTGCGGTCAGATGACCGGGGTCGACGGCGAGCAGAGGTGTGCGAGCGCGTGGGGGAAGGCCGGATGGTGGTCGAGGAGTGAGCGAGCGGCGCGAGATGGCGCGGGGTGGTCTGTGCGACTGCGCGCGCGCGCCGCCGTGCCTGTCAGCCGTCGACTGGCGACCGCCCCGCTTCGCCCTGAGGGCCGCCAGACCAAGCGACGCGAAGAAGACGAAGGGGGGCATGGAAGAGACTGCTGCTACAGCCGCGCGCTCGAATCCTCGGCGATCATGGCGCAGAGCCCAAAGCCTGCACCGCCCGGCGGCCGCCTAGCCGGCCGACCCGTCCTCCTCGTCGCCGGCCGTCCAGAGGGCCGCCATCTTCTGCGCCTTGCGCACGAGCTTGTGCTGGGAGCGGACCTCGGCTTGAGAGGCTGTGAGCAGCGCCTGCAGCTCAGCACGGCCGACCTGAGCCTCCTCGGCTGCGGCTTGCTTGGCGGCTAACTCCCGCTCACGCTCGGCCCGCTCGGTGGCGAGGGTAGCCGAGAGTGTCGCGACCGTCGTCTCGAGTTCGACTGCTGTGCGCCGCGTCTCGACGAGCGCGCGGTCGCGCATCTGCAAGTCCCCGAGCGAGCGGGCGGTGCTGCTCGTCAAAGACTCGACGGCTTCCCTGAGAGCTTGGGCGTCGCGCGCGAGATCCTGCACAATCAGGGACCACCAGTCAGCGCCGCCCGGTGCGAGGACGCCCTTCGATTATCGATGGAGCGCACTTTTTCACGTGCCGCGAGGACCTTGTCTCGAGCGTCGAGCGCGACGATCTGCGTCCGGCGACGGTCGGCGACGGCGCTGCCCTCGTTGACATCGCAGTCGTCGCCTCGCGTGGCCCCGAGGTGCGCGTCGAGAGCGGCAACGTGCCGAAGCGCCGCGGCGACCTCGGCCGAGGGGCCAGCGTCGCCAGCGGGACCTGCTTTGAGGCGGGAGACCTCGTCACGCAGCATGGCCTGTAAAGATCAGAGGAGCCAGTGGTAAGAGCGCCGAAGAGGGGGGGGCGGGGCGGCGAGGCGCAGTCTAGGCTAGGACGAACGTTCTCGCGCTGCTGCTGCACAGCCGAAGCTCTGGCCTCGGCGAGCACTCTCTCCAGGCTCGCCTTCTCTTTCTCAAGCCGCTTGACTTCGGCCTTCCGAGATGGCACGGGAGCCAAAGCGTCCGACGGCGAAGTGTTCGAGGCGAGAGGGACACTCTGTGACGTTGCCGCATGGGAGCTCGACGAGGCGGTGTTCGTAGACCGAACGGTCGAAGGCTGGGTTCGGCCGAGGGTCGCAGCCGGAACCAGGCTGCGCTGACGGTCGCTGCTTGTTCCGGCGGTAGGCAGGACGCTGGCGGTCGATGTCGTCCGCGCTCGCTTGCTGGCCGACCCGCCGGAGGCGTCGTCCGTCGCCGTGCCACCAGAGAGGCCGGCCAGCGCCGACTTTCGGATCCGGGACTGGCCTTGCGCAGGCGCCGACTGAGCGACAAGGGCCGTCCAGTTTGAGGGGAGTACGGCGGGCCAGGGATGGTCGCGAGCACAGCGCCGCGAGGCTCGGCCAGTCGGTTCGGAGCTGCCTCCGTTACCGCAGTGCTCCGAAAGGAACGTGACGTTGCCGGTCCCCTTCAGGCAAGCTGGACACTGGAAGAGACCATGCTCCCGGGCAACACGGTAGGCTGCGGTCGGCCCTCCGACGGTCAGCCTCCGCTCGGCATCGACAGGAGCAACGCGAAGCTGTCACGCACTAGTGCCGCCCTCGATGGTGACCTTGCAGACGTCAAGGTGGACCTTGCGGTCGTGCTCGGCGAGCGCAGCGGTGTCACGGAAGAAGAGGTGAGGCGTGCACGCGTGGCACTCGATTCGGTGCATGGCCGATGCCATAAGCGAGACCTTAGGTGCTGCTGCCACCGTCGTCGCCGGTCCCTGGCCGGTCGAATTGGCCTGCGTCGCCGCTGGGGCCGGACTGGCTGGCGCGGAGGACAGGGTTGACGACGGAGACGACGTGCTGCCACCGATCGGCTCGTCCGGGTCGTCTGCCTGCCGCATGGACAGGCAACGGTCAGCTGAGCGATAGCAGCGGTCCGGGCGCAGGCGCGAGCGACGTACCATCGCGATCGCTGTCGGGCGCAGCCTCTCGGCCGACCGGCTTGCCGGCTGCGTCGGGCTCGGCGGCGGAGGCGTCACGACCGGGTCCTGCGGCTGATCCTGTTGATGGGCGGGCTGCTGCTGACGGGATGGGGCGACGGGCGAGCCTTCGATGCGAAGGGTGGCTGGCAGCGACGGCAGTGGCGGCGGCAGCTGGTCCTGCGAGGGGAGCGGTCGAGCGTCCGTGTCAACGACTCCCCGCGAGGCACGACAGCAGGCGGGAAAAGACGGACCGGCATCTTGAACACCAGAGACGAGACTTGCTCGAGCGGGTCGAAAGGTGGGTGGGTAAGGGGGAGATGGCGGTCGCCCGGCGGACGCGACGCGACGGCTCGAGCGCGCGGACGACACGTCTGCGCGCAGGTCGGAGTCGGGCCCACCTTCGAAGGCACAGCCTCGTCCTCAGCCCTCATCACCGGGCGCCCCACTATGATAGAAGTGCATGGGAACCTCGTCCCCGCACCAGTTCACGTCGCAAGGGCAGAGGACACTGGAGGATGTCGCGACGACCGACAAAGCGAACAAGGCGAGGCGAGCTTTGCGCGGCTGGCAGGCCTGGCCGGCAGCGGCCGGAACCTGGTTCGAGAAGAGCGCACGACAGCGACGATGACGCGATCGGGGGGAGAACGGCCGCCGTAAGACAAGCGACGCTGCGAGAGTGCCCAAGGTGGAGAGTGTCAGAAGCGAAGGATGACTGTCATAGGCGAGGAAGGCCGCAGTGGACCAACCTGTCGAGCCGCGTTCATCGTCCCGGACGAGCCGTACCGGCTCGCTCCGCTGAGCACGACGCTGAGCAGGGTCGGTCAAGGCGACCAGACGAGGGGATCGCACTGGCAAGTGCCGGAGGAAGGGCGGCAGTAGCGGCCGTCCCCCTTCAGTCGCCCCATTCGACGACGCCGCCGACCCAGACCTCCCAGCCTTCGGCCGTCTCGGCCTGCTCGTCGACCCAGCCGACGCCACTATCGACGAGGTCGCCTTGCAGGGCCGTCCGGACGCGGTCGATGGTCCAACCGAGCTCGGCAGCAACTCGGCCGGGAGCGAGCCGGCCGCCGGTCTCGAGCGCGAGGGCGATGAGCGCCGAGGAGTCGGTCGACTGCAGTGCCGTCGTTGTGCATCGTAAGGCGAGCGAGCCCTTGGCGCCTGGCAGAGCGACAACTTCGTAGCCGCCGCCGAGCGGGTCCATTGTCCCGACCGCGCGCCGGACGTCGTCGACACCGATTGCGCCCTCTTCGATCCCCCTGCGGCGCTCGATCCGCCGGAGGAGGTCGGGCAAGGGGATCAGGCCGCCATTGAGCGCCCGCGTCGCGAGCGAGATGTCGATGATTTGCGTCAAGAGCGCATAGGTGAAGTCCGAGAGCGGCAGAAGGGTTGAGAAGAGGGACGAGAGCGAGCCGGACGAGGAGGGATGCAGCGGGCCGGCGAGCGGGTCAATGTCGAGATGGGCGCACATCCTCTGAAAGTGCATGCGAAAGACGGGATCCTTCTTGATCTCCTCGCGGTGCTTGACGGCAAACTCGCGGAGCGTCGACCGGAAGGTCTCAAGCTGAGCCTTGAGCGACTCGGTCTGGGTGGCCGAGATCTGGGACGAGAGCGTCGCAAAAGCCGCGTTATGCGACGTGCGCGACTGGAGCGACGAGATGCCGACGGAGCGACGCCTGCACCGACGAAGCGGGAATCTGGTGGGTCAGCAGGCCGGCGGGGGACCCAAGTCTCAGGCACAGCAGCAGGTTCTCTATACGCACATCATGCAGCGAGCGCCAGGGCTCGAGATGGGGAGGGTCTTGAAAGGGGGGTTGGCCGAGATGGGCCAGACCGGCCGGTATCGAAGGATCGGGCTTGCCACGCTCGAGGGCTTACGATACTGAGCGAAGGTCGGGGCTCGTGTGCGCGTGTCTAGTCTCTGCTACAGCCTGGGATCGGGTCGGCCCGGCTGATCTGGATGGCCGTTGCTGGCCAGCCAAGGCGGAGGGTCGGAGCCCCCCCAAGCGGGCGCGTCGAATGCACTCGTGTCCTCCCTCCGACGACGAGGACCGCCTAGACCGACACGACCGACCGCCTTCGCTCCTGACCAGCCAGGCCCTCGTATCCTACTAGACCCAGCAGCTCGCCAGCCGAGGTTAACTCTCTCCCCTCCGGCGCGATGGACTACTTTCGGTCGCTCGGGACTTCGCTCCTCCAGCAGTCGGGCGTCGTGCTACCGTTTGCCCTGGGCGACAAGGTCCAGGCCTACGAGAATGAGGGCACGATCTGGAACCTCTACGACGGTGTCAAGCGGGTGAGTCCGCATCTGAGGAACAATGCGGGCTCCGTCAGAGTGACCAGCTGGGTCGTCAGCACCTAAGACGAGGCGAGGTGACCCGGCTTCGAGGCGCGAGCTGCGCCGTCACTCGGCCTTGGTGATGGGCGGCAGTCCGGGTCGTAGGTGCCGGCTGATGCCTTCGAGCGTCGAGCTGATCCTACCTTTGCCGCTTCCTGGTGTTCTACAGGACGATGGTAGCCTGATCTCGGTCTTCGTCTTTGACGCGAGCATCCCGTACGCCGGCCGGGCCGACCGCCGGGCGTACCTGCCGGTGGCCAAGAACGCGCTGAAGAAGATCCGAAGCACGCGCCATCCCGACATGTGCGTCTCGATCGGCCCATTCCAATAGCGGCTCAGGTGCCAGGTCGCTGATGTCTTGACGCACTGTCTGCGCCCCCCAGCCTCAAATTCATCGACGCGCATGAGACTGAGTCGGTCATCCATATCGCGACTGAGCGCGTCCGACCGATCTCAACCATCCTTGCGCAGACGTCGCCGCCGGTGGAGGCCGACTACCTCGTCTGGGGCCTCCATCGTGTGACTGTGCGTCCTTCTCCTAGCTCCTATACTCTCAGACAACCACGAGGCTGACCGAAGGTTGGTCTTTGTCTTTCCCGAAGCGCGCGCTCGCGTTCCTCAACTCGCAGGCGATGGCCATCCACGGCCTCGCGCATCGCACCTCGTCGATCTTCGCCACGCCGTCTGGCGAATGGCGGCTCGGCGGACTAGATCTCCTAAGCTCAACGCGTGAGGCTGAGCGCGAGGCGGGCGTCATCTGGACGATGGGCACCCTCCTACTCGGACGAGAGGAGGGCATCAGTCCGGAGGTACGCAAGGCTGGCTGGGGAGTGCTCAAGGAGTGCGTCCTGTTTCTAGCTCGCAATCATCCGCCGAGAGGACGCCGGGCTGACCCGTTGACCGCTTCCAGGTCCGACTCAACTTCGAACGACGCCTACTCGCTCGGCCTCCTCATCCACGCCATCTTCAACCCGACACACGGCCTCCCGGCAACCGTGCAGCCGCCGCATCCTGCTCCCCAGCCGTCCTCGCGCGGCGCCATCCCGCCAGCACTCTTCCCGGCGTTCAAGAAGCTGCTTAATCCCAGCCCAAAGTCCCGCCTGACAGCGGCCGGTCTCCTACAGGACGGTGGCGGGCTCGGCGAGGGCCGGCAGGGCTTCTTTGGCAGCAATCGCTTCGTGTGGGTGGGCGACGGTCTCGAAGGCTGGGGCCTCAAAGGTGAGGCCGAGCGGTCCGAGATCCTACGTGCGATCCAACCGCCGGCTCCGGTCTTCCCTCCGGCGTTCCAGACCCACAAGATCCTGCCGATGCTCCTGCACTCGCTCTCCCTCCCGTCCTCGGCGGCATCCGCCACCTCCTCGCCGTCGCAACTCCTCCCCCTGGTCATCTCCTTTGGCAAGCTCGTCCCTCCGGAGGACTACACCAAGCTCGTCCTCAACCCTGTCGTTGCTCTGTTCAAGAGTCCGGACCGCGGCACGCGCATGGCGCTCCTCGAGGGTCTCGCCGAGCTCGAGCCCTTCATGGACGAGAAGTGCATTCGCGAGCAGGTCTGGCCGCATCTGGTGAGTCGCTTCAAGTGTTCCCGGTCCTTCCGTGCCTATCGATCACTCAAGCGCTGTAATGCCCCCGTAGATCACCGGCTTCAACGACACCGTCCCCATCATCCGCGAAGCCACCGTCAAGGCCATGCCGCTCATCGCGCCGAAGGTGCGCCGCCAATGTCGCCGGCCCTCTGACGTTGTAGAGATGACGCTGATCTCTCGCTACGATCCCTTGCAACGCTCGTCGCAGCTCTCTGAGCGGCTCATGAACAATGATCTCCTCCGTCTGCTCGCCAAGTCGCAGCTCGACCCAGAGCCGTCGATCCGGACCAACACTTGCATCCTCATCGGCCGCATGGCCAAGCACCTTGGGCCGAACACGAAACGCAAGGTTCTCGTCCCTGCCTTTGGCCGCGCGCTCAAAGACACGTTTGTTCACGCGCGGGTTGCCGGCCTGATGGCTTTCATGGCGACGATCGATGTCTACGAGCGAGACGACCTGGCCGCTAAGGTCATCCCGTCCGTCTCGGCTGCCCTCGTTGACAAAGAGAAGTGCGTCGAGACGCGCAGCCTCCATTGTTCTCACGTGCTGTTCGGCTGACGCAACCCTTTCCACAGGCTCGTCCGCGACCAAGCCTTTATCGCCATCGCCCTCTTCATCAAGCGGGTGGAGGACATGGTCGCTTCGCTGGTCCGCCCACCTGTCCATGACCGTCCTCCAAAGCCGTCAGCTGACGCCACACTTCTCTCTTTTTAGCCGGCGACGATGGAGGTTGTGCCCGCCCACAGCGCGTCCGGATCAAATCTGCCATCCTTGGTCGCTACGGCCGCAGCCCCTACAACGCAGGCGCAGGCCGGTTCAGCTTCGTCGGTCGGCGGTCAAGTCATCAGCTCGGCAGGCGGCGCTGCCGGAGCCCTCGCCGGCTGGGCCTTCGCGTCGATCAACAAACAGCTAGCGACGTCCGACCTGCAGACCGAGATGGCGACGTCGCCCCCGCTGCCGGGCGCTTTCTCGCCGGCCAACCCGATCGCTCGCCCGTCAAGCACGAGTTCAGCTCCGGCCGTGCCCTCGGCTAGCCGACCGAAGGGCACGCCCACCTCGTCCGGTATGAAGCTGTCGTCCGGGAGTCGAACGCTGGGTGGCGGCGTCAAAAAGTCTGCCCTCGACGACATCCTCGGCGACGAGGATGGCATCGCCGATGCTTGGGGAGATGACGCCGAAATTGGCGGCGACCTGATCGACGTCAACGACGACGCCGACGACTGGGGCGGCTTTGAAGAGGCCCCGACACCTCTCTATCCGACCCCAGCAGCACCACCGCCAACCTCGCGACAAGCTGCTGTGCCGGCGGCACGCAGCCCTTGGGACGACCTTGCCCCGCCAGTCCCGATACAGACGAAGCCGTCAAACGGCGCCGTCGCCAAACCCAAGGTCAAACCGTCTTCGGCAGTTCTGGTCAGCTTGCCGGCGGTGACCGCCCCGACGTCGCCGGCTGAACCGTCGCCACAGGTCAGCCTGTCGGGCCTCTCAAAGGAGGAGAAGGAAAAGGAGATGATGCGCCGCCGCGAGGAGCGAAAGGCGCGGATCGCAGCGCTGAAGGGCGGAAAGTGATGCGATGGACGCAGAATGCCAGACTCGATCCTTCAGGCGAACTTGAACTTGGCTGGCACTCGAGCGTGCGCAGACCGATAGACTGAGCTCCCTGTAGCTCTCGACCTGCTGGTCGATCCGCGAGAACACCGCGGCGCGCGCGTGCACGGCAGCCCGCCAACGCCAGCGACTAGCGAAGAGGAGGCGGCGCCAAAAAAAAATGTGTTTCGAATGCTGGAGACTACACGAATTGAACGCGTGACCTTATACATGCTAAGCATACGCTCTACCAACTGAGCTAAATCCCCCACACGATGCGTGACGGCC
>Ga0308160_10002103_pt1 | contig 25148 bp, 23 predicted proteins | sample PhyFR1_FD_201036 | JGI IMG/M metagenome (GOLD analysis project Ga0308160, IMG submission 201036) | Phyllosphere microbial communities from UC Gill Tract Community Farm, Albany, California, United States - DLSLF.R1 | ecosystem: Host-associated > Plants > Phyllosphere > Unclassified | place: USA... | reverse complement strand
TCGAGCGCACGCCGATGCGCCGGATCGGCGAGCCGGAGGAAGTGGCGGCCGCGGTCGGCTTCCTGTGCCTGCCGGCGGCCAGCTACATCACCGGCGAATGCATCGCGGTGGACGGCGGGTTTCTGCGCTACGGGTTCTAGGGCGTCGGTAGACTGCGAGCGCCAGCCAAACCCTGTAGGAGCGGCTTCAGCCGCGACAGACATCGTCGGCAAGGTGTCGCGGCTGAAGCCGCTCCTAAAGGGGCGGTGTTGGATCGAACATCCGCCGGGGCATGCCCTAATCCGGCGCGCCGCAGCTGCTCGCCTGCAGCAGTTGCTGGCGCCGCAGGAATTCCTGGCGCAGCTGCTCGGCGTGTTCGGATGTGGCGAAACGCCAGTGCGTCTCGGCTTCGGCCACGTAGCTTTGCCAGGCCTCGCAGGCGCTGGCTTCGGGCAATGCCTCGCAGCGGTCTCGCAGCACTTCGCAGGCGCTGCCGCCGGTCCTGTCGGGGCTGCCGTCCAGGCCCATGGTGCGCAACGGCACGCAGCGCGGCGTCGGCTCGGCGGTTTCGCCGACGTAGCGTTGCTGTTCGTAAGTGGTGCAGGCATACAGCGTGGGTGGCGGCAGGCGCGGCGCGGCCTCTGCCGGCGCTTGCGGCGGCGCTGGATCCGGTGTGGCGGCGACAGCGGCCGATGCGGGGGCCGGCGGTACCGGCGCGGCGGTTGCAGCTGGCGCGGCAGCCGGTACCTGCGCGCGGCCGACGCCCTGCATGAGCTTCTTTTCCTGGCGCATGCCCTTGGGGCACGGCTGGTTCTGCACGGTCAGGTTGTCGTGCGCATCGGTGCAGCGATAGAACACCACTTGCTCGGCCTGCGCGGCGCCGGCGCAGGCCAGGAGCGCGGCGAGGCAGGTGCCGCCCCGCATCTCAGCTGCTGCCGCAGTCGCGGTCGAGCCGCGCGTCGATGCCGCGCTGTTCGGTTTCCAGCGCGCGGCGCTCGCTCTGCAGCGCGCTGTTGTAGCGGCGGATCAGTTCCCAGCGGCGGTCGGTCAGGCGCGCGCACACTTCCTGCGGCGGCAGCGCGTTGCAGGTGTCGCGGATCATGGTGCTGCCGGCCGGCACCACCACGCCGGCGCCGGGATACACCGGCGGCGGGCGCGGGCCGCCGCCATTGCCGCCGCCATGACCGTGGCGATAGCCGTCGCCGTAGCCGCCGGCATAGCCGATGGTCCACAGCGGCACCCAGCGCGGATTGCCTTCGTTGTCGTCGCTGGTATAGCGCTGGCCCTCGCTGGTGACGCATTCGTACATCGGCTGCGGCGGTTGCACGGTGACGATGCGGATCTCGCGCTGCGGCAGCTGCGCCGGGGAGGCCGCGGCGCGCGCCGGGTCGGTGCTGAGCGTGGTGGTCGGGCGCGGCGGCGGATCGCGCGGGCGCTGCATGTCCAGCACCTGCTGCTGGCGTGCGTTCTCGCAGGGCACGTTCTGCAGGCTGACCGCGCCGGAACTGCCGATGCAGCGGTAGATGCGCACCGACCCCTGCGCGGCATCGCTGCTGGTGGTCCGCGTGCTTTGCGCCCAGGCACCGCCGGCCAGCGGCAACAGCGCGATCAGGAGCAGGGCAGGGCGGGCGAGGCTGGGCATGCGCGCATCTTGCGCGCCTTCGCCGGCCAGGGAAAGTGAAAGGCGGGCGGGGATCGGCAACGCGCTCAGGCGCGCAGGATCTCGCCGCTGACGGCGTCGCGGATCGGGGTGGGCTGGGCCAGGCCGCCGGTTTCGCCGCCGACCACGCCGTCGAGCGCAGCCAGCAGGTGCGGCTCCAGTTCGGCGCGCTGCCGCGCCGGCGGCTCGCCGCCGCGGTTGGCGCTGGTCGAGACCAGGGCGCCGCCCCAGGCGCGGCACAGCGCGGACACCTGCGGATGCGCGCTGATCCGCACCGCGATGCTGCGGTGCGCGCCGGTGACCCAGGGCGGCGCCTGCGCCGCGGCCGGCAGCACCCAGGTGTGTGCCCCGGGCCAGCTGGCCAGCACCGCGGCCAGGCGCTCCGGCGGCAGCGCCGCCAGGTCCAGCAGCGGGCGCAGCGGCTCCAGTTCGGCGGCGACCACGATCAGGCCTTTCTCCACCGGGCGCTGCTTGATCTGCAGCAGGCGCGTCACCGCCGCCTGGTCGTACGGATCGCAGCCCAGGCCCCAGACCGCCTCGGTCGGGTAGGCGATGACGCCGCCCTGGTGCAGGGCGGCGACGGCTTGGCTGAGCGACAGATCGGTCATGCGCGCATGATGCGGCAGGCTGTTTTTTGGGGCAATGCCGTAGGGCCGGGATTGGGGATTAGGGATTCGGGATTGGCAAGAGCGACGTGCGCTTTGCTGCCGGTTCGGCGTTCGATTGCTGTCGGGCGGCGCGGGTGGTGCACAGGCTGCGGCGGCTACGGTTGTTTCAGTCTCTGTGGCGCTATTTGCGGAGAGACCGGCGGAGCTCGATGCGGCAAGCGCGATCGGATCGCTGGCGCGATGGATGGCGATTGCGGCCATCCGGCGCGGCTCCTGCGGATGTTGCATCCGCAGGAGCAGGGGGTGGATCAGGCGGGCTTGGCCGCGGCCTTCTTGACCACTTTCTTGGCCGCTTTCTTTGCGGTCTTCTTCGCGGCTTTCTTGACCGCCTTCTTCGCCGCGGGCTTGGCCGGGGCGTCGGCCGCGGCCTTCTTGGCTGCGCTCTTCTTCGGTGCCGCTTCCTTCTTCGCTGCGGCCTTCTTCGCGCCGAAGCCGCGGCGTGCCGGCTTGCCGGTCTCTTCCAGCAGTTTCTGCACTTCTTCCAGGGTCAGCGTGGCCGGCTCGCGGTCCTTGGGGATCTTGCCGTTGAGCTTGCCGTCGCTGATGTACGGGCCGAAGCGGCCGTTGAGCACCTGGATGTCGCTGCCTTCGTATTCCTTGATGATGCGGTTGCGCGCGATCTCTTCCTTCTCTTCGATCAGGAACACCGCGCGCGCCAGATCGATGGTGTACGGATCGTCTTCCTTCTTCAGCGAGGCATAGACGCTGCCGCGCTTGGCGAACGGGCCGAAGCGGCCGATGCCGACGCTGACGTCCTCGCCCTTGTCCTCGCCCAGCGCGCGCGGCATCAGGAACAGCTCCAGCGCGTCTTCCAGGGTGATGGTGTGCATGCTCTGGCCCGGCCGCAGCGAGGCGAACTTGGGCTTGTCCTCGGCGTCCTCGGCGGTGCTGCCGATCGCCGCGTACGGCCCGAACCGGCCCAGGCGCACGCTGACCGGCTTGCCGGTCTTGGGGTCGGTGCCGAGTTCGCGCGCGCCAGTGGCCTCGGAGCGGTCCACCGATTCCTTCTTCTCCTCGACCAGTTCCTTGAACGGGCCCCAGAACTTCTCCATCAGCGGCCGCCATTCCTCTTCGCCGCGCGACACCGCGTCCAGCTCGTCCTCGAGCTTGGCGGTGAAGTCGTAGTCGACGTAGCGGGTGAAGTGGCCGGACAGGAACTTGCTGACCGCGCGGCCCACGTCCGAGGGGCGGAAACGGCGCGCGTCCAGCTCCACGTACTTGCGGAACAGCAGGGTCTGGATGATCGAGGCATAGGTCGACGGGCGGCCGATGCCGTATTCCTCGAGCGTCTTGACCAGCGAGGCTTCCGAGTAGCGCGGCGGCGGCTCGGTGAAGTGCTGGTCGGCATGGATGCGGTCGAGCGGGATGCGGTCGCCGGGCTTCATCGCCGGCAGCTTGCGGCCCTCGTCCTCGTCCTCGGCGGCCTTCTGGTCCTTGCCTTCCTCGTACACGGCCAAAAAGCCCGGGTCGATCACCGTGGTGCCGCTGGCGCGGAAGCTGTGCTCGTTGCCGGCAGCCAGTTCCACGGTGACGGTGTTCATCGTCGCCGGCACCATCTGGCAGGCCACCGCGCGCTTCCAGATCAGTTCGTACAGGCGGCGGCCGTCGTCGTCCAGGTACTTGGCCATCTGCGTCGGCGTGCGCAGCGCGGCGGTCGGACGGATCGCCTCGTGCGCTTCCTGCGCGTTCTTGGACTTGGTCTGGTACATGTTCGGCTTGTCCGGCAGCGCGCCGGTGCCGAAGTCGCGCGCGATCACGTCGCGGATCTCGGCCAGCGCGTCCTGCGACAGGTTCACCGAGTCGGTACGCATGTAGCTGATCAGGCCGACCGTGCCTTCGTCGCCCAGGGTCACGCCTTCGTACAGCTTCTGCGCCACGCGCATGGTGCGACTGGTGGTGAAGCCGAGCTTGCGCGAGGCTTCCTGCTGCAGCGTGGAAGTGGTGAACGGCGGCGCCGGGCGGCGCTTGCGCTCCTTGCTGGCCACGTCGGTGACGTGCAGCGCGCCCTGCGCGGCCTTCTGCAGGCGCATCCGCGCCGCTTCGGCGGTGTCGCCGTCGGTGATGGTGAATTGCTCGAACTTCTGCCCGTCGAGCTTGACCAGCTTGGCCGCGAACGGCTGCGAGGGGTGCAGGCAGTCGGCGCCGATGCTCCAGTATTCGCGGGCGACGAAGGCTTCGATCTCTTCCTCGCGCTCGACGATCATGCGCAGCGCCGGCGACTGCACGCGGCCGGCGGACAGGCCGCGCTGCACCTTGCGCCACAGCACCGGCGACAGGTTGAAACCGACCAAGTAGTCCAGCGCGCGTCGCGCCTGCTGCGCATCGACCAGGTCCACGGCGATCTGCCGCGGGTTGGCCATCGCCTCCTTGATCGCGCGCGGAGTGATTTCGGTGAACACCACCCGGTGCAGCGGCTTGTCCTTGAGCAGCCCGCGCTCCTTGAGGATCTCCGCGATGTGCCAGCTGATCGCCTCGCCCTCGCGATCCGGGTCGGTCGCCAGATAGATGTCTTCGGCGACCTTGGCGGCCTTGGCGATGGCCTCGACGTGCTTCTCGTTCTTCTCGATCAGCGCGTAGCGCATCGCGAAGCCGTCGTCCGGATCCACCGCGCCCTCTTTCGGGATCAGGTCGCGCACGTGCCCATACGAGGCCAGGACGTGGAAGTCCTTGCCGAGGTATTTGTTGATCGTCTTGGCCTTGGCGGGCGATTCGACGATGAGCAGGTGCTTGGACATGATGAGGTGGGCTTCGAATGGGCGGGGCGGGCGCCCTGGGGGCGGTAGGGTGGCGCAATTGCTCCGGTTAGTGAAGCGTTGCGGTGGTTCAGAGCGGCCGACGCCCGGGGCAAGTACCCCGGGCGTTCAGCTGCGTCTCTTTTTATTAGTGGACATGTCCGGCGGCGGCTGTCAAGCGGCCGTCCGGCCAGGTCTCCGGCATGGGGCTGCGCCGGCTTCCGTCTTCGGGCCCCGGTTCCAGGTCCCGAGTCCCTGCGGTCAGTGCCAGCCGCTGCTGGCGGCCAGGCCGATTGCCAGGATCACCAGCAGCACGATCCCGACCATCAGCACGCCGAACAGCGACAGGATCACCACGGTGACCGTGCCCAGTTTGTGCTGCTGCCACTCCGGGTGGTCGGTGTAGGCCCATTTGTCCACCACCAGGGTGTCGCAGATCATGTCGTGCAGGGCCTGCTTGCGCTCGGTGAAGGCGGCCATCAGGAAGCCGATGAAGATGGTCAGGCTGCTCAGCAGGAAGCCGAAATAGCGGCCGATGCCGCGGCCGACGCTGATCCGGCTGCCGTCGGTGCGCACCACCTTGATGCCGACCGCCATCTTGCCCAGCGTGGCCTGCTTGGACGAGGCGTGGAACAGGCCGAAGTACAGCGCCGACATGCCCAGCGGCACCAGGTACACCAGCACCAGCATGACGATGCCGCCGGCGGTGGCGAAATCCGGGGTGCCGCCGCCGCCGAGGCCGCTGAAGCCGAAGAAGCCGAGCATGATCACGAACTGGATCACCTGCGCGACCATGCCGACCAGCATGCCGTCGATCAGATAGGCGGCGGTGCGCTTCCAGAAGCCGGCCTGCACCACCTCGCCGCCGGCGACGAAGCGCGGCTCGTCGCCGAGCGTGGCGGCAGGGGCGGCGTAGGGCGAATGCGCTGCGGCATCGGGTTCCGGCGCGGCCCAGGCCGCGGGCACTGCCTGCGCGGGCGGCGCGGGTGGCGCGTACGTCGCGTCGACGGCGTCGCTCGGCGCGATCGCCGCCGGCGCCTGGGTCAGGCCCAGTTCGTCGACGAAGTCGGCCAGCGGATGCCATTCGCTGAGGCCGTCGCGCCACACCAGCGTGGTCAGGCCAACCTCGCCGCGCTGGAAGCGCTGCTGCAGGTCGTCGGCGGGCATCGGTCCATGACGCTGCTGCGCGGCGTCGGCGTAGTACCACTCACTCATTCCTGTTCCCCAGGGTTGCGATCGAAAAATCCGTTTCCGCTCAACCGCCGCGGCAATGCGCGGGCAGGTAGCGGTCGTCCAGCTCGGAACTGCATTTCCAGGCCGAAGCCCGCTCATCGTAGTCCAGCCACAGCGCCTTGCCATCCAGCTTGGCGTTCCTGGGAGCGAGCAGGGTGGCTTCCAGGCCGCAATGGCCGTTGTCGAACCGTCCGATCCGCACCTGCGCGACGAATTCGCTGGCGTAGCTCGCTGCGGTGCCGAAGCCGGGGTCGCCGTTGACCGGACAGCGGCCCTGCTGCATGGCGAACCCGGAGATCTTGGACTTCAGCGGGGTGACGCTGCCGATCGCCAGTGTGGCCTTGGTGCGCAGCGTGTAGTCCTGATACGCAGGCAAGGCGATGGCGGCGAGAATCCCGATCATCGCCAGCAGCACCGCGCCGCCCACCACCGCGACGATCGCACCGATGCCGCAGCCGGACAGACCATTGCGTGGCGCCGCGGCGGGCATGGTCGGGGCGGCGCTCGCCGCTGGCGGCGGCGGGGGAGGCGTGGGCGGCGGGGCTGTCGCTGACAGGCCGAGTTCGTCGGATAGCGCGTGCAGCGGCCGCCACTCCGGCATGCCTTCGCGCCAGACCAGGGTGTCGCGCTCGAGAAGCCCGTCGCGCAGACGTTCCAGCAGCGTCGCGGTGCTCAGCGGGCCATGCCGCTGGCGCGCCGCGTCGGCGTAGTACCAGGCGCTCAGGACCGGTTCCTCGTGCATCCGTGCATGGCCCGTCAGTGCCTCAGTGCACCGGCTCCGGTTCGTCGACGAACATCTGCGTTTCCATCCACGCGTAGGCCGCCTCGGCACCGGGCTGGTTGAACAGCACCATCAGCACCACCCATTTCAGGTCGTCCAGGTCCAGTTCGTCCTGGTCCAGCGCCATCGCGCGGTCCAGCACCAACTCGCGCTGGTCGCTGTCGAGGATGCCGTGCTGTTCCAGGAACAGCAGGAAGCCGCGGCATTCCACGTCGAGCTTGTCCAGCTCCGGGCCATGGTAGATGCGGATCGGGCCGTCGATGCGCGGCTGCGGCACGGCCGGCCGCTGGTCGGCCAGGGCATCGAGCCAGTCGAACGCCTTGCTGATTTCGGTGGGGCTGAAGCCAGCCTGGATCAGGCCATTCTGGAGGGAGTCGCGATCGCGGACCGGGTCCGCATCCTCGCTGAAATAGTGTTCGAACAGGTACAGCAGGACATCCAGAATGCTCTCTTTCATTGCCCCTCGGCCTGCGTCGCTAGACGCTGTGGAGGTGAAGAAACTAGGGTTTGCGGGTGTAACGACCTCGTTCGACCGCCACGTAGCCATCCAGTTCCATGGCCAGCAGCATGGAGGAGGCCGCCGCGGCCGTCAATCCGGTGCGCGCGATCACTGAATCCATACAGGTAGGGTCGTGGCCCAGCGCGTGCCACAAGCGCTGGTAGTCGGGATCGGGGAAGGACGGCATGGCGCCGGGGTGGTCGGCGATCCTCTCAGTGGGGGCGCGCAGGCGCCCACGCAAGGCGTCGGCCAGTTCGGCGGCCAGCGGCGCGACCCCGGCCAGGACCTCCTCGGCGCTCTCGACCAGCCCGGCGCCGTCGCGGATCAGGCGGTGGCAACCGCGCGCCAGCGGGTTGTGGATCGAGCCGGGCAGCGCGAACACCTCGCGCCCGGCCTCGGCGGCCAGGCGCGCGGTGATCAGCGCGCCCGAGCGGGTAGCGGCCTCGATCACCAGGGTGGCCAGGGTCAGCCCGGCGATGATCCGGTTGCGGGCGGGGAAGTGGCTGGGCCGCGCCGGGGTGCCGGGCGGATGTTCGCTGACCACCGCGCCGCGCGCGGCGATGCGCTCGCGCAGGGCGGCATGCTGGCGCGGGTAGGCCAGGTCCGCGCCGGTGCCGACCACCGCCACGGTGAGTCCGTCCTGGCGCGACAGCGCCGCCGCGTGCGCGGCGGCATCGACCCCGGCGGCCATGCCGCTGGTCACCGCCAGCCCGGACGTGGCCAACGCCAGGGCGAAGCGATACGCATTGTCGCGGCCGCCCGCGCTGGGCGCGCGGCTGCCGACCACCGCCACCGCCGGATGCCACAGCGCCGCCGGGTCGCCTTCCAGGTACAGCGCCAGCGGCGGGTTGGGGCTGCGCAGCAGCAGCGCCGGGTAGTCGGGGTCGTGGCAGCCGAGCAGGTGCCGGCGCGGCTGCGCCAGCCAGGCCAGCGCGGCGTCCATTGCGGCGCGGTCGGGCTGCCGCAGTGCCGCGCTCTGCGCCGGATCCAGCCCCGCCGCCTGCCAGGCGGCCGCGCCGGCGGCCAGCGCGGCGGCAGGACTGCCGTGTCGCTCGAGCAGGCGCCTGCGTGGGGTGCTGGCGCCGCCGGCCAGCGCCAGCGCCAGCAATGCGGGGTCGGGGGTGGAATGTGCGAGGGCGGTGGGCAGGGCGGACATGAGCCCCAGGCTAGGCCGCAAACGCAGACGGCGCCCTCGGGCGCCGTCTGGTGCGGATGTAGGACTTGCCCGCGTGCGCGGGTCAGCGTGCGTCCGGGTGCTTCACGTCGTAGCCGATCCGGGTCGGCTTGACGCCGTCCATCACCAGCGCGTAGCTGACCTTGTCGAAGGTTCGGAACACCATCGCGTGCGCAGCGTATTCGTCGGGCAAGGCTACCGAGCCACGGCCGCCGGTGAAGCCGTCGTCGGCGCGCGAGGTGTTCGGGCGATGCACGCGGTCGTTGACCCGGGTGCCATGACGCCACAGCGACACCACGGTGCCGTTGTCGATGCCCTCGCGGCTGCCGCCGGAGATCGCGATCACGTCGCGCGGACCGGCGGCGCTGAACGCGTCGGCCACCGCCAGCACCCGCAGCCCGGCTTCGAGCGCCTGCGACGAGGGCGGATGCGGCACGAACTGCAGGTCGTAGGGCTGCGCCTGGACCGCGATCAGGCGGTCGCCGGCGCGCACTTCGCGGGCGCTGTCCTGCAACAGCAGGGTGGTGGCCTGGCTGTCGTCGGCGGAAACGCGGGTGACGGTACCGATATTGACCTGGGCCAGTTCGTAGCCCAGCGTTTCGCGGCGCTTGTTGTCCGGCGCCACGAAGGTCTGCCACAGGTTGCCGGTGCCCGGGGTGCTGCGGCCCTCGCTGTTCAGGTCGTCGCTGAGCCTGGGCAGTTCGTAGCGCACGGTCGGCCGTACCACCGCGTAGCGCTGCCCGACCTGCGCCTCGCTGAGTCCGGTGGCGTAGACCACCTGGCCAATGGTGGCGCGCAGCCGGTTGTCCTCGAACCCGACCACGTAGGGCAGCTCGTCGATGCTGTCGGCTACGCGCAGGTTCTTCAGGAACGGCTCGACGTCGGACAGCGGGATCGCGTCGATCGGCGCGTCCTGGCGCGGGCCCTGCTTGACCGTGGCGCGCGCCACGCGGTCCAGGTAGGCCAGGCTGAGCACGTCGCCGGGATAGATCAGATGCGGGTTCTGCACCTGCGGGTTGGCCTGCCAGATTTCCGGCCACAGCCACGGCTTGCCGAGGAAACGCCCGGCGATGTCCCACAGCGTGTCGCCCTTGCGCACCACATAGGTGTCAGGGTGTTCGGCAGCCATGCTCGCGGAAGCGGCATAGGTCGCCACGGTAAGCATCGCCACGGCGACGACCGTACGGAGTCGATTGAACATGAGTGCGGAGCCTGATTCCCCAACAGGTCCGCGCACTATAGTCCAGAACCCTGGGCGCGGCGCAAGCGTTGCCGCCAGAACGGGGTAGAATTGTCATGTCTTGCCGAATTATCCGGCGCCCCCAACTGGGTACCGCTATGGCCCTGCTTCCCATCCTCGAATTCCCCGATCCCCGCCTGCGCACCAAGGCGGTGCCGGTCGACCCTGCCGAAGTGACCGCGCCGGCGTTCCAGCGCCTGCTCGACGACATGTTCGAAACCATGTACGAAGCCCCCGGCATCGGCCTGGCCGCGAGCCAGGTGGACGTGCACAAGCGCTTCATGGTCATCGACGTCAGCGAGGAGAAGAACGCCCCGCAGGTGTTCATCAACCCGCAGATCGTGCAGCGCGACGGCGAGCAGGTGTACCAGGAAGGCTGCCTGTCGGTGCCCGGCATCTATGCCGACGTGACCCGCGCCGACGCCATCGTCGTGCGCTACCTGGACCGCCACGGCCAGCCGCAGGAACTGTCCGCCGACGGTGTGCTGGCGGTCTGCGTGCAGCACGAGATGGACCACCTGGACGGCAAGCTGTTCGTCGACTACCTCTCGCCGCTCAAGCGCGAGATGGTGCGCAAGAAGCTGGCCAAGGCGCGCAAGCACGTGGCTTGAAGGCCGGGATTCGGGATTGGGGATTGGGGATTCGTGAGCGCGAGTCGGATTCCCTTCCGGTCGCCGAGCCCTGCCGTTGCGAATCCCTAATCCCCACTCCCGAATCCCCGCCCAATGAAAATCGTCTTCGCCGGTACGCCGGACTTCGCCGTGCCGTCGTTGCGCGCGGCCGCGCAGCGCCATGAAGTGATCGCGGTCTACACCCAGCCGGACCGGCCCGCCGGGCGCGGCCGCGGGCTGACGCCGTCGCCGGTGAAGCTGGAGGCAGTCGCGCGCGGCATTCCGGTACTGCAGCCGGACACCCTGCGCTCGCCGGAAGCGCTGCAGACCCTGCGCGCGCTGCAGCCGGACCTGATGGTGGTGGTGGCCTACGGCCTGATCCTGCCCAAGGCGGTGCTGGCGATCCCGACCCATGGCTGCTGGAACGTGCACGCCTCGCTGCTGCCGCGCTGGCGCGGCGCCGCGCCGATCCAGCGCGCGATCGAGGCCGGCGACAGCGAGACCGGGGTGTGCCTGATGCAGATGGAAGCGGGCCTGGACACCGGCCCGGTGCTGATGTCGCAGCGCACCCCGATCGGCGACAGCGAGACCGGCGGGCAGCTGCACGACCGGCTGGCCGCGCTCGGCGCGCAGGTGCTGGCCGACGGCCTGGGCCTGCTGCGCGCCGGCATCCGCCCGGTGCCGCAGCCGCAGCCGGACGCCGGCGTCACCTACGCGCACAAGCTGGACAAGGCGCAGGCGCGGCTGGACTGGCAGCAGCCGGCGGCGCAGCTGGCGCTGCGGGTGCGCGCGTTCAATCCGTGGCCGATCACCGAAGCGGTGCTGGCCGGCGAGCGCGTGCGCATCCACGGCGCGGTGGCGCTGGAACTGGCGCATGCGCAGCCGCCGGGCACGGTGCTGGCCGCCTCCAAGCAAGGCATCGACATCGCCTGCGGCCAGGGCGCGTTGCGCCTGCGCGTGCTGCAGCGCGAAGGCGGCAAGGCGATCACCGCCGCCGACTACCTCAACGCCCGGCGCGACCTGCCGGTGCTGGCCTGAACCGGCGCGGCCGCCCATGACGCAGACGCCTGCCGCGCCGCCTGCCGCCGCGCCGCCGCCGGGCGTCGCGCCCCGCGTCGTCGCCGCCCGCGTGCTCAGCGCGGTGATCGACCGCGGCCGTTCGCTGAAGGCCGAACTGGCCACCGCGCTGCCGGCGCTGCCCGACCCGCGCGACCGCGCCCTGGTCGAGGCGATCTGCTTCGCCGTGTTGCGCCGGCGCCCGGCCTACGAGGCCGCGCTGCGGCTATGGATGCAGAAGCAGCTGCCGCAACGCGACGCCGAACTGCGCACGCTGCTGATGGCCGGCTTCGCCCAGCTCGACGTGCTCGGCCTGGCGCCGCACGCGGCGCTGTCGGCGACGGTGGAAGCGGCGCGCGCGCTGGACCGGCCGCGCCAGGCCGGCATGGTCAACGCCCTGTTGCGCCGCGCGCTGCGCGACGGGTTGCCGGCGGTGGCCGCCGACGCCGGCTGGCCGCTGTGGCTGCGCGATGCGCTGCACGCCGACTGGCCGGGACAGGCCGAGGCGATCTTCGCCGCCAGCCAGCAGGCGGCACCGCTGTGGCTGCGGGTGAACCGCCAGCGCAGCACGCGCGACGCCTATCTGCAGTTGCTGGCCGACGCCGGCATCGGTGTGCAGGCGGTGCCGGACCTGGCCGATGCGATCCGCCTGGCCGAGTCGGTGGCGATGAGCGCCTTGCCCGGCTTCGCCGAGGGCTGGGTCTCGGTGCAGGACGGCTCGGCGCAGCAGGTCGCCGACGTGCTGGCGCCGGCGCCGGGCGCGCGCGTGCTGGACGCGTGCGCCGCGCCCGGCGGCAAGTCCGCGCATCTGCTCGAGCGCGACCCGACGTTGCGCCTGACCGCGCTGGACGTGGACGCGCGGCGCCTGGCGCGGGTGCGCGAGACCTTCGAGCGCACCGGCGCCGGCGCGCAGGCGCTGCTGCAGGCGGCCGATGCGGCGCAGCCGGACAGCTGGTGGGACGGCGAGGCGTTCGATGCTGTGCTGCTCGACGCGCCGTGCTCGGCCACCGGCATCGTGCGCCGCCAGCCCGACGTGCTGCTGCACCGGCGGCGCGAGGACGTGGTCGCGCTGCAGGCGCTGCAGGCGCGGCTGCTGGACGCCGGCTGGCAGGTGCTGCGGCCGGGCGGGGTGCTGGTCTACGCCACCTGTTCGCTGCTGAAGGACGAGAACGAGCGCCAACTGCAGGCGTTCCTGGCGCGGACCGCCGATGCGCTGGCCGAAGATCCTGGCGCGGCCTGCGGCCACGTGTCCGGCGGCGGGCGTCAGCGCCTGCCCGGCGAGCAGGAGCGCGACGGGTTCTTCTATGCGCGGCTGCGCAAGACGGCGTGAAGCCGCCCCGGTATCATCCTGCCCCATGCTGAAGACCCGCGCGTCCCGAGAATTCTGGTTGCTGGCCCTGCTTGCGCTGCTGGTGCTCGGCGCCGGCCTCGGCCTGCGCGATCCGCACCCGGCCGACGAGCCGCGCTTCGCGCTGGTCGCCAAGCAGATGGTGGATAGCGGCAACTGGCTGTTCCCGCACCGCGGCACCGAGCTGTATTCGGACAAGCCGCCGATGCTGATGTGGCTGCAGGCGTCGTTCTACACCGTGTTCGGCAACTGGCGGGTGGCGTTCCTGCTGCCGTCGCTGCTGGCCGGGCTGGGCACGCTGGCCTGCGTCTACGATCTGGGCCGCCGGCTGTGGACGCGCCGGGTCGGCATGTATGCGGCATACGCACTGCTGTTCGCGTTCCACTTCACCTACCAGGCGAAGAAGGCGCAGATCGATCCGCTGGTGGTGTTCTACATCACCCTGGCCAACTACGGCCTGTTGCGCCACGTGCTGCGCGGGCCCGACTGGCGGATGTGGGCGCTGGGCTGGTTCGCCGCCGGCCTGGGCACGATCACCAAGGGCGTGGGCGCGCTGGCGCTGCTGATGCTGCTGCCGGCCGCGGCGGCGTCGCTGGCGCAGTGGCGCGGGGTCAGGATCGGTGCGCGCAATCCGCGCTTCTGGCTGGGGCCGCTGGCGTTCCTGGGCGCAGTGTCGATCTGGCTGGTGCCGATGGTGACCACGGCGCTGTCGGCGCACCAGCCCGAATACCGCGCCTACCTCGACGACATCCTGTTCCGGCAGACCGCCGGACGCTACGCCAGGTCCTGGGACCACCCGCACGGGCCGTTCTACTTCTTCGGGGTGATGCCGAGCATGTGGCTGCCGCTGCTGCTGGCGCTGCCGTGGGCGATCCCGGCCTGGGCGCGGCGCCTGCGCCGGCGCGATCCGCGCTACCTGCTGCCGCTGGCGTGGTGGGCGCTGATCGTACTGTTCTTCTCCATTCCCACCGGCAAGCGCGACGTCTACATCCTGCCGGCGCTGCCGATGCTGTGCCTGGCGATGGCGCCGCTGATCCCGGGGCTGCTGCGCAAGACCGGGGTCAAGCTGCTGTTGCTGGCGTTCACCGTGGTGCTGACCGTGGCGCTGGGCGGCGTCGGCGCGGCGATCCTGGCCGGTCACGGGTTCCGCGCGCAGATGATGGAGCAGCGCGGCGTCGATCTGCAGACCGTGCAGGCGCTGGCCTGGATCCTGTTGGCGCTCGGCCTGTGGGGCGTGGCCAGCCTGGCGGTGTTCGCGCGGCGGCGTCCGGAACTGGCCATGGTGTCCACGCTGAGCATGCTGTGGGTGCTGGTGGGGCTGCTGGTGTATCCGCTGATCAACACGTCCAGCTCCGCACGCGGGGTGATGGAGGCGGCCGGCCGCCGCATCGGGCCGGACGCGGAACTGGGCCTGGTGGCCTGGAAGGAACAGAACCTGCTGATGGCCGACCGCGCCGCGACCACCTTCGGTTTCGTGGTGCCGTGGGACGAGCAGTTGCGCCGCGGCGTGGCCTGGCAGGCGCAGGCGCCGCAGCGGCGCTGGCTGCTGGTGCAGGAGGCGGCGATGCTCGGCTGCATCGATCGCCACGCCAGCACCCTGGCCGGGGTGTCCAACCGCCGCAACTGGTGGCTGGTGCCGGCCGCCGCCGTGCACGGCCGATGCACGGTCACCACTGGCGACCGCGACCGCTTGCGCGAACAGGACAAGGACCGCTTCGAGTGAATCGCGGCCGCGCCTGCTCCGGTCTCGACCTCGGCGCCGCGCGGGCGGGAGGTGTGGCATGCCGATGCGCCTGATCCGGGTCATCAGCCGCGACAACGGCGGCGGCCTGAGCCGCGACCTGCAGGTGGTCGCCGAGGCGCTGCGCAACAGCGGCCGCTATCGGGTGGAGGTGCTCGGCTTCGGCACCGTGCGTTTTGCCAACCACCTGCGCGAACTGCGCCTGGCCCTGCGCAGCCTGGTGCGCGGCCGCGCCGACCTGCAGATTTTCCTGGAGCGGGTCTATCCGCGCTGCCTGGGCGCCGGCCGGCGCAACGTGCTGGTGCCCAATCCGGAGTGGTTTCGCCGCAAGTGGCTGCGCTGGCTGCCGCGTTTCCAGCGGGTCTTGTGCAAGACCTGGCAGGCAGAGCAGCTTTTTTCCGCGCAGGGTCCGGCGACCACCTTCATCGGTTTCTGCAGCGACGACTGCTATCGCCCGGAGGTGCCGCGCGAGCGCGCCTGCCTGCACGTGGCCGGGCGCAGCTCGGCCAAGGGCACCGCGGTGTTGCTGCAGACCTGGGCGCGGCACCCGGAATGGCCACGGCTGACGGTGGTGCAGAGCGCGAAGAAATCGCGCCCGATCGATGCCGAGAACATCGACTACCTGACCGGCTACCTGGACCAGCATGAGCTGCGCCGGCTGCAGAACGCGCATCGTTTCCACCTGTGCCCGTCCGAGGTCGAGGGCTTCGGCCACTACATCATGGAAGCCTTGAGCGTCGGTGCGGTGGTGATCACCACCAATGGCGCGCCGATGAACGAACTGGTGACTGCCGAGCGCGGCGTGCTGATCGAACCGGTCGGCGAGCGCGAGGACAATTTCGGCGTGCGCTACCGGATCGACGCGGCCGGCATCGAGCGGGCGATGGCGCAAGCGCTGGCCCTGGCGCCGATGCAATGCGATGCGCTGGGCACTGCCGCGCGCACGTTCTTCGAATCGCGCCAGCGCGAGTTCGGCGAGCGCCTGCAGGCGGTGGTGGCCGATCTGCTCGGCGATGCGCCGCCGCCGGCCACGTCGGCGCCGGCCGGGACCGGCCGCGTACAGGTCAGGTCGGGTTAGGGGTCGCGCTTGGATCATCGCCCCCCATCGTCTTTCCGTCCGATCTCCCAGATGACTGAAGCCCCGCCCCGCGCCGCGCCGCCGCTCGCCGCGTTCCCGTCCCATCGCCACACTGTGGCCGAGTGGGGCGCCGCGCTGGGCCTGCTGTGCCTGCCGGCGCTGGTGGTTAGCATCCCCGGCGGGTTGCTGCCGTTCGGTCTGCTGCTGTTGACGAGCAGCCTGCTGGCGCTGGAGCGCATGCGCCGTGCGGCGTCGGGGCTGCAGCCCTCGCTGCGCTGGCTGACCGTGCTGGCGCTGCTGGTGATCGTGCTGTCGGTGTTCTCCCTGCTGTACTTCGGCCAGGCGCTGAAGGACATCGACAACCGCACCCGCTTCCTGGTGCTGCCGTGGACCGCGCTGTGGGTCTACGCGCTGCGTCCGCCGCGGCAGTCGCTGTGGTGGGGTGCGCTGCTGGGCATCTTCGCCACCCTGGTGCTGGCGGTCGTGCAGGTGCTGCAGGGCCAGCCGCGTGCCGAGGGCTGGACCAACGCGATCGTGCTCGCCGACGTTGTGCTGGTGCTGATGATGGTGGCGGTGTTCTGCCGGCCGCATGGGCGCTGGCCGTGGACCATCGTCGCCATCGTCGCCGGCTGCGCGACCATCCTGCTCAGCGGCAGCCGCGGCGTCTGGTTGGGGGTGCTGTTGCTGCTGGTGGTCATCGCCCTGTGCTCGCGCTGGCGCAGCGGCCGCGCGCGGCTGGTGATCCTGGGCGTGCTCACCGTGCTGGCGGCGACCCTGGTGCTGAGCGTGCCGGCGCTGACCCGGCAGACCCGCCTGGCCGAACTGCATCACGACGTGCAGCGCTACGAGCGCGGCGACAGCGATTCCTCGGCCGGGGCGCGCATCGAACGGCTGCAGGTGGCGGCGGCGACCTTCGTCGAGCATCCGCTGGTCGGGGTCGGCGTGGGCCGCTTCGACAATGCGATGCTGCGCCTGCCCGATTGCCGCAGCAAGACCTGGGTGGAGCGCTGCCATCTGGGCCATGCGCACAACGACCTGGCCGAATGGAGCGCGACCCAGGGCCTGCCCGGCACCGTGCTGGTCCTGCTGGTCTACGGCGTGCCGCTGTGGCTGCTGCTGCGCCTGTACCGGCGCCGGCCGCACCCGCAATTCCACGGCCCGGCCGCGACCGGGATCATGGTGGTCGCCGGCTACATCCTGTGCGGCATGACCCAGTCGATGTTCGCGCATCAGGTCACTACCGGCTTCTACGTGTCCCTGGTCGGCGTGCTGATCGGGCTGGCGGCCTGCGATGCGCAGGCGCCGCGGGCGCGCGCCGACGCCGCTGAAGGCGCTGCCGGAAGCCGGTAGACTGCCGATCCCGCACCGCCGAGCGGCGCGGCGCCGACCGCGCCACGTCCGCAGGTTGCACCGCTCTTTCGGATACCGAGCGCCATGGCCGACGCCGCCGCGACCACTTTGCCGCTCAGCCTGGTGGTGATGACCTACAACGAAGCCGCCAACATCGGGCGCTGCCTGGACAGCGTGCCGTTCGCCGCCGACAAGCTGGTGGTGGACTGCGGCAGCAGCGACGACACCGCGGCGATCGCCCGCGCACACGGCGCGCGGGTGGTCGAGCAGGCCTGGCTGGGCTTCGGCGCGCAGCGCAACTTCGCCTCCACCCAGGCCGCGCACGACTGGATCCTGGTGCTGGACGCGGACGAATTCCTGTCCGACGCGCTGCGCGCCGAATGCCTGGCGCGGCTGCCGCAACTCCTGACCGAGGACCGGCTGGACGCGGTATGGCTGCGCCGCAGCACCTGGTACATGGGCGCGCCGATGCGCTGGTACCGGCCGATGGTCGGCGAGCGCCTGGCGCGGTTGTACCACCGCGGCCGCGCGCGCTGGAGCGATGCACGGGTGCACGAATCGCTGCGCTTCGACGGCGCCAGCGCCGAGTTCGCGCCGCCGTTCAACCACCTGCACAACCCGACCCTGGTGCACAAGCAGCTCAAGGTGCTGCGCTACGCCGAACTGAAGGCGCTCGGCTGGCGCGACAAGCGCAAGCCGGTGAGAATGTGGCAGAGCCCGTTCGTGTTCGCTGGCGCCTTCCTCAAGGATTACCTGCTGCGCCTGGCGGTGCTCGATGGCTGGCGCGGCTTCGTGGTGGCGCAGACCGCGGCCAGCTACGCGCTGTACAAGCGCATGCGCTACTACGAGATGCAGTACAACCCGGCCTCGGTGGAACAGGCGCGGGCGCAGCTGCAACGGCACGATCTGGAGCATTGATGAGCAAGCACTATCTGCTGTACGGATCCGAGCGCTATGCGCTGGCGATTCTGCGCCCGCTGCAGGCCGCGATCCGCGCGCGCGGCGACGAGGCGGCGTGGTTCTTCGACGGCCCCGGCGCCGCGGATCTGAGCGCCGACGAGCGCCACCTGGCCACGGTCGAAGAGGTGCTGGCGTGGAATCCGTACGCGGTGATCACCTCCAGCAACGCGGTGCCGCACTTCTTTCCCGGGGTGAAGGTCGAGACCTTCCACGGCTTCGATGCCGGCAAGCCGCGGCACATCTACGTGCGCGGTTTCTTCGACCTGTACTGCACCACCGGCCCGCGCGACACCGCTGCGTTCGGCGCGCTGGCGCGCAGGCTCGGCCACTTCGCGGTGAAGGAAACCGGCTTCCCCAAGATCGACCCGTTCATGCGCGAGATCGGCGCCGAGCTGGCGTCGGTGCGGCAACCGCCGGTGATCCTGTACCACTCCACGTTCTCGCCGTCGTGGAGCGCGGCCGGCATCCTCTACGACGAGGTCAAGCGGCTGTCGCGCAGCGGCGAGTGGCGCTGGATCGTGACCTTCCATCCGAAGATGGATCCGGAGCTGGTGGCGCGCTACCGCGCGCTCGAGAACGAGTACCTGCGCTTCGCCGACAACGACAACATCCTGGAGCTGTTCCCGCAGGTGGACCTGATGTGCTCGGACACCTCCTCGGCGCTCAACGAGTTCCTGCTCACCTACAAGCCGGTGGTGACGTTCAAGAACCGGCGCCCAGGGCCGCAGCTGATCGACATCGACGACCCGGCGCAGTTCGAGCCGGCGATCCGCCGCGCGCTGGCGCGGCCGCCGGAACTGATGGCGGCGATCCGCGACTTCGCCGACGGCCTGCATCCCTATCGCGATGGGCAGTCCAGCGAGCGCGTGCTGCGCGCGATCGACGACTTCGTCGCCGAGGGCGCGCGCAATCCCAAACGCAAGCCGTGGAATTTCTGGCGCAAGTTGAAGATCCGCCGACGCATCGGCTACTGGGGCCGCGGCGCGCGTTGAGCCATCGCGTGGCTGGGCGCGGCGCTTGCCGCTACCAGCGCAGCCGGCGCTGTGCCAACGCGTGACTCAGTTGCAGATACAGCGCCTGCGCTTCGGCCTCGGGCAAGAAGCGCACTCGCAACGGCGGCTCGCCATGGCGGGCGCCGGCGGTATCCAGCCACAGGGTGGCGGTACCGCAATAGCGGTCCAGCGGCGAGCGGGTCAGCTGCAGCGTCTGCAGCTTGTCGATCTCGGCCAGCCGCCACCAGCGCGTCCACCAGCCGCCACGCACCGCCACGTAGCGCGCGTCCAGCGCATAGCCCATGCGCTGCGTGTGGCGCCAGGCCTTGAACGCCGACCACGGCAGCCACAGCAGCGACAGCGCGGCCCAGGCGCCGAACGGCTGCCGCAGTCCGGCGCACAGCAGCGGCATCAGGCATAGCGCCGGTAGGCATAGCCGCCACCAGCAGCGCGTGGCGATCCCCTGCCATTGCGGCGGCGGCCACACGATCTGCGGCAGCAGCCGGTGCAGCAGCGCATCGCAGGCGGCGGGGGTCGCCAGCGGCGCCAATTCCTTCAGCGCGCGGCCCTCCTCGCCGTGCCCATCCATCACCGCGGTATCGATATGCAGGCTGCGCCGCCGCAGCAGGCGTTGCAGCACGCCCTCGTGCAGGGTCCAGGCCTGGATCCGACGCCGCGCCACGCTGCTGCGCAGCCGCGTCAGCAGGCCGCGCTCCACGGTCAGCCGGCGCTCGCTCTCGCTGAGCCGGAAGCCGTGGTACTGCAGCAGCGCCAGCGCCATCGACAGCGCGCGCATGATCAGCAGCAGCGTGACCAGCATCAGCGTCACCGTGACGGCGCCGGCCATCCAACCCAGGTGCAGATTGCTGGCATAACCGAATAATTGCTGCCCGTAGTGCTCGATCGCATTGGAGACCATGCGTTCGGGGAACAGGTGATAGGTGGCGCCGAACGCGGTGATCACCACCACCATGCCGCGGTTGGAGATCAGTCCCTGGCGCAGCACCTCTGAGGTGGGCAGCGCCAACAGCACGTCGCTGGCCGGCGCTGCGTCCGCCGCCGCGGGCGCGGTCTCGGCGGCATGCGCGCGGTGGCGGATCTGCCGCTCCAGCGCCAGCGCCTGGTCCAGCCGCAGCACCCGCATCTGCGCCTCCGGCTTGGTCCCGCCGGCGGATTCCAGCCGCACTTCGGCCACGCCGAACAGCCGATGCAGCAGCGACTGGTGCACGACCACGTTGTGGATGCGCGCGAACGGGATCTCGCGCAGGCTGCGTTCCAGCCAGCCGCTGCGGATGCTCAGGCTGTCGCGGCCGATGCGGTACTGGTAGGTGAGGTAGCGCAGCAGCGACACCGCGACCAGCGCGCTGCCCACCAGCAGCATCATCAGCTGGTCGACATGGTCGTTGCGGCCGTCGCGCCCGCCGAACACCGCCAGCGCCAGCAGCGGCAGCAGGAAATGCCGGAGGTGCTGCAGCAGCACGAACAGCCACGACCACGGATGCAGGCGCCGGACCGCGGTGTCCTCGGCGTCCAGGGCGGCGCTCACAGCGCGTCGTCGTCGTGGTCGAGCTGGTGCGCCAGGCGTTCGCGCAGGCGCTCGGCGTCGGCCTGGTCCAGGCCGGGCACGGCGACCGCGTTGTGCCGGGTGCCGGCGGTGTGCACCACCAGGGTGGCCAGGCGCGCGGCGCGCTCCAGCGGACCGCGGCGCAGGTCCAGGTGCTGCACGCGCGACATCGGAACGTGCACCTCGCTCTGCCACAGCCGCCCGCGGCGCAGGTCCAGGCCCTGCGCGTTCAGCCGCCAACGGATCCGGCGATGGCGCACGAAGCCGATGCAGGCGCCGAACAGCGCGCCGAGCGCCGCGGCGCCGGCACCGATGAGCAAGGCCTGGCGGCTGTGCAGCGAGAAACCGAAGATCGCCGCGCCGATCAGCACGCTGAGGCCCAGCATGCAGCCGCCGCCGAGCGCGGCCAGCCAGGCGCCGCGCAGCGGCAGCGGCAGCCAGTCGTCCGCAGACGCGAACGCGATGGCCGCCTGAGGATCGGCGCCAAGCGGAGCGGCGGAGGGGTCCGGGGACGGCGGTGCGGTCACGGTGGGCTCTCGAAGCGATGGGCGGGCACTGCGCACGCGCGCCGCGTAGGTCCCCGATCGTAACGCGGGCGGCACCCGGCGTGCTTCGCGCGCGGGCGCGAGGTGTCTGTGGCGGTCTACCGCGAGTTCAAGCGGGACCTGCTGGCGTGCTTCGCGCGCGGGCGCGAGGTGTCTGGAGACCCTCTCCGCAGCGCACCCCGTCGTTCGGCCTGCACCGCTGTCGTTGTTGCCGGTGCTGCGCCGTCGCGGCTCAGCGCGCGGCGTGGATCAGCGCGTCCACATCCAGCGCATGGCCGGCACGGGCGGCCTTGGTGCGCAGATAGCCCTCGTTCTCGGCGGTGATCGCGCCGGTGATCGGGATGTGTTCGACCACCTCGATGCCGGCCGCGCGCAGGCGCTCGGCCTTGGAGGGATTGTTGGTCAGCAGACGCACCCGCTGGATGCCGAGCCCGCGCAACATCGCCACCGCGCCGCCGTAGCGGCGCTCGTCGGCGCCGAACCCCAGCTGCGCATCGGCGTCGATGGTGTCCAGCCCGTCGTGCTGGTAGCCATAGGCGCGCATCTTGGTGGCGATGCCGGTGCCGCGGCCTTCCTGGTCCAGGTACAGCAGCACGCCGCCGCCGAGCTCCTTGAGCTTGGCCAGGCCATGCCGCAGCTGGTCGCCACAGTCGCACTTCAGCGAGCCGAAAAGATCCCCGGTGAGGCAGGAGGAGTGCACTCGCACCGGCACCGGCGCCGACAGGTCGGGCTGGCCGATCACGATCGCGACCTGGTCGCGCTGCGCCACGCCGCCGCGGAACACCACGAATTCGCTGCTGCCGAGATCGCGCAGCGGCACCTGGGTGCGGGTCACCAGTTCGTAGCTGCCGGCGGTGGTGGTCGCGCAGCCGTGTTCCAGGTCGTCCAGCTGCAGCGACTGGCAGCCGTGGAAGGCGCTGCTGTCCGCACCCAGGTCCACCGCGATCATCGCCGGCAGCAGCAGGCCCAGGCGCGCGATCTCGACCGCGCCGGCATCCAGCGCATCGCCCGGCAGCCAGTGCGCCGGCAGCGTGCCGTCGCGCAGGTAGGCCAGCGCCGCCAGCGCGTCGTAGGACTGGCCGGCCAGGGCGATGCGCGCGCCCTGCGGCGCGGCCAGGCCCAGCACCTGCGCGCGGGTCGGTGTCAGGAACAGGTAATGCCGCTGCGCCGCCGCCTGGGCGAAGCTGAGGTAGGACTGCGCGGTGCTGCTGTCCAGCGCCAGCACCGCGCGCGCCTGGCCCTGGCGGCCCTCGATGACCACCGGCCTGCCGGCACGCAGCTCCGAGGCCGCGCGCTCGCTGCGGATCGCGGCGGGATCGCCGAAGGCGTGCACGGAGGTGGGGGCGGGGCTGGTCATGCACGACTCCAAATGGGGATCTCCGGCGACGCTTCAAGGCTTGCCGGCCGTGGCACACCCGGCGCGCGCCGCGTGTGGGCGGCCGCGGCGGCGGTTTCGGTGAGCCATTGTCGCGTGGTTTGGCCGTGCCGCCAGCATGCGCGCGATGGAACGCACTGTGCGCCGCGCCGTCGTGCAGCGCATGCAACCGCTGGCCGGCGCGCGGTCACTCACGAAATCGTGGCCGTAATCGCCCGGCAGGTGGTGGCGGGCATGTTCAAGCGCGGTCGATTGATTTCTACTACGCCGGACCCGTTCTCCAGGACCTGCGCATGCACCTCGTCGAATGCACCGAACAGCGCCATGCCTGCGCGATCCTGGAGATCTTCAACGAGGCCATCGTCCACTCCACCGCCCTGTACGACTACCGGCCGCGCCCGCCGGAGAGCATGGCCGGCTGGTTCGCGGCCAAGCGCGCTGGCGGTTTCCCGGTGATCGGGGTCGAGGATGCGGCCGGCACCCTGCTCGGTTTCGCCAGTTACGGCACGTTCCGCGCCTGGCCAGCGTTCAAGTACAGCGTCGAGCATTCGGTCTACGTGCACCGCGACCATCGCGGCAAGGGCCTGGGGCGGCGCCTGCTGCTGGCGCTGGTCGAGGCGGCGCAGGCGCGCGGCGTGCACGTGCTGGTGGGCGGCATCGACGCCAGCAACAGCGGCAGCATCGCGCTGCACGAGCAACTGGGCTTCGTGCACGCCGGCACCGTGCGCGAGGCCGGTTTCAAGTTCGGGCGCTGGCTGGACCTGGCCTTCTACCAGCGCATCCTCGCTACACCGGCGGACCCGCACGACGACTAGCCGCTGTGCGGGAGGCGCGCCCCTAGTGCGGGTGCCTGGCCGTGGCGTAGGGGTTGGCTTCGGCCGGATCCGGACGCAGCGTGTAGCGCTTGTAGGTCCACTGGTACTGCGCCGGGTCGCGGCGCGCCACCCGTTCCACGCCTTCGTTCAGCGCGGTCGCGGCGCGCAGCGGGTCCGGGTCGGCGATGGCCTCCGGCGCCGGCTGCACCTGCAGCGCGAATTTCAGGTCGTTGCCGACCCGCTCGCACCACGCGAACAGCACGATCGCGCCGGTGCGTTCGGCCAGCCGGTTGACCAGGGTCATGGTCAGCGCCGGCACGCCGAAGAACGGCGCGAACACGCCGTCGCCGGCCTTGGGTTGCTGGTCGGGAAGAATGCCGACCGCGCCGCCGTCCTTGAGCACCTTGAACAGCTGCCGCACCGCCGGGCCTTCGGCGCGCACCTGGCGCACGTTGTCGCCGCTGCGCACCAGCTGCAGGAACGCATCGCCGACGTCGGAGGCCGGCGCGCGGTAGACGATGGCGATGTCGCCGCGCGAGGCCAGCCACTGGTTGAGCAGTTCCCAGTTGCCGAAGTGGGGTGCGGCCACGATCACCCCACGGCCCGAGGCCAGCGCGGCGTCGTACAGCTCCTGGCCGTGGCGCTGGCGCAGCCGCGCCAGATTCTGCGCCGGCGGCCGGGTCCACAGCACCAGGGTCTCGAACGCCTGCCGCGCGGTGGAGCGCAGCACGTCGCGGTGCAGCGCGATGCGCTCGCTCGGCAGCAACTCCGGGTAGGCCAGTTCCAGATTGCGGCGGGTGACGCGGCTTTCGCGCGCGTCCTTGCGCAGCCACAGCCAGGCCAGGCCGTCGGCCAGGCGCCGCAGCCACGGCCAGGGCAGGCGCGCCACGGCGGCGGCGCAGCGATATAGAACGGTTGCGAGCGTTGCGGGTTTCATCGCGCCAGTTTATCCGCTGCGCCGGCCGTGCCAGGTCGAATGCATTGCTATGACCCGATCGGCATCACGGATCGGCTCGCTTTCTAGACACCACGACTTCCGCCGAGCGCCGCGACTCGGCCATGATGCCGACGGGATGACAGCGCCCCGCCGAACCCGGATGCTTCCGAATCCCGAATCCCGCTCGCTCTTCGACAGCCGCAGGCTGGCCATCCCGAATCCCGAATCCCGAATCCCGCCATGCTCTCCCTGATCCAACGCGTGAGCCAAGCCGAAGTCCGCGTCGACGATGCGGTGGTCGGTCGCATCGGCCCTGGCCTGCTGGCGCTGGTGGCGGTGGAGCCGGGCGATACCGAGGCCAAGTTCCAGCGCATGGCCGAGCGCCTGTTGGGTTACCGCGTGTTCGCCGACGCCAGCGGGCGCATGAACCGCTCGCTGCGCGACACCGAAGGCGGCTTGCTGCTGGTCAGCCAGTTCACCCTGGCCGCCGATACCGGTTCCGGGATGCGGCCCAGCTTCACCACCGCGGCGCCGCCGCTCGAGGCTGAACGCGGCTTCAACCGATTGCTGGAAATCTGCCGGGAACGTCACGTGCCGGGGGTGGAAAGCGGGCGCTTCGGTGCCCATATGATCGTCAGCCTGGTCAACGACGGCCCGGTCACTTTCCTGCTTCGGCCCTAGGCCGGGGCGCTCCTGGCGGAGCGATTCAGCTCCTTGTCCGGCAAGCGGCGGTCCGGGCTGTTATAATGCTAGGTTCACTCATTCATCTACCTGCCGGTGGCGCGAGCACTCATGGCCAACGAACGTCCT